>Ga0209202_1002312_pt1 | contig 10648 bp, 3 predicted proteins | sample AD_UKC032_MetaG_FD_184416 | JGI IMG/M metagenome (GOLD analysis project Ga0209202, IMG submission 184416) | Active sludge microbial communities of municipal wastewater-treating anaerobic digesters from USA - AD_UKC032_MetaG (SPAdes) (version 2) | ecosystem: Engineered > Bioreactor > Anaerobic >... | reverse complement strand
GCCTATGGTTGTTAATTGCTTTGAATGATCGGACAAAAGAAGGGAATTTTTTGTAAGGTTCTCCAGCTCAAAAGAAAGGGCGGCCAGGTCTCCATCGGGATCTGTGGCCCCCCCCTTCAGCCCTTTTAGAACCGTTAAAGTCGAATATACCTGGATCTTCATGCTGATCACGCTATTGGCCAGATCCGCTATGGATGTCACTGTTTTATAAGCTTGTTCGTGGCTGAGCTCTGCTCCGGCCCAACCTGCCATCCATCCCAAAAAAACCACTGCAGCCCCTACAAAAAATCGTTTCATCCTCATGAGATCTCCTTTCAAAGCGGTCCGCTCTGGTTGGCTGCCTGTAAAACAACAACGTGTCTTATTATAAAAAGTATGGGTCTTTATTCAAGAAAAAAAACAACGCCGAAGCCTGTTAAAATCCCAACTGACATGGATGCGGTCTGAAACTGCAGAAGCTCAGAATATCGGTGAAAAGCATAAATTCCCGCTGCAGGTAGGATTGCCAACGGAAATTGGAAGGTCCGTGCGGACCTTTATTTGAAAATAATTCGGCCAAGAAGCGCTCGCCGGCCATTTGGCCGTGCAAAATGATTCATAAGCGATATTCCAATAATGGCATTCATAGGAGATCTCACCCGGAATAATATTAATATCCAACACGTCATTGATCATATCCACCCCGTACATACTGCAACCGCCCACACAGCCCACGATCGGGCACGCCGGCCCGCCGCAATAATACGGGAATTTCGCCATCCCGGACTGGGCCATGAATAGCTGGGCCGCATCATAAATAGCCCGCAGCGCATCGCTGGATTGCTTGAAATGGGTCTTAGCTATCATCTTGTTATAACTGGGGATCGCGAAAGCCGCCACAATGCCGATGATCACGACCACGATCATGATCTCGATCAGCGTGAAGGCGAAAAACCGCTTTATAGACGGCTCACCAGCCCTAAAAAGATGTTTTTTCCATGAATGGAACATGTTATTGTCTAATTTTGCAGAACTTTATTTTATTGTCTTGATATAACAAGTATAACATGGTAAAAAAAATAAAAAATAGTTTTCCGGATTTCCTTCGACAGAATATCGGCCCCGACTTAAAAAATTTAAACGGCCAAGGACAGACTTGCATGAATTCAGCGCCTAAAAAATATTTCATTTCCATCATAATCATTATAAGCGGACTTCTGTTGCTTTTGGCCAGCGTTCTCTTTTTAGGGCTTACGACTACGGGGAGTTCCTATATCACCAACCGATTCCTTTCCGGCCTGGTCCAGGACCGCCAAGTCGACTGGAAAAAAAATGAAGGGAACCTTGTCAGCGGGATCACATATGAAAATGTGGAAGTTCATGACCTGGACTGGTTCCCGATCCCCAATATCCTGAGAGCTCAAAAGATCACCATCAGCCTCAGCGGTTTCTCCTGGAAAGAAGCATTTATAGATATCGACCATGCCCGGCTGATCCTGCCCAATGCCGATCCGATCATCGTTTCAGGCCAGATGCAGTCCGGGATCCTTAATTTCAATCTGTATTCAAAAACCTTTTCCCTGGACCAGATCAGACCGTTGATCACGAGCGCGCGTTTCAGCAACATCAGCGGCGAACTTTCTGAGATCGATCTTGTGGTCACGGGAAGCATCTATGAACCCCAGGCATCGGGGGCTTTTCGCATTGAAAAAGCTTCCAAAGATGGATTTTCGATCGCAAAGACAAATTGCACTCTTGACCTCGCGATCAAAACAACACCCATCGGGCGCGGCTTGTTCGGTTCGGTCCTGTTATCGGAAGGAACAGCCAGCGGCCAAAAAACAGCCAAGATCACTCTGCAAAAAGGGCGCGTGATCTTTGATGGCAATCCGTTGAAGCCGTCCTTCAACATCAAGGCCTCTTCCCGTGTTGAACGGACCAAAATGGAGATCACTCTCACCGGCACGCTGGAACAACCCAACCTACAGATCATATCCGATCCGCCGCTCTCCAAGGAGCGGGCACTGGTGGCGCTGGCAACAAACAAAACCTGGAAAGCCAGCAATCAGCTTTTTGAGACCGGCACCGTCACCCCGGAGATGACCCGTGAATTTTTGGATTATTTTTTCTTTCCAAATACAGGCAGCACGTTCGCGCAGCGCTTCGGTTTAACGGAACTGTCCGTCACGTTTACCGAAGGCACCAAAGGACTATCAGCGGGCAAAGCGATCCTGCCCCGCCTGCAGGGAACATACGAGGTCCAATCCCAACAAAAACAAAACAGCCCTCCCAATATCACCCAAAAGATCGGCGGAGAATTCCTGGTCACCGACAGCCTGTCTGTCGAGGCAAAAAAAGAAATCAAACGCCAGGACCCGCTTCCAAACCCTTTGGAACGCCCGGAAGACGAGATCTTCTTGAAGTATAAAAAAACATTTTAAATGGCGCAGGACACAGGACACGCGAAATACATAAAATGCAATGGAAACACAATCGAGATACAATAGAAATAACGAAACATAAATTCAAACCAATAATTTAAATAAAAAACCCCGAAATCTTCGGGGTTTTTTATTTGATTAACTTTGATTTAAAATTTAATTTTTCTTTTTGTAGCCTTTGCTTCTCCCTGCGTCTTGTGTCTTATTTAAGCGCTGACAACTTCAAGATCCCCTCTTGGCCCGCGTCCATTTCTCCCAAGATCATAGAAGGCGTCACCGGCGCAACATTGATAATGACCGGATAGAACCCTTCAATGTTCATGTTCTCGATCGGCTGCTGAGGAAGCGGCAACGGAACACCACTGCCGTCACGCTTGATCTGCAGGTCCAGCAAGCTGGGATTAAGATCGATACCACCGACGTTCTGTGACGGTTCCTGCGTCGCGGTAAACGGAAGGCTGGTAGATTGATTTCGCTGCCAGCTTAAATATTGATTCACGGCAGATGTGACATTATCACCCGGGTTCATGATAATTGGAACCCCTCTATAGTTGCCGAGGACCGAGGCCCCTTGATTCCTTTGGCCCAGCTCCCGCATCTGATTAGCATACTCAGCGATCTCCACGCCCTCTGCCGCAACAGGCATCGGCACCGCCGGTCCGCTCAAAACCGCGGCATTCGTCGCTGAAGGCGTCGTTGCCACATAGCTGATCGGATTACCGTCCTGCCCCTGATTGACCATATAATATTGGCCATTGCTTTCATCAAGCACCAAGAACCCATCCTGCCCCGCGGGCTTCGTCTGCTCCCCCCACGGCGACTGGATCGGAACCTGATCCTCGACCTTATACCCCACCTCCGACATCCTCACCATCTGCACCGGCACCGTCTTTAACGCCCCAACCACATTCGGGTCCGTCTCCAGCAACCCCTGGATCCCAGGCACCGTCTGCAGTCTGCCCATCAACTTCGCGTTCTTTGTCCCGACCTCGGCCGCTCCCACCGTCCTGTATTTCTTATCAAACGTATCTTTACCAACAACATAAAAATCCGCCTGATTCCCATTCATCTGTAACGCAATGATACTCCCGATATTGGCTGCCAAGTATTCCTCAGTATACTTGGTCTGATCCACTTCCCCGATACGATCCCGGATCGCCGCCGGCAGATCCTCAAACTTCGAACTCGTGATCCTATACCCTAAGATCGGCGCGTCCTTGATAAACCCATGAAGCGTCGGGCTCACCTTTCCGATCGCCGACCGGATGTCATCCTGGCTCTGCAAACTCACCACCGCGGCATTCGTAGCCGGTGTGGGCGTGCTGGGAACATAACTGATCGGATTACCGTCCTGTCCCTGATTGACCATGTAATACTGGTCTTTGCTCTCATCGAACACCAAAAACCCATCCTGCCCCGCGGGCTTCGTCTGCTCCCCCCACGGCGACTGGATCGTGACCTGATCCTCTACCTTATACCCCACCTCCGACATCCTCACCATCTGCACCGGCACCGTCTTTAACGCCCCGACCACATTCGGGTCTGTCTCCACCAACCCCTGGATCCCTGCTACTGTCTGCAGTCTGCCCATCAACTTCGCGTTCTTTGTCCCGACCTCGGCCGCTCCCACGGTCCTGTATTTCTTATCAAACGTATCTTTACCAACAACATAAAAATCCGCCTGATCTCCATTCATCTGTAACGCAATGATGCTTCCAATATTTGCCGCCAAATATTCCTCGGTATACTTGGTCTGATCCACTTCCCCGATACGATCCCGGATCGCCGCCGGCAGATCCTCAAACTTCGAACTCGTGATCCTATACCCTAAGATCGGCGCGTCCTTGATAAACCCGTACACCTTCGGCGTCGACTGCGCGACCGCCATCTTCACCGTCTCCTGGTCCTGCGGACCCAACACCGCGGCATTGACAGCCGGCTGCACCACCTCGATCTGACTTGCCCCAGCATTTTCCACCAAAGCGACCGCGGTTCTCTGCAAACGAGCTTGTGGATTGCGTGACTCCGTGGACAAGACCGCTGAATTAACCCTGCCCGCCTGATCTACAAGCGGCCGAACGGAGATCCGCTGCGGTGTAGCGACCCCTGAACCTAACCCGCCGGAGAAATATTTCCTGGGGATCACCTGTTGGGAAACAGGGTCCACGTCCTCTTTAATAAAATTGAAAACGCCTTTCTTGATCGCGGCCATGTACTGCTCATAGATCTTCTCTTTCGCCGCCTTATCATCCAGGTCGATCCCTCTGATCTTGTTCTTATTCACATAGACCTGCCCCAAAAGGCTGTCCTTCAAGTTCCTCTTATACCAGGCAGCCAGGATCACGGAATTGTAGATCTGCCGCAAATTCGCGAACTGCTTTCCCTCATTGACCTCTTTCTCGATCTCCGGGATCAGGATCTCCCGCACGATCTCGGAAGACAGGCTATTAACGTCTTTCCCTTCCTCACCCACAGCCTCGGCAGAAACGGTCTGTGCCTGTTGATTGCTGGTCAGGGCAAAATAATCCTCCTCAACCATGACCTTTAAATGCCTCTCCCCAACAAAAGCGTAACCGCTATGTTCATAAACGACCGCCTTATCCGGAACGATCCAGATCTTGTTAAATGTTTGAACGGGGATATCCGTTGTCCCAAAGCGTTCCTGCGCTTTCTTAAACACCCTCTGCCAGAATTCTTTTCCCAATTCTTTTTCCGGAAACATCAAAGAACTTGCCAACTGTTTCAAAATATAATCCTGCGCTAAAAGGTCACGCCCCATTTCCGTCACGCCCAGGCCATCGGCAATGATCCGGCCTTCTTCATAGGGAGACAGGTTGACCCAGAATTCCTCATCGGGAACGGTCAGCGATGCCAGAAAATATTTGATCAATTTTTGGGCCTCATCCTTGAACGCTTCCCCTTGAAGGTTCTCATCTCCGGTATCGATAATGAAATCGAACTTGAGCGGATTCTGGGGATCAAGGGTCAGCCCACGGATAATCGGCGGCGCGAACCCTTCGCTGAAATTGATCATCGCCCCCGGCATCGGAAGGTTCAGCGCGCCCGGCAACGCTTGCGCGTATACAGAATTCGGCGGCACAATTAAAGAAACCATCAAAAAGCCGCTTAAAAAACAGGAACAAATACGGAAAGACAGACTTTTTCTTTGACTTTCTCGCATTAGCGTAAACATAGATCTCTCCTATTTATGGTATTAACCTATATAAGTATGACATTTATATATTAAAAAAACAAAAATTTTTTGGTTTTTAAATATAAAATGCGCTGTTTCAAATCTTTGAAACCAGCAAAGCGCTTTCCGGATCCGCTCCCAATTCTCCCAAAATCATTGTAGGCGTGACCGGCACCACATTAATGATCACCGGGAAAAATCCTTCAATGTCCATATCCTGGATCGGCTGCTGCGGAATCGGCAGCGGATTGCCGTTTCCATCCCGCTTGATCTGCAAATCAAGCATGCTCGGATTCAAATCAATACCACCCACATTCTGCGACTCGTTAGCGACCGCTGCAGAAAGCACAGAAGAGTTCGTGCCGGAACCCTGCGTGGCCTGCTGTTCAGCCAAAAACACCTGATATCCTTCAAATAATTTTTGAACAGGCGCACTGTCAGAATGCCGCTCATTGCCAGACACAGAACCCAATGAATCCAATGTCGTCATAGCCAATAAAAGGTCCATGGCTTGTGTAAAATCTTCCATAGAGCCACCGTAAGCGGCTCTCCATTTCCTGATAATATCCTTGAATTCCACGGTACTCTTGTCAGACAAGACATAATGCACGCCATGATTAGCTACCACGAATTTTACTCTCTCTGATAAAGGTTGTCCTCCATACCGAATGTCAGGATTTTCTGAAATGATCCTCGCTGAAACTTCTTCATGGTCGTTAAAGCTATAGCTCTTCCCGTCCGCCTTCAATCTCGCCTTCTCTCCTTTGCCCAGATCATGGAACAGGACCGCAGCTTCCAGATCCCTCTCCATATCAGCGTCCATGTCCTGAAAAATTGTTAAAATCCCATCGGGAATTTCCTCATAAGGCAAACCTGTTCGGACAGCATTCAAAGCGGCAACTATAACCTGCAGATGATCTTTTAATGTCGCATTGGCCCCACCCTCAATGTGCCAGCTCGCGTTAAAATGACGGATTGAAAGCATCCGGCCTATCCCTTCCAACCCGTCAACTTTTTTGGCGATACTCTCGACATCAAACGACCTTTGCTGAAGGCTCTCGTAATTTGAAACAACGAACCGGACCAATCCCGAAAGGACTGGCCCTCCTTCTCTTTCTCCGATGAGACCAGTGTCCAGCAACATGAATATCTCCTGATCACTGAGATCCGCCAACGTTCGCTCTCCTCGAACGATCCGCTCTAAAAGCTCGACAGCCTGGGGGCTCACCATTCTGGCAACTCTGTAATTTCTCATCACGGACTGAACAGACGAGCTGACCATTTCAGAATACGTTGCGCGATAGCTTTGGTTCTTCATGGCTGCCTCTAAAACTCCTAAATACGCCGCCGGCAGCCCCTCAACAAAGTCCATAAATGAGACCGCCTCACCCTCGGTCCATTTCAGCGCGGCCAGGACCTCCTGTTCAAATACCGATGGAAGTATTCCGGTCTGGATCAAAGCATCCCTGCTCGCTTCCGGGATCAATTTCCGTGAGGAAAGTTCATCAAGAAACCCCGCTGTAGTCACCCCATTCGAATGAACAATCAGCGCCACCGGGACGCCGGATTCTTTCAGTTGAACAGCCAGATCCATCAGGATCTGCGCGCTTTCGCTCTCCGTTGAATTTAAAACCGGCCCGACAGAAAGATCAAACTCATCAAAAACAAGAACCGCATTCTCTATCCCAACGGCCCCTATCTCCTGGCCCAATTGCTCCAAAATTTTAACTCTATTCTGCCTCAACCAAATAAGTTCTGTTTCTTTCGTCTGCGCTTCCCAATAAGCGTTTTTTGAAAGGCCGCTCGCTTCTAAAAACCGGTTCCTCAAATCAAAAAGAACTGTCTTCTTGCCTTCAGCCCTGAGCGCGATTTCCATCTGCTCTGTCTTTCCCGTCCCGGGGGCTCCTAAGATCACAAGGCTTCCTGTCTTAAGCCCAGCCCGAACTTGAGCAACCACAGGAAGCTCCTCTGCCGGGCCGGCCAAAACTGCGCTATTAACAACAATTTTCCTTAGTTCCTGAGCGTCCTGTCCCGACAATTCGGCAGCCTGCACAACCGGCCTCAAAAGATCTATGAGATCCTGGTGCTTCGCATCCAGAAAAACAACATTCCCCCAGCCCCTCCTCAACTCAGCGTCCCGCTCTTGAACGGACTGCTTTATTTTACGATCTATCTTTTGTAAAACTTCACGCGCGCTTCCGTTGCCAAAGGCCAGCGTTCGCGACTCATGCTCCAACTGGTGGTTCAAATAGCCGGTTAATTGAGAAGCCAACCCCGAATCAGAAACAAGGCTCTTAATATATTTCGCTAAATATTCCGCCTTCATGCTCTGAAGTTTAGCGATCAGGATCCGGTTGGCCGACTCAGGTCCGTTGGCCATGGCTTCCTTGATCTTTAAAGAGATGGAATTCAAAAGAACCTCTGTAAGCGCTCTTAAAATTGCAACATCGATCGTCCGGTCTAGATTGATCTGATTGCGGAATTTGACCAATCCATCCTTATCCAGCGTTGTCACAAAATTTCTATAATCCAAAACACCCCGCCCTTCCGGGTCAGCGGTGCGCCAGCCTTCGGGGTCCGCGCCATTGGTCAATTTTATAATTCTCTCAACTCGTTGAGCGATATCATCGCCCCAACGGGTTTTCAATTCCGGATCCAGCGCTTTAAATCCCAAAGCCCCCCAACCTTCTGGATCGACGTGTTTTTTATCGACGAGGCCGGAAAGAATGTCCTCAGCAGAAAAATCGCCCCAATCATGACCGCTCAGCATTTCAAGAGTTATGGCCTGTGCTTCTCGGCCACGGCCGTCATACGCGTATTCCCCGTTCCATTGAAGAGCAAAAACCCAGAATTCATGGATCAATTTTTCTCTTAAACTAAATTGCGTCCCAGGAAAAGCGGGCTCGCCCAGATCACGTGTCGCCCCGTCCTCTCGTTTACCGCCGATCTCAGTCAAAAGAACAGAAACAGCAATGGCGCGCAATTGATTATTGATGATTGCTTCAAACCACTTCATTTGAGCCTGATCGTTATTGATCGTTTTGCCCTTGGCTTCCATGTCATCGAATCTTTGGTGATAAAGATTGATCAACGGTTTATTTAGAATCTGCTTGGCCGACTTTTCTACCAATTGTTCAGAAGACAGCCCTTTAAGAGACATAATGCCAGATATCAAATCCACCACGCTTTTTGATCGAATGTCCTTACCGGCACGATGGAAAAATTCAACAAGGTCTTCTAAGGACAAGCTTTGAAGATCCAGCTGCCCAACCGTCAACTTATTATTGTTTCCTTTAAAATTTTCATACCGATTATTATAAAATTCGCGCCCTCTCTCTGACAGCAAACCGACGGCCTCAGCGCTCAACTCCGGGACCAAAGCGACTGTGGTCGGATCATGAATAATCCCGCTCTTTCCATCGTAACCGGCCACATCCGGAGTTAAATAATACCCGTTATCATGAGAAGCCTTGGCCAGGATCTGGATCGCCTCCGGATGGACCCGGTGAAGCTCGTTCAAAAACTCGATCTCCTTGTTCAAAAGCGCGTTAACCCGATCAAAAGTTCTGATCCACTCAGCCTTATTGCTGAATGTCCGCTCATCGATCCGGGACAAAACAAGATCAAAGAACCGGTTGAAATTCCGTTCCGCAACGGCCTTCTCGATTTCCTGCTCATAGGTCAAGGCCCCCGACTCAACCCCTTCGGCAGACTTGCCTAAATACGCCTTTGTTTCTTCAACGTCCGATCTCCAGTTGTAATCCCTGACAACTTGCTGAAGGTCACCGGGAAGGTTCAAAACTTCCGCCTTGTAGACCGCGTTGTGAAAAAGGTCTGAAGCGACCATCGCAGAAAATGTTTTTAACTGCAATTCAAAGGTGAATTGCTCCCCGTCCGCTCCCGGGAAGGTGATCGTATATTGAACCGCTCGATAAGGGTCAGGCTTTCCATCATTGGCGATAAATTTGTTTTCTTTGCGCAAGATCCGCATCCCTTTGAACCGCGGATCATCCTGCTTTTCCGCGATAACCTTTTCAACGGCGTTCATAAGTTTTTCAAGAGATCGCAGATCATCCACGACGATCCTTCCCCCCAAAAGATCCACCAAATCCGCCAGCGACACGTCCTTTCCTTGGGCCCAGGGAGCGCTTCTCAAACGCCCTAATTTATCCAATGAACTTTCAATTCCCTTGGTGCGGTAAGAAATGTTCGCGAATTCTCCGGCCAAACCCGCCTCCTCCACGAACGCCCCTAAAACCTCCACTAAGACAGGTTCAAGATTTTGACTGGCATAGGTGAGCAAAATCTCCGCGTCTTCCCGCTCCTGTTCATAATTCTTCGCTTTTCCATCCGCCCGGAATTTGCTCCATCGAGGGTTTGTGGTTTTTCGGTGTTTGATCCACTCTTCTTCGGCCTTCCAGTATTCAGCCTGATTTTTAAACCGCGCAACTTCCTCCGCCATATAAAAAGAAGACTTTTGTTTCAATAACGGAATGTATGCCTCCAGGTCCGCCTGGGACGCCTGAATGCCCCGCCCTTCGACCCCGCCGGTCATCGACTCGATCAAGGTCCGGGAAGCCATTTCCGAAATAGTGCTCAAAACGTCTATAACCTTGTCCGTATACTCACCCTCCAGAAGAAGGGTCTGAATATCGGTCCGCTCCTCGTCCCGAATATATGACTCAACGATCGCAACGATCTCATTATTTCCCACCGTGCGGCCGTCTACGATCCTCTCTCCCAGCCTCTCGCTTACGTATTCGACCGCCAGATCCGCGCGCGCATCCCGCAAATTCTTTTCCCCGGCCTTGATCCTTTTCGTAAACTCCTGCAGTTGGCCAACAAGCAGCGATTGCGCTTCGGTCACGGCCGCATTGGTTGCCGATCGGACAGCCGCTGCTAACTCTTGAGCCCCTGTATTTTCCACCAAAGCGACCGCGGTTCTCTGCAAACGAGCTTGTGGATTGCGTGACTCCGTGGACAAGACCGCTGAATTAACCCTGCCCGCCTGATCTACAAGCGGCCGAACGGAGAT
>Ga0209202_1002310_pt1 | contig 10655 bp, 3 predicted proteins | sample AD_UKC032_MetaG_FD_184416 | JGI IMG/M metagenome (GOLD analysis project Ga0209202, IMG submission 184416) | Active sludge microbial communities of municipal wastewater-treating anaerobic digesters from USA - AD_UKC032_MetaG (SPAdes) (version 2) | ecosystem: Engineered > Bioreactor > Anaerobic >... | reverse complement strand
AATGAAACCGATTTTATAAGGTTCAAAACAAAACTTCTGCTTGAGGATGCGGCAAATGATCCTGTAAAAAAAGCCAATCTGATCCGTGATATTGTAAGATCAATAGCTGTTATTCCCGAATCCATAACAAGAACCGTATATATAAAGGAGTGCAGCAATTACATGGAGGTGCCGGAAGCTGTTCTCTATCATGAAGTTAACAAAATGCGGCAACAGAGATCTTTCCAGGACAGGAACAAATACCCGGGTCCTGAAGATCTGCCGGTCCCTCCTCCGGTCATTTCCAGACCGGTGAAACAGGAGATAACTACTTATGTTTCAGAGAGGGAGATAGTACGGCTGCTTCTAAAGTTCGGAAGCCTTGAATTTGAAAGGAAAATACGGGCAGAAGACGGAAGCGAGGAGATACTGACAGTGGCAGATTATATAGTCAGGGAGATCATCTCGGATGAGCTGACCTTCGATAATGTCCTCTGCGGAACTATCTTCGATGAGTTCCGCTTTGCATCTGAGCAGGGAATATTTCTGGGGGATAAGGTTTTTATCAAGAATGAAGATCCGTCTATTTCAAGCCTTTCTGCCGACATTCTGGCGGAATCACATCAGCTGAGCAAGATATGGCGGAATAAGCAGACTTATGTTGAGACTGAGGAAATGAAGCTTAAGGATATTGTTCCGGATGCTGTACTTAAGTTCAAGGGAGATAAGATCAAGCTAAGGTTGAAAGAGATAATGGCCAGGCTTGAAGAGGCAGTCAGGTCAGGCGATCATGAAAATATAGTTGCACTTCAGAAGAAAGACCAGGCCCTTAAAGCAGCTCTGAAAAGCATTTCGCAACAGTTAGGGAACAGAATATTACTATAAGAAAAAATAAATCAAGCTTAATTTGATCCGTATTTAATGTATTTCAAAGGGCGGATTGAACCGCACACGATTGAAAATTACTATTCTCATTCGTATTTACACCTGATCAATCATGTGGGTTTCATTTTTATTATTAAATTTGATTTGTCAATTCACTGTCTATGAAAGTCAAAGTTTCCTGCCTGCTTACAGCTTTATTATTATTTATATTTTCGTGTAAGCCTAAAACTCCCGAAAAATTCGTTTTCGTTCCCACTTTTTCGACATTCCCGGCCGATACTGCCTCAGCAGATACACCCCCGGTCAGGCGGGAAACATATTACGGACTACTGACTCCGGTTGAGATAGCCAGGATATTTAACCGTCTCGGTGTACCATATAATAATGCCACCCTCAATCCCACATCCAACAGCGACCTCTACCTGAGCAGTGCAAAAACAGCAGTGAATACCGGCATTTACGGAGTCGATTTCAGCTATCTCAAAATGTTCGGACTGGGACAGGAAGTGATTAATTATATGATCACAATACGTGAGATGAGCAATAAACTCGGTATCCCGGATCACCTGATGACTGATCCCCTGAAACAGATTCAAAGCGATATAGCAGATCCTGATACAGTTACATATATGATGGAAAGAGCATATACCGATCTCGAAAATCATCTCAGGGAAAATGGCAGGGAAAGCACCGCCGGCCTGATTGTAATGGGTGGATGGGTTGAAGCAATGTATATAGCTACTCAGCTTGCATATAATCCCGAAAAACCTGATCCGGAGGTTGTACAGAAGATTGCGGAACAGAAATATACTCTCACATCCCTGCTCAGCTTCATGAAGAATTATTATGATGATCCCATCGTCGTTTATTTTACCAAGAAACTGAAATTCCTCAATAACTATTTCGATTCATTCGAGATATATTTTAAAAAGGATGATCTTGAAATAGATACGCTTAAACAGGTTCTCCGCTCCTCGGGGGCTGAAATGACAGTAACTGTCGAAACTCTGAACCAGATACGGGATTATGTTGCAAAACTGAGAACCGAAATGGTAACCCCATAGCTGTCAGGCAAAGAAGTTTTATGGACATAAGTTTCCCCTCCTTTTTTTTAAGGAGGGGTGGCCAGACCACAAAGACATCTAACGTGCAGAAATATAAGTAGTCTGGCCGGGGTGGTTTATTAATTCTGTGAAATAAATTAACTTTTGCTAAGCCCGTTTTAACCACCCCGGCCGGGAAAGAACAACTGTAAACATTTCAAAATCAACAATCCCGGCCACCCCGCCTTTAAAAGGCGGGGAAACTTATTTGCGTATAATCCAGTTAATTACAATATTTTTCGTTATTAAAGTATTTCTACTGATGACAACATTTTGTAAGCTACACAATTTTTATAATACTTGCGATTTTTTCATTGCAGTTGGTGTACAAAAAAATTGTAGTGAGACTTAAGATGACAGCTATGTTCCTTGCTCCCGATGTACATTCCCTTTGCGCCCTTTGCGTAATCCCTTTGCGCCCTTTGCGGTTAATCTTCTTACCTTCGATTATTACAAATACTGATCCTTATAAATATCTTTTTCGTAATTTTAACTACACAAATTATCCCTGTACTGCCATGAATTCTTTCAGATCCCTAATTATTTTATTATCTGTTCTCACTTTTGTTTCCTGCGGACGCGGAGATAAATCTGTTCCCAGACCCGGTCTGCTTAAAGCGCCAGATGTGACTGAAACTATTCTCCCTCTCGATAAAGGATTCAGCCGGTATATTGCAGGATACACTTCGGGAATAATTCCTGCCAACTCCGTCATTGAAATAAGATTCACGCCGGAGTTTGCAGCAAAAGCCGGTCAGCAGACACCGGCCGGTCTCATTGAGTTTAACCCTCCCTTAAAGGGGAAAACTGAATGGACCGATGAAACGACACTTGTTTTCAAACCATCCAAAATACTCGATCCCGGGAAAATTTATTCAGGTGAATTACTGATCCATAAGCTCGGCAGTGTGGAGGAAAGACTGAAAGTATTTCCGTTCAGGATACAGACACTTAAAAAAGATTTCATCCTTTCGACCGGCATGCTTGAAAGTTCGCCCGAGGGAGATAAATATAATCTCACCGGTGAAATTGTAAGCTCCGACTTCATTCCTCCCGCGGAAGTGGAGAGTTATCTTGAAGCAAGGCTCGACAGGAAAAAAACAACTGTAACATGGGATCATGCTTCGGATCTTATCCACCGGTTTACTATTCCTGAGATCGTAAGATCCGGGAAAAGCCGTGAACTTACAATTTTATGGGACGGTACTGCTTCGGGTGTAAAACAGAAAGGATCAAAATCAATAATCATCCCCGCGACAGAAGATTTTTCTGTTCTGGATATCAAAACCCGTTCCGGTGAAAATCCGGTCATAGACATAATTTTATCGGATCCCGTGGATGCGTCCCAGGACCTTGAAGGACTGGTCTACCTCGATCCGATGGTGCCGGTTACCACAAGTATAAATACAAATATAATTACGCTTGTTCTTTCTGATAATATCCAGAGGGAAGTGACTCTGAATGTCGAACCTCAGGTCAGAAATTCGGGAGGGACAGGTTTGACTTCGGCCTTTTCGACAAAGCTTGACTTTGCATCTGTCAATCCGGGAATTAAGCTTGAAGGTAATGGTGTTATCCTTCCTTCCTCACAGAACCTTATTTTTCCGTTCAAGGCTGCGAATCTTAAGGCAGTCGACCTGAAGATCATAAAGATATTTGAAAACAATCTTCCTTATTATCTCCAGGAAAATGATATTGACAGGGGATATTCAGTCAAACGTTTCGGCCGGCCTGTCTATTCCGGAAGAGTGGATCTTATTACCGGTACAAATTCGGGAACGGGATCATGGAATTTATACACAATCGATCTTGCGGATTATATAGATGTTGAACCCGGTGTTCTTTACAAAGTACAGCTGGGGATGCGAAAATCCTGGTCACTATATCCCTGTGCCGCTTCCGGCGAACCATCAAGATATGAGGAGCTTCTGGATCAGACACAGGAACTTGAAAAAACTTACTGGGAAGATCCGGAAAATTATTTCGACGACAGCGGGGACGCAATCTATTATTCCCTGAATTTCAGATGGGAAGATCGTGAGAATCCATGTATGGATGCATATTACAGCCCCGACAAGAATGTATCGCGTAATATCCTGGCTTCAAACCTTGGCCTTATTGCCAAGAAAGGAGAGGATGATATACTCCATGTAAATGTCAATGACCTGCTGACAGCTCTGCCGGTAAGCGAAGTCCAGATTGAGGCTTATGATTACCAGATGCAACAGATCGTTGCCGGAAATACCGATCAGGACGGCTCATTTTCACTTTTCTGTGAAAGAAAACCATTTCTGATAATCGCTAAAAAGGATAAAGACCGCAATTACCTCAAAGTAACAGACGGTGCATCACTCTCCCTCAGCTCATTTGATGTTTCAGGAACAAAGCCCGAAAAAGGTATTAAAGCATTTATTTATGGTGAAAGAGATGTCTGGAGACCAGGTGATTCAATTTTTCTTTCTCTTTTCATTAAAGATATGCTGAATGATCTGCCGCCCGATCATCCCGTACAGTTTGAATTAATCAATCCTCTCGAACAAAGAGTTGATAACCAGATCCATAAACCTGGAGGAAGGAATCTGATGGTTTTCAAAACAGGTACTTCAACAGATGCTGTAACAGGAAACTACAGGGCACAGTTCAATATCGGAGGTGCTACATTTACAAAAAGGATACGGATCGAGACCATCAAGCCGAACCGCCTGAAGATAAACCTTACCTTTCCCTCGGAAATACTAGGAGGCTCAGGTAAATCATCAACAGGAAATCTTAATATCAAATGGCTGAACGGCAGTGTGGCAGGCAATATGAATTCTTCCGTCGATTATATCCTGAAACATACAAAAACAGTTTTTGAAAATTTTAAACAATATGATTTTGATGATCCTATCATTGATTTTTACCCCGAAACCGTAAACATTTTTGATAGTAAAACGGACGGGAACGGAAATGCGACAATAAAATTCGATCCCGGCTATGAGCTGAATGCCCCGGGAATGCTCAATGCTGTTTTCACGGCAAAAGCACAGGAACCAGGAGGCGATGAAAGCATAACCCAGGTAACTTATAAGTATGCTCCCTGGCCTGTTTTTGCCGGGATCAGGCTTCCGGATCTGACTGACCGCGACAGGATGCTGTTCACCGATACAGATAATGAGGTAAAGATTGTTACAGTCGATGAAAAGGGAAAACCTGTAAGATCGGAAGTTGAAATTACCGTGTATAAGCTTTCATACAGGTGGTGGTGGGAATCAGGGGATGAGTACCTTGCAGATTATATATCGGGACAGATACATAAACCTGTCATCAGGCAGACAATAACCACTTCAGGCGGGGAAGGCAGCTTCACCTTTAAAATTAATAAGAATGAATGGGGAAGATATCTTATACGGGCAAAAACACCTGCGGGCCATTCAACAGGGAAAATCCTGCTCATCGACTGGCCCTGGGAATACGGAATGAAAGAAAACGCCGAAGGTGCAACTCTGCTCGTTGTCAATACCGATAAGGAGAAATATAATCCCGGCGATGAAGTGAGACTCTCTTTCCCATCACCTGAAAATGCAAGAGCTCTGGTTACAATCGAGAATGCCACGGGGGTTCTTGACCAGATCCGTACAGGTACTGATAAGGCTAATACGGAAGTGCGGTTCAGGGTGACACCTGAGATGGCTCCGAATGTATATGCTTATGTTTCTGTCATTCAGCCCCACAGCCAGACTATCAATGACATGCCCATCAGGCTTTACGGAATTGTTAATGTGATGGTTGAGGATCCGGGAACAAGACTTAATCCGGTCATCACAATGCCTGATGAACTGAGATCCCGGCAGCCATTTGAAATAAAGGTAAATGAGACCGGTAACAAGGCAATGACTTATACCCTTGCTGTGGTTGATGAAGGATTGCTGGATATCACGGGATTTAAAACACCCGATCCCTGGAATTATTTCTATGCCCGTGAAGCCCTCGGTGTTAAGACCTGGGATCTTTATGACTATGTACTGGGATCCTTCGGCGGAACTCTCGAAAGAGCATTCGCCACAGGAGGAGATGAGGCTCTGACAGATAAATCAGCAAACAAGGCTCAACGGTTCATTCCGGTGGTGAAATTCCTCGGGCCTTTTGAACTTCATCAGGGAAAAACCAACACTCATACCCTCACTCTTCCACAGTATACCGGATCAGTGAGAACTATGGTCATCGCCGGGAAAGACAGGGCTTACGGTTCGGCAGAAAAACCTGTATTTGTCAGAGATCCGCTTATGGTCCTTGTCACTGCCCCACGGGTTATCAGCCCGGGAGAAAAAGCTTCACTTCCCGTTACTCTTTTTACAGGGATAGACAATATCCCTGAAGTGACAATTAAAGCGGAAGGGAATGAATTTATAAGCTTTATCGAAACAACAAAGACAATCCTTACAGGGGGTGCAGGGGAAAAAGACACTGAATTTACTTTTATCGCAGGAGAAAAGACCGGCATCGGCAAGATTAAGGTTACTGCCACAGGCGGAGGAGAAACCGCAGTTTATGACATGGAGATAGGAATAAGGAGCCCAAATCCTCCTGAAACCCGTGCAGAGTTAAAATTTCTGAATCCCGGTGAGAAATGGGAAACATCACTTAAGCCTTTCGGCATGGAAGGAACCAATTCCGCCAGGATCGAAGCTTCTGCCCTTCCCTCTGTAAATTTCGAAAAACGACTTGATTATCTTCTTAATTACCCTCACGGATGTACAGAACAGATCACGTCAGCCGCATTTCCACAGATATGGCTCAAAGAGCTCTCCGCCAATAACCAGGCCGTGATTGAAAAATCTTCTTATAATATTAAAGAAGCAATTAGCAAAATCATTTCAAGGCAGATGTCAGGAGGCGGACTGGCAGTATGGCCGGGATCATACCAGGCAGATAACTGGGTCACATCGTATGCGGGACATTTCATGATTGAAGCCGAACGTCAGGGATATAATATTACTTCCGCATTCAGACAGAAATGGACAGGCTATCAGCAGAAAGCTGCCAGGGAATGGAAGTATGATCCAAAATTTAAATATGCTGCAAATGATCAGGCTTACAGGCTTTTCACCCTTGCACTTGCAGGTAAGCCTGAAAAGGGCGCAATGAACAGGCTGAGAGAAAACCCGGATATTCCCCGGCTTTCACAATGGCTTCTGGCTGCTGCGTATGCTGCAACCGGCCGGACTGAAGTTGCGGATAACCTGCTTGATGTGAGGGATACATCGACGGAACCGGAGTATTATGATCATTATTATGGCAGCGCTATACGCGATAAAGCCATAATACTTTATACCCTCACACTTCTTAACAAACAGGAACAGGCTCTTCCAATACTGAAGGAAATTTGCGATCAGATGAACAGTTCATCATGGTTCAGCACCCAGTCGCTTGCCTGGGGATTATTCAGTTATATGAAATGGGCTGAAACATTACCTGAAGGCAACACCACATCATCAAAGATAAGCATCACCTTAAATGGTAAAAAGACTGAAAAAACGATCAGAGCAAAAGAACTGATGACTGAAGATCTGGAAATGACATCTCCCGATAATCCGATTACGGTTATAAATAATTCAGAAGCTCCTGTATATGTAACACTGGTCAGAAAAGGAATATCAATGCTTCCTGATGTTTCTTCTGAGGAAAAAGGCCTGAGCATAAAGGTCGGTTATATTAATATGAACATGAATACTATAGACCATAAAAGCCTGAAGATGGGAACCGATTTCATGATGGTTGTCAATGTAACAAACAATACTTTCTCAGAGGTGAACAATATTGCTCTCACAACAATGGTTCCATCGGGATGGGAGATAAGGAATACCCGGCTTTTTGAAGCCCGGTACGGAATAAAGCAAAGCGCTTACGATTACACCGATATCAGGGACGACAGGGTGAATACATACTTCACTCTCGGCCGGGACGAAACAAAAACCTTCGTACTTGTTCTGAATGCAGCCTACAAGGGAGAATATTACCAACCTGCAATCTGGTGTGAAGCCATGTACACCGAAAATTGTTATGCAAGGTATCCGGGAACAAGGGTAACGGTAACAGGAGAATAGATTTGAAACGAAAATTCAGGATCATAATTGTTATTGCCGGAGTGATGATCACTCCGGTTTTAATTTCGCCCATGCCACGATTCGGGGCGCCATTATCTACAGTTGTTCTGGCCGGCGACGGGAGCCTTCTCGGAGCCAGGATAGCTGATGACGGCCAGTGGCGTTTCCCCGGTCCTGATGAAGTTCCCGAGAAGTTCGAAAAGGCTTTGCTTACATTTGAGGACAGGTATTTCTACTTTCATCCGGGGATCAATCCCGTATCAATCATCAGAGCATTGGTCAGGAATATAAAGGCCGGAGATATCGTAAGCGGAGGCAGCACAATAACGATGCAGGTCGCCCGGCTGTCGGGCGGGAATAAATCACGGACATATGCTGCAAAACTTTCAGAAATGCTTTCAGCCTTAAAGCTTGAGATCTTCAGGACAAAAAAGGGTATTCTTAAAACCTGGTCAATGAATGCCCCGTTCGGAGGTAATATTGTTGGTCTTGAGGCAGCATCCCGAAGGTATCTTGAAAAACCGGCAGCTGAAATTACCTGGGCCGAGGCAGCGGGACTTGCAGTGCTTCCAAACTCTCCGTCACTGGTCTTCCCGGGAAGGAACCAGCATATACTCAGAAAACGACGCGATGATCTCCTGAAAAAGCTTTATGAAAGAAAATATTTTGATTCCATCACATATATTCTGGCGCTGGATGAACCTCTTCCGGGGGAACCAAAACCACTCCCTTCCATAGCTCCTCATCTGACTGATTATTTCTTCAGCAGTAACAACGGTGAAATGATCCGGACTACAATTGATGCGGCTTTACAGGCAAGGGCAAATGCTATAATTGAATCTCACAGCAGGCAGCTGTCGGGGAATCTTATCAATAATGCCGCATGCCTTATCGTAAAAGTAGAAACAGGCGAAGTTCTGGCATATGTCGGGAACAGCCGGACTGATAAACCAGGCAACCATGGTGAAGATGTGGACATTATCAGATCCCCCAGGAGCACCGGGAGTATTCTTAAACCCATACTCTACGCGGGAATGCAGCAATCAGGTGACATCCTCCCCAATACCCTTGTCGCAGATATCCCCACCCGCTTCCCGGGTTTCACACCTGAGAATTTCGATCAGAGCTTCAGCGGTGCAGTGCCGGCTTCGCTTGCATTATCGCAGTCGCTTAATATTCCGGCTGTAAGAATGCTCCGGAAATATTCTGTTGAAAAACTGCTTGACCTCTTTCAAAAAACAGGCTTTACAACTTTCACCCGGTCTGCCGATCATTACGGATTATCACTTATCCTCGGCGGGGGAGAAGCAACACTCTGGGAGCTTACCGGTGTATATGCATCATTATCAAGGGTTCTGAACAGGTTCGGTAAAGAAGGGAAATATTGTCCCGGTGACTATCACATGCCTGTTCTCATGACAGGTTCAATAAACGACAATGAAAGGCCGGTTTATGGCGAGCCCGTTTTATCAGCATCATCGATCTGGCTTACATATGAAGCTCTTAAAAGAGTTAACAGGCCCGAAGCCGAGGCCGGATGGCAATTTTTCTCATCTTCCCCTGATATTGCCTGGAAGACCGGTACCAGCTTCGGATTCCGCGATGCCTGGGCCGTCGGGACAACTCCCGATTATGTTATCGGTGTCTGGACAGGTAATGCAGACGGAGAGGGACGACCGGGGCTAACCGGGATAACTGCGGCTGCACCGGTATTGTTCGACCTCATCAATGTAATGGGAACATCAGGATGGTTCCCGGAACCTTCTGAAGAAATGACAATGATCAGAGTATGTTCGAAAAGTGGCTTCAGGGCAGGTCCCGACTGTCCGGAAACAGAAGAGATGATGGCCTGTGTAAGCGGACTGAGAAGCGAATCCTGCCCTTATCATAAAATAATACATCTTGATAAGACCGGGACAAAACAGGTAAATGCCGATTGCGCACCTGCTGCTGAGATCAGGAATGAATCATGGTTCATCCTTCCCCCCGCCATGGAATATTTTTACAGACAAAAGCATCCTGATTACAGGCCACTGCCTCCTTTCTTACCAGGTTGCACTACCGATAGAAGCGTTGCGATAATGGAATTCATTTACCCGACATCAGGGATTAATATATTCATTCCTCGCGATCAGACAGGTGAGCTTACAAGGATAATTGCTGAAGTCGCGCACCGCAATCCTTCAAAGAAGATCTTCTGGCATCTCGATCAGGAGTACCAGGGAACTACCCGGTCGATACATCAGACTGAGATATTTGCCGGTACAGGTGATCATGTGCTTACTGTAGTGGATGAGGATGGAAACAGAATCATGTGCGGGTTCCATATAACCGGGAAGTAATCCGGGAGAAGAGGCTGTTTTCACAGATCTGATCTGCCACCCAACTCCCAGGTGATGGTTTTACCCCCAAAACCTCCCAGCGGGATTTAACCCCCAAACCTTCCAGCAGGGATCTAGCTCCAACCCATATCTAGGCTTTACCCCCAAACCCCCCAGGGGGGGCTTGAAGAGTGCCGACACAGAATTTTGGAATATAAAATGTTAAGAATAATGAAGGTGAAACACTCAGCAGAATTTAAAGTCCCCCTATATTTGTGCCA
>Ga0209202_1002304_pt1 | contig 10684 bp, 10 predicted proteins | sample AD_UKC032_MetaG_FD_184416 | JGI IMG/M metagenome (GOLD analysis project Ga0209202, IMG submission 184416) | Active sludge microbial communities of municipal wastewater-treating anaerobic digesters from USA - AD_UKC032_MetaG (SPAdes) (version 2) | ecosystem: Engineered > Bioreactor > Anaerobic >... | reverse complement strand
TAAGGTGGATAATGAAATTGTTTATGCGCCACCTCCATTGAGCCAGGGTGCAAAAGGTCAAGGGTGCATGTCAATTTGAAGCGAAGCGGGAAATTGACCGAACGCGAAGCGCCTGCCCTTGACTGTTCCGCACTGGCGATCAATACCTTTGCGCATCAACAATGGTATTATTCAACCCCGGTAAACAAATGCCTCTGGAAACCTTAGCCCAAAAAAAAGAGCCCGGAGGCTCCTGAAGGGTATTAGATGGTCTTCAAAATCGGCAGCAAAAAGTCAAGAATGCATTTAAATTTGGAGCAAAGTGGGAAATGGATCGAACGCGAAACGCCTGCCCTTGACTATTCCGCCACGGCGATCAATACCTTTGCGGAGTATTGAATGAGAGGGGAAGAACCAACAAATGGCATAGAAAGAATGTGATTGAGGCAATAGAAAGGTCTTCTGCACTTTTACGACAGATCAAAAAAAGAAGGGATAATGTTGATATTCATATTGAACAGGGGGTTATCACAAATCTAAAGAAAGATTAATGGCTAATTTTGTTTGTAAATATTCTAAATTTGACGACTATTGACAAGTCGAACCAAGAACCATGAGTACATTGGGTGCCAGAATAAAGGAATTAAGAATCCACAATGGTGTGTTATTGCGCCAAGTCGCTGCATATCTTGAAGTTGACACGGCCCTCATCAGTAAGATCGAAAAAGGGACTCGAGTCTTAAACAGGCAGCAGATATCACAAATTGCTCAGTTTCTGAAAACATCAGAGGAGGAATTGACAATCCTGTGGCTCTGTGATAAGGTTTTAGATACGGTAAAAGGTCAGCCTTTGGCAATCAATGGAATTCAGCGAGCACTTATAGAATTAAACAAGTAGAATATGAAAATCATTCATCCAATCGATAAATTCTTTTTTGAACTGTTTCCGCAACTCAAAGGGAAGACCCAAGATGCAATCATATCCGAATTGGAAAGCTTCTATTCTTTAAAAGGCATTAGACCTACAATATCAATCAATGATGATATTGTTGTTGTTGATCTTGATTTCACCACGTAGCCTACTGAAGAACAGCTTTTTAGAAAAGTACAGGCTTTGTGTGAAAGGAATAAGTTCGAAGATGCAAAGCCAATTCTAAGACAACTCATCGAAAGGAACCCTTCGGTTTCAGAGTATCATCGGATCATGGGTCAGATATTTTCAAGCGAAGGTGACCAGGAAGAAGCTATTAACAGTTTGATCGATGCACTCAGGTGGGACGCAACGAATGCATATGCTATGCTAATGATGGGAAATATCTTTGCCAGGCATTTAGATGATATTGATACGGCAATGAAATATTATGACCAGGCTTTGATTGTCAAGCCAGATGATAATATCACCATCAATAACATTGGCGCTAATCTCATGCAACGAGGGAAGGTTTCTGAGGCGAAGAAATACTTTAAAAGAGCAATGGAGATAAATCCGGATTACTCAAATACGCACTATGCCTTGGCAATGATTGCCGAAATGGAAGGTGATTTTACAGGTGGATTTGTTTCTGTTATACGCGCTGTAAAATGTAACAAAGCCAAGGATGAGCTTTATCAGCATTCTGTTAACCTGATGTTACAATTAGCCAGAAAGTTGGTCGATTTGACTAATGGCAGAGATATTTATGAATCATTTAAGCTCCAGCTGGAGCAAAATGGAAATGTACCGATTCAAATAGTCCCAGATTCTGAGATTCCGACAGCGGCAAAAATAGAATTTTCCGAAAACCACGACAGAGAAATGCATATAGTCAGGTTTAAGCAGGATTATCCTGCTGTTGAACACCTGATCATGCATGAACTTGCCCATCTCAAGTTTGTACTGGATGCTAGAAAAATCGAAGCCAACCAACTGATCATAACTACTCAAAAGCATAAATCTGATTTTATTAAAGGAATTGCTCCGACTATCCAAAAACTGAAAAAGATGGGATTGCCTGAGCAATCTATTGCCAAATATGTATCAGATCTGTTTGATGGCATCAATCGACAGATGCACAATGCCCCAATCGATTTGTTTATCGAGAAATACCTGCACGATAACTTTGATGGACTTAGACCCTATCAGTTTCTTTCATTGTTCAATCTAATGAAAGAAGGAGTCACTGCCGTGACTGACAAGAGAATAACAGAATTGACACCATTAGAGGTTTTGTCGAATAGCAGGATCTTCAATCTTCTTAACGCATTGCAGTTTAAGGATATATATGGTATTGACCTTGTGAAGGATTTCAAACCCACAGCCAGTGAATTGCAGATTGCCAGAGATCTGTATGATGAGTATATCGAATACTCCGAAGACAAGGAGCCTGCGGAGGAGTATGAATTACTGGCTCATTGGGCAAAAGACCTGAAACTCATGCATAACTTTGACATTATTGACGAAAAATCATTTAGATCCAAAGTGAGCAATATTACAGATATCCTGGATAAGATTGAATCTGATCCTTTTGATATACAGGGCAATGATCCTGTTAAGGAAGAGGAGATGAAGCGTTTTCAGGAATCACAGAAGAAGATCGGAACGAATATGGCAGTGGCTATGTTCATGGTAGATGCGATGCAAAAGTTTGATCATATGTCAGTTGGCCAAATACGGGAGATTGCCCATGAAATAGCATTGCAGGGTACTCTGGGATATGATCCCGGAAAGAACAATTACAGAATCAGTGCATTTCCGGACACACAGTTCTCCGGATATCATATCTTAGCCTATTATTACGTCAGTTTTGCCATAGCAATACCTGATATGCTGGTAAAACTTGAATTACCGTATGAGGAAGAGTACAGATTAGCAAAGACCTTATACAGCAAAAACCAACCATAATGAACAAGATCAACCATATTATCCACGAACTCATCAAGTTCAGAAATGAACGAGACTGGGAGCAATTTCATAACCCGAAAGATCTGGCACTAGCTATCGCTGTGGAGGCCGGTGAATTGCTCGAATTGTTCCTATGGAAAAGCCCAGAAGATGCAAAAATAGAGCGTGTTAAGGAAGAGCTTGCGGATATTTTTGCATTTGCTTTTCTGCTTGCAGAAAAATATAATCTTGATGTTGAGGATATAGTGATCGAGAAGATTAGGAAGAATAACGACAAGTACCCGATTGAAAAGTCCAAAGGAACCGCAAGAAAATACACGGAATTATGATCGTTTATTCATCCACTAAAGATCAGTTCATACATGACGTAGATACCAGCAATATTGAAGAAGTAATTTTGCAGGAATTTCGTGAAAAGTTAAAACGCAGGACTTCACCCTCGGAAATTGAATCATGGAGAGAATCCCTGATGTATATGTACCATGTTTTAACTGATATTCAAATACCTGGCGACGTCGGTGTATTTGTTGAATTTATGATACCACAGTCTTCCTTTCGGGTCGATTTTATATTATCCGGGTTAAGTGAGGATAATCAGGAACAAGTAATAATCATTGAGCTAAAGCGATGGACAAATGCAACACTAACTGACAAGGATGGTATTATCAGAACCCGATTCAGAGCTGGGCTTGTCGAAACAAGTCATCCATCCTACCAAGCATGGTCATATGCTGCATTCCTAAGCAGCTTCAATGAAACCATCTATACTGATGACATCAGACTATTTCCTTGTGCTTACTTGCATAACTACGAAGAAGACCCATCGATAACCAGTGATTTCTATGCACCTTATATCAGCCGCGCACCTTTATTCTTTAAATCCGATCGCAGTAAGCTCAGGGAATTTATTAAACGCCATATTCACAAAGGTGACAATTGCAACATAATGTACAGGATTGAGAATGGGAGGATCAGACCATCCAAGTTTTTGGCTGATACTTTAACCTCAATGATAAAAGGTAATGAAGAGTTCATTATGATCGATGACCAGAAGATAGTATATGAGACTGCAATTGCTGGTGCGAAACATTCAGACAATGATCATAAACATGTACTAATCGTTAGTGGTGGGCCTGGTACCGGAAAGTCAGTGGTTGCAATCAATTTGCTTGTTGCACTGACTAAGCGTGGATTAGTTGCGAAATATGTCACCAAGAATTCGGCTCCGAGAACCGTTTATAGTGAAATGTTAACTGGTAACATGAGAGGGGGGGATATCCGATTTCTTTTCGACAGTTCCGGATCCTTTCATCAATCTGAATCGAATACCTATGATGCTTTAATTATCGATGAGGCTCATCGCCTCAATGAGAGATCAGGTATTTATAATCATCTTGGTGAAAATCAGGTAAAAGAAATTATCAATGCTGGCAAATTTTGCGTATTCTTCATTGATGAGGATCAGAAAGTGACGACAAAAGATATTGGCAGTATTGATGAAATTCTAAAATGGGCTAAAAAGGCTGGTGCTACTTATAGACAACTTGAACTAACATCACAATTCCGATGCAAGGGGTCAGATGAGTATATGGCATGGCTTGACAATACATTACAGATAAGGGAAACAGCAAACACAATATTAGGGCTAAAATCATTCCCATTTGAAATAATAGATAATCCTGCAGAGTTACGTGATATCATATATGAGCTAAACCGGGGGAGAAACAAGTCACGTATGCTTGCTGGATACTGTTGGGACTGGAACAGCAAAAAAAACCCAAGAGCGATAGACATTGCTTTCCCGGAATTTGGTTTCAATCACCAATGGAATCTTTCCACTGATGGAATGCGTTATCTGATTGCTGAAGAATCAGTTAAAGAGATAGGTTGCATCCACACAAGTCAGGGGCTGGAATTGGACCACGTCGGGGTTATAGTTGGTAAAGATATGGTTGCCAGAGATGGCAGGATTGTTACTGATTATCGAGCTCGTGCAAGAACAGATAAATCACTGAGTGGTATTGCCGGACTTGCCAAAACAGATCCTGCCCAGGCTTACGCCTGGGCAGATAAACTCATCAAAAACACATACAGAACCTTGTTTACACGTGGAATGCAAAGTTGCTATGTCTATTTTGTGGATGCTGAAACAAGAGAATATTTTGAAGATAGGATTGTGACTGGATAAGGTCAAGACCGTCGCAAAATGCTGACATCTGCAGATCCTATAACTGGTGTTTATTGGTTTTGATTTTTTCTATTAAATAAGTAGAAAGACCATCTTTAACTTTCCTCGAATTCGGATTGACAAAATATTTGTCAATCAAATTCTCAACATTCAAAGCACCGTTATTTTGCAAATTTTCAAACCACTTCAAATCATCTACAATCACTTTGTCTAATTTTGCATCTTCCATATTTACATTTTTATAATAGCATGCTATAAAACATGCCTCTCTCAGATCTGCTTGCTTGAAATTAGTATTCACAATAATGGAAGCAGTAAAAAATGCTCCCCGACAATCGGTATTTGATAAATCTGTATTCTCTAAATTCGCTTTAGTAAAATATACTTCCCTTAATTTCGATGCAGTTAATTGTACATTTTTTAAATTGCTTCTAACAAAAGAACCTTTCTTTAGATTTGCAAAAGCAATAACCGAATTAGTCAAATCAAAATCAGACAAGTCTGCACATTTAAGGTAAGTATTTGAGAGGAAAAAACGTCGTTGACCCAAATCGTATAATCGTTTCACATTGGCTATTATTTTAATTTTGGCTTCTTCATGTTCCCAGCCAACTAAATCCTCAATTTCTTCATTATATCGCGAACGTCTTTCTTTTCGACTTCTTAGAAAGTCAAAGATTGTAATCATAATACCAAATACGAGTAAATCAAATATCAATCCATGAGATTCAATTAGAATATCATGTTTGTAAATATTTGAATCTGCCTTGTCCAGAGAATAAATCACTATCAAACTAATTAAGAAAAGTAGTGAGAAAAAGATTATCACATTGTATTTTGGTAACTCATATTTTATCCAAAATTTAAGTCTCATTTCATTGATGCTTTAATTTATTGCAAACACTAGCACCTGAATCATCAAAATCAGCCATTACAACTATCCCCACAAATATACCAATGATTCTTATATGACGGCAAAATGATTTGAAAATGAACAAAAAAAAGCCCCGTTTCCGGGGCCGGTGCCTTAGAAGGGGAGGTCGGCGGTTTGTGGCTTTGCTTTGCCCCTGGGTTTTTTAGCGGGGGCGGGTTCCTGAGCCTCCGGGGCTGCTTCCTGCCTTACCGTCTGGTATACGGTGTGGGTTTTCCCGTACTTGTCTGCCTGCTGCATCCTGGCAACCTCAAAGCTTACGTACATCTCGCCATTGTACTCGTGGGCAAGTTGCTGCAGTACCTTCAGCGGGAGGGTGAGTGCTACGATGTCCATGTTTCCTACCTGGCGGCCTTTTCCGAAATAATTCTTCTCAATGTTTTTCATGACGATTTGGGTTTAAGTGTTATTGATGTGCAAGAATCAGTGGAGGCATGGAGCCAGGTGCAAGGAGGAACTGGAATACCGGAAACCAGCCATGGATGAGGATATGCCGGGAAAATCCTTGTTCCAATGACGAAGCCTGCCTAGGAATGTTGGTCGGAATGCCGAAATATCTTAGCACAGCAAATACACGCCCGAAGCCAAAACAGGCAGGGCATTGAGCCATAGAAGTATCAGACAAGGCAGACAGGGGAACTTCCAGTAAACGTACCTATCACCCCCTAAAAGTACCTGCAGTGATAAATTGCCTACATGGCAGAAAGAAGTGAGTGTGGGTGCCAAAGGACAGCATGCCAGCAAAGGGAAAACCACCGGAACCATGTTTTAGGCAGGAACCAGGAAAGGATCGGAGCCCATTGCCTCCGGAAAACCAAGGTGCAAGGCAAAGCGCGGCGATATCCACTAAGGCAGCGGTCTCTGGGAACGGGGCAAACCCTGAGTGAATGAGCAAAAAAAAGGAGCCTGAAAGGCTCCCTTTTTGAACTCCCGATCAATCCTCCTGTGGAGTCATGATGAAGATGGCGGGGGATGGATCGTCGATGTCCCTGGCTGAGATCACAGCTTTGAGTGTGATGGTAACAGAAGGACGGCCGGCGTTCCGTTTCTCATTGCTCAGCCGGGCAGAGGAGGGATCCACCACACAATCGAGCATATATAATATGGTATCCCCCTCAGAACGGCGGGCTGCCCAGGAGAACATATACAGGATATCCCAGAGCCTCCCCTCCTGATCCTGGATCCCCTTGCAACCTGCCGGCACCTCCACATACCGGTCCCATACGCTCCTGGAAAGAAACACCGGATACCGGATGCCGGCCTCTTTCGAGATTTTCTGTTCCACTTCCACAAGAAATCCATCTGCTACCGCCTCTTTGGTGGTGTAGCTTGCAATCACGTTCATCTGCATAATCATTCGCCGCTGCCCTGCGGACTTGTTTTGGCTCCCTTCGATAAACTCAGGGCTGGTCTGGCTCGCCATGGTTTCAAATGAAAAGCCTCCAGCATTGAGGGAGCCGAATGATGTCAAGTGTTTGTGTCACTTTTTTCCTGCCCGGAACACAAAAAAAGGGGAGCAAGCCCCCCCGGAAGGATGTTTCTGCGGTTATGCCAGGTTTGCCCTGAATTCTGACCAGTGGAAGTCGATGAACTCGGAAGTGGATTCTTCGATGATGCCTGCCCAGTAAATCTGTTCCATAAAGCTTACAAATGCGTCCCATGAGGTGAAGGTTTTCTTTGTCGTTTTCATTGTGTTGAGTTGTTTGAGATTACATGCTTCTGAACCTCAGGCGAAAGGGCAAATGGGGCACAGCAAGGAGGAACTGGAATACCGGAAACCAGCAAAGGATGAGGATATGCCGGGAAAATCCTTGTGTGAAGGCACTGGCACCCATTCCTGGAGCCTTTCTTCGCAGGTAATCACAGGGCAAGACAACCCGAAGACGCCACGAAACCGGAAAACCTAATCTCAGTGGGATGTTGCATTTGTGCTTTTATGGAACAAAGCATTTACCGGGCTCCCCCGGCATCCGAAGCATCCACACCCCCTTCGACTCCGCTCAGGGACCAGCTCAGGGCATCGGCAGACCAATGGACTTAGCATTCCGCAATCCTGACAGCAGAGAAATCCCCGGGGGGCTAATACCCAAATTGGGGCGTTACGGAGTAGCAGGGAAAAATGACTAAACCCGAAGGGCTGCAGCTTTCATGGCGAAAGCACTTGACATTTTCGGCCACCCGATCAATACCTTTGCTTTGCATTTGGATGAATGGCAAAAAAACACCCCGAGGTTTCCCCCGGGGCGCTTTTTCTGGCCGGAAGGCCAACTATGCGGCTGGCGTACCTATTAGGAATAGCAGCGAACCCAAGGCACCAGATGCCAGGCCATGAGGAAAGCACCTCCACCCTGGATGCAACCTGCAATCCACGATGTCGGCGTAATATAACAAGATTTGTTTGATAATCAGCCAAATGATGAAAACCGGAATACACCAAGGTCATACACTGGGATCAGATCAGTATGGTTGTGTAGTGTTGATTTGAATCTGTCTTGGAGATTCGGCAGATGGGAGTACATCAAAAACCAATTATATGTGGCATAAAAAGTAACACCAGACAGTTCAGCTTGTATATAGGTTTTAAAACAAGTGTTTGATAAAAGTGCGTTTACAAAGAACTTCACAGACATTGTTATACCGGGTAAATAAAAAGACACTATCTCAGATAATTTACAAAATAAAATCAAACAGTTATGATTGATCAAGGTGCCATAAAAGCAATATCCTCTTCCGGAATTCTAGTGTAAAATGAAGCTATCTTTCGACGAAGGAGATTACGAGTTTCAAGAGATAATTGTAAAAGCTTAGATTCGCCGAGAGAAAACTTCGGATTCCCTATTTTATCACAATGAATTCTAAATGCAGTTCGGAAATCGATTGCATAATATCTTGAATTTACATTGATATCTTTTCCTTTGATAGTATATTCGTCAAAAGTCGAATGAGCCATATAAATAAAGATGTCCAGAAAAACATATGCTGGGCTTTTTGAAAGTCTTTCAATCTTTTCGGCTTCAACCATATTATCCCATGCAATAGGCGGCAAAGAATCTTTTGCTTGAACTAAATCGTTAATTCTAAGAACATTATCGGCAAGATACTGGTTTTTATAAATTGCAGCATTAAGATGAATTAATGGTGCCAATAACAAAATCTTGTCCGATATTGAGCAACAAGGAGAAAGTACGACTAAAAGGTCTGAGGAATCAATATGAATATTGTAAGTACCTTCTGAAATCGGATGGTTAATTATCGGGTAACAAACAGGAATATTCCTTATCACATCGCCAAAGCGAAGTGACTCACTCATTTTGTCATGCTCAATGTAAAACATTTATTATTCCTCATCTTGATAATACTTCTCAACATTATGTGTACAGGAATTTATAGAACTGCGAATCGATCCTAAAAAATCTTTACTCTCCTTTATAGATAAAATGTTCAGAAAACGATCGCTTTCGTCTAATTCAATGCATATTTCATACCGATCAAAAGATATGGTTTTAAGATATATTGGCGGTGCATATATATCACCTGTTGAATTATAATTGTGATCAGAAATGCTATTCATATTTTCTCCTCCATTCTCATCTTAGAAATTACTGGTTCTTTGATTGAAGACTCATACTCGTCAGAAATCAATCGGTGTAAATCGTCCGTTGTACTCAGATATGAATCACTTCTGATATCATTCGCAAATCCATCGAAATCCAATTTTAAAACTGGTGTTTGTAATTGAGACTCATAAGTCTCCATGAATCTCATAAAATAAATGCCTTTTTTAACAGTGGCCTTGTAATGATTATCTATCGAATTTTCAATTGGAAATCTACTGGTATTTAAGCATGAATTGAAATGATCCAGAAATGATTTTGAGGTTTTTTCGTCGAAAACGCACTCATCAATATACCTTAATCCGATTCTTTTAATTTGTGGGAGATTTGTAATTGATAAAAAAGCACTAATTGTAGTTTCTATTACGTCTCTAAAGCGATCTGCTGAAGTTGGATTATTGTAGGTTTTGTGAAAATTCGATGTTATATCAAGCGAGTTTGTATGAACACTCAATGTATATCCTTTAGGGGAACTAAACTGCCAAAACTTTTGTCCTTGCTCTTGTGGAAGTTTTTCTTGAATTTGGTCGGCAGTCACTTCAGGTCCAACTTCTGTGATAAACAATTGTCTTTTGAAAATAAGCGCTGAGTCTGGGAAAATCTCCATAATTCTCATTTGCAATTCACCAATCTTTGATTCTAAAAAGAACAAATTTGGATATCTAATCTGGAATATCACTTGTTTTACTGTTGGATTTGGAAATACTTCATCAATGGCCATATCTTTATCCTTTCATATTACAAACATCAACATTTGTATCATCTCTATAGAATGCGTATAAATCTCATCGCAAATATATAATAATAACTCGTAAAAGCCAAAAGAAATTACATCAGATATTTGTTATACAAAACAGCTTTTGGTGTTTTCAATCATTTCGATTATTGTTTATGAGTTTAAAAGCCCATTAATTAAAGTCATATTATTATGCCGAATAGATGTATATGAAAGAAAAACAGGCATTTGCGTATTTTTGCATACTTTTTTCAAAAGTATGTCCTCAGAAGGAGCGCGACACTGCCCGACGGAGGGAAAGCAGTTGCTTTCTGATTTTGGGGTGGATGCGAAAGGGTGCGGCAAAGTGGTAGGC
>Ga0209202_1002302_pt1 | contig 10689 bp, 9 predicted proteins | sample AD_UKC032_MetaG_FD_184416 | JGI IMG/M metagenome (GOLD analysis project Ga0209202, IMG submission 184416) | Active sludge microbial communities of municipal wastewater-treating anaerobic digesters from USA - AD_UKC032_MetaG (SPAdes) (version 2) | ecosystem: Engineered > Bioreactor > Anaerobic >... | reverse complement strand
GCATTGTAGATAAATGCCATAAACCAATATTCCCCGCAGGGGATAAAGCATTGTAGATTGGATAACGGTAATTCAATATTCCCCGTAGGTGATAAAGAATTGTAGAACAGGTATTCGTGACTGAACTGAAAGATATGGAGCTGAGCCGGCTGATGAAACCACTGGATTCTCCGGTGAAGATCCAGGGGTTCCTGGATTCGATTCCGTATAACACAACCAAACGGACACTTTCACCTCTGCTGGTCATGAAGGAAAGGATGGCCCACTGCATGGATGGCGGGATGTTTGCTGCCGCGGCCCTGCGCAGGCTGGGTCATCCGCCGCTGATTGCTGACCTCTCCGCTGAGAACGATGATGACCATATAATAGCAGTATTCCGTGAAGGAAAATGCTGGGGTGCCATAGCGAAATCAAATACAACAGTCCTCCGCTTCCGCGAACCGGTATACAGGACCCTGCGCGAACTGGCGATGTCATACTTCGACATGTACTATAATCTCAACGGCCAGAAGACACTGAGGAGCTATTCAAGGACGATAGATCTCTCCCGCTTTGATGAGGGTGGATGGGAAACAACTGAAGAGGATCTTGAATACATAGGTGATTATACATATACTGTCAGACACTACCCGCTCATTACCCCCACGCAGGCAGTAAAGCTCAGTGATGTTCCGAAATACCTGTATGATGCCGGCTTTTCAGGAGCAGATATTGACGGGCTCTTTAAGCCTGCCTGAGCATGTAGTCAGCAGTCCGCAATCTGCAGTCCGCAGTCCATAACATATTGAATGACTGCCAACCGCCAACTGCTGACTGCCAACTGCCGACTCTAGACTGTAGACTGTAGACTGCTTTATCCTCTTTCCCTGAGATGCTTCTCCAGACGCTCGCGTTCAGCCTCGAATCCCGGCTTGCCCAGAAGGGCAAACATATTCTTCTTGTATGACTCCACACCCGGCTGATCAAAGGGATTAACCCCAAGAACATAACCGCTTACCGCACATGCCAGTTCGAAGAAGTACATAAGCTGTCCGAGATTGTACTCATCTATTCTTGCCAGGTTTACGGTTATGACCGGCACCCCACCTTCGATGTGCGCAATACGTGTACCTGCCTCGGCCTTGTGATTTACCTCCGTCAGTTTTTTGCCGGCGATAAAGCCGATTCCGTCAGCATCGTCAGCTGCGCCGGGCACAACAAGCATGTGGCGGGGTTCCTCTACATGAATGACCGTCTCGAACAGCTTGCGCTCTCCCTGCTGTATATATTGTCCCATTGAATGGAGGTCAGTTGTGAAAGTCACTGAGGCAGGGAAGATCCCCTTGCTCTCCTTCCCCTCACTCTCGCCGTAGAGCTGCTTCCACCACTCCGCCAGGTAGACCAGCGAAGGTTCGTAGCTGATGAGTATCTCGGTTGAATAGCCTTTGTTGTAAAGGGCATTGCGGGCAGCGGCATAGGCTACGGCGATGTTCGCAGATGAGTCATTCCCCTCGCGGATTGAAAGGGCCATGTCCCTCATCCCTGATGCAAATGCATCGATATCATGACCTGCCAGTGCCAGTGGCAGCAGCCCAACAGGAGTAAGCACCGAATACCGGCCGCCTACATCGTCAGGGATAACGAAGGTCTCATAGCCCTCGCTGACGGCAAGGTCATGAAGCGCACCGCGTCTGGCGTCAGTTATTGCAACGATGTGCGACTTCATGGCAGGCGCTCCCACTTTGTTCCTGAGATGATCACGCAGAACCCGGAAAGCGATAGCCGGCTCAGTTGTAGTGCCGCTCTTTGAAATGACTAAAATATTATATGAAGTGCTGTCAAGATATTTCAGCAACGCTGCATGATAGTCCTCGCTGAGTGTATGCCCGGCAAAAACCAGTCTGTGCGTCTGCGGCGCAAAAGGATCATTGAGTGCGTCGGTCAGAGCCCTTGCTCCAAGGTATGAACCACCGATGCCGACAACCACCGTAACCGGGGCCTGGGATCGCAGCCGTGCAGCACAGGCTTTTACCTTTCCGGTTTCATTGACAGCCTGGTCCGGCAGGCGGAGCCATCCGGTAAACTCATTACCCCGGCCCTTGCCTTCCCTCAGGGTTATAAGATTTGCTATTGCGCTTTCCATACAGGCAGTCAGCTCATCACTTAGGATAAATGAACCAATGCTTTCAACTCTGACTGAGAGATTATTTTTCATTTCTATTTTAGTTTTTTGGACAGACTTTTCAGTTCCCGGACAGGATTGGCATTCATGTAGAGAATCCTGTAAACAGTCTCTGCTATCGGTATGTCCGCATTTAAATTTTCATTCACTTCATGAATCCGCAAAGATGCAAAATATCCTTCAGCCACCTGATTCATTTCCAGCAACGCATTCCTTACAGTATATCCTTTGCCAATCATAAAGCCCAGGTTTCTGTTGCGACTGAACTGAGAATACCCGGTTACAAGAAGGTCTCCGAGGTAAGGTGATTCAGTTATTTCACGGTTAAGTGGAGACATTGCACTTACGAACCGGCTCATCTCGCCTGCTGCATTTGCCAGAAGTACAGCGATGAAATTGTCACCGTATGCCAGTCCGCTTGCTATACCTGCAGCAATCGCATATATGTTTTTCATGACTGCGGCATATTCCGTTCCGATAAAATCCTCTGATATTAAGGTCATTATCCACCGGTTCGAAAAGAGGGATGCAACTGAAGCGGCCTTTTCCCTGTTCCGGGAGGCAAAGGTAAGATAAGTCAGTTTCTCCATTGCCACCTCCTCAGCATGGCTTGGCCCGGTAATAATCACGATATTTTCATCTGGTATCTGGTACCTCCGGATGAGGTATTCGCCAGTAACACAATTGTCGCCCGGAATAATTCCTTTTATTCCTGAACAGACTGTTTTGCCTGCCATATCGGCGGTTTCCACCCGCTCAAGAGCAGCTTTCAGGTAGGCTGCAGGGGTAACCAGTATTATTACATCGGAGGCATCCGCAGCTGCATGAATGTCATCTGTCGGATTGATCAGGTCGAGATTGAGCTCAACTGCCGGGAGATAGAATGGGTTCTTCCCGTATCGCCGCACATGCCTGTATATTTCCGGTCTGTCAATATACCAAGAGATCCGGCGGCCATTGGCAGTGAGCACCATTGCCATGGCTGTTGCCCAGCTTCCAGAGCCCACCAGGGTGGCATCAGAAGTTATTGATCCGGCATTTTTCAGGTCCGCGTGATCGGTTCCGGGCATTGATTAAGTTTTGCCTCAAAGATATGAATTGATCAGGCCGTAGGCAATAGGCAATAGGCAGTAGAGGGCCGAGTGTGAAGAAATGATCCGCCGGCTGGCGGACCATTTTAGCTAAGGAGCCAGGTTGAAGGTCAGGCAATAGTGAAGTCCGCAGTCAAACAAGACAGAAGAACAAAGACTGCAGATTAAAAAAACAGCCCTCAGTATGGGTTACGAACCCCCTTACTGTTAGCCGTTGACTTAAGACTACACTACTGCCTACTGCCTACTGCCTATTGCCTATTGCCTCTTCCTAAAGATTGTGCTTCTTCACAAACTCATCGATCACCTCTTCGAGATTGGGGCGGCCGATCTCCTGCAGATCATACCATACCCTTGTCGAGGGTTTCTTTATATTGATGATCCTGTTAAGGTCAATAGGAGTGCCAATGACAACTGCATCGCAGTCTGTGTTGTTGATTGTAGTCTCAAGATCCCTGAGCTGCTGCTCGCCGTAACCCATTGCGGGAAGCAGGGTACCGATGTTCGGATATTTCTCGAAAGTCTCGGTGAGCTTGCCAACTGTGAAGGGCCTCGGGTCAACCAGTTCTGCTGCGCCAAACTTGCGGGCTGCAACAACACCTGCACCTATCTTCATCTCACCGTGGGTGAGTGTCGGGCCGTCCTCAACAACGAGCACGCGCTTTCCCTTTATAATCGAAGGATCATCAACGCTGATGGGAGATGCTCCGTCAACCACGATGGCTTTCGGGGCCACCTTCTCGATGCTTTCGCGAACAGTCTGAATGTCGCCGGGAGCTGAGCTGTCCATCTTGTTAATGACAACCACGTCGGCAAGCCTCAGTGTAACCTCGCCCGGATAATATGAGAGTTCATGACCTGCACGGTGAGGATCGGTGACAGTGATCATCAGGTCAGTATTGTAGAAGGGGAAGTCGTTGTTGCCGCCATCCCACAGCACCACATCGCAACCGTCCGGATCATTCTCAGCGGCGCGGAGAATGGCTTCATAATCGACTCCTGCGTAGATGACGTTACCGCGCACCACATGAGGTTCATACTCCTCCATCTCTTCAACGGTACATTTGTGCTTCGCGAGGTCCTCAACCACTGCAAAACGCTGCACCTTCTGCTCAACGAGGTTTCCGTAAGGCATCGGGTGACGTACTGCCACAACCTTCAGACCCTTCTTCATCAGAAGTTCGATTACCCTGCGTGAGGTCTGGCTCTTGCCGCAACCGGTACGGATTGCTCCGACTGCAATCAGTGGCTTCGTGCTCTTCACCATCGTCTCCTTCCATCCCAGGAGCGTGAAGTTTGCTCCGGCAGCGTTGACAATGGCACTCATCGACATAACCTTCTGATAGGTGACATCGCTGTATGCAAACACACAGTCATCCACCTTCAGTTCCTTAATGAGGCGAGGCAGATCACTCTCGGTATAGATCGGAATGCCGCCGGGATAAAGCTTCCCTGCAAGCTCAGCAGGATACTTTCTGCCGTCAATATCGGGTATCTGGGCAGCTGTGAACGCAACTACATTGTAAAGCTCATTGTCGCGGAAGTAGGTATTGAAGTTGTGAAAATCCCTGCCCGCGGCTCCAATGATGATAACATTCCTTTTTAACATAAAACCTCCTCGTTATTTATTGATTTTTTTAAATAATATCTGCTTCCGCTTGTTTACGTATCCGGCAAATTTATAATTTGTAACTGAAAACGGAAGTGATATTAGTCAGTTTCATTTAATCTTTCTGAGGTTCATAATATTTTGATAATATGGAAGTTAATAAATCAGAGAGGTTTGTTGATTATTTCACTGCTTAATATTTTAAACCTCAGCATATTGGCAGAATCTTTGCAGTAACTTTCGGCGGATGAATGTCCTGGCACACATATACCTCTCAGGCGACTCCGATAACATAATCATCGGCAATTACATCGGTGACTATGTTAAAGGTCGTGATTACCTGAAGTATCCGGAGGGGATCCGCAAGGGTATCATCATTCACCGGCACATCGATGCATTCACAGACAGGCACCCGGTGGTTCACAGAAGCAAGCTGCATTTCACGGGCCGGTACCGCAAATATGCAGGTGTAATAACAGATATCCTTTATGATCATTACCTCACAAGGGAGTGGGATCTCTTCTCCAGGAGACCCCTTGAGAGTGTGACATATAACTTTTACCGGGCTATGGTTAATAATTTTGAGATCCTGCCTGAAAAGGTGCGGGAGAAGATGCCCTTCTTCATAATCGACAACTGGCTTGAGACATATCAGACCAGGAGGGGTATCCGCAGGGTTCTCAAGACCCTTAGCAGTATTACTTCGTTGCCGAAGGAGACCCGTTGGGCCATGAGGGTCTGGAAAAAACAGTACTACTCAATCGAGGAGGACTTCATGGAGTTTTTCCCGCAACTGATAAACTATGTTGAGACCGAGTTCGGGGTTGAACTCTCGCCGGGCATGAGAGTTCCCTTCTGATAATCCCTGCTTACCTTCAGGCTTAAGGATTCGATTCTGATAACCCCTGCTTCCTGCCGGTCATCCGGGTGCACTCACGCCTGAAGCCATCTGCTGCACATCAGATCCCTGCCGGTCAACCGAGATACTCAGTCCTTCCTGCATCAAGCCTCAGGAAGATGAACAGCAGTATCGTGAAACCCCAGAGGGAACTTCCTCCGTAACTGAAGAACGGAAGGGGTATGCCTATCACCGGCATCACACCTATTGTCATCCCGATGTTGACAAAGAAATGTACAAGGAAGAGCCCGAATACCCCGTACCCGTATGCCCTTACAAATGTGGTACGCTGTCGCTCCGCCATCATCAGAAGCCTCAGAAGGAGCAGGACGAACAACCCGATAACAACTGTCGAACCAACAAACCCCCACTCCTCTCCCACGGTGCAGAAGATGAAGTCAGTGCTCTGTTCGGGCACGAACTTGAACTTTGTCTGGGTTCCGTTCAGGTAACCCTTTCCCGCGAATCCGCCTGACCCGATTGATATCAGCGACTGGTTCAGGTTGTAGCCCTCCCCGAATGGGTCAGCCTCCGTCCCGAGCATGATATTGATCCTTGTCTGCTGGTGGGGCTTGAGCACATTATTGAATGCATAGTCAACTGTGAAGAGATAAAGAAGTCCGCCAAGGAGGAAGATGTAAATTATTGCCTGGCTCTTGAGCTTCTGGCGGTAAATGTACCACGCATATACTATCCCTGCCAGGAAAACTGACAGAAGTATTATCAGTACCAGGTCAAGATCAAAAAGGTAGTGCCCTGCCAGGAAAGCCGCGCCTCCTGTTACAGCCATTACTCCTGCCGCCTTGAGGGTATCAAGATAACCTGAAGTTACAAGGAGCGCTATTGTGGCAACCACCAGCAGGCCGATTGCAACCGGCAGGATCCCGAGTATGAGTGTCAGCAGGAAGAGGACTACGGCAAGGATAGCGGTGATAAAGACCCAGATGCTCATTCCCTCGCGGTACAGCACAACGAAGAAGGCAAAATAGGTAATCACCGACCCCATGTCAGGCTGCACTGCAATCAGCAGTACCGGGGCAATAATTATAGCTGTTGCCGCCGCCATCATTTTGAACCCGGACGACTGCCGCTGAGAATTGAGGAATGAGGCCAGCGCCAGCCCGGTGCCGAACTTGGCAAATTCAGAAGGCTGGAGACCGAACGGGCCAAAATCAAACCAGGCCCTTGCTCCGTTGATCTCCTTGCCAACAACCAGTACGAGCAGCAGAAGCAGCAGGAAAAAGCCGTATATGTACCATGCGAAGAAAAACCAGAGTTTGTTGTCTGTCACCATCACAAATACACCGAGAACCAGTGCGGCAAGTATAAACGTCAATTGCTTGCCGTACCGCTGTGACAGGTCGAATATGCTTGTATGCTGTTCATTATAGACAGCTGCATATATATTCAGCCAACCCATTATCATCATCGCCAGCCACAGTATAACCGTGACCCAGTCGAGCCTTGCAAGTATGTTACTATTCTTGTCCACCGGGTTTAATCACCATATTTAAAACATGATCCTCAAGGTATGCTCTCTTTACCTCGCCGGTAAGGTACTTCTCTATCAGAAGGCTGGCAATCGGAGCGGCGAATGTTGATCCGAACCCGGCATTCTCAACGTAAACTGCAATTGCAATCTGCGGAGTGTCCTTCGGTGCAAAGGCCACGAAGATCGAGTGGTCCTTACCGTGCGGGTTCTGTGCAGTACCCGTTTTGCCGCAGATAATTATACTGTCCAGCCGGGCACCGCGGGCAGTAGAGCCCGGGCCGCCGTTAACAGCTCCTTCCATCCCCTCTATAACAGGTTCGAAATTCTCCGGTGATATTCCGGTAATGTATTTCTGCGTGTAAAGCGGCGAAGGAGCTCCGTTGTCTCCTATCTTTTTGACAACATGAGGAATATAAAATGAACCCCTGTTTGCAATGACAGCTGCCATGTTTGCCATCTGAAGGGGTGTTGCACCAATCTCGCCCTGCCCGATGGCAAGTGATATCACCGTAAGCGCCTTCCACCTGTCCTTGCCGTAGTACCGGTCGTAATAAGACCTCGCGGGTATGTTTCCGGGCAGCTCATTTGACAGGTCTATCCCCAGCTTGTTACCGAATCCGAAGGCTACGAGATAATCCCTCCATTTGTCAAAGGCATCCTGTATGGAGTTGTATTTCGGGTTCTCGAGGGTATTCCTGAATGCATTGCAGAACCATGCGTTGCATGACTGCGCTACTGCCTGGACCAGGTTGAGGGGTGAACTGTGCGAGTGGCACCCCACTGTCAGTGAGCCGGCATGGTAGCCGTTGCTGCAGCTGAAGAGCGAAGTGGGACGGATGACTTCCTCCTGCAATCCTATCAGGCCGTTCATTATCTTGAAGGTCGATCCGGGCGGGTATGAGGCCATCAGCGCCCTGTCAAAGAGAGGCTTGACCGTGTCAGCCTGCAGCATCGAGAAATTCTCCGACCTGACCCTGCCGACAAGCAGCGCCGGGTCATAGGTGGGAGATGAGACCAGGGCGAGTATCTCCCCCGTTGCAGGTTCAATTGCAACGATTGAGCCGGTCTTGTTCTGCATGAGCCTCTCACCGTACTCCTGAAGGGTGAGATCAATCGTTGACCACAGGTTCGTTCCCGGTACGGCTACTGTATCATACCTTCCATCGGCATAGGAGCCCTTTATATTATTGTGCACGTCAACGAGGAAAATGTTCACCCCCTTTCGTCCCCGCAGATGCTCCTCGTATGATTTCTCGAGGCCGCTGACGCCGATATAGTCTCCGGAGCGGTAATACCTGTCCTTCGCTATCAGCTTATTATCAACCTCACCAACATACCCGAGAAGGTGTGCTGCCACAGGTCGCGTGTATTTCCTCAGTGTTCTAGCCTGAACATAGAAACCGGGAAAGCGATAGAGCTCCTCCTGGAGAAGGGCATATGTCTCCGAGGATATCATCTTCATAAATACCGATGGAGCACGGCGCGAATATGAGATTGCCGCTTTCATCCTGGCCTTAAAATCAGCCATTGTGATCCCAAGAATCTGGTTGAACCTGACAGTATCAAAGGCGCTGGTCTGCACAGGTATTACAAGCAGGTCATAGGCAGCCTGGTTGTATACAATCAGCTCGCCGTTGCGATCATAGACAAGACCGCGGGCAGGATACTGGGTGACTGGCCTGAGTGCATTGTTTGCGGCCGAGACGCGGTATGTCTTGTCAATTATCTGAATATAGAAGAGCCGTGCAATAAGAATAATTGCCGCCAGAAGCACCAGCGCCATGATGAAGTATTTCCTGTTTGCGTAACGGTCCTTCATGGCTGGCTGATCATCTCCGTGACCTGATGAAGTCGAAAAGGACAATAAAGAAGGATGTCACTGCAGTGCTCAGAAGCACCCTGAGCACTGTGTGAAGAAAATGCCTGAGGCTGAATATTTCCACAAAGAACAGTGCGAGATGGTGCACAAAAACTATCGTGACAGTGTAGATCAGAAACCATCGCAGGCCACTCCTGTAAGACGAGGGAGACATCTCTGTCTCGGCAGCCTCAGCCGTCACGTTGAGTGAGAGCACCCAGGGACGAACGAAACCGGCAAGCACAGTGGCAAAGGCATGCACCCCCAGAGTCCCGGAAAAGAGATCAATGACGAACCCGGTGAAGAAGCTGAGCAGGAGCAGAATCCAGGAAGGTATGGATACAGGCAGGATGAGGATGAACATCAGATAGACGAAGGGGTTGACGTACCCGCTGAACTCGATGTTGTTAAAAATGAGCAGCTGAAGGGCTATCAGCAAGACAAATGCACCGCCGTATCTCAGGAGACTGTTCATTGCAGCACCTCCTTCTCGAGATCTTCCCTTTCGTCCTTTGTGAGATTGCCAATCACGTAGACATCTGTCAGCTTCTTGAAGTCGGCGGACAGCAGAACCTCAAGCGAGACAAAGTCGCCTCCCTTTTTCTGTTTACCGGTCAGTGTTCCGGTCATCAGTCCTGCCGGGAATATGGCCGAATATCCGCTTGTGACAATCGTATCGCCTTCATTTACTGCCACATGATGAGGTATCTCTGATAGCCTGGTGTAACGGTAGTTGGTGCCGTCCCAGGCCAGTGACCCGAAGTAATCATTTCGTGCAATACTTGCGCTCAAACGGAAGTCGGTGTTCAGCAGTGACATCACAACCGAATAGTTTCGTGAGACGCCTACAACCACGCCCACCACTCCTGAAGGAGAAGCCACTCCCATGCCAACTGCAACCCCGTGCTTTGATCCCCTGTCAAGAGTAATGAAGTTTTTCTGCTTGTTGACTGAGTTGCTTATTACCCTGGCATTCAGATAGGTGTAGTTCGCACCGCTGACACTGTCATGCATGGGGATGAATCCCTCCTGTGACCCGGAGGTGAGCTCTGCAAGACGCTTTTTCAACATTGTGTTTTCCGTTACGAGCTCCTCGTTGACATCGCGGAGACGGAAGTAATAGGTTCCCTTCTCCACCCTCTCTGCCACGAATCCCGAGATATTGCGTGAAACGCCGTAGAGAACAGTCTCATGGTAGTTATGGGATGTTGTGATCATGATGAGAGCCACCGCTTCCAGCACAAGGAACAATATCAGGGTTTTAAACCTGAGCAGGAAGTAGAGCAGGCTTCTCATTCAAGCAATGGGTTTATCTCATCAGGAAGGGATACTTCTCCACATTCTTCAGGGCAACACCGGTGCCTCTGACTACTGCGTGAAGCGGATCTTCCGATACCCTGAACGGGATATTTATCTTGTCCGTAAGACGTTTGTCGAGTCCTCTGAGAAGAGCGCCGCCACCGGCGAGGAACACGCCCCTGTTTACGATATCAGCATAGAGCTCCGGGGGTGTCTGCTCGAGCACCTGAAGCACCGATGCCTCAATCTTTGTAAGCGATTTGTCGAGGCAGTATGCTATC
>Ga0209202_1002293_pt1 | contig 10716 bp, 4 predicted proteins | sample AD_UKC032_MetaG_FD_184416 | JGI IMG/M metagenome (GOLD analysis project Ga0209202, IMG submission 184416) | Active sludge microbial communities of municipal wastewater-treating anaerobic digesters from USA - AD_UKC032_MetaG (SPAdes) (version 2) | ecosystem: Engineered > Bioreactor > Anaerobic >... | reverse complement strand
GCTTAACAGAACCGTCCTGATATACTTCCCGAATAAAATTCAGGTTCTGTACAGCGACACTTTTTTGAATCTGTTTTGTACATTTGTTTCAATTGCAGGTTGGAACAGTAACAAATTCTGTAGCAAAGAAACGTTAGTTATATTGCACAGTTGCTAAGGGATTCCGGGATTTCCGATAATTCCGAATAGTTCCGAGGAAGGATGAAAATAAGTGTCACTTAAATGGAAAAAACTACTTTCAAAGATTACAAACAAGCCATAAAAGAACAATATGTTCTAGCAAAAGAGCATGATGTGAGTGGTATTTTAGCGAACCCATCTCCCGCTCAAATGAGAAATTTGTGTGAAATTGTATGTGATAGGGGAATTAGTAAAAGGGACGATGAAATTTTTAGGTTGTTTTTTGAACCTAGGCAAGAGGAATCGTTAAAAAAGGCAATACACCGCTGTAATATTGATCGATTTAAAACGATTATATCTTTTTTGAAAGGACTTAAAGATTCAGAAGATAAAATAAGAATAGAAATAGCGGCTATTCTTGTCGGTTTTGAAAACAGACCTTATACAGCATTTTCTAAAACAGGTGTGTCAGTTGATGAGAATGATAGTATCCATGTGGTAAGTAATAGTAGTGTCACAAATGTCAATACTCATATTGAGAATAGGGACAATTTGATTAAAAGTGACTTTTTTTTCAGGAAAGGGAATAATAAACGGATAGCCATACTAATTGTAATTGCATCTATATTGTCTGGTTTTGCTTTATCAAAAATAGTCTTTAAAGAAAAACAATGCATGCAATGGCAGAACAATCACTATGAGTTAGTGGATTGTACAGTGGAAAAACAAATGAATTTATTGGCTAATGAGATAGTTCCATTGGATAAAGATTTGGTGGATTTCAAAAAAGTGGAAGTAAGTGATACCACTACTTTTTTTAAAAATGGAAAACCTGTTTATTGGTATTGTAAAGTAAACGGCAAACTGGACTTTTTTAATACAGTTGGAAATGGAACCCATCCCGTTTCAGGAAAACCGCTTAAACCGGTAAGTAAGTATATTATTGAAAAGTATGTGTTAAACACAAATTAATTTTTCTTGTTTAAAAAGTTAAAAAAAAGAAGTACAATTATTACATCCTCTGGTAGCCATCTTCCCCATTTCTTTTAAGTTTAACTTTATAATTATCACAATCATCACATCTGTAATTAGATTGCCAAGTTAAAGTTAGTTCATGTACTCCCTGAGTTCTACCAATATTAGTGGTATTAAAATCATAGGAATAACCAAAAGTAAATTCTGAAAATTTGAAGGATAGAATTGGGTTTATTGAAGTTACAAAATGGCTATTGGAAGATTTCCCTTCGGGATTGGTGGCAGCTATAACTCCAATACTTAATCTACTAAAATCCATTACTCCACCAATGTCTAATCTGTTATATTGAGATTGTCTCATGTAGTTGGCTGTAATTAAAATATCCGAATCTTCAGGTATTATTTTGGATGGGAAATCAAAAAATTTAAAATAATACCCACCATGAATGGATAAAAACATATCTAAAGGAGCAACGCCACTTTCAGTAAAAGATATGTCCGGACGATTTAAATGCTTCAGTGAAGCACCAAACCATGCATTTTCCTGATCAATTACTATACCGACGGAAACATCAAAGAAATTAATTTTATCACTGTAGTTTAAAACACCGGAATCAATACTGCCGGAACTAATTGAACCATCATTGATGTTAATTTGATCTTCCAATAAAAGGCTGTTAAAATTATAATCTTTTCTACCATAACCTGCTTCTAGACCAAATCTCATTCTCCAATCATAATTTAGGTCAATCCTATAAGAGAAAGTACCATTCAATTGGAGATAATTATAATTTGTAAAGACTTCATTATGGTTAAGCACAGTAAAACCAACCCCAATTTCATTACTAACTAAATTATTAGCAAATCCATATTGGGTATCAATTTTTCTATTTCCATCAGGCCATTGTCTTCTATGCATGATTCCTGCATTCCAAGTGTTTGAAATACCCGTAAATGCGGGGTTTAGTTTTTCAGGAACTAAATAAAATTGTGTAAAAACCGGGTCTTGAGCCTTAACTTTAAAAGTTATAAATAAAAAGACCGCGTATAAAACTAATTTGAATTTCATCTTTTTATTTTTTACTTGATTAATACGAATGTTTCTCTCACATTTACTATGGTGCCATAAAAAGTTTCAGCAGTTACCAAACTGTAGTAATTTCCATTTTCTGCATTAGCTCCTTTTATTTTTCCATTCCATCCCACTAAAACATCTCCCGTTTCAGAGTATATAAGTGAACCCCAAGAGTCATATATATCCAGGCGAACATTTTTTAACCTTTTTGTGACTGGTCTAAACGTGTCATTTAAAGAATCATTATTTGGGGTAAATGCGGTTGGAACAACCAATAAATAGCCATTTTCAACTTGTAAGGTGATGGTTTGTACATAAACACAACCAAAAGGATAAGTTACTGTTTGGGTTACAACATAATCTTTAGCAATAACATAGGTATGAGTTGGATTCAGCTCAGTTGAAAAAGTTCCGTCTCCAAAATCCCAAATCACTGACAAGTAGTCTCCGGTGATGGTGCTTTCAAACTGAATTGGGTCGCCTAAGGAATAAATTCCATAGGAGGTATAGCCAAAAGAGGTGGCTTCAAAGGAAGCATAGCCCAATTCCGGGGTATCAACGTTTACAGTATAGGTTGCAAAACAACCTATAGCATCAGTAACGGTAAGTATTACAGTTCCATTTGTATCCGTAACCATAATTTCATTGTTTAATCCACTTGTAATTCCACTTGACCATTGAAACTGGTAAGGGGGAAAACCTCCGGTGGCTTGTGCAATAAATTTTTGTGTTACTTCTCGATCCTCACAATTGAAATCAGTTTCTGTATTTACAACAATTTGAATAGGGTCAGGTCTAACCAAAGAATATTGCCTTGAAATTGTACAACCATTCGAATCTGTTACCGTTACTAAATAATTACCTGATGATATGTTGATTAAATCTTCGGTAGTTGCTCCGGTTGACCATGAATAGCTAAACGGTGGTGTTCCTCCGGCAACGATAAGGTTAATGGCTCCACTATTTGCATTGTCACAAGCTAAAGGGTTTGTTAAAATGGAAGATAATACTAAAGATTGAGGCTCTACAATGATAAATGTTCTTTCAATATAACAAGGCGTTCCATCGGAAATGGTGGCGGTGTAGGTTCCGGCACTTAAATTATTTCTAATTAAGCCTGAAGTACTGCCATCGCTCCAAGTTAAAACTACTGGTGGAATCCCACCGGTTAAATTCAGATTGATACTTCCATCATTAGCTCCAAAACAAGAAATGTTTGAAACAATAGGGTTTACAGTGAATACAGGAGCTTCTGGAATAACTATAGAAGCAACTTTAATACAACCAAGGTCATCCGTTACTGTTATAATATAGGTACCCGCTGATAAATTAGTTTGATTTAAAGTAGTGGCCAAATTATTCCATTGGAATTGATAGGGTGGATTTCCGCCTGAAATAGTCGTTAAAATGGAAGCATTATTGGCACCATAACAGGTTATAGGAGTGGTTGTATAACTTATTATGATTTCTGGGGATTGAGTAATAGTAACTGATAAGTTTTTGATACATCCCAAACTGTCTGTGACTGTTAAATCATAGATACCGGCTGGAATTGCAGTTAAATTTTGATTGTTACTTAAAAACCCGTTTGGTCCCACCCAAGAATAGTTGTATTCAAACACACCTGGAGAGACCTCATTTGGCGTACCTCCTGCCACATTAATAGTAAGGGCACCGGTTGATTCACCATAACATAAAACATTTGTTTGATTTAATAAACTTACTGCCAGAATAGGAGGTTGTGAAATAGTAAATGAAGTTGTTTTTGGGCCGCAATTATTGACATCTGTTACAGATACAATATACGTTCCTGGACTTAAATTTGAAATATCTTCATTGGTTGAATAAGGATTTCCATTATAGGTCCAAGTATAAAAATAATTTCCTGTTCCTCCTGTTATGCTTACATTAATACTACCGTTCGCACTATCAAAACAGGTAATATCATTTTCGCTGTCTACAGAAATGATTATATCAGTAGGTTCTGTTATGGTATAGGTATCAGAAAATGGACATCCACCTGCATCATCAATAGTAAGATTATAAACACCAGGCAACAAATTGGTAATTGACGTAGCTGAAGAAGTAAATCCATTTGGTCCAGTCCAATTAATTAAATATGCTGGTCCACTCGAAAAAGGAATTCCTCCGGTAATAGTAGTGGAGATAGAGGCATTGTTTATTCCAAAACAAGTGCTGTTGTTCACTACAATATTAGGATTTATTGCAGGATTAACCGTTACTGTAACAGTAAAAGCATTTCCACTACAAATTCCCGAGGTTGGAATCACTGTGTATGTTACTGTGGCTGGAATAGTGGTAGTGTTGATTAATGTTTGACTGATTTCGTTTTGTGGAACGTTTTGTGAAGATGCCCCATTGACAGAACCAACAGGATTAATTATAGGATCAGACCAAACATAAGTTGTGCCAACCGGAATAATATTTCCTCCGGTATTTGTGGGTATTACAGTAAATGTTGTGCCACTACAAATAGTTACTGTTTCAGAATTAATTACCGGGATTTGATTTATAATTATTGCAACGGCATCAGTAGTAATTATTTCACATCCTCCTGTTATCGATGGAAAGGTAACTGAACAATAGTAATAAGTTGTCCCTACTGTAGTTACTGGAGGGCTATAAGTAGCACTAGTTTCTCCGGATAATAAAGTTCCACCAATATTTGAATTAATTGTATTGGAATACCATTGATATGTTGGTGTACCCAAACCATTAAGATAGGTAAAACTTAGTGCAGGAGTAGTTTGACCCAAACAAATGGTGCTTGGAATCGGTTGAGTGTCTATGGCAGGTGACAAGTTAATAGTTATAACAGCTATGTCACTTGTTACGTTACAACCCGTGTTGTTTGGTTGTGATACAATGCAATAATAATATAATGTACCTGCTATATCCGTTGGTGGTGTAAAAGAGTCATTTGTTGCTCCAACAATTACGGTACCTGAAGTAGTAGAATTGGTATTTGAAACATACCATTGATAATCATAAACACTACCAACACCACCTGATACAGTAACCGTTAATACATTTGCCGTAGCATTTTGACATAAAATTTGAGAGGGTATTGGTTGAGTTGTAACAACGGGATCGTTTACAATAATTATTTCAGCAACATCACTAGTAATTGCACCACATCCACTGCCTGAAAAGTTTATAATTGCATAATAAAAATAAGTTCCTGCTGTTGTAAATACTGGTGGTGTATAAGAAGCATTTGTTGCACCGGAAATTAAAGTTCCACCGGTATTTGAATTAACCGTATTTAAATACCATTGATAGGAAGGTGTTCCTGTTCCTCCAGTATAAGAAACACTTAAAGGGATTGTAATTGAACCTCCAATACATAAACTTTGAGTAGATGTTGGTTGTTGGTCAACATTAGCTCCCGGAATTACAGTTATAGCTGCTGTATTGGTAGAAATTGTGGCACAACTTCCACTAATACCTGAAAAAGTGACTAAGCAATAATAGTACATAGTACCAATGGTCGTAGAGGGAGGAGTAAAGGTAGCATTGGTCTCTCCAACAATGGCGACGCCTGAAACAGTATCGTTATTGGTATTAGAATACCATTGATAAGTCACTGTTCCTGCACCATTGCTGTACGTTAATCCCAAAGTAGCAGGCGTTCCACCCAAGCAAACAGAACTTGATAAAGGTTGATTGATGATAGTGGGAGATAAATTTATAATGATAGCAGAAGTGGCACTCGTGACAGTACAACCCGGTGTGGTTTGAGAAACAATACAGTAATAATATAGTGTTCCAACAGTTGAAGATGGTGGAATGTATGTTGAATTGGTAGCACCACTAATTAAAGTACCAGAAGTTGTGTTATTATTTACATTACTATACCATTGATAAGTATAACTGCCATTACCACCGGAAGCTGTTACTTCTAGGGCTTGAGGAGTTGCACCTTGACATAATGTTTGTGAAACAATGGGTTGCGTGTTTAGTATAGGGTCATTATAAATAATTACTTCGGCTACAGTACTTGTAGCAGAGCCACATCCATTACCGTTTAAAGTAATAATTACGTAATAATAATAGTTCCCTGGAGTAGTAAAAACTGGAGGTGAATAAGTTGCGTTAACAGCTCCTGAAATTAATGTCCCACCTGAAGTAGAATTTACTGTATTTGAAAACCATTGATAGGTTGCAGTTCCAATACCTCCAGCGTAACTAACGGTAAAAGGAGTTGATATTGTTACACCCACACAACTATTTTGAGTTGTCAAGGGTTGGGCTGTAATTGTGGGTAATGGACTGACTGTTACTGTAGCTACATTGCTTGTTAAACCGGAACACCCACCGGAAGCTAATGATATTATACAATAATAATATACCGTTCCAACAATAGTTGCAGGAGGAGTATATGTGTTATTTGTTGCCCCATTTATTAAAGTACCTCCGGTAGTTGAATTAACTGTATTGGAATACCATTGGTAGGTTGGCGTTCCGGTCGTACTATTTAAAGTTACCACTAATGGAGAAGGAGAACCATTTAAACAAACCGAACTTGAACCTGGTTGTGTTGTTATGGTTGGTGCAGGATTAACATTGATTGTATAAGCAACGGATGGACCAACACATCCATTAAATGTTGGTATAATAGTATAAGTAACTGTCCCTGGATTAGTATTTGTCGTAGTTATTGTTTGTATTGGAATAGTGTTTGTTCCGGAAGGGGTAAACCCAGTAATTCCTGCTGTTGCAGTAGCTGTCCAAGTAAAAGTTGTTCCGGCAGGATTAGCGGTTAAGGTAACTAAGGAAGTTTGATTACCTGAACAAATCGTTTGGTTTAATACAGTATTTGTGATGACAGGTGCTACACTTACATTGAAATTCTGTGTTGCTGCGGTAGAAGGGCCACATTCATTGGTTACAATTAAAGATACAGTATAAGTTCCGGTAGTTGGGTAATTAATAGTCCCGGGATTGGCAGTATTTGCTGTTGCAGGTGTACCGCCGGGGAAGCTCCAAGCGTAGGTTATAGTACTTCCGGTGGGTGAACAAGTATTAATTGTTGCTACTGGATTAATATTGGCATTTCCACATGAATTGCTTATTGGTGAAATAGAAACGGTTGGCGGTTTTTTTACCGTAACTGTTTTTGATAAAGTAGTACTTCCACAGGAGTTAGTGGTAGTTAATGTTATGGTATATATACCGGGTTCAGTAAAATTCCAGTTAGCATTAGCAGTTGTTTGATTTGGTATAGCAGGAATGGTTGTTCCACAATAAGCAGCTGCATAAGTTACAGCCCATAAATAGGTTGGTGTAGCACATTGATTTGCCAAATTAGTAGCATTTGTTGCTGTTATAGCTAATGGGGTACAACCTGAATCTGTGTTTAAAGTGAATAGTGGGGTTAAAGCAGGTTCAATACAAATTTGTTGAGTTTTAGTAGTTGTACCACAAAAATTCTGTGCAGTTAAAGTGACTGTATATGTTCCTGGAGAAGTAAATATATGATTGATATTTTGGGGTGGTGATAAAGGTGTTGTAATAGTGGGTGTACCATCACCAAAATTCCATGTGTAAATTGAGCTTTGGACACATCCTTGACCAAAACCGGAAACAGTTGTATTAGTAAACGTAATACTACTATTTACACAACCCACAGGTGGGGCTGAAAAATTTGCTTCAGGTTTTATTAAAATGGATATATTTCCTAAAGTAAAGGGAGTTGTTCCACAGGCATTTGTGACATCTAGACTTACTAAAAAACTGGTGGCAGGACAATTGCTAGTGGTGTAAATATGTGGGATTGGATAATTTGCTGAATTTTCAGGATTACTTGCATTGTAAAAGCTCGAATTTACAAGTTGATTTTGTGTTAAGGTCAGTATTGGTGTTCCATCACCATAATTAACTGCATAAGTTGTATCAAGTGAGTTAGAACCCCAGTTTGAAATTGAAAACTGTAAATTAGTTGTCGGTGCACATAAATTCTGTGTCGAACCAGGGCTGTTTAGACCACCTAAAGGATTTGAAACATTTTTTATTATATAACTTTTTGAATTTACACAACCATTAGTTCCAGTGGCAGTAATAACCATTGTATAAGCACCTATTAGCGGATAAGTATGTGACTTTGGAAAAGTGACATTGTTTTCGGTATTACCATCACCCCAATTAATTGAATATGAGGTTATACACGTTGATGCTGATTCATTTCCTACTGTTATAGAATAGATGGGATTTGAGGAAGCATTTGAACAATTACTAAATGGGTCAAAAGGAAAATTAACATCATTAAAACTAATGTCGGGTTTTTGTTTAACGGTAACTGTCCTCGTTCTTACAACAGTACAGCCACCAACAGTAATAGTTAATGTAATTGTAAAATTAGCTGTGCCACAACCTAAAGAGGTAAAGGCATGAGTTGGATTTGCTTGAGTTGATAATGGACTGGAATCTCCAAAATTCCATGAATAAGTATAGGGTCCTGTGCCTGTAATATTTGGAGTAAATTGAATAGTAGTCCCTGAACAAGTGTTGTCATTTGTAAAGGTAAAATCAACATTAGGTGGTGTGTTTACAATAACAACAACACTTCCAGTGACATTTATTGGATTGTTTGGAGGTTGAGAATCTGTCACACTAACCAATGAGTAGGTAAATGTTCCTGATGTCCCAGTTGGAACAGGAACGGTTACACTATTTCCTGAAGTTGTTACAGCGGTTAAATCAGGTCCTCCATTAATTTTATAAACAAAAGTATAAGGTGCCGTTCCACCACTACCGGTAAAAGTGATTAATGGGCTTGTAGCATTCTGACAAACCGTTGCATTTCCAGAGATGGTAGCTGACGGCGGCATTACTAAAGTTAGTTCACTTGCAATTCCAAAAGAGTGTATAAATAAAAACAAAATGAATAGGTAAAAATGCTTCATGAATAATGTTTTAGAATGAGATGGAATCTGTCAAAAAAAAAGGAAAATAGAATTATGTATTTCACCTAACTAATCGTACAAAAATAGTTAAAATACGTTAACACAATCTTTAAATGAAAATTAAATCAGTTAGGTTCAAGCCTAAGGGTGATTTTTAGTTTGATTACGGTATGCTTATTTTAAAAAATAACCTATTCAATAAGGAATAGGCTATTTTTTGTTTTTAAATTTTAGCTTTTCTATTTTTTAAAAATAGAAGGTTGACTAGTCTCTACGGTTTTAATTAAGGCTGGTCTAACCTCTAAAAGTTTAATATCTTTTTCTTCTAATGTTCTGAAATTTTTGTAATAAGCCAGCCAACCGGTTACAGTTAATTCTGTTTTGCCATTTTTGGTTACAGAGTCAAATTTAGGCTCTACCAACAAATCGGCTTTATTTTCATTTAATATTTCTCTAATGATTTGTTGTTTGCCATTTTCTAATGATTCCATATTTTTTAGAGTAATGGTTTTCGTTGTTTTTTGCTGGTTGACATCTAAATCTGCAATTACAGGCTTATGAATCACACCAATTCCGGAAACATCAATTGATTTGGCAGTTCCTGATTTAATTGTTTTGCACGAAACAAAAGCAATTGAACATAACGACAATAAAATAATTTTGACTTTCATTTTTTTTAGGTTTTAAATTAATTGCCCAAACTTAAAACCATTAAAATTCATTTCTTTACGGGAATCCGTAAATAAGGAAGCTAATTTAAATCTAATAATTTAAATAAGTTTTTTGGTAATGATGTTAGAGCTATTAACGATTAAAATCTAATTTTTACTCGTAATTAATAATACATCAAAATAGTAAAATCATAATCTTTTAGTGAATTTTAGTTTTTAAACATTATCCAAATCGATGAACAGACTTGATAAATTGTTGAAAAAAGAGGATAAACTTGTTATATTTGATACTATTTATTAATTAAAACATACCCCAATCCTCCAACAGACAATGGCAAAACTATAAAAATGAGCAATAGAAAAATCACAACAATTTTAGGAAAAGCCATTAGAGAAGGGAAGTATTTGAACATATTCTACAAAAACCAACTCGGTGAAATAAAACCTTTTTGGATATCTATTTTAGATATTTTCGGTGATGATAAAATGGTGGTAGACATGTTTAATGTCAACAAAGATGAGCCTATTCTCAATTGCACGCTTTCTATATCCAGCATTCAATCGGCTGAAATTCTGAAATTCTCCCACTATGACGTGCCTGAGAAATTAATAAAAAAAATACTGGAGGACGAAAGTTTACTCGTTTACGAATTTCACAGATTCGACAATACGATTCTAAATTATTACTTAGAATGTTACAAAGCCAATAACGACCCTTTTTTGCATCAAGCCTATCTAATACCGGAGATTGACTTGACACAGCTGATACAACAAAGTCCGTTTCAATTGTCCATTGAACAACAACACTACCTTATCAAAGAAATTTACCACAATGAATACAACAAGTTTAAGGACTACAAATTGGCTCTTAGTGAATTTTCTATTGACATGGACTCCAAAGGTAAATTTGTAGTAGCCTATAGAGAGTTGACGTATGATCCGGTGAAAA
>Ga0209202_1002283_pt1 | contig 10746 bp, 7 predicted proteins | sample AD_UKC032_MetaG_FD_184416 | JGI IMG/M metagenome (GOLD analysis project Ga0209202, IMG submission 184416) | Active sludge microbial communities of municipal wastewater-treating anaerobic digesters from USA - AD_UKC032_MetaG (SPAdes) (version 2) | ecosystem: Engineered > Bioreactor > Anaerobic >... | reverse complement strand
TGCGGACGGAGTGCTTCTGGCAGAACGGCGGTTGGGCGACGAACGTCTTGGTGCGGTACGTGCACGACGGGATGGTCGTGCTCCAGGAACGGGACGCGAACAACGTGCCCGCAGTGACCTACACGCGCGGTCGTGACCTGAGCGGCAGCCTGCAGGGCGCCGGCGGCATCGGCGGTCTGCTCACGCTCTCTCAGCCCTCAACCATCACCCCTCAGCATGCGTACTACCACGCCGACGGGAACGGGAACGTGACGTGCCTGATCAACGAGAAGCAGGCCGTGGTGGCGCGGTACGTCTACGAGCCGTTCGGGAACGTCCTGTCGATGTCCGGTCCGCTGGCGGAAGTGAACCTGTACCGCTTCTCCAGCAAGGAGGCCCACCCCGTCAGCGGTTTGGTGTACTACGGGTTCCGTTTCTACGATCCCAATCTGCAGAGGTGGGTGAATAGGGATCCAATCGAGGAGCGTGGCGGAATCAATCAACAGGTTTATGCAGGTAACTCACCTAATGACTCCGTCGACTGCTGGGGCTTGTTCATTCTCGACGAGGATGGCTTTCCGATTGACGGAAGTTATGGTGGACTGGGAGCGTACCTTTATGACCGCGAGACCAGAGACGAGTTCGACCGAGTGATGAGGGATGCGATAGAGAGTGCGGAGGACGCGGCCACAATTGCGTGTGTGTTGATTCCTGTGGGGCGACTCGGCAAACCACTGACGAGGCTAGGCCGCTTCCTTTACGATCCGCGCAAGTTCAAGTCGATAAGCGACGCCTACTGGAGAGGCCGCGCTAACGGCAGGCACCTCCACCATTGGTTCTTCCCACAACGCTGGAAATGGGTTCCAGAAGGCATCCGAAATGCAGGTTGGAACCTGCTCGCCATTCCTGGTCGGTGGAACAGTTACATGAACGGTTCAGGTTTCTTTTGGTCCGGGGCAGCCGAGTGGGCGTGGCGCATTGGGATTCCCGTCGCTGTCGGCGGCTCGGTTGCGTGGCCCTACTACGTGACTGAGGAGTAGGCCCCGCCATTTCATCGCATGAACACCCCGCTCGGTTCAAGTGCTAATGCTGGTCTTTCGCTCCAGGAGCGGCGCGAACTGGAGTCGGCGGCACGTCGATCAACAAGAGCCATTCCCGGATGCGTTGGGATGCTATGCTTTGCGGTTGTCGTGGTCTGGTGGTCCAGCCTATTCGTAGAGTTGCCGTTGTGGGTGAAGGTCCTCGTCGTTGGAATTCCGGCGTTTGTTCTGGCTGGAGATGTTATTAATATCATTTACATCTGGCGTAAGCTTCGTCCACGCGGCGGCGGCTAGATCCACGCCCGTGGGCCGTCACGTATCAACAGCCGAGTCTGCATGTACACAGTGGAGTGTCGAGACATGTCCGAGGAGGAAAAGAGCCGGCTAAAACCGTTTGCCTACCCCGGTCACCTCAGGGGCTTTCTACATGATCTCCTAGTTCCGAAGAACGCCGCCCTCCCATGCGTCAGAGATTTCCGAAAGGACTACGACGGCTCGCTTACAGAAGTCTTGCAGGTTGAAGCAGAAGGACTTGCAATTGGTGAGGAATGGGGAGATGAGGGGCCGATACTGATCATTGACTTAGGATTTGGGGAGCTCCTCTGGCTGTCCGGTCAATGGCTTTATGATCAGTCAATAGTAGACAGGCCAATCTGGGAGCGATTGGAGTCATCGCCAGCGGGTTGTTGGCCCAGACGGTTTTCACTCGAACGTGCACCAAGGAGTGGCCTTGTCTTTGGCGTGTGGGGCACCGGTGATGCCACCGAGTCGCCAATCGCGTGGATCAAGAATAGTGACTTGTACTATTTTGGAGATAGTCGGATTCTCAAAGGCGGAATCCGAACTGTGGAGCACGACTTGAAGAATGAGTTCCAGCGCCTTGCCCGGCACCTTGACCTTACCCAACGGCGCGGCCATGGCGACCAGCCGTGACTTCATGGCCCGGCTGACCAACACCACGCTGCGCTCGTCGCAGCAGGCGCTTCTGAACCATCACGGGTACGGGTACAACGCCGCCAGCCAGCGGACGAGCGTGACGAACCTGGCGGGCAACACGGTCGGTTACACGTACGATCGGATCGGCCAGTTAACCCAGGCCAGCGGCAAGGAAGCGAACGGAACGACCCGCCTGAACGAGCAGTTCGGCTACGGGTACGACGCGGCGGGGAACCTGGCGCAGCGGACCAACGACTTCGCGGCGGCGGAACCGCTGGTGCAGACCTTCTCGATCTCCAACGCCCTGAACCAACTGACGAGCGTAACGCGGAGCGGGAAGCTGACGGTGGCGGGGACGACGACCACCAACGCGACGAGCGTGACGGTGAACGGGGTGGCGGCGTCGCGGTACGGGGACGCGACGTTCGCGAAGGACGGGTTCACGCTGACCAACGGGGTGAACAGCTTCACGGCGGTGGCGCAGGACGCCTTGGGGCGGTTGGACACCAACACGGTGACGGTGAACCTGCCGGCGACGGTGAGCTTCACGTACGACGACAACGGGAACCTGGTGAGCGACGGGCGGCGGCTCTTCGGGTACGACGACGAGAACCAGTTGATCACGGTGATCGTGACCAATGGGGTGAACAGTTCGACGCTGAGCAAGTTCGCGTATGACGGATTTGGGCGCCGTCGCGTGCGGACCGAGTGCGTGTGGCAGAACGGGGCTTGGGCGACCAACGCCCTCGTGCGGTACGTGTACGACGGGATGGTCGTGCTCCAGGAACGGGATGCGAACAACCTACCGACGGCGACCTACACGCGCGGTCGTGACCTCAGCGGCAGTCTCCAGGGCGCCGGCGGCATCGGCGGTCTGCTGGCCCTCACTGTTCACTCTTCACTCTCCACTCCTCACTTCTTCTACCACGCCAACGGGAACGGGAACATCACCTGCCTGATCAACGAGAAGCAGGCGGTGGTGGCGCGGTACGTGTATGAGCCGTTCGGGAACCTGCTGGGCCTGTCTGGCCCGATGGCCGAGGCGAACCCGTACCGGTTTTCGAGCAAGGAATTCCACGCCAACTCGGAGCTGTACCACTACGGCTACCGGTTCTGCGAGTTCTGTGCCTACAAGTGACTACAAACAGCGCTGTGTCGTGGCGTCACAGTATGCCGCCGCCTCAGAAACGTGGACCCGCACTAAGTGCTTTGGGTTGTGCGTCTTAGTACCTTCTTGAGCACTTCTTCAGCCTCTTCAACGTCTGTTCCGCACATACAATCCTCAGCCATTTCGTGGATCGACCAAAACTCCAGAATGCCCAATGTTTACAAGGGTTACACTCAGGTTGGCCATTCTCGACCCGTCATACGTCGCCATAGCACTTCACCGCCCTTGGTGTCGGCAGTTGTAGGCAAGACTGTCAGCCATGCGACTCTGGGTGCCGGCTCGCTGGCGAGGGCGGCGGCCCGGCTCAAATGGGTGCCCGCAAATGTCGATGATCAATCCACTTGACCGGGGCGACAGGAGCGTCGTCCGAGAAGCAGGCTGAGCTTGGCAACCGGAGGGATACTCCTCGTCACTGAGCCTTCGCCCGCTAGAAACGATAAGGGTGATTCCCAGCGTCCGGGTCGGCGACTTCGAGCGTCCCGGCCTCATTGGTCGCCAACCCCAAGGAGGTCCAGGTCAGCAGGTCATTCGAGACCTCTACCTCGAACTTCTGCCCTTTCCGACAGCGGATGCTGATCCGGCCAATGCCCAGCGCTTCGAGGCGCGGTGGTTCGGTGATCGTCACCGTCTGGTCAACGGAGACATCGCGCAGTTCCTGCACGATGCCTGAAGGCCACTCGATGCGGACGACGTCGGCTTTGTCGGCGTCACGCAAACCGAAATGCGGGAGGAGAATGGCTCCGGACCCGCTATGGCCGACACCGACCTCGCGCAATTGCCACATCGTCGTGCCGCCCAACGCCGCTCGCACGCGGACCTTGGCGCCAATCGCCGCCCGGTTGGAGACCGTGCCTTCGAGTTTGACCTTGAGCCAGCGGTTGGCGTTGCCCTCGTTGTGGTAGAGAAAGTTGCTCGTCCGCTTTGTCTGGCCCGGCCAAATGACACCGTTGGCCACAAAGAGGTCGAGGAAACCATCGTCGTCGTAGTCGCCCCAATCACACCCCGCAGCCGCCTCATAGGGGATAGCAGTCCCGGGCTCGCCAAAGGCTTGGGTGAAGGTGCCGTCACCGCTGTTGTGATAGTAGCGATTGCCCAGAATCCCGCCCGCCAGAAACAGGTCGAGGCAACCGTCGTTGTCGTAATCCCCCCACGCAGCGGACGCGGCCCCCTTCGAAGAAAGCACGACACCGCTTGTGATCTTGGTGAAGGTTCCATCACCGTTGTTTTGGAACAGGAAATTCCCGCGGTCGTTATAGCCGTAACACACATATAAATCCAGGTTGCCATCGTTGTCATAGTCGCCCCACGCACCGCTGAAGTTGAGTGATGCCTCCTCGCCAGGGTGACCGGTCGTGACGGCCGTAAAGGTTCCCCCGCCCTCGTTGCGATAGAGCGAATTTCGCTTCGGGACGTTGGGGCCCATCAGGCAGTTCGGCACGAACAGGTCCAAGTCGCCATCGCCGTCGTAGTCTGCCCACGCCGCGCCACTGGCCTCCGTTACGTCGTTCACCAGAGGGCCGGTGGCGATGCGCGTGAAGGTGGTGTCACTCTGGTTGTGGTAAAGCCATCGTGGACTACCCCAGTTGACGACCACCAGGTCCAAATGCCCGTCGTTTTCTTAGTCGGCCCAGCTCGCGGCCTCGTGATACCCGCCGTCCTGGTCCAGCCACGCGTCGGTGACTTTCGTAAACGTGCCGTCGCCCTGGTTCCGGTAGAGGGAATTCCGGTACCCGGAGCTATCTTCTTGACCCCCCGAACTGCTGACGAACAGGTCGAGGTCGCCGTCATTGTCGTAGTCCACCCAACAACCGCGGTTTGAATAGCCGCCTTCTTCGGGAATCGGCCCGGTGGTGATGAGGGTGAAGGTGACTTGGCCGACAGACGGCGCCACCGCCAACAGGGTCGCCGCGGCCACGCAGGAGAGTGTTCGGTAGTTCATGACTCGTGTTACTCCGCCTTGATGCGGATGGCTTGAGTGGTGTCTTCGACAATCCCCGCAAACTCACCGTTCGGATAGTACCACGCCACGGTTCCCTCGCCATGATAGGCATCCCCCCCGGGTTCGACCGTGACGGTTTCCGTGATGACGGCCTTCCACAACACGGGCGGGTCCACCGTTTCGTCCCATTGGTACCCGATCATCCTGAAGGCGAACTCCCGACCATGTTTCCGGGCCCAGGCTCCGTGATAGGCCGTCTGCATGGGATACAACGGATACACACTGGGGTCGGAGCTAAGGGCCACGCCACCGGCGGTACAAGACACGAGCGTTTCGAACGGAGGCGGCCCGTTCTCGAGGTCGAGCGTGACCTTCACGAGCCAGGAGCCTTCCAGTTGAGGAGCGTTGCTGTCGGCAGACCCCGGGCTTGATTGCGGCCGTGGCATGGCCGCCAGACAGAAGATGATCAAGGTAGGAATCGCCGTCAGCCAGGCGACCTTGGTTTTCCAAACGGGCCAGGACGGATGATTTGTGGTCGGACGTTTCATGGTTTGACCTTTCGTTCAGCCGGGCGTTGAACGCCCGGATTCTCATCGTGTTTGCCGAAGCCTCGTCCACACGGACGTCTTCCTTTCCTTACTGCGGGAAGAGCAGCGAAAAGTTGCGAAGTTTCTCGGGCTTACTGCAGCAAGCGGCGGAGAACTGCCCAGAACAGGAGTACTGGCACCGAGGGCTACCGGCCGCCGGCCACGCCGCTTTCCCTCGCCGCGATCTCCGCCAGGCTCGGGATGCGCCGGAGCTTCACCGTCTTGTCGCGGGAGCCCGTGATGAGCCACTGGCCATCGGGGGTGAAGGCGACCGTGGTGGTCAGGTCCCTGTGATCGCGCAAGACGGCGACTTCGGCGAGGGCCGGCACGCTCCACAGCCGGACGGAGTAATCGTTGCCCACGCTGGCCAGGGTCTTCCCGTCGGGAGCAAAGGCCATGTCCCAGATGACGCCTTCATGGCCGCTGAGGGTGTCGAGGCGCTTCCAGGTGCCGACCTCGAACAGAGCGATGGTCATGAAATCCCTGACGGCCAGCAGCTTTCCGTCCGGAGAAAAGGCGGCCCCCATGGTATGATCGACCATCGGCAATACGGTGTTGGTCGTCCCGGCAGGCATGTCCCAGACGATCGCACGGTTGTCCGCGGCCATCGGTGTCACAAGGAAAGCGCCGTCAGGCGAGAAGACCAACTGGTAGGGCGTGTTGGGCGGCTGCCCCGGGCGGGGAACGGCTTCCCAGGTTTCGGTGTTCCAGAGTGTGAGTTCCCCCCTGGAACCGGAAGCGGTCTGGAGTGTCCGACCGTCCGGTGAAAAGACCGCGTTAGCCTTAGAGCTGAGGGCGTTGGTCAGCGTCCGGAGCAACTGACCGCCCGGCAGCGAGAACAGCCGCACCTGGCCGTCCGAGCATGCTGTGGCCAGAAGGCGGCCATCCGGGGGCTTGAGGGTGACGGAATTCACGGAGGCTGGGTGTGGCAGGGGCGGGAGCAGGCGCTGCTGCGAGGCCAGGTCGAAGAGGTGCACCTCCCCTGCGCGTTCAGGCTCGAGGTGGTCACCCGTGCCCACCGCGAGCGTGCGTTGGTCGGGGGAGAGTGACATGGAAAGCACGCCTTCCCGGAAGTCCCCCAGCGTGACGATCTTCTCGGGACGTTCGAGATTCCAAAGCATGGGGACGTCGGACTCGCTGGCACTGACCAGCCGTTTCCCGTCCGGCAAGAATCGCAGGCTAACGATCGTCCCCGCCGATCCCCGGAGGACCGTTCGCTCTTGCTCGGCCGCCACGTCCCAAATCCGAATGTTGCCGCCGGCGCTGAACGCGAGGAGTCGGCTATCCGTGGAGAAGACGGGTGACCGCGGACATTCCACCAGACTGTAACGCAGCTTTCTTTCTCGCGAGGGAGCGCGCTCGAGATCCCACAGGCGCAGATACTGATCGGTGCAGGCGGTGGCCAACAGCTTGCCGTTGGGGGCAACCGCGAGCTGCCAAACGTTCATTTCGTGTTCCAGGGGCGGTCCGACTTCCCGCCGCGTCGCCACATCCCAGCGACGCACGGTCCCGTCCTCACCGCCCGTGAAGAGCGACTGGCTATCGGCCGCGAACGCCGCCGCATAGGCCGGCCCCCGGTGCCCGCGGAGCCAGGCGAGGTTGGTGCGCGCCGCAGCGTCCCAGAGTCCCACCGTCCCATCCTGGCAGGCGGAGCCGAGCCACCGGCCATCGCGCGAGTAGGCGACGGCCCACAGCCAGTTAGAATGCCCTACCAACGGAGTCTGGTTCCCGGTCGCCAGGTCCCAGAGGAAAAACTCGCAGGCCCCACGCGGCTGGAGCAGTCCGCCCGAAGCCGAGAGCAGGTTTCGGCCATCGGGCGAAAAGGCCAGCAAGCCGGGATTCATGAGTCCACGCTGGTGTCCCCGCAAGGTCTGCGGGGGGCTCCTGCCTGCCAGGTCGTGGATCGTGATGCTCCATCCCGAACCGGCGAGGGCCACCCGCTGGCCGTCCGGCGACGGTTCAGCGTTAAGGGTCGCCCAGGCGCGAGGTTTGGGCAGTGCGGTCTGCGCCTCACTCTGGCAGAGGGACCAGAGCCAGCGCCATTCGACACCGCGCAGGTCCCCGACGCCCGGCAAGGGGCGGTTGGTCTCGATGAGCTTCCGCGCGACGGCGAGGTTGCCGACCTCCCAGGCGCGATAGGCCTGGTTCATCTGAGCGGCATAGAGGCGGCGTTGGGCCATGTCGCGCTGGGCCTGGGCCTCCTGCTTTTGCCGCTGCGCTTCGGCTGCGGCCATGCGGGCCCGGTGTGCCTGCCACAGCACCCCGCCGGTGCCCAGCAGAACGACGAGCAGGACCGCCACCGCCAGCGCGGCAATCACCGGCTTGCGTCGGCACCAACGCCCGACGCGCACGGCCCGCGTGACCGGTCGGGCCTGGATCGGTTCATTGCCCAGAAACCGCCTCAACTCCTCGGCCAGCGCCTGGGCCGTGGCGTAGCGCTGGCCGGGGTCCTTCTCGAGGCACTTGAGGCAAATGGTCTCCAGATCTCTGGGCACACCGGGGTTCAGCAAACGCGGCGAGACCGGATCGGTTTCCAACACCAGGCGTAGCGTCTCAGGCACGGTCTCGGCTACGAATGGAGCGCGCCCCGTGAGCAGGTGATAGAGCATCGCCCCCAGCCCGTAGACGTCGCTGCGCCGGCTGACTTTGCCTCGTTGGGCCGTCGCCTGCTCCGGCGGCATGTAGTTCGGCGAGCCTAACGCCTGCCCTGTGACCGTCAGTTCCGGGTCGCCCACCAACCGTTTGGCAAGGCCGAAATCGGTGATCTGCGGCTGGTCGCCTTCGTCGATGAGCACGTTCGACGGCTTGAGGTCGCGATGGAGAATACCGTGCTCGTGCGCGTAATGGACGGCTTCAGCGAGGGTCTTGAGGTAACCTGCCGCCCGCCGGGCCGGCAGCGGTTGGTGGTGACTGACGAGCCGGGAGAGCGGCGGTCCCTTCACGAAGTCCATGACCAAGTACTGCTGGCCCTGGTGGATGCCAACTTCGTGGATGCTGACGATGTGCGGATGCTGCAGACTGCCGGCAGCGGTCGCTTCCGTGTGGAACCGCTGCACGAACTCCTTGCTCGCCTCGGGTCCGAACCGCAGCATCTTGACGGCAACGATGCGGTCCAGGCTCACCTGCCGCGCTCTGTAGACGATACCCATGCCACCACGGCCGATTTCTTCGAGCAGTTCGTAGTCGCCGAAGGGAAGCGGAAAGTGGACGGAGGTTGACGGCGCTGTCGAGGGAGGGGCCGTTCGAGCTGGGCCGGTCTCGAGTGCGTGGCCCAGGGCGCAGCGCAAACAAACCTCCCGGCCGATGCCGCTCTCCAACGGGGCGCCGCACGTTTGGCACCGGCGGTCGCCGGATGGCGGTGACGAGTTCATCGGTTTCTGCGCCTTTACTCTCTACTGCGGGAAACACCGCGCAAAGTTTCGCCAAATCCGAAATCCTAAGTCCTGGATTTCAACTTGGCCCTGTTCAGCCGCGTTCTGACGAACACAGCCACACCTTACCAGCTGATCACTGTGATCAAATGCCGCAGTTCCTCGTCGATTTCGGCGATTGTGGTAACGGTGTGGCCGATCTCCTCCCGCACCAACTTACGATGCCGCTGCCGCAACCGGTGGATCATCGACTTGACCGCGCTTTCGCTGACGCCGAGGCGACCCGCAGCCTCGGCGTACGACATCGTCTTCTGTTCGCCGGGTTCAAACGCCCTCAACACTCCGTACTCTTCGGCCCGGCCGGCCGACACGAACTCCGCCCGCAGTCGAGCCAGGGCGTTGTCCAGGATCGTGCGCGCCCACCGGCGTTCGAAGAGTCTTTCCGGATCAAGCTCATCCACCGGTTCCAGCCGGTAGCGGCCCTCGGAAACCTGCGCATCGAGCGAAATGACGGTCCGGCCGCCGCCGCGCTTGCGAGTCGCGGCCCGCGCATGCGCATCGGATAGGAAGTGGTTCAGGGTCAGCAGTAGAAAAGAGCGGAACTTGCCCTTGGCTGGATTCGCCTGGCCCGGGTAGTTCTCCTTCAGCAAGCGTGCAAAGAAGTCCTGCGTCAGGTCCTGGGCATCCTCGGGGCCATACCCGCGCCGCCGGATATAGGCGTAAAGCGGGTACCAGTAGGTGCGGCACAAGGTTTCGAGGGCGACACTTGCCTGCGGCGAGTCTGGATGCCCAGCGGCCAACACCACACTCCAGTGCGTGGTGGCGAAGATGTCCCGAGATGGTGCCGCGGACTCCCGTTCTTCGCTTGGGCCGAGCATGGCCTCATCATGCCAGACGGGGGGCAGATTGCACGCTCCATCGTGGCCGAGAACACTTAAGTGCCCAGGGGCGAATTGGCCAGAGGGCTAAGATACGGTAGCGGTCACTGCTCATGGCAGCATGTCACTCTGCGCCGACCTCTCGGCAGAGAACCGGCCGAAAGGCTGCCGCAGTTCGCCGCTCCTTCGACGGTGGGAATGAGTACCGCCCACGGCAGCCTTGGCGGTTTCAGCGCTTCCGACTGGTCGGATTGGGCCATAGAGTTCCACCCACGGCGTCAGAATAGGGCGTCTGCGCCATGTTGAATTCCTGGGCTGCTCAACTCGGTCTACTCCGGTTCAGGACGCTTTGACTCTGGTGTCGATTGTGCCGCACAAACAACCCGCATCCCAAAACGCACCGATGGGCGTGCTCCGCGACGAGGGGTAGCGCCGCGGAGGGCCGAAGCGAAGCGCACCTCGGTCGCGGCCCGGAGCGTGCGCCTGGGACCCCGGCGCGGGGCACGCTGACGCACCGTCTCGTCATCCGAAGTCAACGAGATTCCCTGAATCACGCCGCCAGCCGGTGCGGGTATTCCCTGTGGGACACAATGCGGTAGGGCACCAGGGCATCCTGCAAGACGAGTGGTGCATTGGCCGGCATCGCTTCGGCGGCTGGAAGCATCGCTCCTACCGCGTGACGAATGAACGGTCCCATCTGTGGCCAGGTGATCCGGTGCATGTCGATTGCGTTGATCCCTGGGGGGATGGGCACCGGATGCGAGCGTGCCACGAATTCGCCGCCGTCGATGACGTCGGTCACCCGGTGGATCGTCAGGACAAGGTGCTTCCGACCATCTCGGACCATG
>Ga0209202_1002282_pt1 | contig 10749 bp, 4 predicted proteins | sample AD_UKC032_MetaG_FD_184416 | JGI IMG/M metagenome (GOLD analysis project Ga0209202, IMG submission 184416) | Active sludge microbial communities of municipal wastewater-treating anaerobic digesters from USA - AD_UKC032_MetaG (SPAdes) (version 2) | ecosystem: Engineered > Bioreactor > Anaerobic >... | reverse complement strand
CCACAGAAGCATCCTTCCCCAGGAATCTGCTCTCGAGCATTGTCATCAATCTCGCCGCTTCCGGCCCCTTCTTCTGATCAAGCAATGCCTCGATCACTGCGCCTCCACAAGTGACGTTCTCAGGAAAGGCGATCCGCGGGTCGTCGAGGCATTTCAGCGCAACCTCTTCGCCCTGGTTGTACTCCTTGGCACACCTGAAGTACTCGAAGAGCACCATGTAGTTGGCCTTGATCTCTCCAGAGTCGGTCGGCGCGCGGGGCTCTCGGGCAAGCCATTCGTTGGCCCTGTCAAATAGTTCTCGCGCTAGCTCAGGTCTGCCGTCTGCACATGCGGCCTTCGCATGGATGGACAACGCCCTCGCGGGGACAGACTTGTGGCATCCCCTGCAAGCCTCTGCGAGGCGTACCCACTCCCCGACCCACTTCAAGAGATGCTGCACTCGTCGCTCCTCTGCTAGCGTCTCACACAAGGTGCCGATCGCCCAGCGTCGCAGGGGATGATCCCGATACCCAAGGGTCTCAATCATCTTCGCGAGCACCTCCGCTGCCTCGATCGCCGTGGCCTTGTCCCCCATCTTCAGGGACAGACCCAGGATCTGTTCACTGATGAAGGCCTCATGCCAGGTCTTCTCCGCTCTCGTGCCACGTATCGACAAAGCGGCCCGCTTCAACCTTTCGAGCGCCTGAACATGGCGCCCAAGTGGGCATTCGACGAATGCATACTCGTACTCCCCGGTCAGAGATCGTTTGTTCGGCTCAGGAGAAAGAGACTCGAAGAGAGCCAAAGCTCGCCCATAGGAGAGCAGCGCATTCTCGTAGTCCCCCTTCATTCTATACAGCTCGGCTGCCCTCTCGTGGGTCAACCCCTTTTCAAGTCTGCCCATCCATCCGCAAAGATCACCCTGGACGCCGCCACCACACACGTATTTCCCAGCCGTGACGAAGATGTCTTTATCACCCACCTTGCTTGATCTTTCATGCCTTGGGCACATGTGTGTCAAGCCGGGTTCGCAATCGACCCTCACCATCTGCTCACTCAGGCTTTCGAGCTCGCCCTCATCCCTGCGAACGAGTCCGAGATCGCCATTGCTCTCATGCACGAGTCTAGCAACACGAAGAAGTTTGGTTCGCCACCTCAAGCACTTGCAGCATTCCCGGTCATAGGATCTCTCGAGGCCAGCAGCGACTAGCGCGAGCGCTTCCTCGTACCTGCCGACTTTCATCAGACCCACCGACAGAAGTACCTCGAGAGAATCCGTGGAGAGTGTTTCATCCAGTTCGCTTCCTGCGAGTGCCTGATCGAGCAGACACCTGAGGATTTTAATTGCCTGATCAAATCTCTCCATGTTCTTCAAATAAACGGCAAGTTCCCACTGGATACGAGCCCGTACCCGTGCATCCGGTTCCTCGCTGGCAATCCCCAAGAGGTGGTCGCACAGAGCCCCTGCCTCGCTCCAACGGAACGTGAACGTGAGCATCATGAGCCGGCTTCGGTTGCGATCCAACTCCATCTCAGCTTGGATACCCTCTCGGACCATGGAAGGATCCACGCAGTCGTCAGGTGAATCTTGGTTGCAGCCTCGTGCTGTGCTATCCGGCTTCTCTCCCTCGGCCGCAGATGCCTTCAGCGCCGCAACCCTCATGCACAGAAGAGCCACGACTGCCACAACCTGCATTAACCAATGATGACATCCGAGCTGTTTGATATTCATAGTCATTCCATGCATTCTTCGCCACCCCGATCCAGGTGCCAGCCCATTTTCAGCGCCAGCTCTCAATGTTCTGCCTCCGCCCGGAGCGTGTCCGGTCTTTTCATCCACGGTGACCGGATTCCGGTCACGGCAGGAACCACGGGGAGGACCCGCTGAAGGCGATACCCCGCAAGATTCCTCCGTCCCCGATCCTCGCAACCCTTCGCCATGCCTCGATTGTCAGCCCACGACCGCGTCCAAGTCAGCGCTTTCGTCCTTGTCCGGCTCGCGCTGGCAAGGGGTTTGCTAGGCGAATGCCCAAACTCCAGGTACCAACCTATTTTCAGTGCCAGCTCTCAATCTCCTGCCTCCGCGTCCTGCCTCCGCCCGGAGCGTGTGTGGAGGAAGGAACTCCTGCAGGAGGTTGGCCCTTGCTGGAGGGGTTATCGAAGCCTCCAATTTCACCTTTCTGAGCGCAGTTCCTCAGCTGCCTGTCGGTCATTCCTGGCGTCGTCCGGCTTGCCCATCTTTTCGTAAACCAATGCACGAGCCCTTAGAAGCTCTCCCTTCTCTTCATGGAATCCTCCTCCTAACTTCGTGATCCACCCTGTAGCCGTCTCGACGGCCTCTTCTTTCTGATCGCGCTTGACTAGCGACGATATTAGCCAGGTCGCACAGCGGGCCGAGTCTTTCAAGGCGACCTCAGGCGCACTCCTAGATGCAATTTCTAAGCACATCCGTGCAGACCTTTCTGTATTGTAGTCATCTCCCGACTCCGCATAGGCATTCGCCAATAATCCGAAGTATGTTGCCATGATATGGCCATCGAGCTCGCCAACAGGCGGCTTTGACATGGTGTCAATCGCCTCGATGAAGGACGCAGCAGCCGCGTCCGCTCTATCGAGTGCAAGTAGCGCGCGACCTTCGATTTCGGAAGCTCTCGCAATAGCCGCTTTATCACAGTCCTCGCAGCGCCTGGCGAACTCTTTCCACCTTCCCGCGAAATTCGTGGCGCGCAAGTATTCTCCTGCCTCGAGAGCCAAGCTTGCGGACGATGCCAGGCCGTAACGCAGTATATTCGATCCTCTACCTGTGCTCTGCCCTGCCACATCGACCAGACGCTCAGCAAAGCCCAGGGCCGTAGCGGGGCCCCTGGTCTCTCGCATCACCTCCAGCGCAGAAGACAGAAGTAGCTCCTCCAGCCATGTCCCAGCGAAGCCAGATTCCTGCACTTGACCTAGAACATACTGAATTCGATCTGTGGCCTGGTGCTTCCTACCGAGCAGATACTCGGCCTTCGCGTACTGCGCTGCGACCAGCAACGAGAACGCGTTCGGACGAACTGACAGTGCTTCTGCAAGCGCCAGAGCTCTTCCTGAAGAAATCAATGCAGACTTGATTTCGCCAAGAAGTCGCAACCGGGTATAGCTGCGCCTATGGAACTCCATACGACCTGCCAGGCGCATCCAATCGCGGAGGTCGCGGTCGGTCCATTTCATCGAAACTTCGAGCAAATCAATCGCACAAAGCACTGACCTTCCAGTCTCATCGGGCGCAGTACCTTCGCCTGCGCACCACCCGGCATCCCCAGCAGCAAGTTCGCGGGCACGGACCGCAGCATTGGTCCAAGTGGAGTAGTCTCCAGCGATTGCACTTATCTCGGCAAGGTATTCAGTGTTGCGAATTCGAGCCAGCAATCGATCGCAACGGGTATCTTGGTCCCCATCGGCGGGATCATCCTTCACCCTCTTAGCCAGAGCACCAAACTGGCCACCCAACAGCATCGCATCCAAAATCCTCTGCTCTAGCGCCCAGGCAGGTTCGAGCCTACCGAACTCGGGGGTCTCCCGCGACTCATCAGCGATCTGTTGGAGCCATTTAAGTGCGATATTGAACTCGCCCGCGAACTCCGCGGTGTCCACGAACACCATGCTCAACACAAAACGTGCAGCCCGCGAATTGCATCGAGCAAGAGACTCCCGTATGCCAACCTCCAATTGGTCGATGTCAAGTTTGTCACCCATGACTGCATGCCTATATGCATCAAGAGCCCGTGGAAGCACCTCCTCGAGGCACCGGATGGACATGGGTTCGACTAGAGTGTCGAGACCACGACAGCTCTCAATGTCCTTGGTGAATCGGGTGACTTCAGAGAAGGCTCTCGAATCAGAGGCCCGAGCATCTGACCCCCAATGGATTACCATGGCGAGGCAGACTGCGAGCAATGCCGGCCGAGCATTGCGCCCGAGAAGTTTCAGTTTAAACCTCACTTGCCCCCCGATCCAGGTGCCAGCCCATTTTCAGCGCCAGCTCTCGAGGTCCCGGCCCAGCCCGGAGCGTGTCCGGTATTTTCATCCACGGTGACCGGATTCTGGTCACGCCAGGAACCACGGGGAGGGCCCGCTGATGGCGATACCCCGCAAGATTCCTCCGTCCCCGATCCTCACAACCCTTCGCCTTGCCTCGATTGTCAGCCCACGACCGCGTCCAAGTCAACGCTTTCGTCCTCATCCGGCTCGCGCTGGCAAGCGGTTTGCTAGAGGTCATGCACGGGGGGAGACGCTCCTTGCCATGACCGCTACGCTTCATGCCCGAGCCGGGCACCCTGTTCGAGATCACCAACCGCACCGCCATGGGCAGGCTCCTGCTCCGCCCCTCCGAGGAGCTCAACGCCATCATCCTCGGTTGCCTCGGCCGGGCCCTGGACCAATTCACCAATTCCCCGAGATCAGCCTGTTCGCCTTCTTCTGGGCCTCCAACCACTTCCACCTGATCCTCAGGGCCCTGAGCTCCCAGGCCATCTCCGCCTTCATGGGCTATCTCGAGTCCAACATCGCCCGCAAGGTGAACAAGCTCCACGGCTGGCACGGGCCCTTCTGGGAGAGGCGCTACCGCGCCATCCCCATCCGCGACGACGAGGCGCTGGTCGCCCGCTTGCGCTACATCCTCTCCCACGGCTGCAAGGAGGGCCTGGTGATGATGCCCGGGGACTGGCCCGGGGTCAGCTGCCTGCCCGCTTTCAAGAAAGTCCCCGGCACCAAAAAGGGGGCCTGAAAAATGAGAGGCCCAGTGAGTGTAGTGATGGAGATGAGCTTGCCCAGCAGTCAAGCCAAAGCGAATCACTCGCAACCGTTCAAAGGTTGGCCTCGTTCGATGATCATCTTCGCAATCGCATCTTTCCTTTCCACAGCAACCTTGGCGTGTTCTGGGCGATCGAGCTTGTTCAGGATGCTCGCATGGGTGTCGTGCAGGCAGTACTCCATCTGCGGGACTGGATCCCCGGTGAGAAGCCTGAGCCAACCTATGGCCTCTTCGACAACCGCCAGACCATCCTGGAGCCTGCCTTGCCGTGCCAGGTAGGCTGCCAAACCTCGGGCCCACTCAACGGACACCTTTCCCGCCTCCCCGCCGATCGGGAGACAGATCGAGGCGCTCTTTCTGTTGGCTGCAAGGGAGTCATCGATCCTCCCCTCCCACTGCGCCAACGTAGCCACAGTCCTGAATACCTCAGCCATGAGCCTGGATTTCTCGCCGGTTCTTTCCAAGACCAATGCACTAACCTTCTGCAGCAACTCGTGGGCGCCAGCCTTGTTGCCGAGCTCGCTTTCAATCAGGACCAGCCTCAGCATGATTCTGGCCCCATCAAGCGCTCCATCCCCGAATGCATCCGTGACAAGGGTCAGTGCCCTGCGATAGGCCTCCCTGGATTCCATGAATCGTCCTGCATTGAATTCACAGGCGCCGAGAATCATGAGCGGCTCGACGATAGAGTAACTCCAGGGGCCCGAGGATTTCACGACGCAAACCACGGCCTTTTCTGGCCGTTCGCAGCCCGCCCGTGTGCTTCCTGAGGAAATGGCGTCTGCCTCAAGCAACTCCTGATGGCAGGGCTTTTCCCCAACCCTTCTATCTCTGTGTTTGTCTTGTCGGTCTAGGGCTTCAAGCAGTTTCCCTATCTCTCCAATGTCTCCATTGCGTGAGGCGATGGCGACGTGCCTGGTCAGCGCACTCCTCACGAGCGGCTGACTATCCGTGGAGAGTTCTTCAGCACGGCCTAGTAGCCCATTCGCTTCCTGGAACTTTCCATGGAGGATCATGTTCGCGGCCAAATTGCTGAGACAAACAGCTTTCACCTCTTTCTCAAAATCGGATGTTGGTGCATCCAGCAGGTCCAGCGCGACAAGAAGGTACCTTTCCGCCTCATCAAAGTCATCCTGAGCGTTTGCCAGAGAAGCCAGACTGACATACCAAGTCGCCCTGGAGGCAGCACTGACACCTGCTTCACCCCTGAGCAGCATCTCGATTTCCCTCTCCAGACTCCGCGCTTCTTCGAGGCGCCCTTGAAGCGCTCGGACCCGAGCAACCCAGTAGCGCGTATGAAGCTTCTGCAGAACCGGCTGCCTGTCGTCCTCCAGCCGTTCGGATGCCAGGGCCTCGAAGCCGCTCTTGAGATCGACGAAGTAGCCGGCTTCAAAATGAGAAACCATCGTCGACCAAGATTCTGTCTCGACAGCACCGCGGGTAGATGCACAGCTCGCCACCAGGCAAGCGACAAGCCACAGAAGCGCGTATTCGCGAACAGGGCGATCCACGCGTCCGATTTTACTCATCGGGTCTTCCTGAAGCTTGAAAATGGACGCTCCAACTCCAGGTGCCCAACTCCAGGTGCCTCCAGGTGCCAACCTATTTTCAGCGCCAGCTCTCAATGTTCTGCCTCCGCCCGGAGCGTGTCCGGTCTTTTCATCCACGGTGACCGGATTCCGGTCACGCCAGGTGCTGCGGGGAGCGTCCCCTGAGGGCGATCCGCCGCTTGATCCTCGTGTCCCCGATCCTCGCAACCCATCGGCATGCCACGATTGTCAGCCCACGGCCGCGTCCAAGTCAAAGCCACTACGCGGGCGCCACCCGCCTGCGGCGAGAAAGTGACGCCCAAGGCGATGCCGAGACGTCGGCAGACCCAGCGTGTGTGGATCGCTCCGGACACTCATGGAGTGGAACGAGGGACCAGAAACAAGGAACCAGGAACGGGTGCGGCTCGGGCCTCTCCCTCGCTGCCTGTCCGAGCGGATGCGCACGCGAGATCAACCAGCTCTTCAAGGAATATCCTGGCACCGGGACGAGAGGCTCCGATCTTCTCCTCCAACCTCGAGGAAGTCCCCCTGTTCCACAGCCGATATGGACATGAAGGTCGTGGACAAGGGTGGGCCTGGGGGCTGACCCCGGGCCCTCCTGCTTCTCAGGTTGTCGGTTGACGGGACGAGCGCGGAGCGGGTCCTACTTGCGCGCGCGGCGGCGGGACACGATCAGGCCGAGCACGAGGGCCAGGCCGGCCCAGGCCGGGGTGTCGGAGCCGGAGCTGGCGCAGCCGCAGCCGCCGCCCTCCTCCGTGCCACAGTCCGTGTCGGCGTCGTCCGTGTCCCCGTCACAGTCGTCGTCGATCAGGTTGTCGCACACCTCGTCGGCGTCCGGGTTCACGTCCGCGTTGGTGTCCAGGCAGTCGTCGCCGCCGCAGGCCGCGTCCAGGAAGCCGTCCTGGTCCGCGTCCGCGCACACCTGGCAGTCACCCGCCGCGCAGGCCTGGCCCGCCTCGCAGGCGTGGCCGCACTCGCCGCAGTTCGCCTCGTCGGTCGCCAGGGTCACCTCGCAGCCGTCGGCCGGGTCCTGGTTGCAGTCGGCCAGGCCGGCGTCGCAGCCGCCCGTCACGCACTCGCCCGCCTGGCAGCTCTCGTCCGCCTCGCAGGCGTGGCCGCACTCTCCGCAGTTCGCCGCGTCGGTGGCCAGGGTGACCTCGCAGCCGTCGGCCGGGTCCTGGTTGCAGTCGGCCAGGCCGGCGTCGCAGCCGCCCGCCACGCACCCGCCCGCCTGGCAGCTCTCGTCCGCCTCGCAGGCGTGCCCGCACTCGCCGCAGTTCGCCGCGTCGGTGGCCAGGGTGGCCTCGCAGCCGCTGGCCGCGTCCCCGTCGCAGTCGCCAAAGCCCGCCTCGCAGGCGCCCAGCACGCAGGCGTTCGCCGCGCAGCTCGCGGCCGCGTGCGCGAAGCTGCACACCGTGCCGCACGCCCCGCAGTTCTGCGCGTCCAGCGCGAGCTCCGCCTCGCAGCCGGTGGCCGGATCCTGGTCGCAGTCGCCGAAGCCCGCGTCGCAGGCGCCCATGACGCAGGCGCTCGCCACGCAGCTCGCCCCGGCGTTGGCGAAGGCGCACACCGCGCCGCAGGCGCTGCAGTGCTGCGCGTCCAGGGTGGTGTCCACCTCGCAGCCGGTGGCCGGGTCCTGGTCACAGTCCCCGAAGCCCGCGTCGCAGGCGCCCATGACACAGGCGCTGGCCACGCAGCTCGCCCCGGCGTTGGCGAAGGCGCAGGCTGCGCCGCAGGCGCTGCAGTTCTGGGCGTCCGCGCCGGTGTCCACCTCGCAGCCGGTGGCCGGGTCCTGGTCGCAGTCGGCCCAGCCCGCCTCGCAGGCGCCCATGGCGCACGCGCCGGCCAGGCAGCCCGTGGCCGCGTGGGGCAGCGCCTCGCACACCGTGCCGCAGGCGTTGCAGTTCAGCGGATCCGTCGCCAGCTCGGCCTCGCAGCCGTTCAGCACGTCCCCGTCGCAGTTGTCATAGCCGGCCTCGCAGGCGGCCAGGGTGCACAGGCTCGCCAGGCACTCGCCCGTGCCGTGCACCATGGCGCACAGGACGCCGCACCCGCCGCAGTTCTGCTCGTCGCTGGCGATGTCCAGCTCGCAGCCGTCGGCCATGTCCTGGTTGCAGTCGCCCCAGCCCGCCAGGCAGGCGCCGGGCAGGCACTCGCTGGCCTGGCAGTCGGCCGAAGCGTGATCCGGGGCAGTGCAGACCAGCCCGCAGCCGCCGCAGTTCAGCGGGTCCTCCGCCACCTCGGACTCGCAGCCGGTGTTGCCCAGGCCGTCGCAGTCGGCGAACCCGTCCAGGCAGGCGCCCTCGCCGCAGGGCATGACCTGGTCGATCACGAAACCCTGGTAGGTGACCGAGCCGTCCGCGTGGAACCTGATCCGGATGGAGTCGCCCGTCACCCAGGCGGACCAGAACGCGGGCATCTCCCGCTGGTTGTAGGTCTCGATGACCTGGCCCGCGCTGTCCTCGAGGTAGAGGAAGTCGTAACCGACCTCCACATCCACGTAAGCGAAGTGCACCCGCAGGCGGGTGGCGCCGGCGCGGGTGATGGTCCAGGTGAGATCTGGATCCCCGTAGGGTTGGTTTTCGTAGGGGTGGAGCGACTCGACCAGGTCGGGCTCGGCCGCGCAGTTCCCCAGCCAGCACTGGGCCGCGTCGCAGTAGGCGTTCTCCACGCCCGGCAGCGCCATGCAGTCCACGCCGCAGCCGCCGCAGTTCACCGGGTCGGCGGTCACGTCGGTCTCGCAGCCGTCGGCCAGGACACCGTTGCAATCGTCCCAGCCCGCCTCGCACTCGACGATGGCGCACTGGCCGCCGGCGCAGCCGGGCAGCGCGTGTGGCATGGCCGCGCACGGGGCGCCGCAGCCCCCGCAGTTCAGGGGATCGTTCAGCGGATCGGACTCACAGCCGTTCAGCAGCGAGGCGTCGCAGTCGGACCAGCCCGGGTCGCAGGCCAGGAACTGGCAGATGGCGCTCTGGCAGTCGAACTGCGCGTGGGGCTTGGCGCAGCTGTGCGCGCACCAGCCGCAGTTGAGGTCGTCGTCCGAGGTGTCGGTCTCGCAGCCGTCGGCCGGGTCGTCGTTGCAGTCGCCCTGGCCGGCCGGGCAGTTGCCCGCGTCGCACCACCACACCTGGTCGATGGTGAAGCCCTGGTAGGTCACGCTGCTGTCCGTGGTGAAGCGGACGATCATGGTGTCGCCGGTGATCGTGGGGGTGTCGAAGGCCCCACGCTGGCCGCTGTAGCTGGCCACCTCGGTGCCGGCGCCGTCCAGGATGGTGACGAAGTCCCAGCCGCTCTCGGTGTCGAACAGGGAGAAGTGCGCGGCCAGGGTGACCGCGCCCGGCTGGGTGATCACCCACTCGTTCGTGTAGTCGCTGTCGTAGGGGTGCGGGGACTCGACCGCCGGGGTGAGCACGCTCAGGTTCAGCGCCTGGATGCGCCCCCGGTCGGGCTGCGACACCAGCCCGCCGTCGTCGGTCACCGTGAGCACGCCCTGGTACAGGCCGCACACGTCCGCGGTGAAGCGCGGGCTCGCGAGGGTCAGGCTATCCAGGGCGGCCGCGGACCACGCGGGCGGGTAGAACGCCCACGCGAAGGTGATGGGATCCTGGTTCGGATCGAAGGAGCGCGAGCCGTCCAGCACCACCTCGGTGCCGGTCATGACCGTGTGATTGCCGCCGGCCAGCGCCACGGGCGGCAGCGGCATGCCGCTGATCACCGCCATGGCCCGGTAGAGGTTGATGCGCCCGCCGGTGGTGGTGATGCCCTGCAGGCTGGGCAGCGGATCCACCGAGCCGAACAGCGCCGCCTTGACCCCGGCCGGATCCAGGTCGGGCCGGATGCTGAGCATCAGCGCCACCGCGCCGGCCACGTGCGGGCAGGCCATGGAGGTGCCCGAGTAGAGCTCGTAGCCGCCGCCCAGGACCGAGGACAGGATGTTGTGCCCCGGGGCGCCCACGTCGATGGTGGTGGCCCCGAAGTTCGAGGCCCACCAGCCCTCGGTGTTCTCGTAGGTCACCAGCTCGTCGGTGTGCACCGTGGCGGCCACCCCGATCATGTTGGAGGGGTGCCAGGAGGCTGGGTAGATGTTGTTGGCCGGATTGTCCACGTCCTCGCCGTAGTTGCCGGCCGCGAACACCAGGATGGCGCCCGTGCCCTCGGTCCACATCACCGTGTCGTGCAGCGTCTGGTTGTACTGGCGCACGGTCCACCAGGAGTTCGACAGCACCCGGGCGCCGTTGTCCACCGCGTAGCGGATGCCCTCGGCCGCGTCCAGGCAGAAGTCGTTGAGATCCGGCTGCTCGGGGTTGCCGATCACCCGCACCGGCATGATGCTCACCCGCCAGTTCACGCCTGCCACCCCCAGCCCGTCGTTGCCGTACGCGCCGATGGTGCCCGCGCAGTGGGTGCCGTGCCCCATCTCGTCCATGG
>Ga0209202_1002279_pt1 | contig 10756 bp, 9 predicted proteins | sample AD_UKC032_MetaG_FD_184416 | JGI IMG/M metagenome (GOLD analysis project Ga0209202, IMG submission 184416) | Active sludge microbial communities of municipal wastewater-treating anaerobic digesters from USA - AD_UKC032_MetaG (SPAdes) (version 2) | ecosystem: Engineered > Bioreactor > Anaerobic >... | reverse complement strand
CTCGCATTGCAACATCAAAAACATCATTAATTCCGGAGTTGCGCATGACCGCTATCAAACAGGAAGACCTGATCCAGTCCGTCGCCGATGCTTTCCAGTACATCAGCTACTATCACCCGCTGGATTACATCAAGGCGCTGGGCGAAGCCTATGAGCGCGAAGAATCGCCGGCCGCCAAGGATGCCATCGCGCAGATCCTGACCAACTCGCGCATGGCCGCCGAAGGGCATCGTCCGATCTGCCAGGACACCGGCATCGGCATGGTCTTCATCAAGGTCGGCATGAACGTGACCTGGCCGGATGCGACGATGAGCATCCAGAAAATGATCGACGAGGGCGTCCGCCGCGCCTACGCCAACCCGGACAACCCGTTGCGTGCTTCGGTGCTCGCCGATCCCGCCGGGACCCGCAAGAACACCAAGGACAACACCCCGGCCGTCGTACACTTCGAGATCGTCGAAGGCCACCACGTCGAGGTCATCTGCGCGGCCAAGGGCGGCGGCTCGGAAGCCAAGTCCAAGTTCGCCATGCTCAACCCGTCCGACGACCTGGTCGACTGGGTCTTGAAGAAGATCCCGGAAATGGGCGCCGGCTGGTGTCCGCCGGGCATCATCGGCATCGGCATCGGCGGCACGCCGGAAAAGGCGATGCTGCTGGCCAAGGAATCGATCATGGCGCCTGTCGACATCCACGAACTGAAGGCCTGGGCCGCAGCGGGCGAACCGCTGACCCGCGCCCAGGAACTGCGCCTCGAACTGTATGAGAAGGTCAATGCGCTGGGTGTTGGCGCCCAGGGCCTGGGCGGCCTGACCACCGTGCTCGATGTCAAGGTGCTCGACTATCCCTGCCACGCGGCCAACCTGCCGGTCGCGCTGGTTCCCAACTGCGCTGCCACCCGTCACTGCCACTTCCATCTGGATGGTTCCGGCCCGGCAAAAATCGAGCCGCCGAAGCTGGAAGACTGGCCGGCCGTAACCTGGACGCCGGACCTCAAGGCCGCAACGCAAGTTGACCTCAACACCCTGACCAAGGAACAGGTCGCCTCCTGGAAGCCGGGCCAGAAGCTGCTGCTCAACGGCAAGATGCTCACCGGCCGCGATGCCGCGCACAAGCGCATTTCCGACATGCTGGCCAAGGGTCAGGAACTGCCGGTGGACTTCACCAATCGCGTCATTTACTACGTCGGTCCGGTCGATCCGGTGCGTGACGAAGTCGTCGGCCCGGCCGGCCCGACCACCGCCACGCGCATGGACAAATTCACCCGCATGATGCTGGAACAGACCGGCCTGATCTCCATGGTCGGCAAGTCCGAGCGCGGCCCCACCGCCATCGCGGCGATCAAGGACAACAAATCGGCTTACCTGATGGCTGTCGGCGGCGCCGCCTACCTGGTCGCCAAGGCGATCAAGTCGGCCAAGGTCGTCGGCTTCGCCGATCTGGGCATGGAAGCCATCTACGAGTTCGATGTGGTGAACATGCCGGTGACGGTCGCCGTCGATTCCGCCGGCACCAGCGTCCACGAAACCGGCCCCAAGGAATGGCAAGTCAAGATCGGCAAGATTCCGGTCAAGGCCTGATCGCAGAATGCAAAAACCGGCCCTCGGGCCGGTTCGCGACGCCCCCGCCAGCCGGGGGCTTTTTCATGCCTGAAAATTGCCGCCTGTTGCGGTCGACCCGCAAAAAACGGCAAAAATCAAATCCGTAATATCAACGAACGCGTTCCAGCATGCCGTTCCGCACACGAACACGATCACCGGCCGCTACCGGGGGCTGGGAATCCTGCTCGACATTGGCGTTCATACCGTCGTCGAATCGCACATTGACGACCCACACCGTCGCGGTGCCGCTGGTCATGCGGTTGCCCACCACACCGCCGGCAGCGGCGCCGCCAACGGTAGCCAGCGTGCGCCCGCGGCCTTGCCCGACCTGATTGCCAAGCACGCCGCCAACGACCGCGCCACCAACAGTCCCCATCGTGGTGCCGGAAGTCGGCACGGCCTGCGTGCGAACCGATTCAACGGTACCCACCCGGCCTTCGAACTGGGCTGCGGAACCGCCGGTTTGCGCCTGCACAGTCGCGGCCAACGGTGCGGACAGCGTAGCGCCGAGCAGCAGCGCACGAATCAGATTTGCAGTTTTCATTGTTTTATTCTCCAATCAAAGTGGGTTTTCAAGAAATCGGGGCACAGCGCGATATTCTATCGTTCTGAGCCCCAGTATTCGTAATATCCCAACGCCTGACGTCTGCCTTCTTCAGGTTTCCTATACATGTTCCGCAAATTCCGCATCCTGATCCTGCTGCTCATCCTTGCCACCGTCGGCCTTGGCGCCTGGCGGGTGAATAGCCGTCTGACCGCCTGGGAACATACCATCCACGTCGCCATCTACCCGATTGCCGGTGACGATTCGCCGGCCACCGCGCGTTTCGTCGGCGAACTGGGCGCCGACGACTTCGCCGACATCGCCCGCTGGCTGCAGGAACAAAGCGACGCGCACGGACGCGCCGTTCTGCAGCCGGTCGCCATCCGCGTTGCGCCGCCGGTCGCTGCCTTGCCGCCCCCAGCGCCACGACAAGCCAGCGCGTTCGACGCCATCGTCTGGAGCCTGCAAATGCGCTGGTGGGCCTCGCGGCATGACCGGATCGACGGCCCGAAACCGCACATCCGCCTGTTCGTCCTCTTTCACGACCCCGAACGCAGCAGCCACCTGCCCCATTCGACCGGCCTCAGCAAAGGCCAGATCGGCGTCATCCACGCCTTCGCCAGCCGCCAGCAGCGGCGGCAGAACGCCGTGGTCATCGCCCACGAAATGCTGCACACCTTCGGCGCCAGCGACAAATACGATCCGGCGACCGGCCTGCCGTTCTGGCCGCAAGGCTACGCGGAGCCGGACAAATCGCCACGCCTGCCGCAAACCAGGGCCGAAATCATGGGCGGCCGCGTACCAATCGACGTACAACGTGCCGACATTCCCGCCAGCCTCGCCGATACCGTGATCGGTGCTGAAACCGCCCGCGAAATCGGCCTGTCGCGGTCGACACCCTGAAAAGGGCAAATTTCCGAAGCGCCCACTAGGCGGTCACCGGCCCGCCTTAATAGGCATAAGATGAACACCATGTTCGCCTTCAGCTTCCCGCTGCAAATCCAGCACCGCCAGTCGCCGACATGGCCGGCGCGACTCCGTCAGCTCCTGACGGCCTGCGCCATGACGCTGTTGCTACCGGCACACGCGCAGGTATTCAACAGCGAAGTTCAGCGCTTTCGCGCGCAGACCGTCACCGATGGACTTGAATTTCCCTGGGGCCTGGCCTTCCTGCCCGACGGCCGGATGCTGGTCAGCGAGCGGCCCGGGCGCCTGCGTCTGATCGCCGCCGACGGCCGGCTCGATCCCAAGCCGATTGAAGGTCTGCCGCCGATTGCCTCTGTTGGCCAGGGCGGACTTCTCGACGTTGCGCTGCACCCGGATTTCGCAAGAAACGCGCTGGTATATCTCTCATTTGCAGCCGAAGGCCCGGGCGGCTATGGCACTGAAGTCCTGCGCGGCCGGCTCGATGGCCATGCGCTGCGCGACGTCCAGGTCATCTTCCGCATGCAGCCCAAGTCGAAGACCAGTCATCATTTCGGCTCCCGTCTCGTCTTCGATCGCCAAGGCTACCTTTACATCACCCTCGGCGACCGCGGCGACATGGAACGGGCACAACGTCTCGACGACCATGCCGGTTCGGTAATCCGCCTGCACGACGACGGCCGCGTACCGGCCGACAATCCCTTTGTTGGCAAACCGGGTGCCAAGCCTGAAAAATTCACCCTCGGCAACCGCAACATGCAGGGCGCCGCGCTGCATCCGCAGACCGGCGAAATCTGGGCGCACGAGCATGGCCCGCAGGGCGGCGACGAGGTCAACATCATCCGCGCCGGGGTCAATTACGGCTGGCCGGTCATCACCTACGGCCGCAACTACGGCACCGGGACGAAGATCGGCGAAGGCACCGCCAAGCCCGGCATGGCACAGCCACTGCTCTACTGGACGCCATCAATCGCTCCCTCGGGCATGGCCTTCTACACCGGCGAGCGTTTTCCCGGCTGGCGCGGCAACCTGTTCGTCGGCGCGCTGGCCGGACAGATGCTGGTGCGCCTGCAACTCGATGGCGACCGCATCGTCCATCAAGAACGCCTGCTCGAAGGCGCGCTCGGGCGTATCCGCGACGTGCGCCAGAGCCCCGACGGCCTGCTCTACCTGCTGATCGACAGCGCGCAAGGGCGCATCGTCCGGCTCGAACCGCAGTAAAGCGGCAAGCAAAATACCCATGACTATCAAGGGGTTGATTTTATTAACCTTCTCGGCGATAGTTCGTCCTCGCTAATTTTTTTCGCCCGCCCATCACCATGAACGCCATCCGACCCTGCCGCGCTGCTGCTATTGCCGCAAAACGGGTCGTCGTACGCGTCATCGTTGTAGACGTCATTACGCACGCGTCGCGGATCGGGTAAGCAGCAAAAGCACAGATTTCCCAAACCCCCGCCGACGCAAACGGCGGGGGTTTTGTTTTGCAGGCCCCGCCAGAAGCGCCAACCCCGAAAGGAGCCTTGCATGACCGAAACCCTCACCGGCGCCCAGATCGCCATCCGCCTGCTTGAACGCCAGGGCATCCGCACCGTTGCCGGTATCCCCGGCGGTGCCATCCTGCCGATCTACGACGCCCTCGGCCAATCGAGCCTCATCCACCACGTGCTGGCACGCCACGAACAGGGTGCCGGCTTCATGGCCCAGGGCATGGCGCGCGCCACCGGTCAAGCCGCCGTCTGCATGGCCTCCTCCGGCCCCGGCGCGACCAACCTGCTGACCGCCATCGCCGACGCCAAGCTGGATTCGATCCCGGTCGTCGCCATCACCGGCCAGGTGCCGCGCGCGATGATCGGCACCGATGCCTTTCAGGAAGTCGACACCTACGGACTGTCGATCCCGATCACCAAGCACAACTTTCTGGTGACTTCGGCGGAAGAGTTGCTGGAAGTGATCCCGCGCGCCTTCGAGATCGCCCTCTCCGGCCGCCCCGGCCCGGTGCTGGTCGACATCCCAAAGGACGTCCAGACGCAGGCCATCGAGATCGCCGACTGGCCAGCGCCCGGCACCCGCCAGCTGCCGCCGCCGGCCGATGCCTTGGCGATCTCCGAAGCCGCGGCGATGATCAACGCGGCCAAGCGCCCGATCCTCTACCTCGGAGGCGGCGTCGTGCATTCCGGCGCGGCACCGGTTGCAGTCGACCTCGCGGAAAAGGCCAATTTGCCCACGGTGATGACGCTGATGGCCTTGGGCGCCATGCCGGTCGACCATCGCCTGTCGCTCGGCATGCTGGGCATGCACGGCGCCCGTTGCACCAATCTGGCACTCGATGAATGCGACCTGCTGATCGCTGTCGGTGCCCGCTTCGACGACCGCGCCACCGGCAAGGTCGCCGCTTTTTGCCCGCAGGCGAAGATCATCCACATCGACATCGACCCCGCCGAACTGGACAAGATCAAGACCGCCCACGTCGGCATCGCCGCCGACGTGCAGGAGGCGCTGGAACGCCTGTCGCCGCTGGTCAGCACCAACCCGCGCCGCGAATGGAACACGCGCGTCGATGAACTCAAGCGCGACTTCCCGCAGCACCTGCCCGATCTCGACCAGCCGTTGTCGCATTTCGGGCTGATCCGCACCGTCGCCGCCTGCCTGGACGACGAAGCGGTGATCGCAACCGATGTCGGCCAGCACCAGATGTGGGTTGCTCAAGCCTACCCGCTGCGCCGCCCGCGCCAGTGGCTGACTTCCGGCGGGCTCGGCACCATGGGCTTCGGCGTGCCGGCCGCCATCGGCGCGGCGCTCGCCGAACCGCAGCGCACCGTCGTCTGCTTTACCGGCGACGGCTCGATCCTGATGAACATCCAGGAACTGGTCACCGCCGCCGAGGAGAACGTGAACGTCAAGATCGTACTGATGGACAACGCCTCGCTCGGCCTGGTGCACCAGCAGCAGACGCTGTTCTACGGCGAGCGGCTGTTCGCCTCGCAGTTCAAGGCCTCGCCTGATTTCATCAAGGTCGCGCAAGGTTTCGGGATCGCCGCCGTCGATCTCGACACGGCAGCAAACCCCTGCGCCGCGCTGATGGAGGCCATCGCCCGGCCCGGCCCCTGCCTGATCCGCGCCAGCATCGACGTGCAACAAAAAGTCTATCCCATGGTGCCCCCCGGTGCCGCCAACCGCGACATGATCGGAGCCTGAAATGAACGCCATCAACCGTAACGAACAACGCGCCCTCTCCCGCGCCGTGCTGGAAATCGACGTCAACAACCACCCCGGCGTCATGTCGCATGTGATTGGCCTCTTTTCGCGTCGGACCTACAACGTCGAAGGCATCCTCTGCCTGCCGGTCGGCGACGGCGCGTGCAGCCGCATCTGGCTGCTGGTCAACGAAGACGCCCGCCTGCCGCAGATGATGAAGCAGGCGGAAAAGCTTGAAGATGTCATCGCCATCCGTCGCCACCATGCGGATCACGCGGTGTTCAGCGAGCTGGAGGATTTCTTCCGGCCGTAGGTCCGACAGGCATCAAATCGGCAGGCAGCGTGTGCGGCTATACTCGCTGCCTGTCCGAACCACCAAGTAAAACCATGCCCGACCGCCTCCCCGCCTGGCAGCCCCAGGCCGACTATTCCGACATCCTCTACGAAGCCGCCGAAGGCATCGCCAAGATCACCATCAACCGGCCAGAGCGGCGCAATGCTTTCCGCCCGGAAACGGTCAAGCAACTGATCGACGCCTTCCACCGCGCCCACCACGACAACGCCATCGGCGCCATCATCCTGACCGGCGCCGGCAGCGAAGCCTTCTGCTCCGGCGGCGACCAGACGGTGCGCGGTGCCGAAGGCTACATCGACGAAGGCGGCACGCCGCACCTCAACGTGCTCGACCTGCAAATGCAGATTCGTCGTTGCCCAAAGCCGGTGGTGGCGATGGTCGCCGGCTTTGCCATCGGCGGCGGCCACGTCCTGCATCTCGTCTGCGACCTCTCCATTGCCGCCGACAACGCCCGTTTCGGCCAGACCGGTCCGCGCGTCGGCAGCTTCGATGCCGGCCTCGGCGCCGGCTTGATGGCGCGCACCATCGGCATGAAACGCGCCAAGGAAATCTGGCTGCTCTGCCGCCAGTACGACGCCGCCACCGCGCTGGATTGGGGGCTGGTGAACGCCGTCGTGCCGGTCGACAAGCTGGAAGAAGAAACCGTCAATTGGTGCCGCGACATGCTCAAACTGTCGCCGATGGCGCTGCGCATGATCAAGGCCGGCTTCAACGCCGACACCGATGGCCTGGCCGGCATCCAGGAGCTCGCCGGCAACGCCACCGGCCTCTTCTACATGAGCGAAGAAGGCCAGGAAGGCCGCAACGCCTGGCTCGAACGCCGCCCGCCCAACTTCGGCAAATACCGCAAGCGCCCGTGAAGATCGTTGCCGCCGACTGGCTACCCTACTGCCTGCCGCTCAAGCGCCCGTGGCAAACCAGTCGCGGCAGCATCGGCGAGCGGCGGGGCAAGCTCTATCGGCTGCAAACCGCCGACGGCCTGACCGGCTGGGGCGATTGCGCCCCGCTCCCCGAATTCGGCATCAGCGAAGCCGCCGCAACGGTCTATGCCGAAGAATGCGCCACCCTCGACCTTGCCGCCCAGCGCGCCGGCCTGCCGCTCGCCGCCTGGCTCTCGGGCGAGCAGGCGCCAGCATCGGTTGCGGTCAACGCCAATTTTGGGCCGATTTCCACCGTCGACCGCAACAGCCTTGAAAACGCCGCCCGCGCCGGCTATACCATCGTCAAGCTCAAAGTCGGGCACGCCCCGCTGGCAGTCGAAATTGCCGCGCTGCACCAACTCGCCCAGGCGCTGCCACCCAGCCTATCCCTGCGCCTCGACGCCAACTGCGCCTGGACAATCGCCGACGCGGAACGCTTCATCGCCGCCTGCGCCGGCCTCCCGGTGGAAGGCCTCGAAGAACCGCTCGCCGACCCCGACCCTTCGCAACTCGCCTACCTTCAAGCGCGCGCCGACTTCACGCTCGCCATCGACGAATCCACGCAGCTGATCGACACCCAATTTTTCCGCCACCCGCCGGTGCACCGCCTCGTCATCAAACCCGCCCGCCACGGCGGCCTGCTCGCCAGCACCGAACTCGCCCTGCGCGCCCGCGCCAGCGGCCTCGAAGTCGTCATCACCTCGGCCCTCGAAAGCGCCTGCGGCATCGCCACCCTCACCCACCTCGCCGCCGCCGTGGCACCCGACGCGGTGCATGGGCTGGCGACGGCAGACTGGCTGGCCAGCGACACCAGCCTATCGCCGCCTATCGTCGATGGGCGGATTGCACTACCGAAGGGTAATGGAAGCGGGTTTGCGCTGGAGGGAAAATGTTGCAGAAGTGCGCCCGGTAAAGGGGCAATAGATCGGGAGCTGAGATTCCGGAGATCTGCGAGGCTGTGTGAAAACACTTGGACTGTGTACTCCAAACAGGGGGTTGATGCGTTAAATCCTCTATGACGATGGATGTCTGGAGGTTGGCATGAAGCGATTCATTGAAGGTGACAACCGGCAGCAGATTACGCTCCTGCCTGAATCGCTCGACGAATACATCGAGGCGGAGAATCCGGTCCGCGTTGTTGATCTGTTCGTTGATCAACTCGATCTTGGCGGTCTTGGTTTCTCAGTCGAGCCAGCGGCCACCGGGCGACCTTCCTATCACCCATCGACGCTCCTGAAGCTCTATATCTATGGCTACCTGAATCGTATTCAATCAAGCCGCCGGCTAGAGCGGGAGGCGCAACGGAATGTCGAGTTGATGTGGCTGCTCGGGCGGCTATCTCCGGATTTCAAGACGATTGCAGACTTCAGGCGGGACAACGGCGAAGGGATCCGCAACGCCTGTCGTCAGTTTGTCGTGCTGTGCCGCCAACTCAATGTCTTTGCCCAAGCGGTTGTAGCCATTGATGGCAGCAAGTTCAAAGCGGTCAATGCGCATGACCGCAACTTCACGCGAGGCAAACTCGAAAAGCGGATGCAGGAAATCGACCGTTGCATCGAGCGCTATCTGACCGAAATGGATACCGCAGATCGCCAGCCAGCCGAAATTGCCGAAGCGAGAACGACCCGACTCAAGGAGAAGATGGCCACACTGACGACCCGGATGGAGCAGTTGAAGGAAATTCAGGCTCAATTGGATCAGTCGCTCAGCGGGCAACTCTCGCTCACCGATCCGGATGCCCGCGCCATGGCAACCAGTACCAGTCGGGGATTGGTGGGCTACAACGTTCAAACGGCCGTCGATACTCAACACCATCTCATCGTTGCCCATGAGGTCACCAATATTGGTAGCGACCGGCGCCAACTGGCAAAGATGGCCAAGCAAGCCAAAGTTGCAATGGCCACGCCCGATCTCCAGGTCATTGCGGACCGTGGCTATTACCACGGCGAGGAGATTCACGCCTGCGAGGAAGCGGGCATCACGCCGTTCGTTTCGAAGCCGATGACCGCCTTGGCCAAGGCGAATGGCCGATTCGACAAGGAGGATTTTGTCTTCGAGCCCGAGTCTGGCGAGTACAGGTGTCCGGCCGGTAGCCGGCTGATTTTGCGTTTCTCAACCGTTGAACGTGGCGCGGTGATTCACAAATACTGGAGCTCGGATTGCCCACGTTGCGCGATCAAGGACAAATGTACGCCGAGTCCCTATCGGCGTGTTGCTCGCGGGGAATATGAATCGAGCCTGGAAGCGATGCAGAAACGCATCGACAAGAAACCCGAAGCCATGCGGACACGACGACAGACTGTTGAGCATCCATTTGGTACTTTGAAAGACTGGATGGGCGCCACACATTTCCTGACGCGGACCCTGGAACGGGTCAGTACCGAAATGAGCCTGCATGTCCTTGCCTACAATCTGAAACGGGTCATGAAGATCATCGGGATTGGAGAACTGATGGCAGCGATGCAGGCCTAACCGGGCTTTTTTGCCATTCTTATTCGGAATATCAGCCGGAAAACCCGAAATTGGCACCCAGAGTTTCTGAATCCAACCCGTGGTGGCCGAAATTCCCGAGCGTTTCCACACAGCCTCCAGCCATTGCTGCCATTCATCAAAACAGTTGCCTATGGCAGCTTTACACAAAACTCCGGACACGCTCCAACTGCCGGGCAATCCACTCAGGGTTCTCCCCTGCCCTGAGCCAGAGCGTGGCGGCGGTATGGCGACATTGATAGGGACGACGCACTTTCAAGCCGAGATGACGCAACAGGGGGTTTCCACACCCGGTTGTTGACGTTCTTGTAGTCGAGCGGCTGTCCGCTGCGATTACAGAAGACAAAGTCGGACAGTTGCCGGGTGCCTTTCTCCTGCGCCTTCAGTGCGTCGTGGACCAGTTGCGACATCTGGATCTCGCGTTGCGAGGAGTCGGTCTTGGTGTAGGTCTCCTCGCCATCGACGACGGTTTCCCGGATCAGGATCAGGCGCCGGTCGAAATCGACGTACTTCCACTTGAGTCCATGGACTTCACCGGTGCGCATGCCAGTGAAGAAACGGACGGTGAAGTAGTTCTTGTAGTCGGGACGGACGGTATCGATGATCTTTTTGACTTCCTCGAGCGAGAAAGGCTCGACGTCGGTCCGCTTGACCCGGAGTTGTTTGATGTTCTGGAAGGGCGTGCGAAAATCAAAGCGGTCGGCTGCTTCGCAAAGGATTTGCCGCAGCG
>Ga0209202_1002271_pt1 | contig 10774 bp, 11 predicted proteins | sample AD_UKC032_MetaG_FD_184416 | JGI IMG/M metagenome (GOLD analysis project Ga0209202, IMG submission 184416) | Active sludge microbial communities of municipal wastewater-treating anaerobic digesters from USA - AD_UKC032_MetaG (SPAdes) (version 2) | ecosystem: Engineered > Bioreactor > Anaerobic >... | reverse complement strand
CAGCCAGCCCGAGGGCCGCGACGGCAACCAGGAGCCAGGGACTGAAACGCGTCGCACGCGGTGCCGACTTCGGGGGCGCCGGTTGCTCCGGCGGCGCAGCTGAAATTGTGGGGTTCGTGTCGTCAGTTGTCATGCTGGCCAATTATAAGCACGCAAGCCGGCCAGAATGCCGGCATCGGCTGCATCGGTAAGGATAATGTTGCTCAAACCCAATGCCCGGGCATTTTCGGCGATCCGGGCATGCGGAACGAAAAGAGGTGTTGTCTGCAGGTAGGCGCGGCCTTTGGCATCGAGCAAATCGACAAGATAACGTAGACCCTCACTGCTCGACACGGTCAGCGCATCGAGCCGCCCGGCACGCCATGCCTTCAGCAGGGGTTCGATACCATTGGGAGGTCCGGCGCGCCGGTAGCAAGTGACGAGTTCGACTGCGGCGCCACGCGCGCGCAGCGTGTCGGCAAGCAATTCGCGGCCGCCCTCGCCACGAAAGATGACAATGCGCCGGCCGCAGACCTGCGCATCGGCCAGTAGTGGCAGGGCAAGCAGCGCCTCAGAATCAAAGCGCTCGCGCGGTGCGATGCAGCCGCCAACCCCCTGCGCAGCCAGCGCCTTGACCGTCCCCGGCCCGACTGCCGCCGGAATCACGCCGGCCGGCCACGGACCACGGGCCAGAATGGCCGGCAGCGCGTAATCCACGGCATTGGGGCTGATAAAGATGGCCAGCGCACAGTTGGGCAAACCGGTTGCGGCAGCGGCCACTGCTTGCGGATCATCGGGTGGAAGGATTTCGAGCAGCGGAAAGATCAGCGGAACCCCGCCTTCGGCGGCAATCGCATCTGCCAGCGGTGACGCCTGCGCCAACGGCCGGGTGACGACGATAGTCTTGCCGGCCAGTGCGCCGCCCGGATTCACTGGCAATGCGCGAGTTTTTCCAGAATGGCGTTGGCGCCCTGCGCCCGCAACTGCTCGGCAAGCTGGCGGCCGAGCGCTTCGTCGTTGGCGGGGTCGCCCCGCAGCTCGCCGCTGACCATTTCCTTGCCGTCGGCGGTGGCGACGAAGCCGCGCAGCCAGAGCTGGCCATTGTCGATGATCGCGTAGCCGCCCAGCGGTACCTGGCAACTGCCACCAAGGGCGCGGGAGAAGGCGCGTTCGGCCTTGACACAATGTGCGGTTTCCGGATCGTTGAGTGGCGCGACGATGGCGGCCATCGCCGCATCGCCGTCGACCAGTTCGATGCCCAGCGCGCCCTGACCGGGCGCCGGCAGCGACTGCTCTGCGGTCAACACCGATTTGATGCGGTTTTCCAGGCCGAGACGGATCAGGCCGGCGGCGGCCAGGATGATCGCGTCGTACTCGCCGGCGTCGAGTTTCTTCAGCCGCGTGTCGAGATTGCCGCGCAAGCTCTTGATGACCAGTTGCGGATATTTGGCGCACAGGATCGATTCACGGCGCAGACTGGAAGTGCCGACCACGGCGCCGGCCGGCAGGTCGTCAAGACTGGCATATTTGTTCGAGACGAAAGCGTCGAGCGGATTTTCGCGGGCCGAGATGGCGGCCAGCACGAAACCATCCGGCATCACCATCGGCACGTCCTTCATCGAATGCACGGCGAGGTGCGCCTTGCTTTCCTGCATCGCCACTTCCAGTTCCTTGATGAACAGGCCTTTGCCGCCGATTTCGGACAGCGGCCGGTCGAGAATCTGATCGCCCTTGGTCGTCATGCCGAGAATGACAACCTCCGCTCCCGGATTTAGACTCGCCAGACGACCCTGGACATGCACGGCCTGCCACATGGCAAGGCGGGATTCTCGGGAAGCGATAATGATCTTAGAAGGAGCGGGCATGAGGCGGCTGACAGCAAAGGTTGGGAAGGCGCAAATTTTAGCATGAGCGAAGCCGCACCCCCGGACAGCCCGGACAAGCCGCCAGATCAGCGTCCCGAGCACCCGGACTTCTGGTGCAAGCGCTTCGGCGCCGGCCTCACCCCGTGGGATGCCGGCAGGGTGCCCGCCGCCTTCGCAGACTTCATCGCCCGCCAGCCGGCGCCGCTGAACACGTTGATTCCCGGCTGCGGCAGCGCCTGGGAAGCAGCGCACCTGGCCGAACTCGGCTGGCCCGTCACGGCACTGGATTTTTCGCCAGCCGCTGTCGCAGGGGCCAGCAAGGTCTTGGGCAATGCTGCGGTCGACCTCGTCTGCGCCGACTTTTTTGCCTTTACGCCCACCACGCCCTGCGCCCTGATCTACGAGCGCGCCTTCCTCTGCGCCCTGCCACGCAAGCTGTGGGACAACTGGGGCCGCCGCGTCGCCGAACTGCTGCCGCCCGGTGGCCTGCTCGCCGGTTATTTTTTCCTGTGCGACCAGGCCAAAGGCCCGCCCTTCGGCATTCTGCCCGGGCAGTTGGACGAACTGCTGACGACAAACTTCGAGCGCATCGACGATGCCGCAGTCGACGATTCGATCCCGGTATTTTCCGGGCGCGAGCGCTGGCAGGTTTGGCTGCGACGGTAGCTGAAGGCACATAGCTACAAACGGCCACAACCCGCCGATTACCTCTTCGGCAAAGCGGCCATTGAAGAGGACGCTCCACTTCGAAACCTGACGGACGGCCTATGGAAGCACCTCGGCCAATGCTGCCCGTGGCGCTGTTCAAATCAAATGGCTCGTATCACACAGATTACTGTCTTTGACGTAGTGCCAGGTACGAACTGCCGCTTTCACCTCTGCAATGTGACAACACCCGACCAAGGCAGTTTATAAACACCTATTGTTTGATTCCGAGTGGGGGAGACAGCTCACTTCAGTTAAAGTTATAGATGAACAATATTGTGATATAGTTAACATCACAATGAATCATGCCCCCTTAGTCTTCCTCGCTCTCTTTGTCTCTCTATCGACCAAGCAATCCGCCGGCCGCATGCGTGTCTGGCGCGCCCTGCGTGCCTTGGGCAGCACTACCTTGCGCGATGGTGTCTATCTGCTGCCTGACACACCTGAACACGCCAAGGCATTTGAGCAGATAGCCGCCGACGTGCGCGGCGTCGATGGCACGGCAGAGATTTATCGACTCGATGGCCGCGACGAAGGCCAGCACCAATCACTGATCGCCCTGTTTGACCGGGGCGAAGATTACGCCGCCCTGCTCAAATCAATCCATGCTGCCAACCCGGCGGACCCCAAGGGGGTGCGCCTGCTGCACCGTGAGTTCTCCGCCCTGTCCGCCATTGATTTCTTTCCGGGCGAAGCACGCCGCCAAGCCGAAGAAGCGCTGGCGGCGCTTAAAGCCTCAGCAACCGGGGAGCCGCTCAATGTCTCAGGAAAGATTCGCCGTCTCGCCAACGCCGACTTTTCCGGGAGCACTTGGGCAACACGTAAGCACCTGTGGGTGGATCGCATGGCCTCAGCGTGGCTGATTCAGCGTCACATCGATCCCGATGCCCGGTTTGTCTGGCTCGACGATCCGAAGCGTTGCCCGAAGAAGGTGCTGGGGTTCGACTTCGATGGGGCTGCCTTTACGCATGTCGGGGGTCTCGTGACCTTTGAAGTGCTCGCGGCCAGCTTCGGTCTGGAGAGTGATCCAGCTATCGCCCGTATCGCAGCCATCGTGCATTTTCTGGATGTCGGCGGGGTGCCGGTGGCCGAAGCCGCCGGCATTGAGGCCGTGCTTGCAGGCGCGCGGGCCAGTGCCGCCAACGATGACGCACTCCTGATCGACGCCAGCCGTCTCTTCGACAATCTTTACAGAAACTTCCAGCAGGAGAACCCCAATGACTGATACCGCCATCCCTACCACGTCGCCACCCGCCCCAACCGTGGGGCAAGCCTTCAAATACTGGATCAAGCTCGGCTTCATCAGCTTTGGCGGCCCGGCCGGACAGATTGCCATGATGCATCAGGAACTGGTCGAGCGCCGCCGCTGGATTTCCGAGCATCGCTACCTGCACGCGCTCAACTACTGCATGCTGCTGCCAGGCCCCGAAGCGATCCAGTTGGCGATCTACATCAGTTGGTTGATGCACGGCGTTAAGGGCGCGGTGATGGCCGGTGTGTCGTTCTTCCTGCCGGCCTTCGTACTGCTCTCCGTGCTCGCAGGCATCTACCTGAATTTTGGCGATGTGCCGGCAGTGCAGGGTATCTTCTACGCCATCAAGCCAGCCGTAGTCGCCGTGGTGCTGTTTGCCGCCTGGCGTATCGGCTCGAAGTCGATCAAGAATGGGGTCCTCGGTGGAATTGCCGCACTGGCCTTCATCGGCATCTTCGTGTTTGACCTCGACTTTCCGTGGATCGTGCTGGCTGCTGCCATTCTGGGGGCCATCGGCGGCAAGCTGATGCCGGCCAAGTTCAAGGCCGGCGGCGGGCATGGGGCATCAAACAAAGCCTACGGCCCGGCGCTCATCGACGACGACACGCCGCCGCCGGCCCATGCGAAATTTACTTGGGCAAAGCTGATAGTCACGACGCTGGTATTCGCCACCATCGCCGCCGTTTCGCTGCTGTCCTTGCGCGGATCGACGGACCTTTACAACATGGGCGAGTTCTTCCTCAAGGCTGCCTTCCTCACTATCGGTGGTGCTTACGCAGTATTGCCCTATGTCTATCAAGGCGCGGTGGATCACTTTGCCTGGCTGACCGGCCCGCAGATGATGGATGGCCTGGCGCTGGGCGAAACCACCCCCGGCCCGCTGATCATGATTGTTACCTGGGTCGGCTATATGGGCGGCGTAACCAAGGACGTGCTCGCCAACCCGATCGCAGCAGGCCTTGCCGGTGCAACGGTGGCGACTTTCTTTACTTTCCTGCCCAGCTTCTGGTTCATCATTGCCGGCGGCCCGATGATCGAATCGACGCGTGGCGAACTCAAATTCACCGCGCCGCTCACTGCCATCTCGGCCGCCGTCGTCGGCGTAATCCTGAACCTCGCCGTCTTCTTCGCCTGGCATACCTTCTGGCCTAAGGCCACGGCAGCCGCGCCCTTCAGCGGACCATTCGACATCATCCCGGTCGTCATTGCCATCGCCTGCTTCATCGCGCTGTGGAAATACAAGGCCGACATCATGAAGGTCATCGGCGTCTGCGCGCTGCTCGGCCTTGCCCTTTCATTCGTGAGGTAAATCGCCATGAAATGGATCACCCGCGAACACCCCAAGATCGACCGCATCGCCTGCCCCTGGCTGATCGCGCGCTTCATTGATAAGAATCCGGAATTTCTCTACGTTCCCGGCGGCGACGTGATGCGCATCACGCAGGAGACCGGTGCAATTCCCTACGACGTATCGGGGGTTGAACTCGGACACGACGGTGACAACTGCAGCTTCGATGCCTTTATCGCCAAATACAAGCTCGATGACGCCGCCTTGAACAAGCTCGCCCTCATCGTGCGCGCCGCCGATTGCAGCGCGCCGCACCTGGCGAAGGAAGCGGCCGGCCTGCTCGCTATCTCCAAGGGGCTGTCGCTCAACTTCACCGACGACCACGAGATGCTGAAGCACGGCATGGTAATGTACGACGCGCTCTATGCTTGGTGCGCGGATACCCCGCTGAAAGAGGTTGCGCGACTCTTTGCGTTGAAATGATTTTGCCCGCCAAAATCGCAGCCGAGACGCGACTGCTACTCGTCGGCCGCGCATTGCGGGCCTTCTGCGACAGCTTTGTCGCCATTTTGCTGCCGGCCTACCGTTGATGCTCGGCATGGAAACCTGGGAAGTTGGCGTCATCAGTACGGCGACCCTGCTCGGCTCGGCCCTGCTGACGCTCGCGCTCGGTCATTGGGGGCATCGCCTCGATCAACGTCGCTTGCTGCTTGTCGCCGCCTAGCTGATGTGTATCACCGGTCTGCTGCTCGCGGGACTGAGCGCCTTGGTACTCAATACCTTACGGGCGCTCTGGCTGTTTGAGCGCTTCGGCCTTCTTTCCTGAGGAGCGAAATGCTCAATGATAACGGCCCTTGGTGTTTGATCCTGCTGTGCCCAAAGACTTGACTGTGTCACGCTCAAGGCGAGGCTTTCTTATTGCTTTCGCTTTGTCGTTGGCGTTTCATGCCAGCCTGATGCTGTCATGGTGGGGTGAAGAGTCGAAGTTACCCGCACCCGCGCCCGAAGAGTCCTTGCAGCTTCGCATCATGGGCAAACCAGAGGTGCCAGCGCTTCCCCCTGAACCACAGATAGCTCAACCACCCAGTCCGCCCAAACCGTCAAAGTCACCCAAACTCGCCAGGCCGCAGGCTATGCCAGAAGCTCCGGTGGCGCCACTTCAGGAAAAGGTGCCAGCATCCATGCCGGCACCACCCGCGCCGACGGCCGAGGAATGGCAATTGGCTTCAACCTACACGCTGAGGAATAGCAAACGTTATCGCTATGCCTGGGGGCAACAGGTGCGCAGCATGATGGGGACAGCGGTAGAAGGTCCTGACCAAGGACAGGTTCGATTCCGGATCGAGATCGCGCCCGATGGAACGATCGCTAATGTCAAAGAGCTTTGGTCGACCTCGGAGGCGGCCTCAAAACTGGCCTGGACGGTGATCCGGAAACTGCCACCGCTGCCACCGACGCCAACGGGAAAGCCGCTTATCTTTGAACATACCATCTCGTTCCTGTCTTATGAGACGGGCTGGCCGCCCAGCTTTCAGCTGGATTGCATGCCGGAGCCTGAGCCTTTCAAGAATCCGTTTGCATGGGATGGCTCATCCACTCCCAATGTGGTGCGACACGAGCACCGTCCTCCTCCACCCGAAGGTTGTCCGCCAGATTCCACCGCGCCCACCATCGAAGAGGAGGAGCACGAATTGAAACGCCAGACGGACCAATGGCGGTGGGGGCGATGAAGAAAAATGATCAACTCCCCGTCATTGCTGGAGCATACACAGAATGTAACTGGCCGAAGGACAGCATAGGGTCAACACCGGAAATAACCCCAAATGCCGTGTCCCAAATGCCTCAAGTCGCTCACACCCTCACCCCACAAACCGTCCTCGCCGCTTTGACGTATCATCGGCCGATCCAACCCCGATGCTGCTCAAACAATGAAAACCGATACCCCCCAGACGATCTATCTCAAGGACTACTCCCCGCCCGCTTTCCTGGTCGACACCGTCGACCTCGATTTCGTCATTGAAACTGGCAGCACGACTGTCACCGCGACGCTGGTGATGCGCCGCAATCTGGCCATCGCAGCGCAGCCGCTGGTGCTTGATGGCGATGAGCTGGAAACCTTGAGTGTTGCGGTCGACGGTGAAAAAGTGCCGTTTTCCGTGACGCCAAACACGCTGACCATCGCCGATGTCCCCGACGCTTTCACGTTGCAGACCGTTGTCCGCATCGACCCGGACAAGAACACCCGCCTCTCCGGCCTCTACCGGTCCAGGGACGGCTATTTCACGCAATGCGAGGCGCAGGGTTTCCGGCGTATCACCTGGTTCCTCGACCGGCCGGACGTGATGGCGACCTACACCGTCACGCTGCATGCCGACAAGGCGCTTTTCCCGGTGCTGCTCGCCAACGGAAATCCGGTCGCCGCCGGCGATGAAGCCAACGGCCGCCACAGGGCCAAATGGGCCGATCCATTCAAGAAGCCTGCCTACCTGTTCGCCATTGTCGCCGGCAAGCTCGACGTGCTGAAGGACAGCTTCCAGACCGCCTCCGGGCGCACTGTGCAGTTCGCGATCTACGTCGAGCCGGGCAAGCTCGACCAGTGCCCGCACGCGATGGACGCGCTGAAGAAGTCGATGCGCTGGGACGAACAGCGCTTCGGCCTCGAATGCGATCTCGACCACTACATGATCGTCGCCGTCGGCGACTTCAACATGGGCGCGATGGAGAACAAGGGCCTCAACATCTTCAATACGAAGTATGTGCTCGCTCGCGCCGATGTCGCGACCGACGTCGATTTCGAGAACATCGACCGCGTCGTCGCCCATGAGTATTTCCACAACTGGACCGGCAACCGGGTGACCTGCCGCGACTGGTTCCAGCTGTCGCTGAAGGAAGGCCTGACCGTCTTCCGCGACCAGGAATTCGGCGCCGACCTGCACAACCAGCAGACGGCGCGCATCCGCGAGGTGCGCGGCCTGCGCGCCGCGCAGTTCCCGGAAGATGCCGGGCCGATGGCGCATCCGGTGCGTCCGTCGTCCTTCGTCGAAATCAACAATTTCTACACCGCCACCGTCTATGAAAAGGGCGCCGAAGTCATCCGCATGATCCAGACCCTGATCGGCCGCGATGGCTTCCGCGCCGGCATGGACGAATACTTCCGCCGCCACGACGGCCAGGCCGTGACCTGCGAGGATTTCGTCGCCGCGATGGCCGCGAATGTACCCCAAAGCGCCGGCATCGACTTCGCGCAGTTCATGCGCTGGTACAACCAGCCGGGTACACCACATGTTGCGGTCGACGGCTATTTCGATGCCGAATCCAAAACCTACACGCTGACCTGCACGCAATCCAACTCGCGCGCTTCGGACGAATTTGGCGAAACCGGGCCTTACCTGATTCCGATCCGCGTCGCACTGTTCACCGAGCAAGGCGAACTGATCGCGGGCAGCGAGCGCACCTTGCAACTCACCGCCACGACGCAATCCTTCGTCTTCAACGACGTCGCCGCCGAGCCGGTGCCGTCGCTGCTGCGCAATTTCTCCGCGCCGGTCTATCTCGACTTCGACTACACGCCGGAACAACTCACACTGCTGATGGCGCACGAAAGCGACGCGTTCAACGCCTGGGAAGCCGGCCAGCGTCTCGCCACCACCTTGATTCTCGATGCCGCCACCGAGATCGCTGCTGGACGCCAAGCGCAATGGCCGGAAAGCTTCGTCACCGCCTGCCGCCGCCTGCTGCAAACGCAGGCCCAGCGTGGCGCTGCCTTCGTTGCCGAAACGCTGACCCTGCCCGGCGAATCGACGCTGGCCGAAATGCTCGATCTCGTCGATCCCGACGCCCTGCACGCCGCGCGCAACGCGCTACGCCGCCATCTGGCCGAGGAACTCGAAGGCGAGTTTTCCGGCCTCTACACCGCGCTCGCTTCGAACGCCCCCTACGCGCCAACCAGCGAACAGGCCGGTCGCCGCGCCCTGCGCAACGTCTGCCTTGCCTACCTGCTCGAACTCGACACGCCGACCACCCGCCAGCTGGCCCTGAAACAGTTCGAGGAGGCCGACAACATGACCGAGCAGTTCGCCGCGCTGGCGGCACTGGCCAACGTCAATGCCGTCGACTGTCCTGAACGCGACAGCGCCCTGGCCGATTTCTACGCCCGCTGGCAGAACGAAGCCCTGGTCGTCGACAAGTGGCTGGCCGTGCAATCGACCAGCCGCCGCCCGGACACGCTGGCCACCGTCAAGGCGCTGACCGGGCACCCGGCGTTTGACGCCGGCAACCCGAACAAGATCTATGCGCTGATCCGCAGCTTCGGCGCCAACCACGTGCGCTTCAACGCCGCCGACGGCAGCGGCTACGCCTTCATCGCCGACCGCGTGCTCGACCTGCACGACCGCAACCCGCAGGTCGCTTCGCGCCTGGCCCGCTGTTTCGACCGCTGGAAGAAATTCGACACCGGCCGCCAGATGCATGCCCGTGCTGCGCTGGAACGCATCCGCGACCACGATGGCCTGTCGCGCGACGTGCTGGAAATCGTCTCGCGCGCTCTCGGCAGCGCATGAAGGTCATCCAGCTCAGCGACCTGCACCTGCCCCGGACGCCGGATGCCGAGCTGTTCGGCAGTTCGCCGCTCGCCCGTCTTGAACTGGTGATCGACGGTATCCTGGCGGCTCATGCCGATGCCGACTTCTGCCTGCTCACCGGCGATCTCGCCGATACCGGCAGCGACGAGGCCTATGCGGCACTGGCCGTCGCACTGCGCCGGCTGCCGATGCCTGCGTACCTGCTGCCCGGCAACCACGACAGCCGGGACACGCTGCGCCGCCATTTTCCGCAACTGCCCGCCGACGATGACTGCTTCATGCAGGCTGCGCTCGCCACGCCGGCCGGACACTTCCTGCTGCTCGACACGGTCGAAGCCGGCGCGCCGTGGGGCAGCTACTGCGCCCGACGCCGGGCCTGGCTGGCGCAGCAACTCACCACCACCAGCGACGAACCATTATGGATCGCCATGCACCATCCACCGCTTGCACTCGGCATCCCGTCGATGGACCAGTTCGCGCTGCGCGACGCCGAAGCCTTGTGGTCGGTCATCGCCCCGCACAAGTCACGCATCCGCCATCTCTTTTTCGGCCATCTGCACCGGCCGATCTGCGGCAACTGGCGCGGCATTCCGTTCTCGTGCACCAGTTCGCCGAACCATCAGGTCGCGCTCGACCTGACAACACTGCGCGGCGACGAGGTGCCGGGTTGCCGCGAACCGGCCGGCTTCGCGGTGATCCTGATCGACGTCGACAGCGTCGTCGTGCATCACCAGCAACTGTTCGGCGGCGAAACGACGTTCTGGCTGTAACGGCGCTTCAGCCGGTCAGCGCCGCCCTGGCCGGCGCCCATTGCCGGCGGCTGACCGGCAGTTTGTCCGTTACGCCGCGCAATAGCGCCCAGCCATAGGCATCGGCATCGTCACCGGCCGCTTTCTCGAAACCGGCCAGCGCGGATTTGGCGACCAGCACCGCGCGATGCAGGCGCATGAAGCGGTCGGCATATTCGCTTTCGAGATGAGTCAGCGCCTCGTCGAGCAGGTATTCGCGGTCCACGGTGCGGGCGGTGACGTATTTGAGATCAGCCTTGAAATACAGTACCTCGGCCACCGGCACCAGCAGTAAACGACCACGTTCGTGGCAGGAG
>Ga0209202_1002270_pt1 | contig 10775 bp, 8 predicted proteins | sample AD_UKC032_MetaG_FD_184416 | JGI IMG/M metagenome (GOLD analysis project Ga0209202, IMG submission 184416) | Active sludge microbial communities of municipal wastewater-treating anaerobic digesters from USA - AD_UKC032_MetaG (SPAdes) (version 2) | ecosystem: Engineered > Bioreactor > Anaerobic >... | reverse complement strand
CCGATAAGGAGCGTTTCTCCTATCAGGCATTGAATTCCGACGAGCGCCTCACCAAGCCTATGGTCAAGCAGGGTGGTCAGTGGCGCGAAGTCGACTGGAATGTGGCGCTCGACTATGTCGCGCATGGTTTGAAGGACGTTACCCGCGAGAATGGTGGCGATGCGGTGGCGGCGCTTGCGTCACAAGGCTCAACGCTCGAAGAACTTCATCTTCTCGCCAAGGTCATGAAGGGGCTTGGTAGCGGCAATATCGATTTTCGCCCCCGTCAGAGCGACTTTGGCAGCGATTTCAAGCGCGCCGGCGCGCCGTGGCTTGGCTTGCGGCTTGAGGAAATCAAGGATCTTGATGCGGCACTGGTGATTGGCTCCTTCCTACGCAAGGATCATCCGCTGATCGCCCAGCGCCTGCGCCAAGCGGCCAAGAAATACACCAAGGTGAGCCTCATTTCGGTCGCTGCCGACGATCAATTGATCGATCTGCACGCAAGTCTCTCCGTTGCTCCGGCCAGTCTGGCGGATAAGCTGGCGGCGGTGGTCAAGGCTGCTGCTGAAATCAAGGGCGTCAGTGTTCCGGCTGGTCTGGAGACTGTTGCAGCGTGCGAAACCAGCAAGAAAATTGCTCAAAGTTTTGTCGATGGCGAGAAGCGTGCGATTTTCCTCGGCAATGTGGCAACGCAGTCCTCGCAGGCAACGCAACTCCATGCACTTGCGATCGAACTCGGAAAGCTTACCAATGCGACAGTAGGTTTCCTGGGCGAGGGCGCCAACACGGTTGGCGGTCATGTGGGCTGGTCCCTGCCCTCCGGTGCCAACGCACGCCAGATGTTCGAGCAGCCGCGCAAGGCCTATGTGCTGATGGGGCTGGAGCCGGAATTCGATTGCGCCAACCCGCAACTGGTTGTCGGGGCGCTGAAGCAGGCCAGTCTTGTCGTCTTCATGTCCGCATTCAAGCATGCAGCTGCACTTGAATACGCCGACGTGATGCTGCCGATTGCCCCATACACCGAAACCTCGGGTACGTTCGTCAATATCGAAGGCCGGGTGCAGAGCTTCAACGGGGTTGTCAAGGCGCGCGGCGATTCTCGTCCTGCCTGGAAGGTACTGCGTGTCCTTGGTAACGTACTGAATCTGGACGGCTTTGCTTACGAATCCAGCGAAGCGGTACGCGATGAGGTGATTGGCAAGGGTACCGAGTTCGTTGCTGGTCTCGATAACGGATTGAGCGGCGTGGCAATCAACTTGGGTTTGATTTCAACAGGATTGCAGCGTATCGCCGACGTGCCGATCAACTTTGCCGATCCGATGGCGCGCCGTGCGCCGGCACTTCAGCAAACGGCTGATGCAGTGGCGCCCACGGCACGGATGAATGAAAAGACACTTATGAAGCTGGGCGTTTCTGCCGGTGTCCAGGTCCGTATCAAGCAGGGACTCGGTGAAGCGATTCTGACGGCCAGGATGGACAACGCGGTGCCTGACGACTGTGTCCGCGCGGCGGCCGCTCATCAAAGCACGACTGGCCTTGGTGATATGTTCGGTCTCATTTCCGTGGAGCGTGCATAAATGGACGCACTGATGAATTTAGGGCTGGGTGTGTTCGGCGGTGCTTGGCCTGCAGTCTGGACATTGGTGAAAATTGTCCTGATCGTTGCCCCGCTCATGCTGAGCGTTGCCTATCTGACCTGGGCGGAACGCAAGGTAATCGGCTATATGCAGGTCCGTATCGGTCCGAACCGGGTGGGGCCGTGGGGCCTGATCCAGCCGATCGCCGACGGTCTCAAGCTGTTGATGAAGGAAATCATCGTTCCGAGCGGTGCCAATAAGGGTATCTTCATCATCGCGCCAATGCTGGCGATTGCGCCGGCCCTTGCTGCCTGGGCGGTCGTGCCTTTCAATGACAGTCTGGTGCTGGCCAATATCGATGCCAGCCTGCTGTACATCATGGCCATTACCTCGATGGGTGTGTACGGCATCATCCTTTCCGGTTGGGCCTCCAATTCGAAGTACGCCTTCCTCGGGGCAATGCGGGCTTCGGCCCAAATGGTTTCCTACGAAATCTCGATGGGGTTCTCGCTGATCTGCGTCCTGATGGTATCGAACAGCCTCAATCTGGTCGAGATCGTCAATGTTCAGAATCAGGGACGTTTTGCCGATTGGGGCTTGGGATTCCTTTCCTGGAATTGGCTACCACTACTGCCAATGTTTCTGGTCTATCTGATTTCTGGCGTTGCCGAAACCAACCGTGCGCCGTTCGACGTCGCCGAGGGTGAGTCGGAAATCGTTGCCGGCTTCCATGTCGAATATTCTGGTATGGCCTTCGCCGTCTTCTTCCTGGCTGAATACGCAAACATGATTCTGGTGTCGGCCCTGACATCGATCATGTTCCTCGGTGGCTGGCTTTCACCTGTCGGTTTCCTGCCGGATGGCGTGCTTTGGCTCTTTGCCAAGATGGCATTCATCCTGTTTCTGTTCCTCTGGTTCCGCGCAACTTTTCCGCGTTACCGCTTTGACCAGCTGATGCGTCTGGGCTGGAAGGTATTCCTGCCGGTCTGTCTGGTTTGGCTCGTTGTGGTGGGGGTCTGGATGATGTCCCCGCTCAGTATCTGGAAATGAGGAGAGATCAATGGGTTCGATGAAGGAAATCTTCAACAGCCTGCTCCTCAAGGAGCTGCTGAAGGGTATGTCGGTCACGGGCAAGTATTTCTTTGCCCGCAAGATCACTGTTCAGTACCCGGAGGAAAAGACACCACAGAGCGCACGTTTCCGTGGCCTGCATGCCTTACGTCGTTACCCGAACGGCGAGGAGCGGTGCATCGCCTGCAAGCTTTGCGAGGCAATCTGTCCCGCTCTGGCCATAACGATCGAGGCGGAACCGCGAGATGACGGTTCGCGGCGCACCACGCGCTACGACATCGATCTGACCAAGTGTATTTTCTGCGGTTTCTGCGAGGAAGCCTGCCCCGTGGATGCGGTTGTTGAAACGCGTGTCTTCGAGTACCACGGTGAACGACGGGGTGATCTTTACTATACGAAGCAGATGTTGCTGGCCAACGGTGACCGGTACGAGGCGCAGATTGCCAAGGATCGCGAACAAGATGCACCTTACCGATAACAGGTACTAGCGATGGATTTTCAGACTGTAGTCTTCTTTTTTCTGTCGGCGATTCTCATATTCGCCAGTCTGCGCGTCATTACCGCGCGCAACCCGGTGCATGCCGCACTGCACTTGATCCTCGCATTTTTCACCTGCGGCGGTATCTGGGCGCTACTGCAAGCCGAATTTCTAGCGATTGCGATCATCCTGGTCTATGTCGGCGCGGTCATGGTGCTCTTCCTCTTCGTGGTTATGATGCTCGACATCAATCTCGATCGCATCCGCCAGGGATTCTGGAGCTATCTTCCCCTCGGGGCGATGCTCGGCATCCTGATGGTCATGGAAATGGGGCTGGTTCTGGGGAGCAAATATTTTCAGGTACCTGCTGCTGACGCGCTCATGCCTGCCGGCGTGTCCAACACCAAGGCCATCGGTGCGCTGATGTTCACCGATTTCGTGTATCCCTTCGAGCTGACTTCTATCATTCTGCTGGTCGGCATGATCGCTGCGATCGTCCTGACCCATCGTGGTCCGAAGAAGTCGAAATACACCAATCCGAATCAGCAGGTCTTCGTCAAGGCGAAGGATCGTGTCCGCGTACTGCAGATGCCGGTAGAAAAAGACTGAACCCGGGGCGCCAATGCTAACTCTTTCACTCTCGCACTTCCTGATTCTCGGCGCGATCATGTTCGCGATCAGCGTGGTCGGCATCTTTCTCAACCGGAAGAACTTGCTGGTGCTGCTGATGGCCATCGAACTGATGCTGCTTGCGGTCAACATGAATTTCGTGGCCTTTTCACACTATCTTCAGGATCTTTCTGGCCAGATCTTCGTTTTCTTCATCCTGACCGTGGCCGCAGCCGAATCGGCGATCGGCCTGGCCATCCTGATCGTGCTGTTCCGCAACCTGAAGAGCATCCACGTGGATGACCTGGGTAGCCTGAAGGGTTAACATGGAAATGCAAAAACTCTACCTGCTGGTTCCCCTGGCGCCCCTGTTCGGGGCCATGATTGCCGGCCTGTTCTGTCGTGTCATTCCACGCTGGCTTGCCCACACCGTGACGATTGCCGGTGTCGCGGCCGCTTTTATCGCGTCGGTGATAATTTTCAAGGATGTTCAAGCCGGCCACACCTTCAATGGTCCTGTCTACACTTGGTTGACCAGCGGTGACTACCGGTTTGAAGTTGGCTTCCTGATCGACTCGCTGACCACGACGATGATGCTGGTCGTGACCTTCGTGTCGCTGATGGTTCATATCTACACGATCGGCTACATGCAGGAAGACCCGGGTTACAACCGATTCTTCAGCTATATCTCGTTGTTCACGTTCTCCATGCTGATGCTGGTGATGAGCAACAATTTCATGCAACTGTTCTTCGGTTGGGAAGCCGTCGGCCTGGTTTCCTATCTGTTGATCGGTTTCTGGTACACCCGGCCGACCGCAATCTTTGCCAACATGAAGGCCTTCTTGGTCAACCGTGTCGGCGACTTCGGCTTCATCCTCGGTATCGGACTCGTTCTCGCGCATTTCGGAACGCTCGACTACGCAGAGGTGTTCAAGAAAGCACCGGAATTTTCGAGCGCCACCATCAATATATGGGGATCTGCTGATTGGTCGTTGATGACCGTGACCTGTATCTGCCTGTTTATCGGTGCCATGGGCAAGTCGGCCCAGGTTCCCCTGCACGTCTGGCTGCCCGACTCGATGGAAGGCCCGACACCGATCTCCGCGCTGATACACGCTGCCACGATGGTGACGGCAGGTATCTTCATGGTCGCGCGCATGTCGCCGTTGTTCGAACTGTCGACCACCGCACTTTCCTTCGTTCTGGTGATTGGTGCGATCACTGCGCTGTTCATGGGCTTCCTCGGGATCATCCAGAACGACATCAAACGTGTCGTGGCTTACTCGACACTCTCCCAGCTTGGCTACATGACCGTTGCGCTGGGTGCCTCCGCCTACTCCGTGGCCATCTTCCACCTGATGACTCATGCCTTCTTCAAGGCGCTACTATTCCTCGCCGCCGGTTCGGTCATTATCGGGATGCATCACGATCAGGACATCCGCAACATGGGTGGCTTGCGCAAATACATGCCCATTACCTGGATCACTTCGCTGGTCGGTTCCCTGGCACTTATCGGTACCCCGTTCCTGGCTGGTTTCTATTCCAAGGATTCGATCATCGAGGCGGTGGCACTCTCGCACATCCCCGGCTCCAGCTTTGCCTACTTCGCCGTCATGGCTGGCGTGTTCGTGACCGCGTTCTATTCTTTCCGGATGTATTTCCTCGTCTTCCACGGCGAGGAGCGTTTCGGCAAGGCAGCACACGACGAACATCACGATCATCATGGTGACCATGATGACGAAGAAGTTTCGCACGACCATCACCATGGTCTCGCGCCTGGTCAAAAACCGCACGAAACGCCGTGGGTGGTAACGTTGCCCCTGGTCCTGCTGGCCATTCCGTCCGTAGTCATCGGCTTCATCGCGATCGGTCCGATGCTCTTCGGCGACTATTTCAAGGGCGTCATTTTTGTCGACTCCCAGGCGCATCCGGCCATGGCGCATCTTGCCGAGCATTTCCATGGCGCGACCGCCATGGGCATTCATGCCCTGACGACACTGCCGTTCTTCCTGGCACTTGCCGGCGTGGTGCTTTCCTGGTTCTTCTACATGAAGCGGCCCGACATTCCGGCAGCAATCCAGCGCCGGTTCTCGGCGATCAATACGCTTCTTGAGAACAAGTACTACTTCGACAAGTTCAATGAACTGGTCCTGGCTGGCGGCTCACGCGCTCTCGGCAAGGCGTTCTGGCGCGGCGGCGATGTCGCCGTGATCGATGGCGTGATCGTCAATGGGTCGGCCAAACTTGTCGGAATGATTGCCTCGGTAACCAGGTTGTTCCAGACCGGTTACGTCTATCACTACGCTTTCACCATGATCATCGGCGTCTTTGTGCTGATGACCCTGTGGATCAACCGCGCCTAGCGTGAATAGTTCGCAGAAAAGCAAGGAATAACATGTCGACTTACCCGCTGCTATCTCTAGCCATCTGGATTCCAATCGTCGCCGGTCTGGTGGTGCTCGCCACCGGATCCGACCGGAACGCTCCGCTGGCACGGATGCTTGCCCTGTTTGGCTCGATCGCCGCCTTCCTGGTCACGATTCCGCTGTGGACCGGCTTCGATATCGCCAACGGCGGCATGCAGTTCGTTGAACTGAGAAACTGGATTCCCCGCTTCAATATCAACTACCACCTCGGCGTCGATGGCATCTCCATGCTTTTCGTCGTGCTCAATGCCTTCATCACGATCATCGTCGTTGCGGCAGGTTGGGAAGTCATCCAGGAAAAGGTCGCCCAGTACAACGCAGCGTTCCTGATCATGTCGGGGCTGATGAACGGCATCTTCACCTCCCTGGACGGCATCCTTTTCTATGTCTTCTTCGAAGCGTCGCTGATCCCGCTCTATCTGATCATCGGCGTCTGGGGCGGCCCGAACCGGGTTTATGCTGCCTTCAAGTTTTTCCTCTACACGCTTTTCGGTTCGTTGCTCTTCCTGCTGGCCCTGATGTATCTGTTCATCAACTCCGGTGGCAGCTTCTCCATTCTCGAATGGCACAAACTGCCGATCGCGCTGGGCGCCCAGATCTGGCTGTTCCTCGCTTTCCTGATTGCCTTCGCCGTCAAGGTGCCGATGTGGCCGGTGCATACCTGGTTGCCGGATGCTCACGTCGAAGCGCCGACAGGTGGTTCCATCGTGCTGGCCGCCATCGCCCTCAAGCTCGGCGCCTACGGCTTCCTGCGTTTCTCGCTGCCGATCGCGCCCGATGCGTCGCATGAACTCTCCGGCCTGGTGGTTGCCCTGTCGCTGATTGCCGTGGTCTACATCGGTTTTGTCGCCCTGGTCCAGGCCGATATGAAGAAGCTGGTTGCCTATTCATCGATCGCCCACATGGGCTTCGTGACGCTGGGCTTCTTCATGTTCAGTGCCATGGGGGTCGAAGGCGCGCTGGTACAGATGGTTTCGCACGGCTTCGTCTCCGGCGCCATGTTCTTCTGCATCGGCGTCATGTACGACCGTGTACATAGCCGCCAGATCGCTGATTACGGCGGTGTGGTTAACAAGATGCCGAAGTTTGCCGCCCTGTTCATGCTGTTTACCATGGCCAATGCCGGCCTGCCGGCTACTTCCGGCTTCGTCGGCGAATTCATGGTTATCCTCGGTGCCGTCAAGTTCAACTTCTGGGTCGCTTTTGCCGCCGCCAGCTCGATGGTCATCGGTGCCGCCTATTCGCTGTGGATGTACAAGCGGGTGATTTTTGGCGACGTCGCCAATCACCACGTCGAAGAGCTGTCAGACATCAACAAGCGCGAGTTCGCCATCCTTGGCGTGCTGGCCATCGCCACCCTGTGGATGGGCCTGTACCCGCAACCCTTCACGGAAGTCATGCACGCGTCGGTCAATGACCTGCTGCGTCACGTCGCCATCAGCAAGATCCAATAAACGGTAGCCGACATGTTCGACAATTTCGTTGTCCCCGATCTCCTGCCCGCCGCCCCGGAACTCTTTCTGGCGTTCATGGCGCTGGTCATCCTCATGATTGACCTGACCGTCAAGGATCGTCGGCGGACCCTGACCTTTGCGCTGACCCAACTGACACTGGTCGGATGTGCCGTCATCCAACTCGGTACCAGCACGGGGGATGTGGTTTACACCTTCAGCAACATGTTCGTCGACGACCTGATGGCCGACTTGCTGAAGTTGTTCCTCTACATGACCGTCATCATGGTGCTCTTCTATTCACGGGCTTACATCCTCGACCGCGAGGTGATGAACAAGGGCGAATACTACGTGCTGGCGCTGTTTGCGACGCTCGGCATGATGGTCATGATCTCGGCCAATAATTTCGTGACGATTTATCTGGGTCTCGAACTGTTGTCGCTTTCGCTGTATGCGATGGTCGCCATGAATCGCGAGTCCGTCACCTCCACCGAGGCGGCGATGAAATACTTCGTTCTCGGTGCGCTGGCTTCCGGCTTGCTGCTCTACGGTATGTCCATGATCTATGGTGCGACCGGCTCGCTTGAAATCACCGGGATTGCCGAACGCCTCTACGGCGGTGGCGTCAACAAGTCGGTGCTGACATTCGGTCTGGTCTTCCTGGTGGCAGGTCTGGCGTTCAAGCTGGGCGTAGTTCCGTTCCATATGTGGATTCCCGACGTTTATCACGGTGCCCCGACCTCGGTCACCCTGTTCATCGGTTCTGCTCCGAAACTTGCGGCTTTCGCGATTGTCATGCGCCTGCTGGTCAATGGACTGATCACCATGGCCCAGGATTGGCAAGCCATGCTGGTCATCCTTTCGGTGCTGTCGATGGCCATCGGTAACCTGGCCGCCATTGCCCAGACCAACCTGAAACGCATGCTGGCCTACTCGGCGATTTCCCATATGGGCTTCATGCTGCTCGGCATCACCACCGGTGTGGTGGGTGGCGATGCCCGTTTCGCCTTGAATGCCTACAGTTCGGCGATGTTCTATGTGGTGGCCTACGTTCTGATGTCGGCCGGTACATTCGGCATGATTCTGCTGATGGCGCGCGCCGGTTTCGAGGCAGACAATCTTGAAGACTTCAAGGGTCTGAACAAGCGTAGCCCGTGGTTCGCCGGGATCATGATGATGTTGATGTTCTCGATGGCCGGCGTGCCGTTCTTCATCGGCTTCTTCGCCAAATTCGCGGTGCTGCAGGCGGTTGTTGCCGCCGGCTACATGTGGCTGGCCATCGTCGCCGTGCTGTTCTCGCTGATCGGGGCCTTCTACTACCTGCGTGTCGTCAAGCTGATGTACTTCGATGCACCGCTCGATGAATCCCCGCTCACCGCGGCCTTGGACATGCGTATACTGATTTCGGCGAACGGTCTGGCAGTTGCCCTGCTTGGCATTTTCCCGCAAGTCATCATGTCGCTCTGTGCCTATGCGCTGCTGCGCTCGCTCTGATTGGCGATAATCCATTGACGATGAAACGCCCCGAATTTCGGGGCGTTTTCAATTCCGGAGCCCGAGATGAGCCACGACACCCACCTGATCGAATCGGAAATCGCCTCGCAAACCGTCTTCAAGGGCGCCTTACTTGAGGTTCGCAAGGACCGGGTGCTGTTGCCTGACGGCAAGGAGTCGTTACGAGAATACATCGTTCATCCGGGGGCCGTCGTCGTTCTGGCTTTTCTCGATAATGGCAATCTGCTGTTCGAGCGGCAGTTCCGCTATCCGCTGCGCCGGGTATTCTTGGAACTCCCGGCTGGCAAGATCGATCCGGGCGAACCGATTCTCGATACTGCCCGCCGTGAATTGCTGGAGGAAACCGGCTATGTGGCGAGCGACTGGGAATACATTGGCGTAATGCACCCCTGCATCGGCTATTCGGACGAAAGAATCGAAATTTTCGCGGCTCGAGGGCTACATCTGGCCGGCGCCAAGCAGCTTGATCACAACGAGTTCCTGGAAGTCGTCGAACTGGCTCCGGCGGCCGCCAAGGCGGCAGTCTGGAATGGCCAGATCACCGATGCCAAGACGGTGACGGCACTTTTCTGGCTGGATCGTCCGTAATCCGGGGATCACCAGATCAATTTTGAATTTGGCCGTTTTTTGGCAGTCGACCGCAACACTTCATTCCTTCAGACAGGCTGATTCCAGCCAGTGAATGCTGAGCAGGCGACCGGGGCCGCACCAGGGGCTGGGTTGGAAGCCGCAGGCTGTGGCGAGGTAGGCATCAAAATGGCAGGCGAGAACGACGTTCTGGGCCTGTAGATCGCCCAGAGCGAAGGGGGTGATCTGAATAAAACAGCCCGCCGAAGCGGGCTGTAGTGATCGTCCAGACGAAACTGGAGAAAGCAGGCTTTTAATGCTCAGCCGCAGGTTCCAACGGCGCCACAGGCGGTGCAGAAATCGCAGCCGTCCTTGCGGATCATCGTATGGTTGCCGCATTCGCTGCATAGCTTGCCCTGCGTCGGGTGCACCGTGTTGCTGGCATCTTCCGGGGCTTTCAGGATGCCCATTTGCTGGAGCGGGAAGCCGTTCTCGTCGAGAATGCCCAGCATCGCGTAGCGATGAATGATCAGATTGGCGATATAGGCGACGGTCGACGGATACGTCTGCTGCTTACGTGAGCCGGGAACGAACGCCATGAAATCGCCGAGTGGTTCTGGGTAATCGAGCAGCTTGCGTAGCTTCATGCCGATCCAAGCCGGATCGAGGACGCGCATGTCGAGCGATAGCAGCTTGCACAGGCCATCCAGTGCCCGCGGATAGTTGCCCGACAGCCACATCGAGTAGGGGCGGGTCACGCCATCGGGCAGGGTGATTTCCTTGAGGCCGAGGACGAAATCTTCACTAGTGGACGGGTTGTTGACGTCGACGGTCCAGGAGAGCGTGCCGTCGGTGCCGGTCTTCGGCTCCTTGGCGCTGAACAGGGCGTCCTTCACCGGGGTCGGGCCTTCGTGCCTGAGCGCACCGAGTTGTTCGACACGCCAGCGGATGATCTGCGCCATGGCAGAAACCACGGACGGCACGCGCTTGCGTTCGCCATGCGGCGGCATCGGCATTTCGAAGGATTCGCCCGGCGTCTTGGCCAGCGCGTCGAGCTTCATTTCCAGCCAGGCATGATCGTTGGCACGCATGTCCATCG
>Ga0209202_1002267_pt1 | contig 10788 bp, 4 predicted proteins | sample AD_UKC032_MetaG_FD_184416 | JGI IMG/M metagenome (GOLD analysis project Ga0209202, IMG submission 184416) | Active sludge microbial communities of municipal wastewater-treating anaerobic digesters from USA - AD_UKC032_MetaG (SPAdes) (version 2) | ecosystem: Engineered > Bioreactor > Anaerobic >... | reverse complement strand
TTCTTTGAAAATTGAATAAAGAAAATGTTTCAGGATGAATGATTCGCGGATGTTATGAGATAAATTTAATTTTTACAATTAGTTATATTTATACAGTCGCGCCCCGCGTGGGCGCGTGGATTGAAACACTTATCAAAGTATGTCGGCTTTTTACCAAAAATGTCGCGCCCCGCGTGGGCGCGTGGATTGAAACATTATTAGAAACGCCCGGCATTACGCTTAACGGCAGTCGCGCCCCGCGTGGGCGCGTGGATTGAAACGTAGCTCATTCGCATTAGATTGCTGTTAGCCACACGTCGCGCCCCGCGTGGGCGCGTGGATTGAAACGCTTTTGGAGCGCCAGCCGGAACGCCTGGCCACGCGTCGCGCCCCGCGTGGGCGCGTGGATTGAAACATCGAAGGCTTAATTAAGCTGCTGGCCGCCACAGTCGCGCCCCGCGTGGGCGCGTGGATTGAAACCTGTCCAATGGCGAGCAATTCCGTGTCGAGCTTGCGGTCGCGCCCCGCGTGGGCGCGTGGATTGAAACATGATTATCAATGACGACATGGGCGCATTGACCGCGTCGCGCCCCGCGTGGGCGCGTGGATTGAAACGATCATCCATTGCAGAGCCTCTTGGGCGTAGCCGTCGCGCCCCGCGTGGGCGCGTGGATTGAAACTCTAAAGTATATCCGCCTGAATTTTGTGAACCAAGTCGCGCCCCGCGTGGGCGCGTGGATTGAAACGTTATTGCGAGCAATGAATGAATACGCCGATACGTCGCGCCCCGCGTGGGCGCGTGGATTGAAACCCTGAACTAAAGATGAGTTTCCCATCATTGGTTGTCGCGCCCCGCGTGGGCGCGTGGATTGAAACACTTCCGGGCTGGTGATCTCACAGGATTCCGTCGGTCGCGCCCCGCGTGGGCGCGTGGATTGAAACATGGTAACGGCCTGACTGACAATCGTCGGCGGGAAGTCGCGCCCCGCGTGGGCGCGTGGATTGAAACTGCCGATTTATACACGGCATATTGACCATTTGAGTCGCGCCCCGCGTGGGCGCGTGGATTGAAACTGGCTTCTTTTGAAAACAATCGGGCCCTGCCTTGCGTCGCGCCCCGCGTGGGCGCGTGGATTGAAACTTGTAATTGCTATTGCCATGAGTGAAAATCCTCCGTCGCGCCCCGCGTGGGCGCGTGGATTGAAACAATAGCCTGGGCCTCGAACAGAGATAGCGCCTCTGTCGCGCCCCGCGTGGGCGCGTGGATTGAAACAAGGAAGAAAACGCCTAATGAAAAATGATAAAAAGTCGCGCCCCGCGTGGGCGCGTGGATTGAAACAATATTCTCATCAACCGCCTTGGCTTTGGCCAATCGTCGCGCCCCGCGTGGGCGCGTGGATTGAAACTTTAACGAGTGGTGATAAAAACGCTCAATTAATGTCGCGCCCCGCGTGGGCGCGTGGATTGAAACACGTCAACCGGTTCTAATGTTGCCGGTTGGGTTTGTCGCGCCCCGCGTGGGCGCGTGGATTGAAACTATTTCACAAATTCAGGAATTGCCGATGTTTCAAGTCGCGCCCCGCGTGGGCGCGTGGATTGAAACTATTCTCGGATATCGGGCGCGAACCTGACCGGGGAGGTCGCGCCCCGCGTGGGCGCGTGGATTGAAACGGAGTCATTGCCGGAAAATTTTCCGGTGGCCGATGTCGCGCCCCGCGTGGGCGCGTGGATTGAAACGGGCGTTGGCCTTATCCAATACGGCATTCATCACGTCGCGCCCCGCGTGGGCGCGTGGATTGAAACTAGAATTGTAAACAGTGACAAAAGAAAAATCAGCAGTCGCGCCCCGCGTGGGCGCGTGGATTGAAACTAGAATTGTAAACAGTGACAAAAGAAAAATCAGCAGTCGCGCCCCGCGTGGGCGCGTGGATTGAAACTTGGTAACACCCCATAATGGATTATGCCCTGCAGTCGCGCCCCGCGTGGGCGCGTGGATTGAAACGATAATTACTTAGGTAATTATGGTGTAAATTTTGGTCGCGCCCCGCGTGGGCGCGTGGATTGAAACATTAAAGAGGAACCAATTCAACGAGGAACCGGAAGTCGCGCCCCGCGTGGGCGCGTGGATTGAAACAGATTATCCGGATCATCCTATTAATCGAAATGATGGTCGCGCCCCGCGTGGGCGCGTGGATTGAAACTTGGGAACCTTAGCCAATTCCGCAGCCGTGGCATGTCGCGCCCCGCGTGGGCGCGTGGATTGAAACATGCAGTTCGCACATTGTAGCCAGGTATTCTTTGGTCGCGCCCCGCGTGGGCGCGTGGATTGAAACATACCGTTCCCCAATATAGATGACACACACACACGTCGCGCCCCGCGTGGGCGCGTGGATTGAAACCTGTTGGTTCCTGGAATTGCGTTTCTTTTATTTGTCGCGCCCCGCGTGGGCGCGTGGATTGAAACTGCAATGCTGCCCACGGTTCGGCCTTCCCCGTTGTCGCGCCCCGCGTGGGCGCGTGGATTGAAACGGTAAATTCGGGAACAAGGTTGTCTCCCTTGAACCGGGTCGCGCCCCGCGTGGGCGCGTGGATTGAAACCGGCTGCAACCAATCAATGATGTCGTAATGGCAGTCGCGCCCCGCGTGGGCGCGTGGATTGAAACTCGTCAGATAACGGCGCAACGTGGTCGGCGGCAATAGTCGCGCCCCGCGTGGGCGCGTGGATTGAAACTTGACCCGCAAGACGGGTGCGGGAAAACGTTTAGTCGCGCCCCGCGTGGGCGCGTGGATTGAAACTTCACAACAAACCTACCCTTGTCAAGAATGTACCGTCGCGCCCCGCGTGGGCGCGTGGATTGAAACGAATATTCAATTGACAGTAGCCGCCGGGTGCAAAAGTCGCGCCCCGCGTGGGCGCGTGGATTGAAACGTCGAATTCTCCGCCGTGTTTATTGGCGGCGATGTGTCGCGCCCCGCGTGGGCGCGTGGATTGAAACATAAGGGCAGTGATTGCAGCGGAGAAAGCCGTGAGTCGCGCCCCGCGTGGGCGCGTGGATTGAAACGACCTGCCGGGGTCTTTGACAAGCTCCGAAAGATAGGTCGCGCCCCGCGTGGGCGCGTGGATTGAAACATGGTTCGCGCATTAAATAAAACAATGACCGGTAGTCGCGCCCCGCGTGGGCGCGTGGATTGAAACGGAGTGGATGTGATAAAATCAACAAATTTTTTAAAGTCGCGCCCCGCGTGGGCGCGTGGATTGAAACCGAGATACCGGGAGATAAAAGTATTGCAAGTAAGATGTCGCGCCCCGCGTGGGCGCGTGGATTGAAACCTTTCCTTTTGCGTGGCGTATCGTGTTGACTACGGTCGCGCCCCGCGTGGGCGCGTGGATTGAAACATGTCTGCTTTGCTTATTCCGGTGATGATACCCAGTCGCGCCCCGCGTGGGCGCGTGGATTGAAACCTCGTAAAAAAAACAAGTTCAAGAACCCTTGTCGTCGCGCCCCGCGTGGGCGCGTGGATTGAAACTTCGCGAATACATTGCTTTAATTCGTCGTGGGTTGTCGCGCCCCGCGTGGGCGCGTGGATTGAAACTGTTCGATTTTTTGATAATCCATAATAGCCTCTTGGTCGCGCCCCGCGTGGGCGCGTGGATTGAAACTTTTGGCGGAAATGGCATCAGCCCAATCTAAATGTCGCGCCCCGCGTGGGCGCGTGGATTGAAACAAGGGTTACCCCTGTAAGTTGCACGCCTCCGGCGGTGTCGCGCCCCGCGTGGGCGCGTGGATTGAAACGGTTACGGTGACGATGCCTGTGGCAATGGTGTAAGTCGCGCCCCGCGTGGGCGCGTGGATTGAAACAATGTCGGGATTACAAGTATCGGCGTATTCATTGTCGCGCCCCGCGTGGGCGCGTGGATTGAAACTCCGGGAATAGCCTCAATCTCTACCTCTCCGCCATGTCGCGCCCCGCGTGGGCGCGTGGATTGAAACAATGTTTATTTGCTTTTACTTGTTGTCCAGATAAAAGTCGCGCCCCGCGTGGGCGCGTGGATTGAAACTTATAGTTTCAAGGTCATTTATCAAGATAATGTTATAGTCGCGCCCCGCGTGGGCGCGTGGATTGAAACCAACAACTATACATACTGGAAGTCAGGTTTATGCCCGTCGCGCCCCGCGTGGACGCGCTTTATTAGCTATTTCACACTTGGCCTGCGGCTTTTCAGTGAAGAAGTCGCGATTTGCTGAACCCCGGAGTATCACGATTTTTGAGAAAGCGGATGCGGGAATCTCTGTAAAAGAGACCCGAGGAACGAAAAATTTTATTTGAACGTCGCACGGAAACGCATCATGGCGCCAATGAACAATACGGTCCCGATGGCTGCCATTGCAAGGAGCTGCGGCCAGACAACACTTATGCCTGCATCCCTGAAGAGTACTCGGGAGCAAAATTCCATATAGTGTGTGGTTGGGGCGAACTGCATTATGATCTGGAGAAATCGGGGCATGGACTCCATCGGGGTTATCCCACCGCTAAGCACTGAAATGGGTGTTATAATGGGCATGCTCAAAAGACCTGCCTGGGGCAGGTTCTTGGCAATAGTGGCCAGAAAAACACCTAATTCGGTTGCTGCATAGAGAAAGAAAATGGTTCCCAAAAAGAAAAGTAGTGTCGAACCTTGGATGGGAGCGCCGATGACCCACTTGATGGAAAAGAAAAGCGCAAACATTGCCCCGGTTGCCACGATAAAGCTGTTTGCCCAGACCTTGGCTATGGTGATCTCGAAAGGGACTAACGGCATGACGAGCAGGTGCTCCACCGTCCCTCGCTCCTTTTCCTTGATAAGTGCCGCAGCAGGTAGGATGATAGCGAGCATGGTGATCATTTGCACAAGAAAAACAACACTCATAAACCAGGAGCTCTCGCAGTTTTGGTTGTAAAGCACGCGGGTTGTCATCTGAATGGGGTAGGCAGATGCTTTCTGGGATCCCAGGAGATAGGTGCTTATCTCTTCGTTGACAATCTTGTTCAGGTAGGACGCACCGAGTTTGGAATAGCCGATGGCCGTGGCATCGATATTTATTGCAACCTCGGGTGATTTTCCTGAAACAATATCCTCCTGAAAACCCTTCGGGATGTGGATAACAAAGATATACTCCGCCCTGTCCAGCATCTGGTTGATCTCATGGAATGTGATCGCTCTGGGCGTTTGAAAATGTGGCGGCTTAACAGCATCGATGATTCGGGCGGAAAGGGTGGACTGATCTTCGTCAACATACGCCACGGGGGCGTTACGCACCTCAAGGCCGGTACCCTTTGCCGTAACAATGACCATGATGGTAAAGGAATAGATGACCAGGGCAATCAGGATATAGTCATAACGGAAGCTGATCAGTTCCTTTAAACCCAACCGGTAGATATGCCAGAGTTTTCTAATCATCCTATGTATCCTGCTTTTTCAGTAAGAAGACCGTCATGGCTTGCATGGTTGTACAGATAATGATTAAGAAAACAAAGTTCCATACCAGCTCTGAAAAACCGATACCCTTGGTGAAGGTACCCACGCTGATGTTCAGGAAATAGCGTGCAGGAAAAACCGATGACATGAACTTTGCTCCACCTATCAGCGAAGAGACCGGAGTGGTAAGACCTGAAAAAGTAAAGCTAGGTATCACGGTCAGCACAAAGGCAGCAAGGAGAGAAGCGATCTGGGTCTTGGTGAAGGTTGAGATGAGCAGGCCTAGACCGGTGCTCGCAAGGATATAGAGCAACGCCCCGATAATGAGGGCGGGGAAACTGCCTTTAAAGGGGATGTTGAACAGGAATCTGATTACCCCGAGAAGAATGATGAAGGTTATGGCCGTAATCACAATGTAAGGGATCTGCTTGCCCCAGAGGAATTCAAGCCTGGTCATGGGACTTGAGTAGAAGTTGGCGATAGAACCCAGCTCCTTTTCCCTCACCACACCGATGGCCGTGAGCATGCAGGGAACAAGCATGAGAACAATGGCCAGCAGGCCGGGTACAATGGAATATTTGCTTTTTATCAGGGGATTATACCAGTATCGGGGCTGAACATGAGTAGATGAAGAAGCCACAGGCATGGGGGAGCGAGCGACGAAATCCCGGAGATAGGACAGGTGCACGGCCTCCGCATAGTTATTGGTGGTCTCGGCCCGAAACGGCATGGTGCCTTCAATCCAGAGCCCTACTGAAGGGCTCCTGCCCCTCTTGATGTCTTTTTCGAAACCGGGAGGGATCTCGACGACCATATTGAACTTGCCGCCCTGAAAGCCCTTGTCGAGCTCGGAGTGGGAGCGTATGTGTTTCTGTTCGCTGAAGTATCGTGAACTGGAGAAATATTCCAGGTAATCGCGGCTATACATCTTCTGATCGTTGTCAATGACACTGTATTTGATATTTTCGATATCGGTTGATATGCCGAAGCCGAAGACGATGAGAAGGAAGGGCGAGACAATGAATGAGATGATAAGTCTGACCGGATCGCGGTACAATTCGATGGCTTCTCTTCGAGCCAGGGCTGCCAACCGTTTAATGTCAAAGAGGCGGCCATGTTTTTTGGCGCGTTCAGGTTTCAGCATGAACGGGACGGTTTGTTTTTCATCATCAGTCCCGTCGATGGTATTGCTGGCAATATCATCCTTCATATAGGCAATAAAGGCTTCTTCGAGGGTATGGCAGCCACGCATGCGGACAAGCTCTTCAGGTGCGTCGCAGGCAAGAACGCGGCCCATGCTCATAAGGGCGACCCGGTCACAGCGATTGGCCTCATTCATGTAATGGGTGGTTACGAAAATGGTGACGCCACTTTCCCTGGAGAGATTTATCAGGAGCTCCCAGAAGTGGTCTCTAGCCACAGGATCGACGCCAGATGTAGGTTCGTCAAGGATCAGGATTTCGGGTTTATGAATGGCGGCAACGGCCAGGGAGAGGCGCTGACGAATGCCCAGGGGAAGGCGTTCAGTCTGATCGTCCATGACGTCGTTCAATCCGAACTTCTCAGCCATTTCCTTCACCCGTGAAGGGACATCCTCCTTCGGCAAATCAAAGAGATGGGCATGCATATCCAAGTTTTGCCTTACGGTGAGCTCGCCATAGAGCGAAAAGCTCTGCGACATGTATCCGATGCGCTTTTTCAGCTCGATACTTCCGGTTTCCACAAAGCTGTCGAAGATGAAGGCTTGGCCATTTGTGGGATGCAAAAGCCCGGTGAGCATCTTCATGGTGGTGGTCTTGCCGCAGCCGTTCGATCCGACAAAACCGAAGATCTCGCCCCTCGGTATGGTGAAGGAGACATCATCAACCGCAGTAAAGTCACCGAACTTTTTGGTAAGGTGTTTTGCTTCAATGGCGGAACCGTCATTGGATGCTATTCTTGGCGGCGTCGTAAAGATCCTATGCCCATAGCGCATCTCTTCGGGCAGCATGGCGATGTATGCGTCTTCTATGGTCGTCTTGCCGGTCTTTTTCTTTAACGCCTCGGGCGTTCCCGAAGCAAGGATCCGTCCGCCTTCCATCATGACGAGCCAATCAAGGTGCTCAGCCTCATCCATATAGGCAGTTGCGATGATGATGCTCATTCCTTCATGATGAGTGCTCATGTCCTTAACGAGTTCCCAGAACTGGCGGCGTGAGAGGGGATCGACACCGGTAGTGGGTTCGTCCATAATGAGCACTTCAGGGTTGTGGATCAGGGCACAGCATAGCCCCAGTTTCTGCTTCATGCCGCCTGAAAGCTGGCCTGCCGGCCGGTGGGCAAAAGGTGCAAGGTTTGTGGCCTTCAGGAGCTGTTCAATCCGCTCGTTTCTCTCGACGCTGGCGAATCCGAAGAGGCGTCCGAAAAAATCCACATTCTCATAGACTGAAAGCGTAGGATAGAGATTCTGCCCGAGACCCTGGGGAATATAAGCAATTTGCGAGCAGACGTCATGACGATGGATGCCTGAGCGCATGGTGCTGCCCAAGACGTGAATGTCACCAGTCTGTATCTTTTTCTGGCCGGCAATCAGGCTGAGCAGGGTTGATTTACCCACACCGTCGGGCCCGATGAAGCCCACCTTGCATCCGGCGGGGATGTCAAGATCAATGGAATCAAGGACGATCTTCTTGCCGTAGCAATGTTTTACTCCGTCAATATGTGCGATGGTCTCATGGCCGTTCATGCGGGCATTCACTTAAAAAGTTCTGTCCATTTCGCGGACGGATTCAAACGGATATATGCAACACCGGGCATCCCTGGCTTCAACCGGGGGTCATTAAATTCCTGAAATCTGATTTTAACCCGGAAAACAAGCTTCTGGCGCTCCTCTGTTGTCTCAACCTCTTTAGGGGTGAACTGTGCCTTTTCCGAGACATAAGCCACCTGTGCCAGAAATTGTCTGTCCGGTATGGCATCAAGCACAACCTTGGTATCACCCCGTAAGGGAATGATGCCGGCATATTGCTCGGATAGATACACATTCATGTAAATATCCGTGTTGTCAATAATGGTCAGTACCTTGCCTCCATTGGGCAGAACCTCGCCTGGTTCTGCAAGGCGGGACAATACCTGTCCCTTGATGGGGCTCCTCAGCAGGCAGTCATTGATCTCTGTTTTTAACCTCTCTGTTTGGGCAACTGCGGACTCAATAGCACCTTCGGTTTCGACGATTAATGATTTTGCTGCTGCATATTCTGCGTCATAGGTCTCCTTGACGGTCTGATTACGATCGTGTTCCTGTTGCGTAAAAATGTTTTTTGCAAAGAGAGTCTTGGATCGCTCAAGCTCTTTTAACGCAAGATCCCTCTTAACGCGAATGCCTTCAACTCTGGACAGTGCCGTTTCACGCGCTTGTTTTGCCCGCTTAACTTCGGCCTCGGCCTGCTTCAATAGGGCTTGGAGCGTACTTGCGTCTATCTTGGCCACGATCTGGTCTTTATCAACGAAGTCCCCCTCTTTCACGAGAACTTCTGTGAGACGCCCTGCAAGCTTTGTTGCAATATCCACTTCGGTTGCCTCAAGGCGGCCGTTGCCCATCACAAAACCTTGCGGAACGGCATTTTTATCTTTGTTGATATAGAGATAAAAAATAAGAATTCCTGCCAAGAGAACCAAGACCATGACGATGACTGATTTTTTTATAACCTTCCCCATTTGCGGCCATATCCTCCTCTTTATAGAACTCCATTTATAGTCATCAAAGAACGGGCTGGACCGTTCAACTCACAATATAGTTTCAGTAAAGTGTTCTCAAATAATAAATCAGGCAATCCATGGAATTTTGGGATACCATTTCGAATGCAGCCTTGGATGGACATGATTGAAGATAGTGCAATTTGATAATAAATTCCTTTTTGTGATGCGCGAGTATAGGAAACAGGGTCCTGTCTGTCAAGACAATCTTGAGGTTTGTCTTGAAGTTGGTGGCTTGCAACTTTTAGGGAGAAAATCGCGGAGAATGTTATCGACGCTGTTTTAATTTTCAGCCATCACACACTTAGCTGTGCCGACTTGAGGACAAAAGTCTCAATCTCGCGCATTATTTCCCCACTGTGCATATATTTGTTCGAGGGGCAGGCAATGACAGTTGCATAGGGCAGCCTTTCTGCCATGAGGCGAATATTGGCGGCTGAGTGCAACGTATCCGTGGGAGCGTAAGCCAATGCCACTGGTATTTGCACGCTGTCCAAATGCGGCCAGACCCGGTAACGCTGCTTAATGGCCGCCCTGGCCGAAAGCTTGATTCTCTGAGGGTGCGCTACACGCAGTGTTTCATTATAACGCATCATCTGTTCGGGTTCATTTTTGACGTCAACCTTGAAGGTCTTTATATACCAGAGAATAAAATACTTGATTCCATGATAAAGAAACGCCGGCAAAAACAGCAGCCACTGCAAATACCACGGCGCCTTGAAATCGCTGTTTGGAGCTATCAAGAAGGCCGTACCCGCTGTCAATCTGCCACCTTTTAGGGCTTCCAGCAAGGTGGTCGCTCCAAGGGAGCTGCCGATCACGGTTGCGTGTGGCGAAGTGATTTTCAATTGGCGGCAAACGCTGATGAGGTCTTCAGCCATCCTTGCAATACTGAAATCCTCCGGGGTCAGTTTCTTTTTCTCAAAAAGAGCCGACCTCTTTTCCCTTGTTTCAATATAATAGACGGGCCTTCGGGCAGCCATGACCTTCAGCAGCGGTGCCCATCCGGATACGGCGGATACCCATCCAGCCACAAAAATGATGGGATCTTCGCTAACAGGCTTTTTGGGCCGCCAGGTCATGACCTGCAGATGAACACCGGCCTGTACGCAAACCGACAATGTTTCGTAGATTGAATCCGGGAGTGCAACCGGATCTAAAAGAGGGTTGTCCAAATGGACCTCCTGGGTATGGGTGGATTGCGCAAGGATTCTATATTCCCGAATTAGCGAGCAGGGTGCAGAAACTATTGATAATCCCCACTAGCCAAAATTTACTTTACCAAACCTCTCCACTTTACGGTTAAAATCTTATGATGGGCGTTCTTGCGTGTCAAGAAAATCTTGGCCAAAAATGTTCGGGCCAGTGATGTTTATAACGGCTTAAAAAAAGTCCATCATCGATGTTTTAATTTTCGGAATTGGCTACGTCTTGCATCATTCACTTGCTACTGTTTATGGAATTGAGAATTTAAAAATGGATGAACTCTTAATTTACCTGTGATATGAAATCACAGTTTTGTTCCGGGTAAGGAGAGGCCATGAAAGGATTATTTGCGCGCAAACCGATTGAGCTAATTATCAAAGAGCCTGAATATGAGCAGCACAAGCTGAAGA
>Ga0209202_1002265_pt1 | contig 10792 bp, 11 predicted proteins | sample AD_UKC032_MetaG_FD_184416 | JGI IMG/M metagenome (GOLD analysis project Ga0209202, IMG submission 184416) | Active sludge microbial communities of municipal wastewater-treating anaerobic digesters from USA - AD_UKC032_MetaG (SPAdes) (version 2) | ecosystem: Engineered > Bioreactor > Anaerobic >... | reverse complement strand
TATCCGTCTTTCCGGCAATTCGCCGGTTACGTTCAACCGATTCCCACCGCCGCCGCGCCTTTTCAAATTCCTCTCTTGTAAATAGCAAAGGCATTTTGTCGGTGTGGACTTCGATAAATCCCGATTGATGGGTGATAATCATAAGCTCGCCCCCTCTTTGTCGCGCCCGGTAACAACCTCGCTTCGTGCCGCTAGCCAGACAATGATTTCATTGATGGGATAGGCAATTTTGCGCCCGCCAATCCGAACGCGGCCCTTTGGCCCTAATCCGGCGCTATCCAAGTTCGCCATATACTTTTCACCAATCATGCCGCCGGTGAATTTTCTAATCTCCGTCCTTGCAACCCAAGCAGACGGCCACTTTTCCGCTAATTCAGAAAATAGGGTTTTCATAGTTAACACCTCCAAAATGGTTTATTGTCCTTTTGGGTCTTGTATTAACCTTAATAAAAACCTATCGCTATTGAAGGGTTAAAAAATGACTTTACGTAAATGAAAATTTATACTTGATTGAAAACGTTGAATTATTTGTTATGGAAGGCGTTTGTATAAAGAGTTCTGATTTTTACCCCGGTAAATTTTAGATTGAATAGAACGTTGAACAATTCAGCAATCAGCCCGAAAATGTCTTTTTGCAAAAATGGCTTGCCGCTTGATTGTTTATAGCTGTTAAATTCTTCTATGTAGTCATACACTTCAACAATTTGCATTCCCCACATTTGATTTTCGGTTTTCGCGGTTTCCTTTGTCGGCTTTCGTATCTGTTTGGTTTCCCGTGTCCATGTCTCCCAAGGAATCCCGCTCCCAACATCATAGGCAGGCCCGACACCTAGATTCGCGGATACTACCTTTATGACAGGCTTCCCCGATTGTTTCTCGAATAGTGGATAGTCTTTTTCAAGGCGTGCTTGCACCTTGCGCAAATATTCTTTTTCTTCTTCTGCAATGGCCTTGTTACTGATAAGCCCACTTATAAATCTCTTGGCTATGCTCGCCGCCGTGCGCTTTTCTTTTTCAACTTGAGAAAGCTTAACGGGAAATATCCATGACAATTCATGAACGTCGCACAACATCTTGAATATTTCACGCCCATCAATACCGTTGCCGCGCAAGTGTTTCACAATCAATTTATTCTGTTTTAGTTTAACCAATTTTAAGGCGTCTATTTCCATTACTCCGCACCCTTTGCAGATTCCCTATTGATTAAAGGGGAAAGCGGCTAGGGTTTGCCGCCATTCAGCGCGGTTAATTATGCCGCGCCTATCCCCTCAAATATTGTTATTGTAAAGCTCCACCTCTAATGACAGTAAGCCCCATCTTCAACGCTTTCTCTTGTATCGTTTCCGGGCACCTCTTGCCATATTCCATTTCTGCTTGAATGAGTTTTTCTTTTGCCTCTTTTAGGCGAACCTCCCATTTTTTCACTCGTTCCTCTGTAGTTTCCAGTTCGTTTTTATCACCTAGAAATTTGCTGTCCTTATATATTTTAGCCATACGCCGATTATGCTTGATGACCTCTTCAATAAATTTAATTACATCTTCACGGCCTTTAAGTATTAATTGTTGGTTTCTAAGTATTGATTGACGCAACTCTTCCTTAAACTCTTCAGATAATTCAAGCATGTGTCTTTTCCTCCACCACTCCAATTTAGTTTACATAACACACCTTATAAGACATGACTTGTTTATGTTTTGCTCCACTTTTGCCTTTATAAAGAGGCTTTCACTCCACTTTTGCCCTTGTTTATCCATAAGTGCTTAATATCTTTCTGATATAGTCTTGCAAATTTAGGCCATTTGCGGCGGCTTTTTCCTTAATCCTGTTAAGTTCACCGGCATTAAAACTTATCTGAATAGCCTTATCCTTGAGTTTGACGGCCTTTTCATCGGCTATATCCGCCTCAATCCGTCGGGCGTGATTCATTACAGCGCCCAAACGCTCATTTTTTTCAGTATCCATAACACCTCTTTTTCATTATCATTTAATTTTTATTCATTTGCCCCTTGAATCTCCATTTTACCAGTCCCGTCATTCATGAACTTTTCAAAAGTTGCGCCATAAAAACTTTAACCGGGTTATTCGTCCGCGCCTTCTAATAATTCCTTTGCGTCTTCTATGGCCGCAATCACCTCCGGCGTTTGCTCCATGCTTTTCAATTCTTTTATCCACGCCTCGATTTCTTCTTTCGACGAATAAGGCGTTATCGGTGCGTCAATTAAAATATAATCCATGTCATTACGCCCCCCATTACTTGACCCCCGCCAAAATTTTGTCCATTAGCTCTTTATGCTTGCTCATCAAAGCATTGAATACGCCGCAATTGTTTTGCTATCTGTGATTGAATAATAAAGTGTCATGTATTGTTTCATTCCGGGAAATTTATCACATCACCGTTTTGCTCTTTTGTCTTTTCTTGCTCAGCGCTTTCAATTGCCCGCTCAAACCCCCGCGTCGCGTTTTGCATGGTTTCCGGTGCAAGGTGACTATATCTTTCCGTCATTTGAATAACTGAATGGCCCAAAAGTTCTTTCAATGTGTAAATGTCCGTTCCTGCCGTAACGTGCCAACTTGCATAAGTGTGTCTTAGTGTGTGCGCCACTACCTTTTGACGCGGGTCTGTTATGCCTTCGTTCAATTTCAATTCCGCCACAACCTCAAAAAAGATACGCGGCATTTCTTTTAGTGGCATTTCTTTTAAGGGCTCTCCGCTCATTCTAGTAAAAACAAAGCTTTCCGGCTCCCCGCGTTTCATACCCTCAAACATGGCTTTGATTTGCGCGGTCATAAACGCCGCCCGGCCTTCACCGCCTTTGGGGTTCATTACTCTTATAATGCCGCGTTCGGTGTCAACATGGCTCCATTTCAAGCCGGTTATTTCACCCATTCTAAGCCCGGTGTGAAGGCTTAATAATGCCATTCTATAAGCCGTAGTATCTTTTTCCTGTAATGCGTTTAAAAGGGTATCAGCTTCTTTATGGCTTAGGAAACGAACGCGCCGATTGTCAACCTTTGGCCTCTTTATGGTTCGCGTCGGCGTGTCGCCGGTAACAATTCCGTCGCGTCGCGCCATATTCCAAACTTGCCGAAACGTCGCTAAAACATATTGAAGGGTGCGCGGTGACTTGCCCGCGTCAAGAAGATTCTTTTTGATTTTCTCAAGCGTAAAAGGCTTAACGTCTTTCAAGGGTATGTTTCCAATGACAGGCTCAAGCCAGTTTTTGAAATGCTCTTTTGCCTTGCGTGTCGTTTCCTTTTTGCGGCCAACTTCAAAAATCGGGTAATAAACTTTTTCAAAATAATAACTGAAGGTGACATTTTCAGCTTCTGCTTGCGCTCGTTCCTGTTCAGCCAGTTCAAGCCTCTCTTGTTCAATGTAACGCTTTTCTTTTGGTGACTTTGGCCCGGTGCCTGTCTTAATATTGCCCTTGTATTGTCTAAGAAGCTTTAAACAGTAATCCTCAAATCCTAGGTTTGGCTCTTCTTTGCGGATTGTGTCGGGTATCCCGTCGGATAGCCAGCCAACGCCAAAATGATGTAATTTGCCGTCAAGCCGGAAACGGATTGAATAGTAACGGTCTTTCTTCTTGCCATGCTTTCGGGTTTCATGCTCAAAGTATCTAAGCCCCTTATGGTTCGTCTTTGTCCATTGCCTTGCCATATAACCTCTTTCGTTAATAGGCCCGCCTATCTGTCTGTTATTAAGAAATTGCCACTATGTTGCCACTTTTTCCCTTGAAACAGTGTCGTTTTAAATGACGTTATTTGAAAGTAATATAGGCTTTAAGTCATTATTTGTCAATAGTTTTTTGTTGTTTGTGTGCGGTTAAGTGAAATTATAGGAAAAGGCCATTTTGGGGACTCAAAATCCCCCGCTCGCAAGGGCATCTCGGTTCGATTCCGAGCTCCGGCACCAAAATAAAATCAATAGCTTAGAGGCTTTCAAAATTCTGAAAGCCTCTTTTATTTTTTCTTGCCCGGCCATTCTCTCCCCACTCTCTCCCCACTTTTAAATTTTACCCCACAAAAAAAGCGGATGCTTTCACACCCGCTCCCGGTAATCTTACCAATGCAAAACCCTATTACATAACTTGGGTTAAAAATACCCCATAATGATGTTCTTCCTCTCTGAGGGCCTCCGATTTCGCCGGCATTCACCCTTTCAATCCGTCATGCTTATGCTCTGTCCATAATCTAGTTGACATTCCTGCGGCTTTGGCTTACTTCTCTGACACAGAAACATGTCGGGCATTAATCGTATATATTAGAATAATATCATACATTAAATAAGGACGTGTTTATGAGCCGCATTTTCCTAAGCCACATCGAAAAAGACCTCCCCGTCATGCAGGAAATCTCAGAGGGCCTTGAATCATCAGGTTACCGTACCTGGTACTTTGAACGTGACGTAGTCGCAGGGACGAGCTACCTGATACAGATAACGCATGCCCTTGAATACTGCGATGCCGTTGTCCTCATCGCATCTCCGGATGCCTGCTGTTCCGACCAGGTCACCAAAGAAGTAGTCGGAGCATTTGAAAGGGGCAAACCATTCTTTCCTGTATTGATAAATATGACACCGCCCGAGCTGAAAAAGTGTCAGCCTGAATGGCGGCATGCCCTGGGCGGAACCGCCATGATTGTAGTCGGGCCGGAAGGACTTTCCCCTGCCATTGCCCGCATTAAAGAGGGTTTGAAGGCCAAGGGCGTTCAGCCTGAAGCAGGCACACCTGAGACATCACCAATTGCTGCCAAGATGAAAGACAGCAAACCAGCCCCCCGCGTCAGTACACACGGTGAACGCAAGCATGTCACCGTCCTGTTCAGTGACCTCTCCGGATACACAGCCATGACCGAGCAGCTGGACCCCGAAGAAGTGAAAGAGATTATGGACAAAATCTTCGGGAAGATTGCCAAGGCAGTGGCAAAGTATGAAGGCATCATTGAAAAGTTTGTCGGGGATGCCGTCATGGCCCTGTTTGGCGTTCCCTATTCGCACGAAGATGACCCGATTAGGGCCATCAAGGTGGCAAGGGAAATCCATGACATCGTAAAAGGTTTAAGCCCATCCATTGAGAAACGCATCGGAAGGACTCTTTCCATGCACACAGGCATCAACACGGGCCTTGTCGTCACGGGAGAGCTTAACCTGGAGAAGGGCACCCATGATGTACTGGGGGATACCATCAACATAGCCTCCCGTCTTTCCGGCCTGGCGAAAGCCGATGAAATCATGGTGGGAGCAGACACCTATCTCCATGCTGAGGATTATTTTGAATTTAAGAAGAAGAAAGCCGTCAAAGTTAAAGGGAAAGAAGAGCCTCTTCCAATCTACAAAGTCGTAAAACCCAAGGAAGCGCACAGCAAAACCCATCGTCTCTCCGGACTCAGGTCAGAACTTATAGGCCGTAAGGTGGAGATGACCCAATTACAGGAGGCCATCACCAATCTCAGGCAGGGTAAATCCTCCAGTGTCTCCATTATCGGAGATGCTGGCACCGGTAAAAGCCGCTTGGTGGAAGAGTTCAAAAACTCCCTGGACCTTAAAACCATCCAATGGAGAGAAGGCCATTGCTATGGCTATTCCCAGAACATCCCCTATTTTCCGTTAATGGACCTCCTTTCACGGGCCTGGCAGATAAAAGAAGGAGACCCCCCTGAGCAGGTCAGGCAAAAAGTGGAGAGCGGGGCAGGAGCAATCCTGGGAGAAAGAAAAGACCTGATTCCTTACATTGGCAGCCTTTATTCTCTTACCTATCCGGAGATAGAACAGGTTCCTCCAGAGCAGTGGAAGGCAAGACTCCATGAAGCGATTCATCTGATACTCGCCAACCTCTGCAGACGTGCTCCCACGGTCATGTGTGTTGAAGACATCCACTGGGCCGACCCATCATCGGTAGAACTCCTGCGGAATATCCTCATAGACATCAAGTATCCGGTTATTTTTCTCTGCATCTATCGTCCCAGCTTCAATTTGTTTACCAGCCACCAGGTTGGCAGTATGAAATCCTATCACGAGATTAGACTCCAGGATTTATCTCCTACTGATGCCCAAAATATGGTGGAGTCTCTTCTGAAGACAAATGCAATCCCCAGACAACTGCAGATGTTTATCCGGAACAAGGCGGAAGGGAATCCTTTCTACCTGGAAGAAGTCATCAACTCCCTGATTGAAACAGACACGCTTATTAAAGATAAAGATTGCTGGCAACTGACCAGAGACCTTACCGAAAAAGATATCCCATCCACTGTGCAGGGAGTCATCTCCGCCAGACTGGACAGACTGGAGCGGGAGACCAAACGCATCCTCCAGGAAGCCTCCGTTATCGGACGGGCATTCCTATATGAGATATTGCAAAGGATAAGTGACCTGAAGGAGTACATCGACAAGAGCCTGATGAATCTGGAAAGGCTGGACCTCATCAAGACACGTTCCCTTCAGCCAGAACTGGAATACATCTTCAAGCATGCCCTGACCCAGGAGGTGGTTTACAACGGCCTCCTAATGAAAGAACGCCGTTCCATCCATGAGAAAATCGGTCTGGTCATGGAGGGACTCTTTCAGGACCACCTTCCCGAATTTTATGAGACCCTGGCCTACCATTACTCACAGAGCGACAACACACAGAAGGCTTATGAGTACCTGAAGCTCTCCGGAGAAAAAGCGGCAAAGAATTACGCGAACAATGAATCCATCGGTTTCTACAAGGAAGCAATCCGGATGCTGGATGCCCAGCCGGAGAGTCTGGAGAATAAGAAGGAAAAACTGAAGGTGCATCTCATGATGTTTACCCCCTTCTTCTATTTGAGTTACCCTGCAGGCTCGCTCGAAATTCTTCAAAATGCAGAAAGGATTGCCCAGGAGTTGCAGGATGATGAAGCACTTATAAAAGTTCAAGGTGCGTTGAGTGCATATTATTTGGCAACCGGCAATCCATTATTAGGACTGGAATATGCTGAGAAGCGTTTTAATTCTGCAGAAAAAGCAAATGATGTAAGACTTGTAGCACAATGTGCATACGAGCTTATAGGCGCACACTGGTTTATGTGTAATGTGCCGAAAGTTTTGGAAATCGGAAGCAGAGCGGTTCAGCTCATTGAAAAACACCATTTGGAAAAGGAATTCTTTGGAATGGGTTTCAGTGCGTACACGCAAATTTGTGGTTATTATGGTCATTTTGTAGGATGGGCAGGTAGGGTAGAGGAAGGGATCTCTATTATAGAGAAGGGATTCCGTATGGCCAGTGAAGTCAATGATAAATTTGGGATGGGAATGGCACAAGTTCTGTTTTCTTCTGTGACTCACGCCTCAGGATATGGGCAGAGAACAATTACGCATGCACGGGAAGCCGTTAAAATTATTGAGGAGGCAGAAATATCCATTATTCTTGATGGTGGGTATTTAGAACTTGGAGGAGGCTATTTTCTTTGTGGTGAGAATGACAAGGCGATAGAAATTGGAGAGAAAGCCCTCAAACTTTCGCAGGAAAGTGGCATTCCCTTTACAGAGTCTTGGGATTACTGCTACCTTGCTATAGATTTTAAGTCTGACGGCAATCTTGCACGTGCCAGGGAATGCGCAAAAGAAGCATTAAGAATTTCACAGGACTGTAATAATAAAAACTGTGAAGGACTGGCATGGGTACTTCTAGGCTGCTTAATGGAAGAGATGACGCCAGCTGCTATTGAAGAGGCACTCAATCAGATGCGACAAGGTATTTCAATCTTGGAGGACTGCAAATTAAAACTATGGAGCCCTGTCGGTTATCTCTATCTCGGCGAGTTTCTAGCCAATACGGGCAAGAAGGAAGAAGCCATAGAGAGCCTGAAAAAAGCAGAAGCCCTCTATCAGGAAATGGACATAACTTCCGAAAGCTACTGGCTCACCCGCACGAAGGATGCAATAGCAAGGCTCCGATAACATCTCGGCGAAACTGTCCAGTTTTGCCAGAAGGGCCCAGGGAAAGGAGGATAACCATGGAAGGCTGGAAAGAGGATGAAATCAGAAACAAGAATCTCATGGCACCATGTGGCCTTTACTGTGGCGCTTGCGGCGTGTATATCGCCACGCGCGACAATAACCAGAAATTCAAGACCATCATGGGCAACCTATACGGTACCAAGCCTGAAGAAACTGAGTGCCTGGGATGCATGCAACCAGACCCGCCCCAATGTATCTATAGCTACTGCCGTGCGTGTGGAATTCGCAATTGTGTTCAGTCCAAGGGTTTCTATTCCTGTCACCAGTGCACGGACTGGCCTTGTGACCAGATAAAAAACTTTGGCTTAGCCACAGGCAGAAGGGTAATGCTGCAGACCATTCCCCTCTGGCGTACCAAGGTTGCCGAACTCGGCGACGAAGAGGGCAGCGTGGCCTGGGCACGTGCCGTATGCGAAAGATACCATTGCCCTGACTGCGGCAAACCGCTTTTCCGCGGCGCCAAGCGTTGCCGGTCTTGTGGTAAAGATATCTCCGCCGAACTAGACGGCACGCTCTGATATTTTTTCTGATCGGTGTAAGCCTGGATATGAAAGATATGCAGTCTGGTTTCTTCGCAGTTATAACTGAGCAGTTTTGCCAGAACGGTTTTTAAGCCAAAGTCTGATTTTAAGGAGAAAGATCATGAAAAAGATTTTAAAGAAAACTAATTTTCTAGTCATCGCAGTTTTTTCGCTAGCAATTATCACAATGCTTTCCTGTACTCCTTATTTATTCAATAAATACATTGAAGGCCAGCGCAAAGCTGCCAACCTAACGATTAAGTCCGTTGACATTCCTGGTTTTAAGATTGCTTACGCGGAGGGAGGTACTGGCGATACCATCATAATGGTTCACGGCTCTGGTGGGAATAAAGATAACTGGTTATATCTGGCGAAATACTTTACGCCCGATTATCGGGTAATCATTCCTGACCTACCTGGTCACGGTGACAGTTCCAAACCTCAAAACGCGAATTACAACCACATGTCACAGGTGGAGAGATTAAACTTGTTCGTAAAAGAATTGAAACTGACGAAGTTTCATTTAGTCGGGAATTCCATGGGTGGCAATATCGCCGGTAATTATGCAGCGGATTATCCCGACATGGTTAAGACGCTCGCGCTATTCGATGCCTCCGGTGTCAATGCGCCAGTAAAAAGTGAATTAATCCTGCTTTTGGAAAAAGGCATAAATCCTGAGCTTGTTAAAGATGTCAATGAATATGATAAATTCTTGGAATTTGTTTTTGTGAAACCCCCTAAACTGCCTTCTTTTATGAAACAATATTTAGCGGAACAAGCGGTGGCGGCCGAGCCTCTTGACAAAAAAATATATAATGACATGTGGAGTGATATGTACATGCTGGAAAGCAAATTAAATAAAATTAATGCTCCCACTTTAATTGTATGGGGAGATTCGGACAAACTTGTTCATATTTCCTCTGTTCCGATTTTTGAGAAAAATATCAAGAATTCTAAAGCGGTGATTATTAAAGAATGTGGTCATGCCCCCATGCTGGAAAAACCGGCAGAAACAGCTGCTGCCTATCAGGATTTTTTGAAGGGGCAAAACTAAAGAAGAACTCACTTGTCCTCTATAGTGGGATAAGTCCAAAGGGGTAAACATAATGAAAAGAACATTATTATTTTGTGTCTTTATTGTCTTCTCAATAACTTCATTTGTTTCTTTGGTTGGATGTAATAAAGAAAATCCAAAAGAACAACCACCAGTTTCATTGTCCACCCAAGATGACGAAAGGAAAGTGGATTATCAATTACAGGAAAGTTGCGGCAAAATTTCCCGAGAGTTGTTCACAGAGAAATATGGGAATGGACTTCTCCAGATAGACAATCAAAATATAATTGTTTCTTACAAAAATCATTACAACAAAAAACTGAATAAATGTTTCATCGTAGTGAAATCCGAAACAGTTGTGAAACGTGAGATAATCAAAACTTTGATTACTTTGGGGGACCTCAATGAAAATAAAGAGTATGGTAGATTTCAGTTCACCAAAGAGAATCAATTAGTGGGTTGTGTTCTTCTGGACAAAGAATGTAAATCAGAAAGTGAATGGGACTTGCTCATAAAACCATATATGGAAGAATGATGCAGGGAACGAATCTTTGATTAACAGGAAGTTAATGAAGATGAAACGATACGTCAAATACATGATAATAGGGCTAGGGATACTGGCTTTGATTAGTGGCTGCGTATCATACAAAAACATTATCAAAAGTGAGCCTGTGAATAGCATACCGGACAAAAAGTATGAGACAATTATCAGATTGGACACCCCTGAAGGCATGCCGTTACAGCCGGATGCCGGGTTTGTCTATGTGGAACCGGAAGGAAAGGTGAAGACAGACTTCGCTCGGGAAATATTTGTGCAGACTCTTGAAAATCTGGATAAATACGAGCAGCTGAATAGAGATAATATGGGTAAGTTTGTCATAAAAGACAGCAAGGGTAAAGTGCGTGGCTACTATGAAATGCTGTTTGAATACAGAACAGTCATCTGGGAGCGAAAGGATGATATCTTATTGCAGGTTATAATTCCAAAGGGCATGCCCGGAAATATCGATGACGTTGGATTTGACGGCATTGGAATAGGAGCCATACCTGGTGGTGGCAGTCATTAAAGAGAAAGCCTGTAAGTTTTGTTCAATGTAATCAAAAGTTAAATTGTCCTAGACTATACTTGAGTTTACAGTAGTCAGTTTTACTCCCGGATTGTTCGCAGGTTTTTAAGCTGCTACCAAATCATTCAAATTTTTCTCGGCATAAAATCTCTTGCCGTCAATGAAAGTCTG
>Ga0209202_1002255_pt1 | contig 10808 bp, 13 predicted proteins | sample AD_UKC032_MetaG_FD_184416 | JGI IMG/M metagenome (GOLD analysis project Ga0209202, IMG submission 184416) | Active sludge microbial communities of municipal wastewater-treating anaerobic digesters from USA - AD_UKC032_MetaG (SPAdes) (version 2) | ecosystem: Engineered > Bioreactor > Anaerobic >... | reverse complement strand
CAATCCCGGCGAATTTGCGCCCCTGAACTCCATCGAAGCGGTGATCTGGGTGGCGGTCGGCGGACGCGGTACGCTGGTCGGCGCGGTGGTCGGCGCGGTGCTGGTGAATTACGCCAAAACCTGGTTGACCGGGGCGTTGCCGGAAATCTGGCTCTTTGCCCTGGGTGGCTTGTTCGTGGCGGTCACCCTGTTACTGCCGCGTGGTTTGATTGGCTTATTACGGCGGCGGGAGGCGACGACATGAGCGAACTGGTTTCGGACCTCGACGGCAGCGGTCTGCGGCTTCGGCAGGAGTCGGTCGACGCCCGGCATGGCATCCTGCTGTATCTGGAAGAAGTGACTGTCACCTTCGACGGCTTCAAGGCGATTGACAATCTGTCGCTGTACATCGGCGATGGCGAATTGCGTTGCATCATCGGCCCTAATGGCGCAGGTAAAACGACGATGATGGACATCATCACCGGCAAGACCAAGCCAGACAGCGGGCGGGTATTTTTCGGCCAGACCATCGACCTGCTCAAACTGGACGAACCGGCGATTGCCCGGATGGGTATTGGCCGCAAGTTCCAGCGCCCGACGGTGATTGAACCGTTGACCGTGCTGGAAAATCTCGAACTAGCCATGTCCGGTGCGAAGCGCTTCCGGGGACTGATCACCACCCGACTCAGCGGTGAAGAGCGCGACCGCATTGATGCCGTGCTGGAAAAAGTGGGCCTGACCGAGCACAGCGGGCGGCTGGCCGGCATTTTGGCTCATGGTCAGAAACAGTGGCTGGAAATCGGCATGTTGTTGATGCAGGAACCCCGGCTGCTGCTGGTGGACGAGCCGGTCGCCGGCATGACACCGGCGGAGATGGATCGCACCGCTGAATTGTTGCGGTCGCTGGCCGGCAGTCATTCGGTGGTGGTGGTGGAACACGACATGGGCTTTGTCCGCTCCATCGCCGATCAGGTCACGGTGCTGCATCAGGGACGGGTGCTGGCGGAAGGGCGGCTTGAAGAGTTGCAGATCGATCCCATGGTCATCGAAGTCTATCTGGGAGCCGGCGATGCTTACCATTGAAGGGTTAAACCAGTTTTACGGCGAATCACATACCCTGTGGGATTTAGGTCTGGAAGCGCCGGAAGGCGTCGTTACCTGCCTGATGGGCCGCAACGGCGTCGGCAAGACGACGCTGCTGAAATGCATCATGGGGTTGTTGCCGATTCGCTCCGGCCAGATGATTTTCGCCGGTCAGGAATTGAACCGGCTGCCGGCGGAACGACGGGCGCCGCTGGGCATTGGTTATGTGCCGCAGGGCCGGCAAATCTTCCCGCTGCTGACCGTCGAGGAAAATCTGAAAATCGGTCTGGCGGCCAATCCGCGCCGACCCCGCCAGGTTCCAGAGTTCATCTTCGAGCTGTTCCCGGTGCTGAAAACCATGCTCAAGCGGCGCGGCGGCGATCTGTCCGGGGGGCAGCAACAACAGTTAGCGATTGGCCGCGCCCTGGCGCTGGAACCGCGTTTATTGATTCTCGATGAACCTACCGAGGGCATTCAGCCGAATGTAGTGCGGGAAATTGGCCGGGTGATCCGCCGGTTGAATCAGGAGGAACTCGAACGGGCGCGTGAACAGGTCAACGTTGTTCGGGAGATCGGCTTGGCGGTGCAGCGCGTCAGCCAGGAACGAGGGATGACCGTGTTGTTGGTGGAACAGAAACTGCCCTTCGCCCGTTGGGTCGCGCAACAATTTTGCATTGTGGACAAGGGGCGGGCGGTGGCGACTGGGGCGATAGCGGATTTGGAAGATGGGCTGGTGCGGCAGTATTTGACGGTGTGAGGCTCAATTCCAGCGACCCCGCCAGACCGCAGCAAATCCCCTGACCGCTTTCCTCCCACTGGTCAACGTTGTGATTCAGCCGCCGAACGGCTATGTTGATAATCCAGGTATTATGCGAGGTAAACGGCATGCTCTGTAGCTACACCGCCAAATACACCCGACTTGCACAGGGTTATATGGGTCAGCTTGTCGAATGGCCGGAGGTAGTCACCGAGGGTGCTGATCTCGATGAGTGCAGGGCCATGTTGCGTGATGCGCTCCGCGAGATGGTCTTGGCCTATCGTGATCTCGACAAGGAAATCCCTTCTCACAATGCGTTGATTGAGCAACTTCCCGTGGAGATCGACCTTGTCAGTGAGCCGGCGTGATCTGGTGAAATACCTCGAGTCCAATGGATTCCGCCTACCCCGCGAAGGGGCCAATCACTCCATCTACACCCACGGTCAGAAGGCGATTCCCGTCAAGCGCCACCGGCAGTTTGATCGCATCACGGCCAACGAACTTTGTAAACAAGCTGACCCCAAAATACTGACTCTGGCTAATCTCGCTCGTCGCCCGATCAAAAGGTAAAACGTAGGGCTGGTTAGGGTGTTAGTGGAGTCGGCGGGTTACGCTCCGCTAACCCGCCCTACACGCTAACCTGCCCTACCGCGCTACCGCGCTATCAATAGTGATACCGACACGCGAGAATGCGAATTTTCTCAGACGTGACTTGATAAATCAGCCGATGTTCCTGATCAATCCGTCTTGACCAACAACCAGCCAGTTCGTATTTCAGCGGTTCCGGTTTGCCGATTCCACGAAAAGGATCGCGTTGCGCATCCTTAATCAATTTGATGATTTTTAGTGCCTTGTCGCGATCCTGCTCGATCCACCAAGCCAGATCTTCAAAAGCTGATGCGTCAAATTCCAAGCTTTTCACACGCTTCCTCAAAAGGAATGCCATCTTGGCGGTTTTTAGCGTCGAGTAGGCGGCGTTTCATGGTTTCACTTCTCAGCAGGTAGGCTGTTTCCCGTTCCACCTCGATTTCCCGCCAGAGTTCAATGGGCACGATGACGCTAATAGTATGGCCGGTCCCATCAGATACGTATTGAATGTCGGTAGCGCTCATCCTGTTCGTCTCCAAAATATCGAGTAAAAGGCGTCAATCCGCATGGATGTCGTTGAGCCTGTTAAAAAGTTTGCCATATCTGCCACCCGACTGGAAAGCAAACTATAGCAAGACGTAGATACCGTCTTGAGAGTCAAGACGGTATCTACGTGCTCACTCCCCAAAACCCGCCGCATCGGTCAGTTCAGGATGGCCCGCCCAATCCAGCGGATACACCCCATTTTCCACGAAGCGGTGAAAGCTCGAATGGGGCCAATCCGCCACCCGCGTCACAAGGCCATGTTTGACCGGGTTGTAATGAATGTAGTCGCAGTGGTGTTCAAAATCCTGTGGATCGCGAATCGCATGTTCCCAGAACCGGCGTTGCCAGATGCCCCGTTCGCCTTTTTGTTGCCGCCGATCCGACAATCGTTCCCCAAGCGCGATGGACCGGGCAAACGATGCCTTGATCAACCGCCATCGCGTCGAGTAATCCGCGTCGTCCGGCGGTAAGGTCCACAGGCCATGAAGATGATCAGGGAGGACAACGATGGCGTCGATGCGGAACGGTCGTTGACGCCGCACAGAAGTGAACGCGGTGCGCAAGGCGTTAATGTGTTCCGTCAGGAGATGACGGCGGCGTTCCAAGAGAGCGACCGTGAAAAAGTAGGAACCGCCGGGGGTATAGGCGCGGACGTAGTGAGGCATGAAGGAGAGTTTGCCGCATCTATCGCCCGATCAAAAGGCAAACAGTAGGGCGGGTTAGGGCATCAGCCCGTAACCCGCCATTGGGTGGGACGGCCATCCGGGACGGCGGGTTACGCTTCGCTAACCCGCCCTACGCGCTTCATTCATCATTACAATGCGATGCTGCCTATTAATCAAATTGGGTAAGGTAATCATTCGGGCAGCAATTCCCGGTCTCCTTATTTAACCCTGCTTTTCAATAGGCCAAGCAATGATTTTTGTTCTACCTAATAAGAAATACAAAAAAGCCTCTTGAGCGTTTAAAGACGCCCAATTAACTATTATAAAAATCACCCGAAGTTTCAGACTAAGGAAAGAGAACACACCGACAGACCATGGTGAAACTAAGGATCTGCGCAAAAATAACTTGGTTATTTTCCCGATGCTCTCGGAACGATGGTGTAATTCCATTCACCGTGAAAGGCGTCCCGCTCGATCTGTACCGCAGCCCACTCGTCATCGGTGACCTTTATTCCCGTCGCATAGGGGCGAGTATCGAGTTCGGCATGGATAGAGAGACCCGTCTGTGGGGTGGTATTGCCGATGAGATTGACGATGACCGCATGGCTCGTTAGAGGTCGTCTGCGCCAATTCTGCGTAATGTCAGCAAACATTCGATGCTCGATCTTATTCCGCTTGCTAGTGCCGGGGGGCAAATGACCGACCGAGATCCGCAACTGTGTCTCGTTCGCCAGTTGTTGCAACTGCGTTTTCCACAGCCGGAGGCGCGAGCCGTTACTCCCGCCCCCATCGGCAATGATGAACAACTCAGTAGCGCCTGGATAAGTCCTCACCCCCATTTGTCGCCACCCATGTCGCACGGTTTCCACGGCAAATTCCGCCGTATCATGATCCATGCCCACGGTGACCCAGCCGGTATTGGTCGTGACATCATAGACCCCATAGGGCACCGCTTTGCCCAGTTGCGGATCCAGAAAATCGTAGACCCGAACGGCTTCGGGCGTCCCTTTGGGCTGCCCTTCTCGCCCGGCGTTTTTGAAGTCGCCCACTAATATCATTTATCATTTAATTTTATTATAATCAGAGCCTCTTTATTAACACTTTTTAGGAGTCTGGCTATGAGTCAATCAATCAGTATCGAAATCACAGAATCTGCTGAAGAACTCAAGGAATTAATGAACGAGCAAACTCGTGCTAAGTTTCGAGAGAGGCTACAAATATTATACTGGATTAAGACCGAACGTTTTCGGTCTTTGCAGGATTTATCGGATTATTTAGGCCGGTCAAAATCAGTGATTGTCAAGTGGTTAAGAACGTATCGCACTCAAGGACTCGCCGCACTCTTGGAGTGGAATTATCACGGAGGTCGCCGATCAAAATTATCCGAAGCCATATTAGATTCACTGCAACAATGTTTAAATGATCCCATGGCGGGTTTCAATAGCTATAAAGAAGTCAAACTCTGGCTTTTTGAAGAACAAGGTTTGGAAATTCCTTATTCAACGGTTCATCGAATTGTCCGCTACCAGTTACATGCTCAACTCAAGGTGGCCCGGCCAACGAGTATTCACCGCGATGACACCGCCGTGGTTGAATTTAAAAAAACCTGCCTGATCGCTTAGAAATTATCGATATTCTTCAAAATGTTGAAGGAAGCCCAGCCTTGCCGTTACGCTATTGGAGTCAGGATGAGAGTCGTGTAGGATTAAAGACGATCACTCGGTGTATACTCACAGCGTTGGGAGTCAAACCCGTAGGCCATAGGCAATGGATATTCCAATCATTTTATTTATATAGTGCGGTCGAACCGCTCACGGGTGACAGCTTCTTTTTAGAGTTTTCGCATTTGGATGCGGATTGTTTTCAGATCTTTTTAAATCAATTCTCTCAAGCTCATCCCCATAGCTTGAATGTGATCCAATTAGATAATGGACGGTTTCATTTTGCCAAGAAGCTCCAGATTCCTGAAAATGTCGTCTTATTATTTTAACCCCCCTTATAGCCCAGATATCAATCCTATTGAGCGTGTTTGGCAATTTATCAAAGATCAATTGCGCTGGTTGAATTTGAAAAATTTAGACGAATTGCGTAGAAAAGTTGATGAGGTTATCCAGTCAATTACTCCAAATCAAATCGCTTCTCTGACCAGCTTTGATTTTATTCTAACTGCTCTTAAATGATAAAAACTATCGATAAATGGTATAAGTGCCAGGGAATTTTGAGATTTCTTTCAAATCATAGACTTCACCTGCAGCGCTCATTTTCGAAATCCCCAAGTTGACGCCTGCTGTCAGGTCGCCGATCTTGAAGGGGTATTCCTTGCCCTGGAAAGTCAGCTTGCCACCACCGACGCTGCCGCCCACAATGAACGCAAACTGCGTCTCATCGATATCGACCGTCCCGGATGGTTTTTTGGCATCTGCCGCCAGCGCCAGACTGCCCACCAAAAGCGTGGCCGCTAACAGGACTGGACCGGTCATTCTGCGAATATTTTTCATCATCGATTGTTCCTCATTATCAATCATTAAGAGAGCCAGCCGAATCCCCGTCGAGCGACATCACGACTCGTTCACTCGAACGGGGGGTTGCCGCGTCAGAACGCGCGGCTGGCCAAGATTACTTGTTCCAACCACTAAAGCCGCCCATGGTGTTCCACGACTCAGCGGGAGTGGTATCAGCGGTCGCCGATCCCTTATTAGTGACCATGATCGTCACTTGCGAGGGACCGGTGATCTTGCGGTTCCCGCGCTCAACCGTCACGCCTTCAGGAACTTTGATCGAGACGATCGCGTAATCCCGTACTCTTTCTTCAGGCATGCCGATATAGTTTTCCGCATTGACAAAACCGGCTTTGAACTCGGGGTTTTCCATTTGTGTCTTTACATAAGCCGATTCCAGGATGGTGACGTTAGCGCCGGGTACCAGAACGACCTGTCCACCTTTAACCACTTCGCCTTTCTTGTTGGTGATAGTGACGCCCTCCGGCACCAACAAGTGGTACTTCAGTTCCGGTTTGCCCGGGCCTTTTGGAAAGCTACTATCCTGAAATCCCTGCGCGTGAGCCATCACGGCGCTCAACAATAACACCAGGGCTACACTGCAAAAGCGTAAAAATTTCATCTTCATCTCCTCAATTGAGAACAACAGTCATCAGGGTGGATTGAGAGGAATCATCAACATTCCTCTTTGGACTATGGCCATTCCATGGCCGCTATCTGGAGAAGGAGTCTTTCATCGCCGTGGCGACGGTTCGCACTTTTCCAGCGGGTATCGTTCCCTTGCACCCGTCAAATCGATCACGCCTCCGTGGTGGGGATTTCGCAGCCCATCTCATGGCTGAAAAACGATTTTTATTCCAACCCGCCGCCGATCAGCTCGACGTACCAGTCGTCACCAGCGTCCGGGTCTGCCGGGCGATCATGAGTTCCTAGTTGGTCGGGATGACCCAGGCGGCAATCCGGCTGGCCGCCGTGCTGAGGCGCGGGCCGTTGGCGGCGTTGGCGGCGGGATCGAGTGCCACCCCGAGCCAGGCGGCGGCTTGGCAGACCCGTTCCCGGATCGGCGCGGCGTGCTCGCCGATGCCGGCGGTGAACACCAGGGCGTCGAGTCCGCCCAACGCGGGGTGTGTTTAAACAAACGACGCTAAAGTCCCGTAGGATTGATGAATTTCTTAAAAAAAACAATGTCTAGCGTGGCTTTAGGTCTGTTTCTGGCTCTCCACATTGAGTCATGTCCAAATGGAATTTTTAGGGTCATTTGTACGATAAAGAAAATTAGATAAAAAGGCTTGATATTTATATCTATTCTCTTATCGAATAGGCTGGAATTTCCGGTATTCATCGAAGGGTGCAACAACGGTGGCATGAGTAGGGCGATCCAGCCGAAATTTACGCCGTGCCACGGCTTTTTAGCCTATGGGACTTTGGTGTCGTTTGTTTAAACACACCCAATAATAGCCGTTTTCCTTGTCCTGAAACCCAAATTCCTTTACATTTCCATAAGACCTATTAAAGGACAGATTGCCATGCTGATTGGTTATGCCCGCGTCTCGACCATGGACCAAAACGCTGCCCTCCAGATGGATGCGCTCAGGGAAGCAGGCTGCGAAAAGATTTTCACGGAAAAAGCCTCTGGCTCACATAGGGAGAGGCCGCAGTTGCAGGCGGCACTCGATTACCTGCGTTCTGGGGATACGCTGGTGGTCTGGAAACTTTCCCGGCTGGCGCGTTCCTTGACGCAGGTCATCAAGACGGCAGCGGAAATCCATGAGCATGGGATTGCCCTCAAGGTGCTGACCCAAAACATCGACACCAGCACATCGGAAGGACGGCTGTTCTTCCACATGACCGCCGCCTTTGATGAATTCCAGCGGGAACTGATTGTCGAGAACACCCGCGCCGGGTTAGCAGCGGCCAACAAACGTGGGCGTCGTGGCGGCAGGCCAAAAGCAATGGATGCACAGGCTATCAAGCAGGCAGAAGCCTTGCTCAAGGATGCAGAAAACTACCCTTTCATTGGTGATGTAATTGACCAGCTCGGGATCGGCAGGACGGCTTTTTACCGTTATTTCCCGACAGACCGGATCAAGGAACTCAGGAATGAACATCAAATGACAGACTAACCCTGACCCGGACTATTTCCTGTGGTGGGTTACGTACCTTTGTTGGGATGAATCCGTCATCAGGGAACGTCGGTTCATCATGTGTGAATCCTCGGGTGGTTCGTTGGGGAAAGGTTAACTTGCACGTTGTTAGGTTCTTTACGCTCGTTATGTTCCTCTTCGCTGTTATTAAGCCTTGTGGGTCGCCTTAGTCCGTCGCTCATCGCGCCACGTCCAGACCAGCAACAGCGCCACGACAGCGTGCAGCGCCACGCCCGGCCACAACAGCACGCCCCCCAGATGCCCGACCGTACCCAGGTAAGCGAGGTACAACGCAATCAGCCCGTTATAGGTCAGCATCGCCCGGAAGGCCGGCGCGCCGCTCTCGGCGTGCGGCTGTCCCGGCCAGCACGCCAATCCCAGCGCGAGCAACGCGATGCCGAAACATCGACCAAGCAGCGTGCCCAGAGCGGAGACCTCCGCGCCCAGCAGCAATTTGACGACGATTGCGGGATCGATCATCAGAACCAGTCCGGTGCCGACCTCTACGACCGCAGCGAAGGCGAGGATCTTTCCTGGAGTGTTGAGGCGGGTTTCGCTCACGGGTAGGGTCCGGTTGTTTTCTTTGCCACAGAGGGCGTTTTCGGTGCCGCACAAGGCCACCGGCAGCGCCACACGCGGCGGCGCTGCCGATCCAACTGCTGCTCTTCCGTCCTAGTCATGCGCTTTGGCGACCGCTTCCGCAGCGACCTTCTGCTCCTCCGCCGTCATCTGCGACGGGCCGAGATTGAAGGTCAGCTTGTCGATCGTGCCGGTGAATCGGAACGGCAGCTCATAGCTGGGGTTCATATAGAGTTGGCGAAAAATCCAACGATCCTCGATAGCAGCAGCTATTCTCGATAACGGTCCATTTTGAGAATGATTTTAATATTCAGATGGTTAACGAATAATCAAGGAGTTACGATTCTCCAAACCCATTCTCGAAATGTTTTCTTGAAAGCACCTCACCCTCATGGAATACGAGAATTTAGCAGCTTATTATTCAATAACTTAAATAGGATCGTTGTGTTTTTCGCCAACTCTAAATGAACCCCGGCTTGACCGTTGTCGTTTCCGTTGGCCACTGGTCAGAAGCTGGCGATGCCAGGTCGGTAGGAATAACCGGCAGAAATCATCGAATCACAAAACAGGTCTTCTAAGCTCATGATGGGGACTCTTGGGAAGAGGTTGACTCCCTAAGAACCTTAGCCGGTTCCATCTCAGGAGCTACCCCCCAGCCTTATCCAGAACTCACGTTAATTAGGCCATTGATGTTGCATAAAACTTCTATCCTTGCGGTGCTACTTACCGCGCTGCTCCTGTTCGTTCAAGGCTGCGCCTTACCTAGTCGTTTAGCCGCAGTACCCGTCCAGGACATGACCCGGGCAGAAATTCCCGGGATCCCCAACGCCCGTTACTGGGTCCATACCGATGTGGAACCCTTTGTCCAGGACGCCATCGCTTCGGCGCAACGCGAGCAGGCCTATTTGGCCCGTACCGGCCACCAGGGTCCGTTGCCACCCATTAACTTCCTGGCCATTTCTGGTGGCGGCGACGACGGTGCGTTCGGCGCGGGTCTGCTGGTTGGTTGGTCAGCGAGCGGAACCCGTCCCGAATTCAAAGGAGTCACCGGGATCAGCACAGGCGCGTTGATCGCCCCGTTTGCCTTCCTGGGATCGGAGGGGGATGACGCTCTGCGTGAGGTGTATACCACGATCAGCCCGGCGAATATCCTCAAACCGCGCGGCCTGCTGGCGGCGCTCATCGATGATGGCCTGGCGGATAATGCCCCCCTGCTGGAATTGATTTCCCGCTATGTGAACGCTGAACTCTTGACGCGGATTGCCCGGGAATACCAGGAAAAAGGCCGCCTGCTGTTAATCGGCACCGCCAATCTGGACGCCGGCCGAGCAGTGATCTGGAACATGGGCGCGATTGCCGCCAGCGCCGATCCCCGGGCGCTGGACCTGTTTCGCAAGGTCATGCTGGCCTCGGCGGCGATTCCCGGAGCCTTTCCCCCCGTCATGATCGATGTGGAGGTCAACGGCAAACCCTATCAGGAAATGCATGTGGACGGCGGTACGCAGGCCCAGGTGTTTCTTTACCCGCCACGTATGTTTGACCTGGTTCGCCAGCAGGGTGTAAAAGTCGCCCCACGGGCGCGGAGCGTCTACATCATCCGCAACGCCCGGCTGGACCCGAGTTGGCTGGATGTGGAACGTAGCACTCTCAGTATTGCCGGACGCGCGGTTTCTTCGCTGATTCAAACTCAGGGCGTGGGGGATCTGTACCGGATTTACCTGACCGCGCAACGCGACGGTCTGGACTACAATCTGGCCTACATCGGCGCGGACTTTAACGCCGAACACAAGGAAGATTTCGATACGGCTTACATGCGGGCGCTGTTTGATTATGGTTATCAATTGGCGCGGCAAGGGTATCCGTGGCGAAAGGCTCCTCCCGGTCTGGCGGTGGCCAAAAACCCGGATACCGCTACCCCGGTCAGCAAGAAAAAGCCGAACTTATGACCAGCCCGGTGAACCGCCGGTTT
>Ga0209202_1002254_pt1 | contig 10811 bp, 7 predicted proteins | sample AD_UKC032_MetaG_FD_184416 | JGI IMG/M metagenome (GOLD analysis project Ga0209202, IMG submission 184416) | Active sludge microbial communities of municipal wastewater-treating anaerobic digesters from USA - AD_UKC032_MetaG (SPAdes) (version 2) | ecosystem: Engineered > Bioreactor > Anaerobic >... | reverse complement strand
GTGGCCGCGAGCAATGCGCTGGTTCGTCTATCGCAACTGCTCACCGACATTGACGAGGTGGCGGGCGTGGAGCTCGATCCGGTGCACGTCGAGGCATCGGAGTGCATCGTGCTCGGCGCGCGCGTCAGCATCGAGCAGCGCGAACGTCGGCACGGCTTTCGTCGCTTCGCGATCCGGCCCTACCCGAAGGAACTGGAACGGTCGGCTGACTGGAAAAATCGCAAGCTGCTGATCCGCCCTATTCGGCCAGAGGACGAGCCACTGCTGGGCGAACTGCTCAATTCCCTGACGCCCGAAGATTCACGCATGCGTTTCTTCGAGTCGACCAGGAGTCTGCCGCGGATCCGCCTCGCCCGCTTTGCCCAGATCGACTACGATCGCGAGATGGCGCTGGTGGCAATCGAGTGCAGCAGTGACGGCGTCGAGCATGCCTTGGGCGAGGTACGGGCGGTTGCCGATCCCGATAGCCGGTTCGCCGACTTTGCAATTGTCGTCGCATCCGAGATCAAGGGCGGGGGACTCGGGCAACTGCTGTTGCAGAGCCTGGTCAGCTACTGCCGTAGCCGAGGTATCGGTGAGTTGCGCGGTGAAACACTCAATGGCAATTTACGCATGCAAAGCCTTGCACGCCGTCTCGGCTTCACGGTAACGAATGGATCCGGACGAGGCACAATCGATCTTCACCTTGCCTTGACCCCGCGCGAAAAAATGTAACGGGTTTGGCGAATTGCCCTCGGCAATCGTCAGGTGCGAGATTTGCGACGGCGAGTGACGCCCGCCAGAAGGCCGAGGCCCGTGAGTAGCATGGCGAAGGTTTCTGGCTCCGGAATGGCAGTTACCGAGATGTTGTCGAGAGAGCCGCCATCGCTGTCCGAAATGCCAATGGCTGCGAATTTCAGGATGCCCAAGCCGTTTGCATCCGCCTGCACGTTATAGACATGATCAAGCCAGCTGGAGCGATTGTTGCCATTGCCGACGATCGTGGTCAGCGACAGGCTGTTCCAGAAAACCTCGATTTCATTGCTGTTGGCCGATACAGCTGCGCGAGGCACATATCTGCTCTGACGGGCCGGTCATGGCCGGTTATTACCCTTGGCCCCAGAAAAAACGCCCCGGAAAACCGGGGCGTGGTGTCCTTGCTTGACGCGGGATGTGGTCAGCCGCAGGTGCCCACCGCTCCGCAGGCGGTGCAGAAGTCGCAGCCATCTTTACGGATCATGGTGTGATTGCCGCACTCGCTGCACAGCTTGCCCTGCGTGGGATGGACGGTGTTGCTGGCGTCCTCCGGTGCTTTCAGGATGCCCATCTGCTGGATCGGGAAGCCGTTTTCGTCGAGAACGCCGAGCATCGCGTAGCGATGGATGATCAGGTTGGCAACGTAGGCGACGGTCGACGGATAGGTCTGTTGTTTGCGTGAGCCGGGAACGAAAGCCATGAAATCACCCAGCGGTTCCGGGTAGTCGAGCAGTTTGCGCAACTTCATGCCGATCCAGGCCGGATCGAGGACGCGCATGTCGAGTGACAGCAGTTTGCACAGGCCATCGAGGGCCCGTGGATAGTTGCCGGACAGCCACATCGAATAGGGGCGGGTGATGCCATCCGGCAGGGTGATTTCCTTGAGGCCCAGGACGAAATCCTCGCCAGTCGAGGGGTTGTTGACGTCGACCGTCCAGGACAGCGTGCCGTCGGTGCCGGTTTTGGGCTCCTTGGCGCTGAACAGCGCATCCTTGACCGGTGTACTTCCTTCGTGCTTGAAGGCGCCGAGGTTCTCGCAACGCCAGCGGATGATCTGGGCCATCGCCGAAACGACCGAGGGTACGCGCTTGCGCTCGCCATGCGGCGGCATCGGCATTTCGAAGGATTCGCCGGGTGTCTTGGCCAGTGCCTCGAGTTTCATCTCCAGCCAGCCGTGGTCGTTGGCGCGCATGTCCATCGACAGGGTCTTGGCAACGGCGCCCAGGCCGCGCGGTTCGGCCGGGCCATTGGCCCAGACTTCGAACGGCCAGGCACGGCCTTCCGGTTCGACGTGGCCGACGAACAGCGCGAACTTGCCGATCGGCGAATCCAGCATGTAGGTCCAGCACAGGTTGCCTTCCGGCAGGCTGGGACGGTTCGGCCAGCGCAGGCTGGAAAGCACCGGGGCCGGCAGATCCTTGATCGACAGGCGGCGGTTGGCGTCGGAAACGAAATCCTGCGGCGATTTGGCGTCGACCGCAGCAGCTTCCGCTGGTGCCGGTTCGACGGAAAGTACCGAGCCCAGCACGCTGTTCGGACGGTAGGTCGCCAGACCCTTGAGGCCGGATTTCCAGGCGCTCATATACAGATCCTGGAAATCCTCGTAGGGATAATCAGCCGGCACGTTTACCGTCTTGGAAATCGAAGTGTCGATATGCGGTGCGACGGCAGCGACCATGTCCTTGTGTGCCGCGGCCGAAATTTCCAGCGCCGTGACGAAATAATCCGGCAACTTGGTAACGTCGCCGCCGAGGTGCTTGTAGAGGCGCCACGCGTAGTCCTCGACCGAGTATTCCTTGAGTGTGCCGTCCGGCATGCGCTTCTTGCGGCTGTAGGTCCATGAGAAGGGCGGTTCGATACCGTTCGAGGCGTTGTCGGCGAAGGCCAGCGAGATGGTGCCGGTAGGCGCGATCGACAGCAGGTGCGAATTGCGCAGGCCGTTCTTGCGGATTTCGGCCTTGACCTCGTTGGGCAGTCGGGACGCGAAGTTGCCGCCGGAGAGATACAACTCGGCGTTGAACAGCGGGAAGGCGCCGCGTTCCTTGGCCAACTCGGTTGAGTAGAGATAAGCGGTATCGCGCATGAATTCGGTCATGCGGGTGGCCATCGCGCGGGCTTCCGGTTTGTCGTAGCGCAGGCGCAGCATCGCTAGCGCATCGCCGAGGCCGGTGTAGCCGAGGCCGACGCGGCGCTTGTTGGCCGCCTCTTGTTGCTGGCGCTCGAGCGGCCAGTGGGTGGCGTCGAGCACGTTGTCGAGCATGCGCGTGGACACGCGAACGACTTCGGCGAAGGCGTCGAAGTCGAACTCGGCCTTGTCGGAGAACGGATGCTTGATGAACAACGTCAGGTTGATCGAACCCAGGCAGCAGCAGCCGTACGGCGGCAGCGGCTGTTCGGCACAAGGATTGGTGGCCTCGATCACTTCGCAGTAGTTGAGGTTGTTGTCCTTGTTCATGCGGTCAAGGAACAGGATGCCTGGCTCCGCATGGTCGTAAGTCGATTTCATGACCTGGTCCCACAGGTCGCGGGCCTGCACCTTGCGATAGACCCACAGACCATCTTCGCGCTGATAGGCTCCGGAAGAACGCATTTCGGCGTTGGGCTCGGCGCGGTGCGTCAGTTCGACTTCGGTATCGTTATCGACGGCTTCCATGAAGGCATCGGTGACGCCGATGGATATATTGAAGTTGGTCAGGTCGCCCTTGTCCTTGGCATGAATGAACACCTCGATATCCGGATGGTCGCAGCGCAGCACGCCCATCTGGGCGCCGCGGCGGGCACCGGCGGATTCGACCGTTTCACAGGAGCGGTCGAAGACGCGCATGTAGGAAACCGGGCCGGAAGCACGCGATTGCGTACCCTTGACATGGGCACCCTGCGGACGAATCGAAGAGAAATCGTAACCAACGCCACCGCCGCGCCGCATCGTTTCGGCGGCCTGGGCCAGCGCAGTATAGATACCCGGCTTGCCGTCGGTGGTCTCGACGATGGAGTCACCGACCGGCTGCACGAAGCAGTTGATCAGCGTGGCCTGGAGGTCGGTGCCGGCGGCGGAGTTGATGCGGCCGGCCGGAATAAAACCGTTTTCCTGCGCCCACAGGAACTTCGCTTCCCAGTGGGCGCGATCCTTCTCCTGCTCGACTTGGGCCAGCGCATAGGCGACCCGGCGGCGCACGTCGTGAACATTGATTTCCTTGCCCTTGGCGTACTTTTCGATCAGCACCTCGCCGGAGATTTCCTGTTCCGGGAGGGGGGCGATTTGCGGCGGTGCCGGGATTTCGGTTAACGACAGTTGTTCTGAAACTGGGCTCATTTTTTGCTCCTCGGCATGGCGACGATGATTGGGCTTATTGGTTTTCGAATGAATGGCAATCTACTATATCTAGTAGCGCAAAGCAATAAGTTGACTAGATATGGTGTCGTCCCTGCTGGATACAACCCTTGTGTCATGCTCTGGAAATCCTGAAAAAACAAGGCCCCGCGACCTTTCGGTGGCGGGGCCAAGGAGCGAAAAATTTTCTCAGAGTGCCAGTAAGGTCTGCGCGTGGTGAGCCATCATCCATTCCTCGTTTGTCGGGATCACCAGTACATCGACACTGCTGTTCCCGGCACCGATATGGAGATCGTGGCGCGCGTTGGCCTCGGTATCCAGATGGATGCCCAACCACTCGGACTGCAGACAGACGCGACGCCGGACTTCGGCGGCGTGCTCGCCGATGCCGCCCGTAAACACCAGCGCATCGAGGCCGCCGGTAGCCGCTGCCAGCGAACCCAGCTCGCGAACGATACGGTAGCAGAAGAGATCGACGGCTTCCTGCGCTTCGGGTTTGTCGCTGGAGAGCAGGGTGCGCATGTCCTGCGAGATACCCGAGACGCCAAGCAGGCCCGACTCCTTGTAGAGCATCCTGGTCATCTCCTTGACGCCAAGGCCCTTGGTTTCCATCAGGTGCAGCACAACCCCGGGATCGAGATTGCCGCAGCGCGTGCCCATCATCAGGCCATCGATGGTCGAGAAACCCAGCGTGGTACCAAGGCACTTGCGCCCGAGCATCGCCGCCATGCTGGCACCGTTGCCCAAGTGCGCGACGACGACACGCCCTTCGGCGCGGGTGGAGTGTTGAGGCAGGGCACGGGCGATGTATTCGTAGGAAAGGCCGTGAAAGCCGTAGCGCTTGACGCCTTCGGCGGTAACCCAGCGCGGCAGGCCGAACATCTGGGCGACAGCAGGCTGGCTGCGATGGAAGGCGGTATCGAAGCAGGCGATTTGCGGTACTTTGGGCAGCAGGGCTTGCAGTGCCCGGATGCCGGCTACATTGTGAGGTTCGTGCAGGGGCGCCAGCGGAATGAAACTGTTCAGGTTTTCCAGTACCTGGCTGTCAACAACGGTCGGTTGTGAGTAAAGATCGCCGCCATGGACCACTCGATGGCCAACGGCGACGATTTCCCAGTCCGCATGACTGGCGGTAAACCATTTGAGCAGCGCGTCGAAGGCCTGCGCGTGGTTGACCTTCTCGCCGGCCAGCGTCTGATCGGTGATACGTTCGCCAGCCTCGTTCTTGGCGACCATTCTGGTGACATCGGTGCCGATCCCGTCGATCTGCCCCGATACCACGGCGGCCGGCGAAATTGGATGCGCCAGCTGAAACAGTGCGAACTTGATTGATGAGGAACCGGCATTGATGGTGAGGATGCCTTGCGACATGTTATACAACTCCCTTGTTTCTGTTGGCATGGGCGACGAGCGCGGCGACGACGCACGAGGCAGTACGGGTTTCGGCCGTGTCGGCCCGGCTGGTAAGGACGATGGGTACCCGGGTGCCGAGCACGATGCCGGCGGTCAGGGCGTTGGCCAGGTATTCGAGCTGCTTGGCCACCATGTTGCCGGATTCGAGATCGGGCACGACGAGAATTTCGGCATGGCCGGCAACGGCCGATTTGATGCCCTTGGTCTTGGCGGCGATGATCGAAACGGCGTTGTCGAAGGCCAGCGGGCCGTCGAGTATGCCGCCGGTGATCTGACCGCGGTCGGCCATCTTGCACAGTGCGGCGGCGTCCAGTGTGGACTGGATTTTCGGATTGACCGTTTCGACCGCCGACAAAATGGCGACTTTCGGTTCGGGTATGCCGATGATGTGGGCCAGTTCGATGGCGTTCTGGATGATGTCGACCTTATCGGCCAACGTCGGCGCGATATTGATCGCCGCATCGGTGATCAGTAGCGGACGATGGTAGGTCGGGACGTTCATCAGGAAGACGTGGCTGATCCGACGGGAGGTGCGCAGGCCGTTGGCACGCGAAACCACTTCGCCCATCAATTCGTCGGTATGCAGGCTGCCCTTCATCAGCGCTTCGGCATCGCCGGTGCGTACCAGCGAGACGGAAATTGCCGCCGAGTCATGGCTGTGTCGGGCATTGACGATGCGGATGCCGTGCAGGTCGATGCCGAACTCCTCGGCGACGGAACGGATCTTCGACTCCGGCCCCACCAGAATCGGTTCGATGATGCCTTCCTGAAAAGCGATGACCGGGCCCTTGAGCGATTCCCTGTCGCAGGGGTGGGCGACTGCCGTCGGGATCGGCTCCAGGCCTTTGACCATGCCCAGCATCTGCTGGTAGCGCTCGTGCTTGTTGTCGATGCTCACCTGTGGGCGATGCACTTCTGCGATGCGGGAGATGCGCTCGGTCGGGGCCAGTACCTCGGCACTGCCACGCACGACCTGCAGGTTTTCCTGGTTGGTGCACACGCAATCGAGAATGATGTGCTTGTTGTGATCGAATTTTTGCTTGGCGGTCACGGTGATGGTGATCGTATCGCCGATGGTTACAGGTCGCGAGAAGTGCAGGGATTCGTCGATCAGGATGGTGCCGGGGCCGGGAAACTGGGTGCCAAGCACTGTGGAAATCAGCGAGCCGCTCCACATGCCGTGCGCCATCACCTCGCGGAACATCCCGCTTTCCGCATAGCGCGAGTCGGTGGCGCTTTCGCTCAGACTGCCGGTCAGGACGGCGAAGAGCTTGACATCCTCTGGCATGAGCGTGCGTGTGAGGCTGGCGGAATCGCCGACCCGGATTTCATCGTAGGTTTTGTTGACGATGTATCGTTGTTCGCTTTCTTCATGCATATGCTGCTCCCCGAAATGCTGTGCGGGCTGGGTAGTCCACATTATCTACGGTAGTAGTATAGTGTGCTGCGGTGCAGCAAACAATGTTGCCGAGAGGATGCCCGCCTTGCGAAGCGGCCGCAGTTGCTGACTTTGCCAGGAGGGCCATTCGTAGGCAGCAAGGCGAAGACAAGCGATTTTGCATGCTGTCTTCTTCATCGCTTGCGGCATGCATCGCTCAACAATAAAGGGGCAAACAGGCCTCAACAACTTGAAAAGGAAAACAGCATGAACTCCATTAACGAGAATCCCTGTGTAGTCGACAGCGTATTCGGGCGCCCCTTGGCAGGAAAGAAGGGGTTGATCACCGGGATTGCGAACGACAAGTCGATCGCCTACGCCGTGGCCAAGGCGGTGACGATGCTGGGTGCGGAAATTGCCCTTACCTACCAGAATGACAAGACTGCAAAATACACGCAGCCGCTGGCCGATGGACTGGGCGCCAAGCTCTTCGAAAAACTCGACGTGACGCAGCCCGGCAGCCTGGAGGGCGTCATCGAAAAATGTGGCGCCGAATTCGGCAAGATCGATTTTGCCGTCCATTCGATGGCCTTCTGCGAAGCCGATGACCTGCACGGCCGCGTCATCGACACTTCGGAAGCCGGTTTTGATTCGGCCATGAATATTTCCTGTCACAGCTTCCTGCGCATGGCCAAGGCGCTCGAGCCGCTAATGACCGATGGTGGCTCGCTGATCACCATGTCCTATCTCGGCGCCGAGCGCGTGGTGCGCAACTACGGCGTGATGGGCATCATCAAGGCAGCGCTGGAATCGGCTGTTCGTTACATGGCTTACGATCTGGGGCCCAAAGGCATTCGCGTTTTCGCGGTATCGCCTGGCCCGATCATGACGCGCGCCGCCTCCGGTATTGCCAATTTCGACAAACTGCTCGAAGCCGACGCCGTCAAGGCACCGCTCGGCCACACCGTCACCATCGAGGAAGTGGGTGCGCTGACGGCCTTCCTGTGCACCTCCGGTTCGTCGGGAATGACCGGGCAGACGATCTACGTCGATGCCGGAGCGCATATCGTCGCTTGAGCGAAAACGGCAGGAACGGCTTATAGTTGGCGTTCCTGCCTGTCATTTGCTCGGAGCGCGCCATGGCGACCAACTGCGGTGAACTGCTGCCCGATCCGATCCCGGATCATCCCTTGCTCAATGGACGAAAGGAGATCGGTCGCGGTGAAAGCACCATTGTTCTCGACGGTGATGTGGTCGATGGGCAGGAACGCGTCTACAAGGTGCTTTCCTCGCCGACCGACCATGCCTATTACACCGCCACGGATCGGCCGACCGGCAAGCATTTCCCCATTGTCTATGCCGATCACGGTGTTGTCGGACGCTCCAGCCGCGGTTTTCCCTTTCACATCGTCGAGGTCGAGAAGCTTTATCCGTTGCCCGGTAGTGGCGATGCCGCCGAAGTGGCGACCAAGCTGAGCGCCTCCTATTTCGATGCCTGCCTGATGTGGCGCAACCTGGCGCATGACATGGGGCGTATTGCGCTGCACCATCTGGTCGTGACGCCGATGGGGTGGAGCGATACGGTGCAGGAGTCGCTCAAGGCACTCGAGGTATTTTCGACGGAATACGGCGCGTTGCCCGATCTCATCAAGGCCGACAACCTGATGATGCGCAAGGATGGCACGCTCGTATTTTCCGATCCGGTATTCATGGAATAAGGCATGACCATCCGCCAGGTAAGTTACACATCACGGCTGCACGCCGAATCGCTCACCGGAAGTCCGCACGTTGCGGTCATTTCAATCACCGATCCGGGTTCGGACGAAGCCGTTCTCGATCCCGACTTTCTCAATGTCCTGCGCTTGTCGTTCTTCGATGCCGTGCCGGCCGACGAATACCTGCCGGCCCCGCTAACGGGCATGTTCGATCATCTCATGGCACGCCAGATAGGCGATTTTGTCAGCCAGTTGCACGCGGCGCCTGCGGCAATATCGGTCGTGGTGCATTGCGAGTATGGCGTCAGTCGCTCGGCCGCCGTCGCCCTGTACGTTTCCGCCTATGCCAAGGCGCCACTGGCAGCCCGCGAATTCGCATTCGATGCCAACCTGTGGGTGATCCAGCAGTTGTCGCGTCTGCATCCCGAACTGGCCATCGATATTCCTGTCGAGAACGGCGCCAGCGAACGCCGCACCCATCCACGCGCGGACTGAATTTTCGATTTGCCAACAGAATAAATCACCCGCTCGTTGACCTGACGCAATAAAGCGTAACGTTATGGTGCTAGGCTTTCTCCCGTCATAAGCATTTGCCGGGAGGTTGTCGTGGCCCTCAATGAAATGCATAGCGAAGCCGTCGCCGGAATTGTCGACCGCGTGGTAACTCGGTTCCGGCGTGATCCGACCTGCATGGTGCAGATCCTGCGCGAGGTGCAGGAAGCATGCGACTGGATTTCGCCGGAAGCCATCGACCGCATGCAGGCACTGCTCGGCGTGCCGCGCACCAAGATCGAGGGCGTCGCTGGCTTCTATTCGTTCTTCTACACACAACCGCGCGGCAAGTACCGCGTCCTGTTCTCCGACAACATCACCGACCGCATGCTCGGCAACAAGGCGATGATGGACCGCCTGTGCAGCAGCCTGTGGGTCGAGCGCGGCAAGGTGTCGGAGGATGGCCTGGTCAGCATCGGCAAGACCGCGTGCACCGGCATGTGCGACCAGGGGCCGGCAATGCTGGTCAATAATTACGCCGTGGCGGGGTTGACCGCAGCACGCATCGACGAGATCGCCGAACTGATCCGCAACAAGGTGCCGCTCAGCGAATGGCCGGCCGAATATTTCAGGATCGAGGACAACATCCGGCGCGCCGACATCCTGCTCGGCAGCGACCTCAAGCCGGGCGATGCGCTGCTGGCGGCGCGCGCACGGGCACCGAGCGACGGCCTGATGGCCTCCAACATGCGTTCCTGGCGCGAAGGACTGCCGACCGGCCTGAGCGGCCCGATCTCGATGCTCGACGAAATCAAGCGTTCCAACCTGCGCGGTCGTGGCGGCGCCGGCTTCACCACGGCGCTGAAGTGGGAAGCCTGCCGCAACGCCCCGCTTAAGGCCGGGCTGCAGCGCATCGTCGTCTGCAATGCCGACGAGGGCGAGCCGGGCACCTTTAAGGATCGCGTGCTGCTCTCGAAGTACGCCGATCTGGTTTTCGAGGGCATGACGGTGGCCGCCTACGCGGTCGGTGCGACGCGCGGCTTCGTCTATCTGCGTGGCGAATATCGCTACATGCTCGACCACCTGAATGCCGTGCTGGCACATCGGCGGCGCGAAAACCTGCTGGGCAACAACATCCTCGGTATCCCCGGCGCTGATTTCGAAATCGAGATCCATGTCGGCGCCGGCGCCTATGTCTGCGGAGAGGAATCGGCGCTGATCGAATCCCTCGAAGGCAAGCGCGGTACGCCGCGCAACCGCCCGCCATTCCCGGTGACCAACGGCTATCTCGACCAGCCGACCATCGTCAATAACGTCGAGACCTTCGCTTCGGCAGCGCTGATCGCGCTGAACGGCGGCGACTGGTACGCCGGCATCGGCACCCGGCATTCGGCGGGTACCAAGATTCTTTCGGTGTCCGGCGACTGCGAGCGGCCCGGCTTGTACGAATACCCCTTCGGCGTCAGCATCCGCCAGGTGCTGGAAGATTGCGGTGCGCAGGATACCCAGGCCGTGCAGGTCAGCGGGCCGTCCGGCATCTGCGTCGCCGCGGACGAATTCGACCGCATCATCGGCTTCGAGGACATCCCGACCGCCGGCGCATTCACGGTGTTCAACAATACCCGCGACATGTTCGAGGTTGCTCGCAACTACGTGCATTTCTTCCAGCACGAAAGCTGCGGCTTCTGCACGCCGTGCCGGGTTGGCACCTCGCTGCTCAAGAACCTGATGGACAAGCTGCACAACG
>Ga0209202_1002253_pt1 | contig 10811 bp, 12 predicted proteins | sample AD_UKC032_MetaG_FD_184416 | JGI IMG/M metagenome (GOLD analysis project Ga0209202, IMG submission 184416) | Active sludge microbial communities of municipal wastewater-treating anaerobic digesters from USA - AD_UKC032_MetaG (SPAdes) (version 2) | ecosystem: Engineered > Bioreactor > Anaerobic >... | reverse complement strand
CCGGGGGCTCAACCTTGACCGAGGCATTGAAGGCTACATCTCTTTTTGAAATGCAAGGAAAAGGCGCCGCACGCTATTTCCGTGTAAAGCCCTAGGCGATTACCACGAATGACTGAAAACCGCCTGACCGCCGAACTCGCCGCTCAGTTACAGGAACTCGCCACCGCCGGCCTGACCCGTCACCGCCGCGTGCTGGAAACGCCTTGTGGCCGCATTGCCACGGTCGACAGCAAAAAAGTGCTCAATTTCGCAGCCAACGATTACCTCGGCCTAGCCGGCAATGCCGAGATCGCCCGGGCGCTGGCCGATGGCGCCGTGCAGTGGGGTGCCGGCAGCGGAGCGTCGCATCTGGTCAGCGGCCATCTGGCGCCGCACGAGGCGCTGGAAAAGGAAATTGCTGAATTCACCGGCTTTCCGCGCGCCCTGACTTTCTCGACCGGCTACCTCGCCAACCTCGCGGTGACGCCAACGCTGGCCGGGCGGGGCGACGCGGTGTTCGCCGACAAGCTGAACCACGCCTCGCTGATCGACGCCATGCAGCTGGCCAAGGCCAACGGCGCCGAGGTCCAGCGCCACCCGCATAACGATGTCGCAGCGCTGGAAAAACTGCTGGCCGCGAGCAGCGCGAAGCACAAGCTGATCGTCACCGACGCCGTGTTCAGCATGGACGGCGACCTCGCACCGCTGCCGCTGCTCTTCGCGCTGGCCGAGCGCCACGACGCCTGGCTGGCAATCGACGATGCGCACGGCTTCGGCGTCCTTGGTCCGCACGGGCGCGGCAGCCTCACCCATTTCAACCTGCCTGCAGCACCACGCATTCTGCTGATGGGCACGCTGGGCAAGGCGGCCGGGGTCGGTGGCGCTTTCGTCGCCGGTTCGGAAATCGCCATCGAATACCTGCTTCAAAAGGGCCGCAGCTACATCTTCACTACCGCCGCGCCGCCGGCCATCGCCTGCGCGCTCTCCAAAAGCCTGGAAATCATCAGGCATGGCGACGCCCTGCGCGCCAGCCTGATGGCCCGCATCGCCCAGTTGCGCGATGGCCTCGCCGGCCTGCCGTGGGCTTTGCTACCGTCGCTGACCGCCATCCAGCCGCTGATCGTCGGCGACAACGAAGCCGCCATCGCCCTTTCCGGAGCGCTGTGGGAACGCGGCCTGTGGGTGCCCGCCATCCGCCCGCCAACAGTCCCGAAAGGCACGGCGCGGCTGCGCATTTCCGTTTCCGCCGCCCACACCGAAGCCGACATCGCCCAGTTGATCGGTGCCCTCGAGGAACTCGCATGACCGCTCCCCTCGTTTTCCTGCCCGGCTGGTGTCTCGGCCGTGGCCCGCTGAATGCTGCGGTCGACGCCCTGCAAGGCACGATTTTCGACCTGCCCGGCTACGGTGACGCGCCACTGATCACCGACTTCGACGCCGCCGTCGCCGACATCGCCGCCCGCCTGCAACCCGGCACGACGCTCGCCGGCTGGTCGCTCGGCGCCCAACTGGCGCTTGCCGTCGCCGCCCGCGCGCCGGAAAAAATCGGCAAGCTGCTGCTCGTTGCCGGCACCGCCTCCTTCGTCCAGCGCGACGGCTGGCCAAACGCCATGCCGCCGGAAATGCTGGCCGATTTCGCCGCCAACGTCGCTGCCGATGTCGAGGCCATGCTGCCGCGCTTCGTCGGTGGCTTCAATCGCGGCGACGCCCGAGCCAAGGACGTGACGCGCCAGTTGCTCGAACTGGCCGACCCACGCCCGCCGGCCGCGACGCTGGCCACTGGGCTGGGCTGGCTGCGCGATGTCGATCTGCGCCCGCTTGCCCCACTGGTCAAGGCGCCGACCCTGCTGTTCCACGGCGCCGCCGACATGCTGATGCCGCTCGCCGCCGCCGAAGCGCTAGGTGCGCTGATTCCCGGCGCCCGCCTTGAAGTGCTGGCCGGGTGCGCGCACGCCCCGTTCATTTCCCGACCGGACGAATTCCTCGCCCGCCTGCAAGCCTTCGTCGATGACTAGGCCGCCCAAGGCACGCATCCGCAATTCCTTCGAGCGCGCCGCGCCAAGCTACGATGACGCGGCCGTCGTCCAGCGCCGCGTCTGCGACCGGCTGGCTGCCGGTCTGCCGGCCGATCTTGCGGCGAGCTGGCTGCTCGACGCCGGCTGCGGCACCGGCTTCGCACAACCGTTGCTGTGTCAGCGCTTCCCGGCTGCCCACGCCATCGCCCTCGATTTCGCGCCCGCCATGCTGCGCCGGATCGGTGCGCCGTGTTGCCGGCTGGCTGGCGACCTTGAACATCTGCCGCTGGCCGCGAACAGTGTCGACCTCTACTGGTCGAGCCTTGCTGTCCAGTGGTGCGACCTGCCGCAGGCGCTGGCCGAAGCTCACCGTGTGCTGACCACCGACGGCCACCTCGCGCTGGCCAGCCTCGGCCCCGCCACCTTCCATGAAATGCGCAGCGCCTTCGCCGGCATCGACGGGCATCGCCATACCCTGACTTTCCATACGGCGGAGGAAATGCGCCATCTGGCCAGTGACACCCGCTTCGGCGCGGTCGACGTCGAAATGCGCACGGAAATCGCGCACTACGCCGACTTCAAATCGCTGCTGCGCGCGGTCAAGGCGCTCGGCGCCAACCAACTCGGCGAGGGACGGCGCACCACGCTGCTGAGCCGCACCGCCTTCAGCCGCGCCGCCGAGGCCTATGAAAATCTTCGCACGGTGGCCGGCCTGCCGCTCACCTACGACGTCATCACCCTCCACGCACGCAAATGAACCGCGCCTACTTCCTGACCGGCACCGATACCGAAATCGGCAAAACGTTTGTTACCTGCGCCCTTCTTCGCCGTGCCCGCCAGCTTGGCCTCAATGCGGCCGGCCTGAAACCAGTGGCGGCGGGTACCGACGCCGCGGGCAGGAACGACGACGTTGAAAACATCCGCGCCGCCAGCAGCGTCACGCTACCGTTGGAGGTAATCAACCCTTACCGCTTCGCGCCGGCCATCGCCCCGCACCTGGCTGCTGCCGAAGCCGGCGTCGCTATCGATTTTTCCCGCATCGCCGCCGCCTGCGCCGAGGCCCGGCAGCAAACCGACCTGCTGATCGTCGAAGGCGTCGGCGGATTTCGTGTGCCTTTGGGCGTCGACCGTGACAGCGCTGACCTCGCGGTCGCCCTCGGCCTGCCGGTGATTCTGGTCGTCGGCCTGCGTCTTGGCTGCATCAATCACGCCCTGCTCACCGCTGAAGCCATCGCCGCGCGCGGTCTGAGGCTGGCCGGCTGGGTCGCGAACCGGATCGACCCCGACATGGTCCGCGTCGAGGACAACATCGCCGCCCTGCGCCAACGCATCGTCGCGCCGCTGCTCGGCAGCGTGCCGCGCATTGCCGGCAGCAATCCGGCCGCAGCCGCATCGTTCCTTGAACTGTCGTCCGTCATCTGACGACCGCCGCCCGCAAAACCCGCAACAGTTATAATCCAGCGCCATGAAACTACTCTTCGATCTTTTCCCGGTCATCCTGTTTTTCGCGACCTTCAAGTATTACGGCAACAATCCGGAAGGCGCTGCGGCGCTGGTCGGCAGTCTGCTCGGCAGTGCCGTGCTCGACGTCAAGCAGGCGCCGATCCTGCTCGCCACCGTCGTCGTCATTGTCGCCACCATGGCGCAGATCGCCTGGGTGCATTTCCGCCATGGCAAAGTCGACAAGATGCTGTGGGTCAGCCTCGTGCTGGTGTCGGTCTTCGGCGGCATGACCCTGATTTTCCAGGACGAAACCTTCATCAAGTGGAAGCCGACCATCCTCTACTGGGTGTTCGCCGGCAGCATGGCCTTCGCCGCGCTGGTGCTGAAGAAAAACCCGATCAAGCTCATGCTTGGCGAGCAACTGACCCTGCCCGAACCGGTCTGGGGCAGGCTCAACCTGGCGTGGATTGGCTTTTTCCTGTTCATGGGCGTGCTCAACCTGATCGTCGCCTTCAATTTCTCGACCGATATCTGGGTCGATTTCAAACTCTTCGGCGGCATGGGGCTGCTGCTCTTGTTCGTACTCGGGCAGGGCCTGATGCTGTCGAAATACGTCGAGGAGAAGTAACAGATGCTTTACGTCATTATCGGTGAAGACCAGCCCGGCACGCTCGACCAGCGCCTTGCCGCCCGCCCCGCCCACCTCGAACGCCTGCTGGCGCTTCAGGCAGAAGGCCGCCTGATCATCGCCGGCCCCTGCCCGGCAATCGACTCGCCGGATCCCGGTCCGGCTGGCTTCTCGGGCAGCGTCATCGTCGCCGAATTCGCCTCGCTGGATGCCGCCCAGGCCTGGGCCGACGCCGACCCTTATGTCGCCGCCAAGGTTTACGCCAAAGTCGCGGTCAAGCCGTTCAAGAAAGTGCTACCGGCATGAGCAGCGAAACGGCTGAATTGCTGCGCCAGCGCATGGCGGTGCTGGAACCGTCATCCGTCGTCATCGAGGACGAGTCGCATCGCCACGCCGGTCATGCCGGCGCCAAGGAGGGCGGCCATTACAAAATCACCATAGTCGCCGCCGCCTTTGCCGGCCAGAATACGGTCAAGCGCCACCAGGCCGTTTATGCGGCAGCCGGCGACTTGATGCGCGGCCGGATTCACGCACTTGGCATCCGTGCATTTTCACCCGACGAAGTATAATCTTCCGGTTTTTACTCACACCTACCCACACCCCAAGGAAAATCGAATGATCAAAGCCTCCTCTCTCGCCGCCATGCTTGTGGCTGGCCTCATCGCCGCAGCCCCGGCCGGCGCCGCTGACAAGGGCGGCGCTGTCGCCACTGTCAACGGCCAGGCCATTCCGCAAAACACCTTCAATGCCTTCATCGCCCAGCAGAAGGCTCAGGGCACGCCGGACTCGCCGGAACTGCAGGCCGCCGTCAAGGAAGAGTTGATCCGCCGCGAAATTCTCGTGCAGGAAGCCAAGAAGAAAGGTCTCGACAAGAACCCCAACGTTCAGGGCCAGGTCGAACTCGCCCGCCAGGCTGTGCTGATCCAGGCCTTCCTGTCGGACTATGTGCGCGCCCACCCAATCAGCGATGATCAGCTCAAGAAGGAATATGACGCGATCAAGGGCAACCTCGGCAGCACCGAATTCAAGGCCAAGCACATCCTGGTCGCCACCGATGAGGAAGCCAAGGCGATCATCGCCAAGCTGGAAAAGGGCGAGTCGTTCGCCGAACTGGCCAAGCAGTCCAAGGATCCGGGTTCACGCGAAAAAGGCGGCGAACTAGGCTGGAATCCATCGAAGGTCTATGCCAAACCGTTCGCTGACGCACTCACCAGTTTGAAGAAGGGTGACATGACCAAGACGCCGGTCAAGACCGATTTCGGCTACCACGTCATCGTGCTGGAAGACACCCGCCCGCTGAATCCGCCGCCGTTCGAGCAGATCAAGCCGCAACTCCAGCAGCGCGCCCAGCAGCAGCAGATCGAGCAACTTGTCAAGTCGCTACGCGAGAGCGCCAAGGTCAACTAAGCAACAGCACTGATCACGCACAACGCCCGCCACTCATCTGGCGGGCGTTTTCATTTCCCGGGCGTTGCCCTACTCGACCCTGAACGGCAGAAACTCGGAGTTGATACGGTCATAAGTGCCATTGCGCTTGATTTTCTCGAGCGCCCGGTTGACCTGCTCCCGGAGTTCGGGGTGGCGCGGATTGATTGCGAAACGGGCATAGCCACCCAGTTCCGGTACCTCCAATACGCTTGACTCGAGGCCCAGCGTGGCGAACTGCTCGTTCTGGCGCAGGAGGATGCAGGTCATCAGCGGAACAAGTGCAGCCTGCGCGATGCCTGCCGACAACTGTTCGAGCATCTGGTTGTAATCCAGAGCGGTGATGGTCTCCCAGTGCCGTGTACGCGAATAACTCTCCTGTGCCGACCCCTTGAAGGTCGAAACACGTATCCCCGCCCGCCCCGGCTTAACGCCCGGTCGCGCAAACCACATCGTCAATGAACGATAGACCGGATTGGTGAACAGCACCTTCTTGCTGCGCTCAGGCGTCTTGAGCAGGCCGGTCGCTACAATGTCGAAATGATCGGTCGCCAGTTCATCGATCAGATAATCGAGTTTGGCGGCGTGAAACTGGCAGTCCGCCTTCATTTCGGCGCATAGTGCTCGCGCCAGGGACGGATAAAAACCGGTCAGCTTGCCCTCTGTGTCAAGGTAGGAAGCTGGCGGGGTATCATCGAGCAAGGCGACCCTGAGCACCGGCCCTGCCGCATTTGCCGAGATCGCCGTAGAGCACAGCAACAGGCCCAGACACAACGCAAAAATCTTGTTGATGGATACCATGCATTATTCTTCCTTGATATTTTTTCGAGTATAGGTCAGGCCACGCGCCAATTTGGTGCACAAACTCAAATTTTCCAGTGTGCGGCACGCTGAAAACTTGATTCAGGTTCACGCCAGCACCTCCTTGCCCGCACAAAATTCACGTCCAATGCGCTTATTCCGTCCTGCGTTCTGCATCGCCGCCATCATTTTCAGCCACAGCCTGCCGGCGCTCGCCGCGCTGCCCCTGCAACCGTGGCTCGACACGGCACTGCCCGGCGCCCGAATACTTCTCCCGCCGGGCACCTATCAGGGCCCGGCCGTCATCACCAAGCCGATCACGCTGGAAGGCAACGGCAAGGTCATCATCGATGCCGGCGGCAAGGGCACTGTCCTCACCGTCAAGGCCGACCATGTGACGCTGCGCGGACTGACCCTGCGTGGCAGTGGCGAATCGCACGACAAGATCGATGGCGCCGTGATGGCCGAAGGCAGCCACCTGCTGATCGAGAATAACGTCATCGAGGGTGTGCTGTTTGGCATCACCCTGCACAAGGTCACGGACAGCGTCATTCGCGCCAACCGCATCCGCTCGCGCCCGTTCGACTCGGCCGACCGCGGCGACGGCGTACGCCTCTGGTACAGCACCGGCAATCGCATCGAAGACAACGATATTGCGCAAATTCGCGATATCACGGTGACCAATTCGCCGTACAACCGGTTTACCGGGAATACGATCAAGGACAGCCGGCGCGCCTTCAATTTCCTTTTTGCCAACCGCAGCCTGGTCGACCGCAACATTCTTGAGCGAAATTCAACCGGCATCATTGCCCTCAATTCCGACGGCCTGGTCATCCGCAACAACCGAGTCATGCACGCCATGGATGCTTCCGGGGCCGGCATCGCGCTCAAGGAAACCTCGGCCGCGCTGGTCTTCAACAATGAAATCGTCCATTGCGCCCACGGCATCATGGCCGACTCGCCAATGGACCCGTTCAACCGCATCGTCTTCATCGACAACCTGATCGCCCACAACATCACCGGCGTCTATTTCTATGGCGCCAAGGGCGGTCATATCGCCTTAGGGAACACCTTCCGCGGCAACCTGTGGCCGGTCACCATCATTGGCGACGGCGACCCGATGAATGATGTCTGGCGGGGTAATTACTGGGACGAATACGAGGGTTTCGACCTCAACAAGGACGGCTTCGGCGACCGCCCGCATGAAGTACTGGCCTACGCCGACCGCATCTGGATCGAGACGCCCGAAGCCAAGTTCTTCCGCAATTCGCCTGTCCTCGAACTGCTCGATTTTCTCGAACGCCTGGCGCCATTTTCTGCACCGTCGCTGATCCTGCGCGACACGGCGCCGCGCATGAGTCCCACCCGCAGCGTCAAGCCCTTGCCACGCAGCGACTGAAAATCTGCCGCCATGGCGTACACTGCGGGTCTCACCTTCAGGCAGGACGCCCGATGCACAACGAACACTTCATTCCGGGCAAGGATGCCTCGCTCGAATACGCCATCGCTTCCATGCAGACCAAGCTGGCGGCGCTCGGTTTCGACATCGAGGAATGCTCCTGGCTCAACCCGGTCGATAATGTCTGGTCAGTACATGTGCGCAATCGCGAATGCCCGCTGATGTTCACCAACGGCAAGGGCGCGACGAAACTGGCGGCGCAGGCCAGCGCACTCGGCGAATATTTCGAGCGCCTGTCGTGCAATTATTTCTGGAATCACTACTATCTCGGCGACGCCATCGCCAACCGCAGCTACGCGCATTACCCGCGCGAGCGCTGGTTCGCCATTGAAGGTACCGACTGGCCAGCCGAACTGCTGACGCCGCACCTGCAGGCCTTCTATAACCCGGAAGGCAGCATCCCGGCCGAAGCACTGATCGACATGAACACCGGCCACTACGAGCGTGGCATCTGCGCCATCCCGTACCTGCGCCAGCGCGACGGCGCCGAGGTCTATTTCCCGGTCAACATCATCAGCAACCTGTACGTCAGCAACGGCATGTCGGCCGGCAACACGGAGGCCGAAGCGCGCGCCCAGGCGCTGTCGGAAATTCTCGAACGCCACGTCAAATTCAAGGTCATCGCCGAAGGCCTTTGCCTGCCGGATGTGCCTGAAGAGGTCATCGCCCGTTACCCGACAATCGCCGCCGGCATTGCCGGGTTACGCGCTGCCGGCTTCGGGATTCTGGTCAAGGATGCTTCGTTGGGCGGCCACTACCCGGTGCTGTGCGTAACCATGCTCAACCCGCGCGACCAGGGTGTCTTTGCCAGCTTCGGCGCGCATCCGCGATTTGAAATCGCGCTTGAGCGTGCCCTGACCGAACTGCTGCAGGGCCGGGCGCTTGAAGCACTCGACGGCTTTCCACCGCCCGGTTTCGATCTCGACGAAGTGGCCAGCGCGCCGAACATCGAAATCCATTTCGTCGATTCCAGCGGCATCGTCCATTGGAATTTCTTCAGCGAAACACCGGATTTCGAGTTTGCCGACTGGAATTTCAACGACCTTGAAAGCGGCAGCACTACCGATGACTACGCCTGGCTTGCCGGGCGTATCCACGCCGACGGTCACGACATCTACATCGCCGATTTCGACCATCTCGGCGTCTACGCCTGCCGCATCCTGGTGCCCGGCATGTCGGAGATCTACCCGATTGACGATCTGGAGTGGGAGAACAACAGCAACGGCGCCGCCGTCCGCCCGGCCATCCTGAATCTCGCCGAACTCGACGACGATCAGTGCGGCCAGCTGCTCGACACACTGAACGAGCTGAACCTTGCCGACGAAAGGCCGGTTGCCGCGCTGATCGGCCTCGCCCCGGACGCCTGCTCGCTATGGGCCGACCTGCGCCTCGGCGAACTCAAAACGATGCTGGCGCTTGCCGCCGGCGACCGTGACGCGATCCGCGAAGGCTGCGAATGGGTACGTCAGTTCGCCCAGCTCGACAGCGACCGCCGCCGCACCTACCGCTGCATCGAAACCCTGCTCCAAATGGACGACCCCGACAGCCACGAGGCCGCACTGGTCGCCCTCTACGGCGACACCACGCTCGACCAGGCGACCGACCTGATCGATGGCGAATTGCGCTTCTTCGGCCTGCCCTCGCCCGGCCTCGACCTCGCCGGCTGCACGACGCACCAATGCCTGCTTAGACAATACGTAAAGTTGCAAGCTGCGGCAAACGTTGCGGTCGACGCCTGAAAAAGGCAAAAAAACCTCACTTGACACGTATCTATATTTCCATAGACTTGGAAATATGGATACGTTAGTCGCCGCCGAAATTCTCGCCGCCCTTGGCCATGAGTCCCGTCTTGCCATCTTTCGCCTGTTGATCGAGGCCGGTCCCGACGGCATCAATGCGACCGCCATCGGCGAGAAGCTCGGCATTCCCAATGCCACGCTGTCTTTCCATCTCTCGCATCTCAGCCGGGTTGGCCTGATCAAGGGGGAGCGCGAGAGTCGTTTTATCCATTATTCTGCCGAGTACGCGACGATGGACGATCTGATCGCCTTCCTGACCCGGAACTGCTGCCAGGGCGGCCAATGCCTGCCGAAGACCCAAGCCGTCGCCACCATGGACAAACGGCGGGCCGAGGTGAACTCATGAATACAGCCACCATGCGAGCAACTCCCTGGGGCTGGCTTTCGCTGGCTCTCGTTGCCTGGGTAGCCGCCTACGCCAGCCTGTTGCCCTTTGCCGACTTCGTCATTGCCCTGTTCGGTCTGACGCGCGCAACGCATCTGGGCGAAGCGCTCCACTTTTTCGTCTACGACACACCCAAGGTGTTGCTGTTGCTGACCGGGGTGGTCTTCATCATGGGGGGGATCCATACCTTCGTCACTCCCGAGCGCACGCGCGCACTGCTGGCCGGACGGCGGCTCGGTATCGGCAACGTGATGGCGGCAAGCCTCGGCGTCGTCACGCCGTTCTGCTCGTGCTCGGCGGTGCCGCTGTTCATCGGCTTCCTTTCAGCCGGCGTGCCGCTGGGCGTGACATTTTCCTTTCTGATCGCCGCACCGATGGTCAACGAAATTGCCCTGGCCTTGTTGTTCGGCTTATTCGGCTGGAAGGTGGCAGCACTGTATCTCGGCCTGGGTTTGAGCGTTGCCATCGTCGCCGGCCTCGTGATTGGCCGGATCGGCATGGAACGCCATCTTGAAGACTGGGTGCGACAGATGCAGTCGAGCCAGTCGGCGAACTACGAAGCCGGACAACTGACCTGGCCTGAGCGCATTGATGCCGGCGTTGCACACGTGAAGGAGATCGTCGGCCGCGTCTGGCGCTGGGTCCTGCTCGGCATCGCCGTCGGCGCGGGTATCCATGGCTACGTGCCGCAAGACCTGCTGGCATCGATCATGGGCAGGGATGCGCCTTGGTGGTCGCTGCCGGCGGCCGTGCTGCTCGGCGTACCAATGTACAGCAACGCGGCGGGCATCATCCCGGTGGTCGAAGCCCTGCTCGGCAAGGGCGCAGCGCTCGGTACCGTGCTGGCTTTCATGATGAGCGTCATCGCACTATCGTT
>Ga0209202_1002247_pt1 | contig 10835 bp, 12 predicted proteins | sample AD_UKC032_MetaG_FD_184416 | JGI IMG/M metagenome (GOLD analysis project Ga0209202, IMG submission 184416) | Active sludge microbial communities of municipal wastewater-treating anaerobic digesters from USA - AD_UKC032_MetaG (SPAdes) (version 2) | ecosystem: Engineered > Bioreactor > Anaerobic >... | reverse complement strand
GATTTAACACTAACTATTAATTCAGGTGCGGAAGTAGCAAATGATACCACTGTCATTCCAATTACGATTTTAGAAATATTTAGTCGTAATGACATTCCGACGGCAGATTTTAAAAGCCAATCTCCTCCCAAAACAAGGAGCACCAAACCTAAAATAATAAAAAGAAAATCCATATTTACTAATAAAGAATTGCAAAAATAGCAAATATAACCCATAAAAAAAGGTCTTAATAAATAAGACCTTCCTAAATATATTGTCGAAAAATTAATCTATTTTTTTTACATCAGATTCAGAATACCCCAAAGATTTCATTACTTTATTATAATCTGAATAATCTATTTTACCTGAAAAATAACCAGGCACTATAACTATTCTAAAGGTTTGATTTTGTGTCCATTGCGGACCAAGAATTGTTAAAGGGAAATCAGCAGAACTTAAAAATAAGTTTACATCAAATTGAGTAAAATCATAATTGTATTGTAAATCACCTTCATCCAATTGAACCGTTTGAGGCATTAGTCTCCAAATTGGAGTTCCATTTTGAACATCCCATAATAAATAAACTAACACAACATCAGAAGCATAAATCTGTGGATTTAAAGTAATTAAACTACTAAACTCATTCTGTGGTGAAAAACTTCTGGTAACTTCAAAAACTTCACTTATTGTATCATTGTCTACATAGTCCGGATTTTCTTCAATAGTACATCCCTGTAATGCTATCATCCCGATAAACACTAAAATTAAGGTAATTTTTTTCATAATTAATTTTTTAATGATTCATGATATTATATGCTAACCAATACTTGTGCCAAAGTTATCTTTTTTGAACCATTTGCCCTAATTTATTTTTCTTACATTTGAAAGATGAAAGAAAATGAATCGCTTTTTATGGTTATGTTGGGATGTTCTCCAGCCGGAAGACTGACTGAACAGCATGATGTTTTTTTTGGAATTGGCAAAAATTTAAAAGAATTAGTTCCTGATATGAAAACCTTTTGGACGGAAGCAAAAGGCAAAATTCATATTGATGCTTGGCGTAAAGTATCTTTTGTCGACAGTTTCAAAATTGAAGTGGTTTCGCCTGAAGAAAATTTACCCAATCCGGAAAAATTATTTTTCATCAATCTTGGGGGTTATAAAGAAAATGAGTTTGAAGAATATCATTACAAGTTAATAACTGTTGCGAAAAACAAAGCCGAAGCAATTAAAAAATCTAAACAAACCACCTTTTATAAACATTGTGGTTTTAAAGGAGCGACTTCACATATTGACGATAAATATGGAGTGGATGTGGATGATATTTATGAAATTGAGGATATTTTAAGTTCAAAATTTAAAGAAAAATTTAAACTTAAAATCACCAAAATTAATTCTACCGAAGAAGATACCCTAGAAATAGGCTATTTAAAAATTGACAAATTACTGAAAAATGAACAATAAAATAAGTAACCTATTTTCAAGGCTATACCTACTTCTATTTTCTGTTATAGGAACTGCACAAATTTCTGAAGCTTCAACTATTGTTGCCAAAAATGCCACTTTAGAATTATTAGGTGATGGTTATATTTTCACCGAAGGTCCGGCTGTAGATAAAAAAGGAAATGTATTTTTTACTGATCAACCCTATAACAAAATTATCCGTTGGGATGCTACAACTAAAAAAATGTCTGTTTTCTGTTCAGAATCCGGTCGTTCCAACGGAATGTATTTTGACAAGAAAGGCTATTTGATTACTTGTGCCGATATGGACAATCAACTATGGCAATTTGACAACGAAGGAAATCATAAAGTCATTTATGAAGATACCATGAATGCTCACAATGGTCCGAATGATCTGTGGATTGATGCGAAAAACGGCATTTATTTTACCGACCCTTTGTATGTTCGGAATTATTGGAAAAGAGATTCCATCAGTAAACGAAACGGAAAAAATGTATATTATCTTTCCTCAGATAGAAAATCAATCATAACTGTCGATGATAACTTAGTTCAACCAAATGGCATTATTGGCACTCCTGATGGAAAAAAACTATATGTAGCAGATATTGGTAACAGTAAAACCTATGTTTATGATATTCAAAAAGATGCCACTTTAACAAATAGAAAATTATTCTGCGAAATGGGTTCCGATGGCATGACTGTTGACAACCAAGGAAATGTTTATTTAACCGGAAATGGCGTGCATATTTTTGACAAAAACGGAAATAAAATTGCTCAAATTCCTGTTCCGGAAAGCTGGACAGCCAATGTTTGTTTCGGAGGAAAAGATTTCAACATATTATTTATAACTGCAATGGATTCTGTTTATGGATTAAAAATGAATGTAAAAGGCGTTCGCTAATTAAAATCAAAAAGCATGGGAAGAAATAATCCGAAGAATATTAAAATTCACAACGATAAATTGCACAAAGAGCAAGCAAAAAAGAAAGAAAAAGAAATGACTAGAAAAGAAAAATTGAAAGCTATTATAAAAAAAAGTAATGAAGGAAATAAGCCTTCGTGACTAATGTATCATTCCATTTCACCTTCGTAATACCCCGAAATAACAACCATTTCTTCCAAATCAAAAGGATTGACTGCTTGAATATTTTGAAAATCCAATCGGTATTTTGTATTTGACAAAACCGTAACCTGAACGGTATAACCTGCTAAACTATACACTTTTGAACCTTTCACATACGAGCCTTGAGCAAATAAAACTTCCCCTATCCCCCCTATTCCAAAATCATAAACTCCATTGGGTGCACTACTTGATGTAAGTGGAAAATTTACAGTAAAATTAATAGATTCATAATCGGAAGTCCCAACGTTCCCTTTTGTCAAAGCAAAATTCATAGCACCCTCACCAGGCATATTGGCTGTTGCATTGGAAACTGTTGCACTTGTTGGAGTAAATTCTATACCATCCACTTGAATATCTGAATCGAAATCTAGAGACGAATCGTCTGAAGAATCACAAGCAATCAAAGATGAAATTGCAATAATTAAAAAAAAGATTTTTTTCATGATTTTTAATGTAAAAATACTACTCTGATTGAAATTAAAAAGTTAAAACCTTTCAGAAATGAAAGGTTTTAGAATTTTTATAAAATTGTATACTACATATTTCTTCGATACTGTCCTCCTACTTCAAACAACGCATTGGTAATTTGCCCTAACGAACAATATTTTGTTACTTCCATCAATCGTTCAAAAAGATTTTGATTTTTGATAGCTGCTTCTTGTAAAGAATTCAATAATTCTGAAACCTTTTGTTCGTGTAATTGATGCAAAGTTTCCAACGTATTTATTTGAAATTGTTTCTCTTCTTCTGTTGCACGGATCACTTCTCTTGGAACAACTGTCGGCGAACCTTTTGAACTCAAAAATGTATTTACGCCAATAATTGGAAAATCACCATTATGTTTCAACGTTTCATAATACAACGATTCTTCTTGAATTTTAGAACGTTGATACATAGTTTCCATCGCTCCTAAAACACCACCACGTTCAGTAATTCGATCAAATTCTTGCAGTACAGCGTCTTCTACCAAATCAGTTAATTCTTCAATGATAAAGGAACCTTGAATTGGGTTTTCGTTTTTAGCTAAACCTAATTCTTTATTAATAATCAATTGAATTGCCATCGCACGACGCACCGATTCTTCCGTTGGCGTGGTAATCGCTTCGTCATAGGCATTGGTATGTAACGAATTACAATTATCATAAATTGCATATAAAGCTTGAAGCGTTGTACGAATGTCATTAAAGTCAATTTCCTGAGCATGCAACGAACGACCGGATGTTTGAATATGGTATTTCAACATTTGAGCTCTTTCGTTGGCTCCGTATTTATTTTTTAAGGCTTTTGACCAAATCTTTCTTGCCACACGACCAATCACAGCATACTCCGGATCGATTCCGTTGGAGAAAAAGAAGGATAAATTCGGACCGAAATCATTGATATTCATTCCACGACTCAAATAATATTCTACATACGTAAAACCATTTGCCAAGGTAAAAGCTAATTGTGTGATTGGATTGGCTCCGGCTTCTGCAATGTGATAACCCGATATGGAAACCGAATAAAAGTTACGCACATTTTTCTGGATGAAATATTCTTGTACATCTCCCATTAATCGAAGAGCAAATTCTGTTGAAAAAATACACGTATTCTGTGCTTGATCTTCTTTTAAAATATCGGCCTGTACGGTTCCGCGAACCTGAGCCATTGTTTTGATTTTTATATCATTATAAACATCAGCCGGTAATACTTGATCTCCGGTAACTCCCAACAACATCAATCCTAATCCGTTATTCCCTTGAGGAAGTTCTCCATTGTATTTCGGTTTTTCAACACCCTTTTTCTTGAAGATTTCATTGATTTTTTCTTCAACTTCTACTTGTAAGTTATTTTCAATGATGTATTTTTCACAATTTTGGTCGATTGCCGCATTCATGAAAAAGCCTAACAACATGGGAGCCGGACCATTAATGGTCATACTCACAGAAGTCATCGGGTGACTCAAATCGAAACCAGAATATAATTTTTTTGCATCATCTAAACAACAAATGGAAACGCCGGCATTTCCTATTTTACCATAAATATCCGGACGCAAATCAGGGTCGTTCCCATACAAAGTAACCGAGTCAAAAGCGGTTGATAAACGCTTGGCGGGTAATCCAGCACTTACATAATGAAAACGTTTGTTTGTTCGTTCCGGACCGCCTTCACCGGCAAACATTCTGGATGGATCTTCACCTTCTCTTTTGAAAGGATACAATCCTGAAGCAAAGGGAAACTCTCCGGGAACGTTTTCCTGTAAATTCCATTTTAAGATATCGCCCCATGCTTGGTATTTGGGTAATGCTACTTTTGGGATTTGAGAATGCGAAAGTGATTCGGTATGTGTGTCTATATTGATCACTTTATCACGAACTTTAAAACTGTAAACCGGATTTTTGTATTTGTTTACTTTTTCATCCCATGTTAAAATGATTTCCCAATTAAATGGGTCCAAGTTCATTTTAACACGATCAAATTCTTTGGTTAATAAACTTAAAAATTCTTTATTGCTGTCAGACTGGGCCTGTAAAAGTCTTTCTTCATCCAATCCAAATTTGGTCAGACCTAATTGATGTACATGACTTACCGATTCAATGGTTTTGTATATTCCGTACAATTTCTGAGCTACTTCCACTTGTGTTAAAACAGTCTCGTCGTATTTGCGATTATTCTCTGCAATTTCAGACAAATATCTTGTGCGATGTGGCGGAATCACGAAAATCTTTTCGCTCATTTCTCGCGTAATCTCAAATGTCGATTTTAAATCGGCACTTGTTTTCTCCACAATTTTATCCATCACTTTTTTGTAAAGCGTATTCATTCCCGGATCATTAAATTGAGAAGCAATGGTTCCAAAAACAGGAAGCAAATCCAAATCGGCATCCCATAGATTGTGGTTACGTTGGTATTGTTTTTTCACATCTCTTAACGCATCCAACGAACCTCTTTTATCAAATTTATTGATAGCCACTAAATCGGCAAAATCAAGCATATCAATTTTTTCCAATTGTGTGGCAGCACCAAATTCAGGAGTCATTACATATAACGAAACATCGGAATGTTCGATAATTTCCGTATCACTTTGACCAATTCCGGAAGTTTCCAGAATAATAATATCGTATTTTGCTGCTTTCAACACTTGAATGGCTTCGGCAACATATTTAGATAAGGCTAAATTGGATTGACGAGTTGCCAACGAACGCATATAAACTCTTGGATTGTTAATAGCGTTCATTCGTATTCTGTCTCCTAACAAAGCTCCACCTGTTTTTCTTTTGGATGGATCTACAGAAATTAATCCGATTGTTTTTTTAGGAAAATCGATTAGAAATCGACGAACCAATTCATCTACTAATGATGATTTTCCGGCTCCTCCTGTTCCGGTGATTCCGAGAACTGGAATTTTGGAGGTTTCATTTTCTTTGTGAATAATATCTAAGGTTTCTTTAGCAATATCAGGGAAATTCTCTGCAGCAGAAATTACTCTGGCAATAGAACGCGGATTTTTATCCTCTAAGTGTTTGGCTTCACCATTTAAAACATCTCCAACAGGAAAATCAGCTTTTTGAACCAAATCGTTAATCATTCCTTGCAATCCCATGGCACGACCATCATCAGGAGAATAAATTCTAGTGATTCCGTAATCGTGTAAATCTTTGATTTCTTCCGGTAGAATTACGCCCCCGCCTCCACCAAATATTTTAATGTGACCGGCTCCTTTTTCTTTGAGCAAATCGTGCATGTATTTGAAATATTCATTATGCCCGCCTTGATAAGACGTCATTGCAATTGCATTGGCATCTTCTTGAATGGCAGTATTTACTACTTCTTCCACGCTTCGGTCGTGACCCAAATGAATCACCTCTACTCCAGTTGCCTGAATAATTCGACGCATGATGTTGATGGCTGCATCGTGTCCGTCAAAAAGGGATGCGGCTGTTACAATTCTTACTTTATTTTTAGGAATATAAGGTGTTGCTTGTTCCATTGCTAAAAAAATGATGTTTTTGAGGGTGCAATTTACGGAATTAATAAAATTTGTAGATGAAAAATTAGAAAAATGAATTACAAAAATAGTTTCAGAACAACCAGTAAGAGATGTTATTGATTGAAGAAAAACGGAAGAATTTAAATTTAGATGTTCTGTGTGCTATTTAAAGGCATGATATTTGTCTACTTTTAAAATCAAAACTTATATATACCATGAAAAAATTACCACTGCTTTTTACTTTTTTTATTCTTTTAGGTTGTGCAGAAATGCAACAAATAGCCAACCAAATTCCTCAAACAGGGTCAATCCTCAGTAATGCCGATATTGCCATTGGTTTGAAGGAAGCTTTAAATAACGGTATCGAAAAACAAGTCTCTAAATTGACAAAAACAGATGGTTTTTTTAAAAATGAAACCGTAAAAATTCTGCTACCTGATGAATTAAAAATAGTCGACACCCGATTACGCTCTATTGGATTATCAAATTTAGCAGATGAGGGTTTAAAAGTTTTAAATCGTGCTGCAGAAGATGCTGTGAAAGAAGCTACTCCGATTTTTGTTGATGCCGTAAAACAAATGACTTTTTCTGACGCAAAAAATATTTTGATGGGAAATGAATCAGCAGCAACTAGCTATTTAAAAAATACTACTTCAACAGCTTTGTATTCAAAATTTAATCCGGTTATTAAAAGTTCCTTTTCAAAAGTGGGTGCTGATAAAGTTTGGACCAATATTATAACTAGGTACAATTCTATTCCATTGGTTACAAAAATCAATCCCGATTTAACAGATTATACAACCAATAAAGCGATGGATGGTGTTTTTAAAATGATAGCTGTAGAAGAAAAACAAATACGTACTAATTTGAATGCCAGAAGTTCAGATATTTTAAGAAAGGTTTTTGCATTACAAGATTGAAAATAGAAAAAAGACTATCCATTAAATCAGTCTTAAAAATTTAATAATCAATAACATATATATAACAAAGGCTTAACACAATAAGCTAACAATTCTTCTGATATTTGCATCAATAAAAAAGTTTGTTTGGTTAGGTTAGTTAGTTAGTTTTAGATTAAAGTCAGTGTTTGAGACCACTGACTTTTTTTATACTTTTGATTTTAAAAACGAGATAACTGCTTTATTAAACTGGTTTGGTTGTTCAACATTAACTACATGACCACAATTCTCTATCACAAATAATTTTGACGAACGGTAATGTTTTTCCACCACTTGTTTAACAGAAGGTAAAAACATATAATCCTCTTCCCCCATGACATATAGGGTTGGAATATTGATTTCTACCTGACGAAACCACTTTAAAACCGGATTTATTTCAGCCGTTAATTTAAACCATTTGATAAATTCTTTCTGGTATAATTTTTTGGCTTCATTGATAAAAAGTAAACGTGATTGTTTGTGATTTTTTTTAGGCATAATCACAAAAGCAAAAAATTTATATAATACCAAATAAGGTAAAACATATTTGAACATATTTCCCAATCGCATCAAAATTTGAGAACGAAAATTCATTTTTAAAATTGCTCCACCCATAATCATCGATTTCACCCTTGAAGGATGCATTTCTGCCAATTGTCTAATCACAATAGTTCCTAACGAAATTCCAACAAAATGAGAAGCTTCAATTTTCAAATGGTCAATCACTTCAATCACATCATGAGCGATTGATTTAAAGGTATATTTTTTTTGAAAACCATCTTTTAAACTTGGTTTAGATTCACCATGACCACGTAAATCTAAGAGTAATACATTGAAATGTTTTTGAAATTCACGTATCTGTTTAAACCAAATAGACGAACTTCCTCCTGCTCCATGAACAAAAGTTACCCATTCCGAACTCGAATCGTTTTTATAAATGCTATACGATATCAATTTTTATATCTTTTAGACAAAAGTAACATTTTAATTGACATTTCCAATCTTAACAAAATTCATTGAAATAATACAGTTTTGAAACTGTATATTTGCAAAAAATTTCACCCCAATGAAAGGCGTTTTTAAAGAAAATAAAGAAATAAAATATCTGAAAGCAGATTTCAAAACTTTTGTTGAAAAGAAACAAACAAAAGACTCTAAAAGAACAGTAAAAACAAATAATATTCCTCAAGAAACTTTAGTTTTAGAAGAAGTTGAACTATAATTTTTGATGTAATTTTTTAAAGTATTCGAACGCTTTTACAAGTCGGCTTCCATGCCATGAAAAATATTCACCGTCTACGAAAATGGTTTTGGCATGATGTGTAAAACGTCCAATTTAAAAAGCATGTTCGTCTTTAAACGGAAAAGGTTCTGAAGATAAAAACACTAAATCAGGGTCGCCTTCCATTCGTATCTTTTTCAATTCAATTTCCGGATACCGTCCTTTTTCTTCATAAATATTTTGAAAATGATTCAGTTTTAGTAATTCATTAATAAACGTCTCTTTTCCTGCCACCATATAGGGATTTGCCCAAATAAAATAAGCTGCTTTTTTAATTGGTTGTTCTTTAATGAAAAGTTGAAAATCCTGGCACGCAAAATTGAGTTTATCTAACCACTTTTGGGCTTCCGTTCTTTTATTGAAAAGCTGACCAAAATCAGATATCATTTGTAAATTATCTCCAATGGTAATGATATTAGTGACCCAAACCGGACAAATTCGGGATAATTCTTCCACCATTTCTTTGGTGTTTTCTTCCTTATTGGCAATGATAATATCGGGTTGAAGTTCCCTAATTATATCTATTTTCACTTGTTTGGTTCCGCCCACAATTTTCTTGGTTGATTTAAAGTGAACAGGATGTACACAAAATTTTGTAATGCCAACAATCGAATCTTCTAAACCTAAATCGTATAACAATTCCGTTTGCGAAGGAACCAACGAAACAATTCTCTTGGGAGTATTTTCAAATTGATGAAGTGTTCCGAGTTGGTCAGTGAAGGTTTTCATTGGATAAATCGTGTGAAAATATTCGCTTTACTTTTTCAAAATTCCTTCCATCTCTTTTTGCAACTTCAAGGCTTCTTCTCTAGCTTTTTCTGCAAAATCGAATCCATTTGAGGCATAAATAATTCCACGGGAAGAATTGATTAACAATCCAACATTTGAATTCATTCCGTATTTACAAACTTCCTGCAAACTTCCTCCTTGTGCTCCAACGCCTGGAACTAACAAAAAGCTATCGGGCACAAGTTGCCTGATTTCAGTAAAATATTCTGCTTTAGTGGCACCTACGACATACATCAAATTTTGGCTGTTTTTCCAAGATTTTGAAGTCTCTAAAACGTGTTTATAGATTTCTTTATCGTTAGAAAGTTTTGTTTGAAAATCAAACGCACCTTCATTCGATGTTAAAGCCAAAAGAATCGTATGTTTATTTTCAAAAGCTAAAAACGGTTCTACGGAATCCTTTCCCATATAAGGAGCAACAGTAACCGAATCAAAGTTTAAATCTTCCAAAAAAGCTTTGGCATACATAGTGGAAGTGTTGCCAATATCTCCTCGCTTCGCATCGGCAATCGTAAAAATTTCCGGGTACTTTGAATTGATATATTCGATGGTTTTTTGCAACGATTGCCATCCTTTCAAACCATAGGCTTCATAAAAAGCCGTATTAGGCTTATAGGAAACACACAAATCATGTGTAGCATCAATGATTGCTTTGTTAAATTCAAAAATAGGATCCTCGGTTTGTAAAAGATGTTGTGGTATTTTAGTTAAATCCACATCCAAACCAATACATAAAAATGATTTTTTCAGTTGAATTTGTTCAATGAGTTGTGTTGTTGTCAAACCAATTAATTTTTGAAGTTTGGCAAATTTACAAAGTTGAAACATACAAACCTTGTAATAGTATAACAAACTCTAAAAATTCTATAACAACAACTGACCTACAGTATTGTAACTTTGGTTTTTCAAGTTAGTATCGAATATTAATTTTTTTAAATACATATACTATGGACACGACTGAATTGAAAGGAAAATGGAATGAAGTAAAAGGGAAGTTCAAACAAAAGTATGCAGATTTAACAGATGATGATCTGCTTTTAATGGAAGGAAAAGAAGACAAACTCTACGGAAGAATTCAACAAAGGGTTGGAAAATCAAAAGAAGAAATTAAAAAAATGATTTCTGATTTGTAAAACGTAAAGAGGAATTTAGACAATTCCTCTTTTTTAAAATAATTTATAGACAAATATGGTTGTAACTCCTAACAAAGAAAATTCTAATGCATTGAACCTGTTGTTTATAATAGGTTTGGTTTTTTGTTTATACATTCTAAAACCAATTATTGTTCCA
>Ga0209202_1002232_pt1 | contig 10878 bp, 8 predicted proteins | sample AD_UKC032_MetaG_FD_184416 | JGI IMG/M metagenome (GOLD analysis project Ga0209202, IMG submission 184416) | Active sludge microbial communities of municipal wastewater-treating anaerobic digesters from USA - AD_UKC032_MetaG (SPAdes) (version 2) | ecosystem: Engineered > Bioreactor > Anaerobic >... | reverse complement strand
AATATTTATCGGCAGCGAGGCCGTCAAGATCATTGACGGAATCAATAATGTAGTTGTGGCCCTGCCACAGGATGCTCCCTGTTGTACCCCCGATTCCATTCATGTGGCCGTTCAAAAAAGATATCCCCTGAATGTTTTTGAACTCAACAAATTTCTGAAATTCACTGGCGACGACATCAAAAAAATGACGTTCTTTTCATTGCTCACTTCTGAAGATGATCCGGATGCAACGTTGAAATATTTGAAGGAACTGGCGGCATTGTATGCCGACAAACGGGAAACCGCTTATGATCTTTATCACGCAAGTGATGAGTTAATCAGTCTAAAAACTCTGATTGCGGAAAAAACGAACGAGTTTATCGTGGTTCAAAGGGGTTCCCGGATGCTTTTTGACCAGTTTTTCAGAACGTTTCTTGTCAATGAACTGGTGTATGAAGGCCGCACGCCGCTGATTATCCTGCCGTAGCAGCAGAAGCGCCCATTTTAGTATTGATTTGCCTGGCTGAAGTTTTTTATTAATAATCCATCCAGGTATCCGTTTTGATCAAAAGCACGGGCACACAGGCCTCGTGCAAAATCTTCAGCGCCACACTGCCCAGCATCGTTCTTTTCCCGGTGCCCGGAGATTTGCCGATCAGCCCCGTATAGCCCCGGGTGGCCATGATAATCAAATCAAATCCGTTGCTCTGGGCATAATCAGAGACAATGGTGGCGGGTCTGTCGCCTTCAATCAGGACGGAATTCACTTTAATTCCATGGGCAGAAAGCTTTGCTTCTACATCCGTCAGATATTTTTTAGCCTCGGCAATCGCGCTGTTTTTCAATTCAACGTAACCCTGATGGTCATGCAGGTTCTTAAATTCAGGATAATCAACCGAGAAAACCCTGACAATCGTAACTTCTCTTGCCATAGTGTTTTTCATCATTTTTTTAACATGTGGCAGCGCATATTCCGCAAGCTTCGATCCATCCAGTGGAACAAGGATTTTCTGATACATACGGGATCTCTCCTTTCATCAACGGTGAATGTTTCCTCGTGCCGGGCGGATCTTTTTTTAGCGCGGGTTCGCTGGCCGTGGTGCGAACAAGCTTCGATTCATTTTCTTTTTTGCATAGGGTGACTTTCCTTTTGACAACCCTTGACTTTTTCCCTGACAGGCATTGCACGCCGGTGTGATGCCATGTCGCCCTGATTTGTAAGCAGCTTGCAAAACGGATAAACGACTCATATCTTAAACCTTTCTAAGACAGCGACGTTTTTCTTACATCGACTGGGCCATCTTCAAACCGTTTACCAATTCAAAATTTCGGAAAGCATCATATTTCTTTTCGTCAAACGGAAAATCCCAGGTTCCGCGCCGGTGAACGATTTTCCCGCCGAAACCGGTTTTAAACCGGTACAGGCCATAAAAAGGATGGCTGGAATCCGGGCCGGGGGACACGGCGCCCATGTCGTAAGTCAGGCAACCCCGGGTCCGCGCGATGCGAATCATTTCCCAATGCAGCGCATGGGAGCCCATCAAGTCACGTCTCTCGCTTGATGAAGCGCCAAATAAATAGAGGGCCTGCCTTCCCGAGACGACAAAGATTCCGCCGGCCAGAACATCCGGGCCTTTTGCCGCCAGAAGAAAAAAAGTTTCGTACCCTTTGCGGCTTTGCACCGTCGCGGAAAAAAGCGCGGAAAAATGGCGATAGGAGCACGCAGGGAAGCCGTTGCGATTAGCCGTCTGAAGATACCGTTTGTAGAAAACGGGCAGCATGTCCGTCGATGCGCGAAAGACCGAAACGCCTTTTTTCCGCGCCAAGCCAATATTGTAACGCGTCTTTGGTTTCATGTCCGAAAAAATCTTTTCTATCGGCGGCCGAAGGTCAAGAATCAGAGCATCGGCTACAGTCAGGTCCGCGTCGGCTTTTCGCAAATTCCAGGTAAGCGTTCCGAAGTTCATACGCATTTCCCGGAGCCGCACCGGCGGCCGCTCCAACCAGGATTGCCCATTGTTCTCAGCGGGCATATAGGCCGATTTCCAGGGAAGATCGTAGCGGAGAAAGGCGATTGACGAATCCAGATGCTTCATGAGATTCAGCGACAACGCTTCCAGAAAAAGACCCTGCTTTTCGGTCTCCGGCCCCGCCTCGGGTCCTTGGGGAACATAAGCGACGGCAAGTCCGGTGCCGAGCGTCCGGATCAAAATCAGAACGTCTCCCTTTTGCCCCGCCGAGGATTGATAATCAAACGCAACCGGATGCCACCCGAGATGAGATTTGACTTTACTCCAGTAAACGGACTGAAACAGGATGTCGGTTGGCAGCAATGTGTCGACTTTTTTAGGTTGTATTGTTATATTCATTTAATAACACTCCGATTTTCACGTAAACTATAATAGACATAAGTCTTCTTGTAAATACCAATAGAATGCAATATAATTACCTATAAAATATAGGCAATTATATTTGTATCAGACTTCAACGAAAGAGTAGAAGGATGGATAAAGAAGACGGCGTTGAAATTGTCCTGCAGGAGCGCGTTAAAGAATTGAATTGTCTGTATGGAATGGCGCGCCTTGCGGAGCGTTATCACCATTCCATGGAAGAATTTCTCAGATCGCTCGTTGATTTTCTTCCTCAATCCTGGCGTTATGAAAATGTCGCCTGTGCGCGCATCGACTTTCAGGGCGAAATTTTTAAAAGCAGAAAGTACGCGTGGACCCAATGGCGGCAAAGCGCTCAAATCCGCGTGAATAATGAACCCGCGGGCGACGTGACCATTCTATACATGGAAGAACGACCTGAGGCGGATGAAGGGCCTTTTCTTAAAGAAGAGAGGGCCCTCCTGGAGGAAATCGCGAAGCGTATCGGCGAAATTGCCGTCCGGGTCATCGCCCGGCAGGACTTGGAGAATTACAACAGCCAGCTTTTGACGGAAAGAAAGTCGCTGCAGGAAGCGAACATCGCCCTGCGTGTCGTTCTTTCCAACATTGAAGATGAAAAAAGAAGAATTTATGAAAATGTGCGTTTAAGTATCGATAAGGTCGTCATGCCGGTACTTCACGCTTTGACGCCCGCCGTACCGAAAAATAAGGCGAAGTACCTGGAGATGATCAGGACGAGTCTTGAGGAAGTCGCATTGCCTTTTAACAATCGGAGCATGGATATTTTACATATCCTGACGCCCGCGGAAGTGAACATCTGCAATATGATACGCAATGGGTTGCGGACCAAGGAAATAGCCGAGCTTCGCGGAGTTTCCGAGGCGACCATCCATCGGCATCGTGAGCATATCCGCCGAAAATTGAAAATCGCTAATCAGCAAATCAACCTCACGACTTACCTGCAATCGCATCTGCCGCCCACCGCGTCCCGACCTGATAAAAACATATAACCGGCAGGCAATTCAGCCCGGATTGCCACATGGCCGAAAGAATCATTCACCCGGAATTCCTACAGCCTTTATTCTCCGCACCTCGATTTACATGTAGACGGGTCGATTTTCTTATAGAAAGATGTCGACAAATTCCGACGCGGACACCTGCTTTTTGTTTTTGATAGTCCTCTTGCCGCCGGCTTCATTCGTGAGTGCGCATTGTTTGTAAACCGTGCAGTTGCCGTTTTTGTCCGACCGGAACCCGCGGCAGACACGCAGTACGTCCGGCGATATCTCATCGATCAAAACGATTTTCCCGTCGCCGTATTTCAGCCGGCCGAGTTCAAATTTGCCGTCAATGACATGCAGATTTTTGGAGGTGAATTCCCGCGACACGATTTCGGCGATTTTTTTCACCAGCTTCACGCTGTCGGCGATTTCCTTCCGGGTGAGCGCGCCGGTTTCCTCGAGCGCTTCCGTTGTAATCAGGATGTCACTGTCACCTTTGGTCCACGCCTCGACGACTTTATGCATATTCCGGCAGGGCCGTACAAAAGGGTATCTTCTCCAGAAGCTGCCGGTCGCGTTGTTGCGCCAGGTGAATTCGAGATTTGAAAGCGGCGCCGAACCGGGACATTCCGGCGCGGCTTCTTTCATGGAGAGCGCAATGGCCGGCTCCACGATCATTTCATTGTCGCTGATGGTTTCAATGTAGTGCGTCGCCACGCCTCTGGCTTTGAGCATTTTAAAAAAATGCGTGGCAAACCGGCAGGCAATGGCCCCCTTGCCCGGAATTTCACCGACGACCACGTCATATCCCGGATCGAAAACGACTTTTCCGTTTTCTATATAGCCGGTACCTCTGTCCGTAAAAACAAATCTGTATTTTCCTTTGTGCGCCCCGCCAGTTATTTTGAAAACGTCTTTTGATTTACCGCGATAAACCAGATTTTGCTCCACCATGTCATCATCTCCTTATTAAAAAATCTTGTAATCAAACAGGCGAACCACTTAGCTTTTTTTTCTTGAAATATCCAGGGCAAATCCATGGATGAAGAAATGAAAATCCTTTTTTTATCCGGTCGGGAAATTGAGGAATTTCTTATCGGCTGGTGAGAAATTCCCCGATTTTCCGACCTTGAGAACTTCCCAGCACACAACTGTAAAGCAAAATTCTTATATTGAATGAAGCGCCGGAATTCAAGGCATTACGAGCATGACGTTTTCCGAATTTTTCTTCAATCAGGCGATTGGCATAAGACTTGCCATTGGAGTCGGCATCACCAGACAGGGAGGACGCCATGACCAGAAAAAAACAAGGAATTTGTTTAACCTGCGTGCATTTTACAAAATGCGTATTGCCAACGGCGGACTGTTTAACGGGAGGCATCCAATTTTGTGAGGAATACCAGACGGTTTGTCTTGCGCCCGTCGTTGTAACGGATGAACAACCAAAAAATGTGATGAAGCCAACGCCATCCGGCATTCTGGGGCTTTGCAGTGATTGCAATCACTCTTCCTACTGCAGTTTTCCCAAACCGGAATCCGGCGTGTGGCACTGCGAAGACTATCAGTAGCATCAAAAAAATATGGCGAAGAAGTTCGGATAAGTTTCGCTGGGAAAGGAATAAAAATGACCTCTGAAGTGATCGAAGAAATTATTGCGAATCATACGGACAGGCAGGGATCGATCATGACGATACTCGAAGACATCCAGAATAAATTTAACTATCTGCCGGAAGAAGCCCTGAAAATCGTCGCCCGCCAAACCGGGCGGTCCCTGGTGGATATTTACGGGGTGGCCACCTTTTACAAGGCCTTCAGTCTGAAACCGCGCGGAAAACATCTGATTTCCTGTTGTCAGGGAACGGCCTGTCACGTCCGGGGCGGTCAGGCCATCGCCGAGGAATTCAAGCGTGAGCTCAATATCGAGCCGGGTGAAACAACCGCCGACAACGAAATTACCTTTGAAACGGTTAACTGTCTAGGCGCGTGCGCGCTGGGCCCCATCGTTGTTTCTGACGGTCATTATTCGGCGAATGTGAATAAGAGAGAGATCAGGCAAATCATTCAGCAGACAAAGGACGGAACTTACGAGTCAGACAAAGATGCGACCAAAAACACATTCCCGCTGGAAGTATCCTGTCCCCAATGCGGTCGAAGCTTGATGGACCATGAAAATCACCTCCACGGTCATCCTGCCGTTTTGATCAACGTCTCCGCGGGAGACCACAACGGCCGGGTCAGGTTTTCATCCCTGTACGGAAATTTCACCAAAACGTATGAGCATGATATTTCCGCAAATACGGCGGTCAAGTTTTTCTGCCCCCATTGCGGCTCAGGGTTTCCAAGCAGCGCCCGTTGCATCGAATGCGGCGATCCCATGGCCGACATGAGCGTAAACGGAAAAGACGGCGTTCTCAGCATCTGCACCCGTAAAGAATGCAACGGGCAGATGCTCGATCTCAACAAAACGACAATAGATTAACGGATATGAATATGAATAAACTCACATCAATAGACGAATTCATCGCCATGCAAAAACAACTTGCCGTAAATGGACGTGGAGATATTCCGACCATTGTCATTTCTTCCGGCACCTGCGGTCAGGCCAGCGGGGCGAACGCTTTAATCCTTGCCGCTAAAAAGGAACTGCTGCAAAAGAAGCTTACAGACAAGATTCGGCTGCGCATGACAGGCTGTCACGGGTTGTGCGCCATGGAGCCATCCATCCTGGTGGAGCCCCGGCGGACATTCTATCCGAAGCTCAAACCGGACGACATGGCGAAGATTATAGACGCGATAACGAAAGACGCGGTTGTCAGCGAGTTGCTTTTTGTCGATCCTGAAACAGGAAAAACCATTGAGAAACAGGATGATATTCCTTTTTTCAAAAAACAGCTGCGGACCATCATGGGACGAAACGAAAAGGTCGACCCCGTCCGCATCCAGGATTACATAGAAAACGGCGGGTATCTGTCTCTCGCCAAAGTTATATCCCGGAATGATCCGGCGTTTGTTCCCGAAGAAATCTCGGCGTCGGGACTGAGGGGAAGAGGAGGCGCGGGCTTTCCCACGGGACAGAAATGGAAACTCTTCGCGGCCCAGAAAAACAGCGCCGTAAAATACATTATCTGCAATGCCGACGAAGGAGATCCGGGCGCTTACATGGACAGGAGCGTTCTCGAAGGAAATCCGCACAGCATCCTTGAAGGCATGCTGTGCGGCGCTTACGCCACCGGCGCATCGGAGGGCATCATTTACATTCGCACCGAATATCCGCTGGCGATCAAACATCTGAACGCCGCCCTTCGGCAGGCCAGGGAGCTAGGCGTTCTGGGGAAAAATATTCTGGGGAGCGGATTCTCTTTTGACATCGGCATTGTCAAAGGCGCCGGCGCCTTTGTCTGCGGCGAAGAAACGGCGTTAATCAAATCCATCGAGGGCAAAATGGGCGAGCCCCGCCAGAGACCGCCCTTCCCCGTTGTGAAGGGCATCAACGGAAAACCGACGATGATCAGCAATGTTGAAACATGGGCAAATATTCCCGTGATCCTCGGCAACGGGGCTCAGGCTTTCGCCGCCATCGGGACGGAGAAAAGCTCCGGAACAAAGATATTCAGCCTTGTAGGCAAGATCAAGAACACCGGCCTCGTCGAGATTCCCATGGGAATGACCATCAACGAGGTTGTCCGGACTATCGGCGGCGGAACCTCGGGGAAAGGAAAGATCAAGGCCATCCAGACCGGCGGGCCGTCGGGCGGCTGTATCCCGGCGTCGATGTTTGACATGTCCATTGACTATGAAAGTCTGAAGAATGCGGGCTCTATTGTGGGCTCCGGAGGCATGATTGTCATGGACGACAGCACCTGCATGGTGGACGTCGCCAAATACTTTATGAACTTCCTCAAAGACGAGTCCTGCGGCAAATGCTTTACCTGCCGTAAAGGAACGCAGCGGATGTACGAAATTCTGGAAGACATCACGCTTGGCAAGGGAACGCCTGAACATCTGGCGCTTCTCGAGGAGCTGGCGCAAACCGTGCGAGACACCACCATGTGCGGCCTCGGCCAGACTGCGGCCAATCCTGTTTTCAGCACGCTGAAGTATTTCCGCGAAGAATACGAACGGCACATCAACGATAAACGGTGCGATGCCTTTGTCTGCAAGCAGTTGACCGGCGCACCCTGCCAGTCCGCCTGTCCCGTGGACACGGAACCCTGGCGGTATGTCGCCATGATTGAGAAAGGCGATTACGAGGAGGCTTACCGGGTCATCCGCTCCGCCAACCCGTTTCCCGCAGTCAGTTCCCGGGTGTGCGACCGCAAGTGCGAAAGCCGCTGCAGTCTGGGCGCAAGCGGCGGCGAGGCCGTTTCCATTCGCGCTTTGAAACGCTTTGTCACCGATCGGGTCAAACCGTCTGTTTACAGCCCCGTTCCCGCGAAAAAGAAGAAACAGAAGGTCGCCGTCATCGGCGCCGGCCCGGCGGGCATCAGCGCCGCTCATGGCCTTTCTTTGCTGGGATACGGTGTAACGGTTTTCGAGTCGGAAGACCGGCCCGGCGGCATGCTGGCCTGCTCGCTTCCCGCCTACCGGCTGCCCCGGAACATTGTCGAAAAGGAAATTAAAACCCTTTTGAACAAAAACATCAAAATGCAGTACGGCCGCGCCCTGGGGAGAGACTTCAGCCTTCATGATCTGTTTGTCGATAAATATGACGCGGTCTTTCTGGCCTTCGGCGCGCATGAAAGCATGCGTCTGGATCTCGCGCACGAAGATGTCGCGGGCGTCTATCCCTCCATTCAGTTTTTGAAAGCCTTCAACATGAAAGGCGACGAACTGGCGCGCGGGCACGTAGGCGTCATCGGCGGCGGCAATTCGGCGGTGGACGCGGCGCGCGTCGCGCTTCGCCAGAAGGACGTCACCGCCGTGTCTCTTTTCTACCGGCGTACCCGCGAGGAAATGCCCGCCTATGAAGAGGAAATCGAAGCGGCCCTCGAAGAAGGCGTGCGGATTGAAACGCTGATCTCGCCCGTGAAGATTCAGGTCCGCCAGGAGGAAATCGACGCGGCCGTCCGGGAAGGCGTCGAACTGGAAACCCTGGTTTCGCCCATCAAAATCCATTCCCGCAAGGGCCATCTGGTGGACATTGAATGCATCAGGAACCGTTTGGGCGAGGTGGACGCGTCAGGCCGACGCAAACCCGAACCCATCCCCGGAAGCGAATTCAGGGTTAAACTCGATACGCTCATTGTGGCCGTCGGCGAAAAACCGAAAAGCGAATTTCTGGCCTCCATGGGACTGGCCATCGACAGGAACGGCCGGATCAAAGTGAACGCCAAAACGCTGGAAACCAATCTGAGAGCCGTCTTTGCGGGTGGCGATCTGGTGACCGGTCCGAACACGGTCATCGACGCGATCGCGGCCGGGAAAAAAGCCGCCGAAACCATTGACCGTTACCTGCAAAAGCAGGCGCTCACCAAACCGGCTAAGCCCAAGCTTCCCGGTATTTATATTGAACCGGCCCGGGTTGATGAATCCGCGGAAACAACGGCGGACCGCGCCGTGAATCCCTCGCTGACTCCTGCTGAGAGAGTGAAAAATTTCCGGGAAGTGGAATCGACGCTGCCGGAAAATCCGGCCCGGTCGGAAGCAAGACGCTGTCTGCGCTGCGACCTGGCGTTTACTGAAAAATTGTCCCCCGACATGCCGCTTGCGGCTGTCAGAGAAGGAGCAAAGAAATGATCAATCTGAAAATTAACGGTTTGACCGTATCCGTTGAAAAGGGAACCACGGTCCTTGAGGCCGCCCGGTTTCTGGGCTTTCCCATTCCGACGTTGTGCCACAAAGAAGGGCTTTCGCCTTACGGCGCCTGCCGGCTCTGTGTGGTGGAAATCGGCGCCCCCCCGGCAACCCGGCTTGTTTCATCGTGCACCTATCCCGCCGAAGAGGGGCTTGTCGTACGCACCGCCTCGGAGCGCGTGGTAAAGGCGCGCAAAATGATCATCGAACTTTTGCTGGCCTCCTGTCCGCAGTCCAAAATCATTCAGGACATCGCTTCGGCCCACGGCGTACGCAGACAGCGTTTCCGTCAGGAGCATGATGATTGCATCCTTTGCGGCTTGTGCGTGCGCATGTGCAAGGAACAGATGATGGCCGGGGCCATCGGGTTCCGCGGCCGCGGACACTCCAGAAGCCTCGGCACGCCGTTTGATATTAAATCCGACGTTTGCCGGCTCTGCGGCGGTTGTATGGAGGTTTGTCCGGCCTGCCAGGCCCGGTGCACATACAATGAACCGGACAAGGCGATCTGCGGCGGCTGCGCGAACCTGAGTCCGCCCTGCGTCGAAAAAGAACAGTTCCACGATATGATGTGTTACATGTCACCCTGCGTGGCATGCGAAATTAAAAAATGATCAAATGCAGAAAGGAGCATGAATATATGTCTTTTTCAAGAATCAACACCTCCAGTGCCACACTGACAAAAAACAGAACGGAAGAGTCCATCACGCCGTCGTCGGGAATGTGCGTCACGTGCATCGACGGTTGCGTCGGCATGTGTGAAATCGGTAAATCCGCGTACCGCGGCCACGAAGTCATTTATCCTCAACCTTTCGGCGTCATCACGACGGCGGCCGAAAAACACTACCCGGTCGATTATTCGCATTTCAACATCATGGGAACGGCCGCCGGCGCATACGGCATTGAAGCCGACAGCGACAAGGCCATCTTTCCGGCCGTCAATCTTGAAGTGGTCATCGGCCACGACAAGGGCATCAAATTCCGTCTGCCCTGGCTGATTTCCGGCATCGGCTCCACCAACATCGCCAAAAACAACTGGGAAGGGCTCGCCATCGGCTCCGCCCTGGCGGGAACGGGCCTGACCATCGGCGAGAACGTCGTCGGCATGGATCCCGAAACCGTTTTCAAAAACGGAAACATCGTGGACACCGTTGACCTGAAACGCCGCGTCAAACTCTACACGGACCATCAGCGCGACGGCTACGGAGCGATTATCGTGCAGGCCAATCTGGAAGACTGCCGCCTGAAAGTTCATCAATACGCCATTGAAAAACTCGGAGTCCAGTGCGTGGAGCTCAAATGGGGCCAGGGCGCCAAAGACATCGGCGGCGAAGTGAAAATCAAGGATTTGAAAAAGGCCCAGATGCTTCAGGATCGCGGCTACATTGTTCTGCCCAATCCCCATGATCCCAACGTGATCAAAGCCTTTGAAAGAGGCTCGTTCAAAGAATTTGAAAGACATTCACGTGTCGGCATGGTGACGGAAGAAGGATTCGCCGAAACCATCGAAGGGCTGCGCAAGGCCGGAGCAAAATACATCTTCCTGAAAACGGGCGCCTACCGTCCCGTCGATCTGGCGCGGGCCATTACCTTTGCGTCCAAGTACAAACTGGATCTGCTGACGGTGGACGCCGCCGGCGGCGGCACCGGCATGAGCCCGTGGCGGATGATGAATGAATGGGGCGTCCCGCCGGTGGAGCTGCATACCCTGGTTT
>Ga0209202_1002227_pt1 | contig 10889 bp, 13 predicted proteins | sample AD_UKC032_MetaG_FD_184416 | JGI IMG/M metagenome (GOLD analysis project Ga0209202, IMG submission 184416) | Active sludge microbial communities of municipal wastewater-treating anaerobic digesters from USA - AD_UKC032_MetaG (SPAdes) (version 2) | ecosystem: Engineered > Bioreactor > Anaerobic >... | reverse complement strand
GGAGATTATCAGGCTTAAGGATAATTATACGGGACAGTTTCTTGCACCCGTGCTGGAACATTAGAAAAGATTATATTTAACGCCTAAATATTTACCTATGGACGAAGCGAAGGAGAAGGACCTGATCAAGGAAGCCTTTGAGCCAAAAACCTGGAACGAGATCCACACAATGGACTCATGGAGGGTTTTCAAGATAATTGCAGAACTGGTTGAGGGCTTTGAGAAGCTTTCGAGGATAGGGCCGAGCGTGGCCGTTTTCGGCTCTGCCAGGACGCATTTCAATAACAGGTATTACAAGCTTGCCGAGGAGATTGCCTTTCAGTTGACACAGAAGGGTTACGGTGTCATAACCGGAGGCGGCCCGGGCATCATGGAGGCAGCCAACAAGGGTGCGAAAAGAGGCAATGGCAAGTCGATAGGTATAAACATAGACCTGCCTTTCGAGCAGAAGGCCAACCCATATATTGACCGTGACAAGCTTATCACCTATGATTATTTCTTCGTCCGCAAGGTGATGTTTATGAAGTATGCCCAGGGGTTCATTGTGCTTCCGGGCGGTTTCGGGACATTTGATGAGCTTTTTGAGGCTATCACGTTGATTCAGACAAAAAAGATCGGGCGTTTCCCGATAGTACTTGTCGGAACGAAGTACTGGTCAGGGCTGTTCGACTGGGTGACCGAGGTGATGCTGAACGAGGAGCATAACATCTCTCCTGAGGATCTGAATATATTCCGGATTGTTGATGAGGCCGAGGAGGCGGTAGCCTATATTGACCAGTTCTACTCCAGGTACCTGCTGAGCCCGAACTTCTGATTACCTCCCGCGCTCCTTTACGTGGTGGTCCATCTCGCGCTCATGGTCACGCTTTTTAAGCGTGTCGCGTTTGTCATACTGCTTCTTGCCCTTTGCAAGGGCTATCTCGGCCTTCGCCAGTCCGCGCTGGTTGATGAATACCTTTGTTACGATGATTGTGAGTCCCGTTTCGTTGACCTTCCTTTCCCATTTCCGGAGCTCCTTTCGCGTCAGCAGAAGCTTCCTTTCACCCAGAGGATTGTGGTTGTTGAGATTTCCCCAGTAGTACTCGGAGATATGCATTCCTGTGACAAAGAGTTCACCATTGCGGAAGGCACAATATGAATCTGTCAGGTTGGCTTTCCCGGCACGGATTGATTTTATCTCTGTGCCGGTGAGCTTGATGCCGGCAATGAGTTTCTCCAGGAACTCATAGTCATGTGACGCCCTCCGGTTCTTGATGACGATATTGCTGTTATCGTTTCTCATATGAGAAATCAGGCGAATATTGAGAAGTAGAGGGTCTGAGACAGCTTTGACAGAATTATCTGGAGGAGGAAGAAGATAATAAGCATGGATACTACCGATGCGATTATCATGGGGAGCTTTTTATGGTCAGGCGGATTGACCATCACTTCCATCCCTATCCAGAAGATGTAGAGGCCGTAGAGTCCGAGAACGTTGATGAACAGCAGCGACTCGAAAAGGCGGCTGACGGTAAGTGACAGGAAGATGGGGGCCATTGAGTAGGCCACCAGCTTGAATGCCACCAGGAAATCATGGCCGAGATCCATTGCCCTCATGATCTCCCTCACGACGAATGCGGAACCGTATACGCCAAGGTAGAGGAAGAGGAAGGTGTTGACTGCTGCCAGCACCGAATACATCGGTTTCAGGGTGGTGTTGATGAAGAACATCGAACCCAGGAAAGCGCTTATAGTGACAAGGATTATCAGCGGCAGGAAGAAGCTGCCCCTGACGAACTTCATCGGTCTCTCCTCGCGGTGGACCACTTCCCATGCCTTGCCGGGATTTATTATGAAGTACTTTGTCCTGTGGTATAAAAACCTGAAGTCCATGACCACTTTTTGTTTAAGAACGGCAAAATTAAGCAAAATTGCAATACCGTGACCCTGTTTTGGCTATCTTTAATTTCTGATGGACAATCTGATGCATGATCTCCTGGTGATAACCGGGCCTACGGCCACGGGTAAGACGAGGCTTGCGGCGCTGGTGGCTGACAGGCTGGGAGGGGAGGTGATCAGTGCCGACTCGAGGCAGGTTTACCGCGGGATGGATATCGGGACGGGCAAGGACCTGTCAGATTGCATTGTTGACGGCAGAAGGGTTCCGGTTCACATGGTTGATATCGTTGATGCCGGGTACAGGTACAATGTTTACGAGTACCAGCGAGATTTTTTGAAAGTATTTGAAGATCTGTCAGCTCGTGGTGTTTTCCCGGTTGTATGCGGTGGCTCGGGGATGTATGTAGACAGCATCGTGAGTGGTTACAGGCTTGTACAGGTCCCTGTCAATGCACCTTTGCGGGAGCTGCTTGAGGGGCGGTCACTGGAGGAGCTGACGGAGATGCTCTCGCAATATAAGAGCCTGCACAACAAGACTGATGTTGATACTGTGAAGAGGGCGGTGCGGGCTATTGAGATAGCCGACTGGTATGTGCATCACCCGGTTGACGAGACTACTTTTCCTGTAAAGAATCCGCTGGTGACAGCGATTTTTATTGACCGCGAGACGAGGCGGCAGCGTATAAGCGACAGGCTGCGCACGCGGCTTGAGGAGGGGATGATTGAGGAGGTTCAGCGATTGCTGGCCGGGGGTATCCATCCTGATGACCTTATCTATTACGGGCTGGAGTACAAGTATATAACCCTTTACCTGATGAACAGGCTCACGCGTGATGAGATGGTTCAGAAGCTCGAGGTTGAGATACACCGTTTTGCAAAGCGACAGATGACCTGGTTCCGCGGCATGGAGCGTCGCGGCATTGCCATTAACTGGATAGACGGCCAGCTTCCTGACAATGAGAAGGCTGGATTAATTATAAGACTCCTTGATGGTACTGGATGACGGCATGACGGTAAGACCGCAAGACTGCAGGACCTTCAGACTTTAATTCCCATCTTCTTCATCAGCAGCGAAGCGTTGAAGCTTGAGCAGATGCCGGGGGTGAGGAGGTAATCGAAGAAGAGCTCCTCGTCGTTTACCTTCACATCAAAATGATAGTTCTCAATTGATTGCGGAAGCTCCTTTTCCAGGCCGGCGAGGCGAAGGTCATGCGTTGCAACCATGGCCACTGCACCGTACCCGGTCAGCTGTTTAATCAATGCCACGGAGCCGGCATACCTGTCATCGGAGTTGGTGCCCCGGAGTATCTCATCGAGCAGCAGGAATACCTTCGGATCAGATTCAGCCCCGGAGATGATTGCCCTGAGTCGCCTCAGCTCGGCATAGAAAGAGGAGATATTCTCTTCGAGAGAATCTGCAATACGCATGCTTGAATGGAGCCTGACAAGTGAGACTGTAAAAGCTGAGGCGCAGACAGGCGCCCCTGCAAAGGCCAGTACGGCATTCACACCACAGGTGCGCAGGAAGGTGCTCTTCCCTGACATATTTGACCCGGTGACAATGATGGCTTTGCCTGCTCCCTCAGTGGCGAAGCCGTTGCTGATACGCCTGCCGGCTGGTATAAGCGGATGGCCCATCTCCTCAGCCCTGAAAACGAAATAGTCGTCAGTCACCTGCGGGTAAACCCATCCCGGATTGTTGAAAGCCATATTTGCCATTGAAGCCAGCGCTTCAAACTCCGCCATGGCGGTAAACCAGCCGGGTATGCGCGGGGCATGTTCACGTTTCCACTTCTCCAGCGCAAGGCAGAAATGTATATCTGCAAAGAAGAGCAGGTTGAGAGGTGCGGAAACAAGCACATTCAGCCTGTAGTCGAGCCTGCTCACAAGCTTTGAGAGCTGCCTGATACGGTCTGAGGCCGCGATCTCATCCCTGAAAGCTGACTGCAGTTTTTGCAGCAGGGGAGAAGTTAATTTTCGGTTCTCAATCAGTCTGATGATTTCAGAGTAAGCCTTCAGCAGATCTGACGACCGGCTAACCTGCTCCTGCAGTTTTGAGATCCTTTTAAACCCTGTAAAATAGAAGATGAAGTTCACTCCGAACACAGGGGCGAGTATCCCTGCCGGCAGCCCTGCTATTACAGCTGTGACGGCTGCCAGCGCTAGAAGGCTGAGGCATCCGGTAATTATTTTCTCGCGGCCGGTTTTCCTGAAAAGATCATCACTATCGAGCCACTGCATCAGGGGCGCGGGGTCATTGCCGGCACCGGCGTTAAGGTATCCGAGGGTCATCAGTTCCTGGCGCCAGTCTGTCAGCGGCTGCAGTTCAGCAACAGCTTCCTGACGCAGCAAAATTTCTTCGAGTGTTCCGGGTTGTTTCAGGTACTCAGCCAGCCGGTCAGAAGCAGGTTTGCTGGTTGTCCGGCACATATACTGAAACAATGAGGCCTTCCCGAAGATATCCAGGTCATATGAATAGGGGTGATCTCTTTCAGCATATTCTTCACCGGACTTAAAACCCGAGAAATCACCCTCCAGGCACTTCAGTTCCAGCCGGTTGATCTCCGCAAGATGCAGGTATCTCTTCCTGCTTTTCTCTGTTGTCTCGTATTTTATCACCAGCCATGCGAACAGGACCAGCGCCACAGCAAGCGTGACTACGGCTGCAATGACCGAGAATGAGAGAAGGACAGCGAACAGCACCAGTCCTCCGGCAAACGCTGCCAGCCGTGCCATCGAAAGCCGGTCTGACAGCTTCTTCAGCCGTTCGGCGGAGCCGCTGAACTCCGTCTCCCTGGATAGATATACTTCGCGCGGTGACATCATTCTCAAATAAAGGTTTAAAGCTAGTCAAATTTCAAATTCACTTTCTCGACCTTTAACTACCTTTGTGCTAAGAAACCAATACAAACCAGACCGCAAGACCGTAAGACCGCAGGACTAAAAGACCTTCAGACCTTTCGACTTTCAGACTTTCAGACATGTTCAACATCGACACCACCCTCTTCGAACTCCTCGGCTACCGGATGAGCCTCCTCGAGCTTCTCGCCGTACTCACCGGGCTGGCAGCAGTCTGGTATGCAGCCAGGGCAAACATAATCACCTGGGTATTTGCACTCATCAACGCCGTGCTCTTCTTCATGCTTTACTACCAGGTGAATCTCTATTCGGCGATGATCCTTCAGTTCTTTTTCTTCCTTAATGCCATCTACGGTTGGTTCAACTGGAAAAGACAGAGCACCAACGGCGGCGAGCCTGTGACGCTGTTAAGTCACAAGGCAAGGGTTTTCTGGGTGGCGGGCATCATCGCCATGGCGCTGGCTATGGGCACAGTGATGGGACGGATCCATCTCTGGTTGCCTGACTTTTTCCCCGTCAGGGCAACTTTCGTCTATACTGATGCCATGATTGCGGTGATGAGCATTGCGGCATCGATACTCTGTGCGCGACTGAAGCTCGAGAACTGGATACTCTGGATCCTCGTCAACATAATGAGTATCGCTATGTACGCCATGCGTGGCATTATGCTGGTTTCAGTTCAGTACGTCATTTTCCTCACAATGGCGATTTACGGCTTCATACAATGGCAGAGAAAAATCAGATCTAATGTCCCATAAAATGTGAGGGAAATATTTCACCGGAAGACGTTGATCATTGAATCTTGCTTCTTTATCAAAAACATAATCATCAAGTGCCCGGTTGAGACATTATTAATTTCATTTCTCATTATTTTGGGAGTGAACTTAAACCCCATAAAATGAGAAAGCTTTTATTTTTTGCACTGTCATTCCTTGTACTTGGATGTGAAAAGACTCCTGAAACTGAGATAAACAAGAATCTCTCTTTTGGTGTTGATGAAGCCTATATGGTAATCAACGAGTCGAGACCATTCGTGGTCGTGTTCGACAACAGTATAACCGATCAAACCGTCACCTGGTCAGTGGAACCGGAAAACGGGGGAATTATTACAGTAGACCCTTTATTTAATAATGTGGGAATTTATAAAGCCCCTGTGGAGAATGGTGTCTATACAGTTCTTGCCACCCTGGTAGCTGATCCGAATCAGAAGGCATCTGTGAAAATAACCGTTTCAGACGCAGCAATTGATGATGAGTTGATCTTCAGCAATGAAAACATTGGTGGTGTGCAGAATGGTCCGACTAATCCAACCGTATTCACAACAGACAAAGAAAGACTGATCACGTACATACATAATTATCATTATTTTAATGGGGGAGCCCTGCCTGGAACAATTTCCCTGAAGCATTCCGACGGAACAATTTACGGTCCCTGGCAAACCTGGGGTATTGTAGGTCAGGGCGGAGTAACAAATGCGTACTGGGTTTTTCATCCATTGACAAAGATTAAGGCGGGGACATATACAGTCATTGATTCCGATCCCTCTACCTGGTCACATAACGGTGAGTCGAACTATTGTGGCTTTACACACGTCAGAGCTATGAAAGTCAATTAATCATAAAATCCCGGATATAAATCGGGTTATCCGGAGATTCAAATTGAAAAAGAGCGGAGGTGAATCCTTTCGCTCTTTTTTCATTACCCGGATTCACGAACACTCGTCCAATTCTTTGAGGCGGAGTGTTGGGACAGAAAATATTGTCTTGTTTTCAATGCAAAATGATGTTTCTTTGAAGGGAAATATATGTCCGGGACAGGTAAAATGAATTTGTCAGACCAACCCCTGACTATGGATGCAGACTCCAGTAACAATGATATTCAGACAAACCGATGAAAAAAACACTAATACTTGTGACGGTGGTGCTCACTGCGTTTTTTTCTTCATGTAATATGGGTGAGAAAACGTTCATAGTGTCCGGCTATTCGGGCGATGGCACCGCAGATGTTCTCCTGTGCCGGCTGACCGGCAAAGGCAGCATAGAAAAAATATCTGAGATAACCGTTGGGGATAATCCCTCATATTTTACCTTCGGACGGGAAGGACTGATTTACCTTGTCAATGAGGTCGACACTTTTGACATGAAAGCCGGGGGAGGAATCACCACCTTACGATATGATAAGAAGAGCAACAGCCTCGAAAAAATCAGTTCTATGAACCAGGGTGGAGGAGGACCATGTCACATTGAGGTTTCAGTTGATGGCAAATACCTGATTACAGCCAACTACGGCAGCGGCTCGGTCTCAGTTGTGAAACTGAACAGCGAGGGTATACCCGAAAAAGTCACCGATGTTATCTTCTACGGCGAGAAATCGCACCCCCATATGACTATCCATAATCCGAGACTTCATACTTACTATGTATCCGACCTGGGCCTCGACAGGGTGCATCAGCTTAAGCTCGACACCACCCTGGGGCTTCTGATGAATGCAGACATAGCTTACTTCAACAGTGAGCCCGGAAGCGGCCCGAGGCACATGGCTATAGACAAATCCTCTGCAAACCTCTATGTAATCAATGAGCTCAGCTCCTCGATGTCTGTATACAATATTCTTTCCGATACCGTGACTGCCAGACAGACTGTCAGCACTCTTCCTGAGAGATACACGGAGAAAAGTTTTTGTGCTGATATACATCTCTCGCGCAGCGGGAAGAAGATCTACGGTTCAAACCGTGGGCATAACAGCATCGTTACATTCAGGGTGGGGGCAGACGGGACTTTGTCCGAGTCGTCTCACCGCGACTGCGGAGGGAACTGGCCTCGCAACTTCGCCGTGTCCCCGTCCGGCAAATTCTTCCTGGTTGCGAACCAGAGATCAAATGCGATATCAGTAGTCAATGATGGTGCAGGCTCGGCAGATGATATTCCGGGCCTCTCTTTCAATGCTCCGTCCTGTGTGCGCTTTGTGAAGTAACTTCACCCAGGCGTATAATTAATATTTTTCACAAAGTAAGACCAGTATTGAGATCTCGTAAGCCGGCAGCCTTTATTTCGGGTCCTCAAACAGACTCCGGTGCCCTTGTTCCAGATCCAGGAGTTTTTTCTTGACCGCCAGTCCGCCCCCGTAACCGACAAGTTCGCCGTTGCTGCCAATAATACGGTGACATGGAATGATCATGGCAATTGCGTTTGCCCCGTTCGCACCGGCAACTGCCCTTACGGCATTCCCGTTAACAATGGCTATTGCCAGGTCAAGGTATGAGGCGGTTTTGCCGTACGGCACCTCCATCAGGACATTCCATACGGCTTTTTGAAAATCTGTTCCGACCATTAGTATTGGAATGTCAAAACGAGTCCTGGTCCCGTCAAGGTATTCATCTAGCTGTTTTCGTGTCCGCTCCAGAGTTTCATCATCCTTGAGGATGAATTCTACGTTCAGTCCTGATCTGATCCTGTTGTCAATGGCAGTTCTCATTTTCCTGTACCGGAAATCGAGCAGGCAAAGCTTGCCCTCATATGATCCCAGGATCAGTTCGCCAATCCTTGTCCTGACGTATTTGACGCTGACCTGGTTCATGTTCTGGTTCTTATTTTCATTCAAATCCGGATTATCTGGAATATATTCACATCTCGGTCAAAGATCAATCAATTCATAACTTGTGCTTCTTCCGCCTGATCCGGACGGTTTTAAAATTCCTTTTTCAATAAGATCCCTGATATCTCTCAATGCCGTATCAGAAGAACATTTAGTTATTTTGGCCCATTTTGATGTTTTGAGTTTGCCATCGAACCCATCAAGAAGCTTGTTCAGCATATGTCTTTGCCTGCTGTTTAACAAAGTCTCTTTATTTCTATCCCAGAAGTCTGCTTTTTGAAGTATGTTCTGCATTGTTTTTTCAGTGGTTTCCAATGCGTGATGCAGACAATTCAGGAACCATTCCAGCCATTCTGTAATGTCCCCGGTACTATGCTGAACCTTTTGTAAGATTGCGTAATAACCCTTTTTCTCAATCAGTACCTGGTTGGAGAGACTATAGAATCTTTGTGAGCTGCTTTCGGAACGTGCCAGTAACATATCAGAGAGTGCCCGCGCAATCCGACCATTGCCATCATCGAATGGATGTATGATTACAAACCAGAAATGCGCGATGGCTGCTTTTAGTACAGAATCCTGTTTTAATTCAGCGTTAAACCATGCCAGAAATTGATCCATCATTTGTTTTACTCTCTGTGGTGCCGGGGCCAGATAATGGATCTTTTCTTTTCCCATGGGGCCGGAAACCACCTGCATGACACCTTCCCGCCAGGAACCGGCGTTTATTTTTTGCATGCCGCTCCAACCTGAGGGGAATAATGCTGCATGCCATCCGAACAGCCGTTCTTCGGTTAATTGTTCATTAAAGTTCTGTGTAGCATCCAGCATCATCTCAACCACACCGTCAACATCTCTTGATGCAGGTACCATCCCGGCATATTCAATTCCCAGTCTTCTGGCAATTGAAGAACGTACCTGCTCATAGTTCAATTTTTCACCCTCTATCTCGGATGATTTAATGACATCAGTAGTCAGGGTTGACAGCAGGGCCTCTTCTTGCGTGGAGAAACCCAGGGAAACCATTTGTCCCATGATTTTTCCCTGCAGGTGGCGCACCTTGCCCAGGATTCCATTTACCTCCCTGTCATCCCATGTGAAATGTGGCCACTGTTCGTATTGATAAATATATTTTGCCATTTCTGATTATTGAGCCTGCGGCAAATATATGAATTATTCGCCGCAAAAATAATGAGAAAATGGAGATTTTTCTCCGCAGTGTTATATTTCGCAATATAACTGAAACCGGCGTCGGTCAGTAATCACAGAGGATTCCGGCCAATATGCCTGACTGAAATTCGAATTAATACTTCCGGCTGCAACTTTGCCTTGAAAAGTTTGCATTGAATTTTGTATTATGATCATATGTTCATTATCTTTGTAGCGAACAAATGATCAAAAAGTGTCACCACGTCCAACACGTTTGAGAAGAGTCAGCAATCCTCCAGTCATTTCGGGATTCCGGCCTTACGGCGGGACTGCCAGAGGTGGTCAGCCTCAGTCGGTCTTCCTGCACCTCGAGGAGTATGAAGTCATACGGCTCTGCGATTTTGAAAACTTTAACCATCACGAGGCTGCCCGTGTGATGGATGTATCCCGCCCTACTTTGACCCGCATATATGCAAAAGCGAGGGCAAAGATTGCGGATGCCCTGGTAACAGGCAAGCAGATCATAATCGAAGGAGGGAAGATTTACTTTGACAGCGAGTGGTACAAATGCAACGGCTGCAGTTGCCTTTTCAACCAGCCTGAGAAGAGTGTTGCTCCTGACAAATGTCCGTTATGCGGAAGCAACGAGATAGTCAATTATGTCCCTGTGGATGAGTCGACTCCGGTTACGCGCCGGGCTCCTTCTGATATCTGTGTCTGTCCTTCATGCGGATACGAGAAGAATCATGAGCCTTCTCAGCGCTGCAAGGAGGAAGCATGTCCTGTATGTGGAAACCATCTTATGAGGAAGAACAACCTGTTGGCAAAAGATATATAAAAAAAGATATGAAAGTAGCAATAACAAGTACAGGGCAGAGCCTTGAAAGCACAATTGACCAGCGGTTCGGTCGCTGTGCGTTTTTCGTTATTTATGACACTGAGACAGGAGGAGTAGAGATACTTCCCAACCCGAACAGGGATGCCGAGGAGGGAGCCGGTCCGGCTTCAGTCCAGCTGGTGGCGTCAAAGGAGGTGCAGAAGATCGTATCCGGCGAGTTTGGGGTAAAAATCAAGTCGCTTCTTGACAGCCTGAAGATCCAGATGGTGGTATACAAGGAGCCGGAGAAGACGGTTAAGTCAGTGATTTACATGTTAAACAATCAATAATCCAATAATGAAAAAACGTATAGCCATTCCTCTTGAAGGAGGTATTCTCTGTTCACATTTCGGTCACTGCGAGCAGTTCGCAATAGTTGATGCCGAAGACAGAACCATTACAGCCGAGACACTCATCACTCCCCCGCCTCATGAGCCCGGACTGCTGCCAGGATGGCTTGCAGAGAAAGGCATCACAGACGTGATAGCAGGAGGAATGGGTCAGAGAGCAATAGGACTCTTCAACCAGCATTCAA
>Ga0209202_1002222_pt1 | contig 10906 bp, 9 predicted proteins | sample AD_UKC032_MetaG_FD_184416 | JGI IMG/M metagenome (GOLD analysis project Ga0209202, IMG submission 184416) | Active sludge microbial communities of municipal wastewater-treating anaerobic digesters from USA - AD_UKC032_MetaG (SPAdes) (version 2) | ecosystem: Engineered > Bioreactor > Anaerobic >... | reverse complement strand
CGCCGCAGGTCGAGATTCAGCTGGGTACCAGCGGTAGCGGCGTCGGCGACGATGCCTACGAAGTGGTGCTGACCGTCACCGTGACGGCCAAGCTGGAGGACAAGACCGTATTCCTGGTCGAGGTCGGTCAGGCCGGGATTTTCCGCATCGTGAACGTGCCGAACGAGCAAATCGAGCCGCTGATCGCCGTCGCCTGCCCGAACATCCTTTTCCCGTATGCCCGCGAAGCGGTTTCCGATGCGGTGACCCGCGCCGGCTTCCAGCCCATTGTGCTGCAACCGGTGAATTTCGAGTCCATGTACATGCAGCGCCTGCAGCAACAGGCGCAGGCCCCGAGCGAAGTACCCATCCAGTAACGATGACCATGTGGCATCGGATCGTTGCAGCCAGCCTGCTGAGTGTTGCCGCCACTTCGGCGCTGGCCATCGACTATCGCTCGGTCGAGGTGCCGGCGGCGATTCTTTATGATTCGCCGTCGCAAAAGGGCAAGAAGCTCTATCTGATCCGCGCCCAAACGCCGGTCGAGGCCGTGGTGCGCCTCGAAGGCTGGGTCAAGGTGCGCGACGCCGAGGGCACGCTGGCCTGGATCGAGGTGCGCAACCTGGGCGAGCGGCGGACGCTGGTCGTCACTGCGCCGCGCGCCGAGATTCGCGAGTCGGACAAGGCCGAAGCACCGGTGGTCGCGACACTCGACAAGTGGGTGGTCGTCGACTTCATCGAAGCCGCCTCGCCCGGCTGGGCCAAGGTTCGGCATCGCGACGGCGCCACCGGCTTTGTCCGTTCGACACAGGTCTGGGGGCTGTGAAGATCACCCTGCTCGGCGCCGGTGCGTGGGGAACCGCGCTGGCGATCGCTTTTGCCGGCAAGCATGCGGTGACGTTGTGGTCGCGCGAAGAGGATGTTGCGGTCGACCTCCTGAAAACCCGGGAAAACATCCGCTTCTTCCCCGGCTACAAGCTTCCCGATGCGGTTGCCGTAGCGACTGATTTCGCCGCTGCGGTGGCGAGCGCCGAATTGCTGGTCGTGGCGACGCCCATCGCCGGTTTGCGGCCGACTGTCGAACGACTCAAGGCGCTGGCGTGTACGGTGCCCCTGTTGTGGGTGTGCAAGGGCTTCGAGGCGGGTAGCGGCAAGCTGCCGCATCAGGTGGTGGCCGAGGTGTTGGGCGTGCAGGCTGTTTGTGGTGCCTTGTCCGGCCCCAGCTTCGCCGAGGAAGTTGCCGCCGGGCAGCCGACCGCCGTTGCGCTGGCGACTAACGACCATGCCTTCGCCGTCGAAACGGCGCGTCAGCTTCATACCCGCCGCCTGCGTATCTACGCCAACGACGACCTGATCGGTGTCGAGGTCGGCGGCGCCGTCAAGAACGTACTGGCCATTGCCACTGGCATCTGCGATGGCTTGGGTCTCGGACTCAATTCGCGTGCCGCGCTGATGACGCGCGGCCTTGCCGAAATCGCCCGCCTCGGGCTGGCGTTGGGTGCCCAGCGCGAAACCTTCATGGGCCTTGCCGGCATGGGTGACCTGATCCTGACCTGCACCGGCGATCTCTCCCGCAACCGTCGCGTCGGCCTGGCGCTGGCGGAAAACAAGTCGCTGCCGCAGATTCTCGCAGAGTTGGGGCATGTCGCCGAAGGCGTCTATACCGCCCGTGAAGTGGACAGGTTGGCCAGGTCGCTTGGCGTCGACATGCCCATTTCGGCAGCGGTCGCGGCGATTCTGGATGCTCGCGTCAATGCCGGCGAAGCGCTGGAACTGCTGATGGCGCGCGATCCGAAGGAAGAAGCCGTCTAGGGTTTAAGGTAGCCGGCCGGCCGCTACCATCTTCGCCTTGAGGATGCTTGGGACGATCCATGTTACTAGATCGTCGAAGGTATCGCTTGGTGTTCGGGAAACGAAGGTCGGAGTGTTGTTCGCGTTTTCCAGTTCGTCGTTTGCGGCGCCTGCTACTTGATTGCCATCGGGTAGCCAAGCGCCGGCGCCCTTGCTGCCGTGGCTTACGACGACGGCCGGGAGATCGGAGGCAATATTGGCGCCGCTGCTTGCAGTGTCCTTGATGTTCGCAAGTCCAGCAGTGTCGGGTGCAATGCCAGTGGCCAAGGTAAAACTGGCTTGTGCCCCGCCGCTCAATGCAGCCGTGAATTTACTGCTGGCGAAGTAGGTGAAACGCCGTCCCCACGGGTCGCTTTCAGGCAGACCCAGCGTGACCCAGGGAAGCACGCCGTATTGCAGGGCGTTGTCGCACGGCGGGTTCGGTGCCACTCCTGCATTGATAGCAGTATTGGCGACATTGGCCAAGGCGGGGCAGGGCAGGCGTCCATTCGCCATTGCATAGCCGATCAGTGCCTCGCGAATGTTATCCAACTGGCGCTGTGCATCGGAATTTTCCGCCGATGCGCGCTGGGCGGTGATTCCCATCAGCAAGCCGCTGGTCAGCAAGGCGATGATGACCAGCACGATGGCCAGTTCGACCAGCGTGAAGCCCTGAGCGCTAGGGGAATTAAGGGTGAGGCGCAAAAGTACAGGTTCCGATTCAATATGCCAAGCGGTCATTGAAGATAGCAGATACCGGTACGCTCGAAAATGCCGTTGGTGGATTTTGTGCATTCCCGTCGCGGGCGCCGGGGGTGCTGGGGGCACCTGGCGCGGTTGGAGTGTTTGTGTCGGCGTTGATCCCCTCCAGGAAATGGGTGGCTTTTCGGTTGCTACGTGCTGAATCTTGACCGGTCAATGCCTTTCCCGCACTGATGACCACCACGCGATACGTGCCACTCCCGTTGACGGTAAGTTTGCCGACGAACGGGCGCACGCGGTCGCTGATCTGGTAGAAAGTGGTATTGGCCCAGTTGTTTGCCGCCCACCAGGAAGGGGTTCCGCTCGCTGGCCTAAGAAAGGCGCAAGCATTGCCATACCAGCGTGTTGCAGTGGCGGCCTGGGCAGTTCCACTTTCCAGGATTGTTTCAAGCGTTGATGCGCTACCGATGGTGTTACTCAGCGCTGTCTGAGTTGCATTGACGGCAGCTTGTGCCGCAGTTGCCTTGGTAGTATCGCTGGGACTCTGGATGTAGTCGTTGAGTAGCGCGATCGATCCTGCCGCGCTATCCAGGCTGGCGAGTAGTTGCCCAGCTCGCGTGTAGGCTGAGGTGCTGCTGTCGTTTGTAGTCGGGATGTTCACTCGTTTCCTGGCTTTGCGAGCGATATCGTTAGCGTAGGTCGCAGTCTGTGTTGCCCAGTAGTCGATGCCATCAACAGTGTTTTTCAGGGTTGCAGCATCGAGATATCCTGTGATGGCCAGGACGAGTTTCGAATCGGTGTTCTTAAGTGTTTCGAGCAAGACATTGTCGCCGTTGTTTTCTATGGCTGTCGCGAGCGCGTCTGTACGGGTGATTGCTATCCCGGTCAGGGAAACGACAGTATTGGTATTTGCTGGGAGGGTCGCGTTGAGTGCCCCGATGGTGGAAGCTTTTGCGGCGAGTACGGTAGTCGATCCCGTGGATATTGCATTAACCGACTGAATCGCCCCATTCAAGGCCGAGGTAAGCGTGTTCAGGGTGTCCGTATCCTGGGCGGCAGAATAGGCGGCCAGCAATGTCCCCAGTCGTTGGGCGAGATAGCGGATTTCGCTGGCGTCAACATTGACCCGGGTGGCCAGTGTCATGTTGTAAATTGCGGAGTTTGCTTTCATCACGTCATTCGCCGCGCTAATCGCTTGGTTGGCCAGCATGACGTTCGAAGCGCTAGTGTAATCGGTCAGATTTTTTGCAACGCTAGCCTTGTTGATGGCATCAATGGCGATCGCGTTAGCTGTGCTGATTGTCTGGGAAATGTCAGGGTTGTTGGGCGTGGTGCTGTAAGCATATATTTTTCTTCGGAAGATGTTGTTTATCTGTGTCTGCAGATCTCCGAAGCTGGTATTTGATGGAGTGGTGGCGGCGTCATTGATCTTTTGAGCAAGCGTTTGATTTTGATCGTTGAGTTCAGCGAGGAAGGGATCGAATCCGCTGTCGGACAATGCAGCCTGAAACGCAGCGAGTGAGGGTCTTGCTGCAGCGATGGCGCTGCTGTTTGGAGTACTCCCAAGCTGACTGAATATAATATCTGCTACTGTTGCACTCTGATATAGGGCTTCTGCGACTATAAACAGGCGGTCGAATTGTGCTCGCCCGCTGGCGGCAATTTCGTTAATGGTGGTCAGTGTCTGCTGAGTAGTAGCTAGGTCGTTATTTGCCCAAGCGATTGACAGTGAATTTTGTGCCGAACTCAGACTGTTGATTGATTGCTTGAGGTCGAAATCGGGATTTCCCCCTGGCTGCGTGGCAGGGATCATGCCAAATAGGCTTTGCGCGCTTCCCTTGAAGGCGCTGTTCGCCAGCGGCGCTGGCCAAGGATAGGTTTGAGCTGGGTTTTCCAAAGTGCTTGCGGCGTGTTCTTCCAGGCATGCCTTGACCTCGTTGGCGACGCGCTTTTCGACAGCAGCCATCAATTCCTGGCGGGTGATGATTGCTACGACGTCGTTGAAAGAATTGCTGGACGGGCCACTGACATAATTGGCATCGCCGTTGGCGTTGTCGCCCTCCAGATAGTCGGTGGCATTGTTAGAGGGGCGCGTCTGTCCGGTTAGAGCACCGCGTGGGGCAATGATGATCGCGGCAATTTCGCCGCCGCCGTCGATTCGCAGTGCGGCTGGGGTGTCGCTGTTGATCGGTTGCGCACTGTCTTCATCGCGCAGAGTGGGAGACAGCGCATACCACAAACGGGTGCCTGTATCGTCGGTGAGTTCTGGCAGATCAAGCGTGACCCAAGGCAGCCAGCCGACATAGTTTGGGCATTGGGTCAGAGTAAACATAGCTGCTTTGCCGTCGCCGATGGTGTCAGGGCACGGCAGGCTGCCCGGACGATTGGCGTCGGTCACCGCCCGCGCGATCAGGGCTTCCTTGGCGCGCGCAAGAACGGCGGCGAGTTTGGCGTCCTGCTGGACCCGAAGGGCGCCGACGTTGCTGCTGCGGTAGAAGGCATAACCGGCGGCGAGGACGAGTGCGACAAGAAACAGGATCAGGGCGACTCCCGACTGTTTGCTCGCTGCGGGAAGCTGTTGCTTCATGGTGCTGGCGGCTTGCGCTGAATGACAATCTTGCCGTCTCCGATCACGCTCTCGCGTTCGCCGGTGGCCGGGTGGTAGGTGTCGCCGGCGGCGACTTCAGGCTTGCGGGTCGCGGCCGTTTGCGGCACGCCATTGATCCAGCGGGTGTTTTTTCCGCTGCTGCGGCGGACTTCGCCGTCGAAGGTATAGCTGGCGTCGCCGTCGAGCGTGTTGGCGGGGCGCTGGTTGAGGCCGAGTGCCCGTTCGCGGTCAAGGGCAGCCCGTTGCTGCGGAGTGAAGAACAGGCGGCCCGGCGCTTCGCTCTGTGGCCAGGCGGGTAGCGCGGCTGAAAGCAGGAGGCAAAGGACGGACAGGTATCTCATGGCTGTTTCGTTCCGCTGGCTCGCTTCAGGGTGATCCACTCCATGGTGCATTCGGCGGTCAGTTGCGCGCCGTCGGCCTGGTTTCCTCCAGCCAGTCGTGAAACCTTGCAGTGGCGAACGAGTACCAGGGCCTTGGCTTCCTTTTGCAGGTGCGCGATGAAGTTGAGCAGGTCTTCTTCATGCAACAGGCGCAATTGGATCTTCAGCTGACTGCCATGGAAAGCGTAGCCGACCGCCTGGCCGGTTTCCAGCGCGACTTGCGGCCCGAATTCGTAGGTCATGCCAGGCAGACGGAGCTGGCGCTGCAGGTCGCGCAGCAATTCTGTCCAGTCCAGGCGTTTTTCGGGGCCGGTCATGCCGGCAAGTTCCATCTGCTGGAACTGCAGGGTGCGCGCCTTGATTTCCTGTTCTTCGGTGCGTACCTGGGCCAGGCGCTGCTCCACCTGCGTCTTGCGTTTGGCTGCGCTATCCCGTTCGACTCGGGCCTTGTCCGCGCCACCCAGGCTCCACCAGACGGCGGCGACGGCGATGCCAAGGGCGACGATGGCCAGCAGGGCATACCATTGCAGCTTGTCGAGGTCGCGGCGCTCGAATTTCATGGCGCAAGCTTTCGCGCGATCTGCACCGCGAACTGGCGTGCCTGGGTGCCGTCGCTGTCGATATCGCCCCCGCGCAGGGCGCGTCCGGATTCGATTTCGAAGGGTTGTTGCAGCACATTGACTTCACTGTTGCGGTCGACCCGCAAAAGATCGACAAAATGCTCGAAGGTGGCCAGGGTCTGGCGGGGGGTGCTGGTTGGGCCGAGGCGGATCGTGCCGCGCAGGACGACTGTTTCGTTGCTGCTTTTCAGCAGTTCGCCGATTGCCGTGCGTGCAGAGGTGCCGGCCGGTGCCGCATTGTCGCCCAGCTTCCATTCAAGGCTTTCCAGATGCACGTTGGGGACTTCGTTCAGCGCGTTGCTGACCAGGATGAACGCTTCGTTCGGCACCCGCTGTTGCCGCAACAATTCTTGCTGGCGGTCGGTGACGCGGCGCAGGGTGTCGTTGTCGATGCCCAGTTGCGGGAAGGTGGCCGATATTTCCCGATAGCGCCAGCTGAGGTCGGCTTCGCTGGTGGTCAATGCCGCTGCTTCCTGGCGCAGGCTGTAATTGTCGTAGAGTTGCTTGGCGCCAAAAAGAGTTCCGCCGAGCAGGGCGACGATGGCGAGTCCGATGAGCCCATAGCGCATTTGCGAGATGCGGTAATCATGACGGTAGGCTTCGGCGGCGAATTGCTGGCGGGGCGGCGCGGCGGCCAGCAGATGCAGAAAGATCAACTCGCTGCTGCTGTCGCCGGGCTGGGTCTTGAGGCCGAGCTTCTTGGCGGCCTGGTGGCTGTCCAGTATCTGGTATTGCAGACCGCCGGCGTCAACGCAGGCCTGGCGCACCGTGGCGACCGCTTGCGGATGGGCCAGCATGTAGACCGGGATCGGCTCGCTGCGCCGGATCAGACGCTGGCTGGCCAGGTACTGATGCAGCTTGAGCGATTCAGCGGCCAGCCGCGAGGCAATTCCGGCGATGCTGCTGTCGAACAGTGGCACCATGCGCGAGAACAGTGGTTGTCCATCGACCAGAAAACTTTCGCGGATCGAATGATCCTGATAGGTGAGGAGCAAGGCGCGTTGGCCGCTTTCCCCCAGCTTCCTGAGCAGGGTGCCGCCGAGCTGGGCGACGGTGTAGATGCCGGCCAGGGCGGCATCGGCGTCCTGCAGCGCCTTGATCCACGGTTCGAAGTGCGCCGGATTGGTCAGCGCCGTGAGCAGCAGCTTTTCGTTCTTGCGCTTGTTCTTCTCGTAACCCAGCGAGATTGCCGTCACCAGGGGCGAGCCTAGAAAATGCTGGCCCAGCTTGCGCGTGATCAGCGCCTTGCGGTCGGCGCCCTGCAGGAAGGGGATGGTCTCCAGTTCATGGCCTTCCTCGGCGACATTGGCCAGTATCTGGAAATGGCTTTGGGGGTGGGCACGCAGATAGTCGGCAAAGCGCTGATGCTCTTCCGGGCGCATCTCGAACACGCCTTCGGGCTGCAGTTTGCCCTGCTGCCACAGATAGGCGGTCAGGCGCTGGGTGTCGAGGTAGAGCAGGCGCCGGGCAATCATGTCTTGATCTTGCCGATCACGTCGTAGATCGGGCCCAGCACGGACAGCATGATCCAGCCGAGCAGCATGCCCATGAAAACGGTGAGTATGGGTTCGATCAGCGTCTGTGCCTTTTCGACCGATTCCTTGACGTCGCGGTTGTAGAAATAGCTGACGTTGAGCAGTGCCTTGTCCAGCCCGCCGGTATTTTCCCCGACGCGCAGCATGCGCACGACGAGCGGCGGAAAGAGCCCGGCATCGTGAAAGGCATTGGCGACGTTCTGACCTTCGCGGATTGATTGTTCGACCCGGCGCAAGGCCTTGCGTATCACGCGGTTGCCGACGATGTCCTGGGTGGTGCGTATCGACTCGAGGATCGGAATGCCGGCGGCGTAGAGCATGGCGAAGGTGTTGGCGAAGCGCGACAGAATGATCTTGTTGAGGATGGGGCCGAGCACCGGCAGGCGCAGTTTGACGGCATCGAAGCGCAGGCGGGCCAGCGGATTGCTGCGCAGGGTCGTGATCAGGCCGATGACGGAAATTATGGGCAGTAGCAGGAACGCCCACCAGTAGGCGACCAGCAGGTCGGAGACGAAGAACAGCAGTTGGGTCTGCGGCGGCAGCGTTTGCCCCATGTTCTTAACGAACATCTTTAGTTGGGGCACCATGTAGATCATCAGGAAGAAGGTGGCGCTGATGACGACGGTGCCGACGAAGGCCGGATACATCAGCAGTTTCTTGGTGTGCGACGCGAGTTCATCTTCCCATTTGAGCGATTCGGTAAGGCTGCTCAAAACGTCGGGCAGTTGTCCGGTGGCCTCGCCGGCACGGATCAGGTTGACGAAGACCGGGTTGAAGACCGTCGGGTGGTCGGCCATCGCCAGTGACAGCGTCTGGCCGCCCTCGATGCCTTCGATGAGGCCGGCGATGACTTCGCGGAAGCGCGGATTTTCGATCGAGTCGCGCAGATCGGCGAGGCCTTCGAGAATGGGAACGCCGGCCCGCGTCAGTTGATCGAGGTGGAAGCAGAAATTGATCAGGTCGGGACGCGGGATCTTGCGCTTGCCGAACAGTTTTTGCTGATCGATCGCCTTGCCGGTCACCAGATCGAGATCCATGCGCTTGAGGCGCATTTCCAGGTCGACGATATTGATGGCGTCGATGCGCCCGAACACCATGCGCCCTTCGGCGCTGACGGCCTTGTAGTCGAAGACCATGATTACATCCGGTCGGTCAGGTCGACCACGCGCCCGAGTTCCTCAAGCGATGTGGTGCCGTTGAGTACCCGCCGCAACCCGTCGTCGGCCAGCGTGATGAATCCCTGCTCTTTGGCCCGGGCGCGAATTTCGTGGGTGGTGGCGCGGCGGGCGATCAGTTCGTCGATGCCGCTGTCGATGCGCAGCAGCTCCATGATCGCGATGCGCCCGCGATAGCCCTGGAAGTCGCAACGTTCGCAGCCCGATGCACGATAGAGTACCGGGCGCGAGCCGTCGGCCGGCGTGCCGATCAGATGCATTTCATGCGTTTCGGCGTGGTAGGGCGATTTGCAATGGTCGCACAGGCGGCGGATCAGGCGCTGGGCGACGATGCCGATGATGTTGCCGGCCATGATGTCGGGCAGGATGCCAATGTCGAGCAGGCGCGGGATGGTGCCGATGGCCGAGTTGGTGTGCAGCGTCGAGTACACCTGGTGGCCGGTCATGGCCGCGCGGAAAGCCATTTCGGCGGTTTCGGCATCGCGGATTTCGCCGACCAGAATGACGTCCGGATCCTGGCGCATCATCGAGCGGATGCCGTTGGCGAAATCAAGCTTGGAGGTTTCGGCGACCGAGGTCTGGCGCACCAGCGCCATCGGGTATTCGACCGGGTCTTCGAGGGTCATGATGTGGATGCCCTCGGAGTTGATGTGGTTGAGCACCGAGTAGAGCGTCGTCGTCTTGCCGCTGCCGGTCGGGCCGGTGACCAGGATGATGCCCTCGGGACGGGCAATCATCAGTTTCAGGTGTTGCAGGTGTTCCTCGGCAAGGCCGAGACCGTCGAGCGGCACGATGCCCTTCTGGCGGTCGAGAATGCGCAGCACGATGTTTTCGCCGTGGATGGTCGGCTGGCAGGCGACGCGGAAGTCGACCTGGCGGCCGGACACCGTCAGGCCGATGCGGCCATCCTGCGGGGCGCGCATTTCGGCGATGTTCATGCCCGACAGCACCTTGATGCGCACCGTCATCGCCGGCCAGTAGGATTTGTGCAGGGCGCGGATCTGGCGCAGCATGCCGTCGATGCGGTAGCGGATGCGCAGGAAGTTGGCTTCCGGCTCGAAGTGGATGTCGGACACCTCGCGCTTGACGGCATCGGTCATGATCGAGTCGATCAGGCGGACGACCGGCTGGCTGTATTCGTCGTCGGTCGCCGACAGGCTTTTCCAGTCGATCTCGCCGGTTTCGATCTCCTGCAGGATGCCGTCGATCGACAGTTCGTAGCCGTAGTACTGGTCGATGGCGCGGTCGATTTCGGATTCGCCGGCAATCAGCGCCTCGATCTCGACGTTCTCGGGCAGCAGCGCGCGCACCCGGTCGAGGCCGACGATGTTGTTGATGTCGGCGATAGCCACCGTCAGCCGATGGGCAACATCATCGAAATCGAGCGGCAACAGGTGATGGCGTTTGGCGAGATCGCGCGGCACCAGTTTCAGCGCCTGCGGATCGACGATGGCGTTCGAGAGGTCGATGCTCTGGCGGCCGAGACTTTCCGACAGTGCCTCGCGCAGCGTCGTTTCCGAAACGAAGCCGAGGGAAACCAGCAGCTTGCCGATCGGCTGGTTGGCCTTCATCTGCTCGAGCAGCGCGATACGCAATTGATCCTCGGAAAGGATGCCCTTGGCGATCAGTATCTGGCCCAAGGGGCGGCGCAGGGTGGCGGGGGAGTTCATGGCCGGCGAGGTATCACAACTGAGGTCACGGCTGGAGTTCGCTCAGGCGGAGCTTGACACGCTCGCGATCGAAAGCGGCCGGGCGCCGTTGGGCGGCTTCCAGAGCCAGACGGTAGTGCTGGGCGGCCAGCTTCGGCTGGCGCAGTTGATCCAGGCTGACTGCGAGATTGAACAGGTAGTCGGGGTTGTCGGCATCGGCGGCGACGGCATTGAAATAAGCTTGCTGCGCTTCCGACCAGCGGCCCTGGCGTGCGTACAGGTTGCCCAGTGCAAAGTTCAACGGCCCGGATTCGGGCTGTGTCGCCAGCAATGATTTCAGCCGGCTCTCGTTTGCCTGCTGATCGCCGCCGGCATTGCTGCCCAGAGCCGCCGCCAGTGCTGCCGGGCTGCGTGGATCGGCTTCGATG
>Ga0209202_1002218_pt1 | contig 10917 bp, 9 predicted proteins | sample AD_UKC032_MetaG_FD_184416 | JGI IMG/M metagenome (GOLD analysis project Ga0209202, IMG submission 184416) | Active sludge microbial communities of municipal wastewater-treating anaerobic digesters from USA - AD_UKC032_MetaG (SPAdes) (version 2) | ecosystem: Engineered > Bioreactor > Anaerobic >... | reverse complement strand
TTTTAATTTTTTATGCGGCTCGCAGGCAAAGCCTGCGAGCCGCATGCCCTTAAAACGGCGTAGCGGCTGGCTTCGCCAGCCGCTACGCCAAATATAAAATTATTTATTTAGCAATTCAAGTTAATTAGGACTTTACAAAAGCCACTTTTTTTAGTTGCCGATTTCTTTTTCAGATTGGTATAATTTTTTAAGGGCACCTCTAAAAACTCAATTTTTTGAAATTTTCATGAAATTTGATTGGGGTTTGTGTGTAGGGGCGAAGCCCCTACACACAAACTTCTCCCCCCTTTGAAGGGGGGCAGGGGGGTAGATATAAAAAACAAAAATTCCTTGTTTTTAGAGGTGCCCTTAAAAAACTTATTTGGATTGGTATAGCTTTTTATAAATTCCTGAAAACTTATTCAAAATACAATATTTTTAGGAACATTCCTTTGCCCTGACTAACAAGATATACTACAATTTGAGTATAATTTAGAAAAAGGAAATAAAAAACATGACAGTAGCAACAGCATTGGATAAAATATTAATTCTCGATTTCGGATCGCAATATACACAGCTCATAGCCAGAAGAATCAGAGAACACAACGTTTATTGCGAAATTCATCCGTTTAATTATAACCTTGGCAAAATACAAAAATTTAAACCTAAAGGAATTATTTTATCAGGCGGACCTTCAAGTGTTTACGATGAAAACGCCCCTATTTGCAGTAAAGAATTATTTGATTTAAATATCCCGATACTGGGAATCTGTTATGGAATGCAACTTATGTCGCATTGCCTCGGCGGAAAGGTCGAATATTCCTCAAAAAGAGAATATGGTCGGGCTCATATAGATATTTTAGAAAATAATAATTTATTTGAAGGCATTCATAATTTCCGTCAACTTCCGGTCTGGATGAGCCATGGAGATAAAGTAACCTCAATTCCTCAAGGATTCAGGCAGGTTGCAAAAACCAATAACTGTGATTACGCTGTTATGTATAATTCTGAACGGAAATTATACGGTGTTCAGTTTCATCCCGAAGTTATTCATACGCATGAAGGCATAAAAATACTGAGTAATTTTGTTTTTGAAATATCAGGATGTCGTCCAAACTGGAATATGAAAAGTTTTATTGAAACAAAAATTGAAGAAATAAGACATCAGGTTGGAAACAGAAATGTAATCTGCGGATTAAGCGGAGGCGTTGATTCTTCCGTTGCGGCGGTACTTATTAACAAGGCGATAGGCGATCAACAGAAGTGTATTTTTGTAAATAACGGATTATTACGAGCAAATGAAGCTGAAAAAGTTCAAAAAGTATTCAGGGACAATTTCCACATTGATCTAATTTATGTTGATGCGGAAGATCAGTTCCTTGACGCTTTAAAAGGAATCACAGACCCTGAACAGAAACGGAAAATTATAGGTAGAGAATTTATAAACGTCTTTGAACAAGAAGCTGATAAAATTAAAAATGCTGAATTTCTTGCTCAGGGCACGCTTTACCCTGATGTAATAGAGAGCGTTTCTTTTAAAGGACCTTCCGCAACGATAAAAAGCCATCATAATGTAGGCGGTTTGCCGGAAAAAATGAATCTTAAGTTAATCGAACCTTTCAGAGAGTTGTTTAAGGATGAAGTGAGGCTTGTGGGAAAAGAACTTGGCATGCCGGACGAAATCATAAACAGACATCCTTTTCCGGGTCCTGGTCTTGGAATACGTGTTCTTGGAGAAGTTACAAAGGAAAGACTGGAAATTTTAAGAAAAGCAGATACTATTGCTCTTGAAGAAATAAAAAAAGCGGGAATTTACAATGATATCTGGCAGGCATTTACTGTTCTTTTGCCGGTAAAATCCGTAGGAGTTATGGGGGACGAAAGAACTTATGAAAACACCGCCGCTTTAAGAATGGTTGAAAGCGTTGATGGAATGACAGCAGACTGGGCAAAAGTTCCTTATGAAGTATTAGCGGTTATTTCAAACAGAATTATCAATGAAGTTGCCGGCATTAACAGGGTTGTATACGATATTTCCTCGAAACCGCCCGGTACTATTGAGTGGGAATAAATTCTTGGTATAGTGATATTAAAAAGAAATCGGGAAATAAAAACAATGATTATAGACTGCAAAAAAGCTTTAGAAGAAATCAACGAAATCCTTAATCAGGCAAGAGGTTGTCTTTGACCCTGCTGAAACTGAAAAAAAGATTAAAGACCTGGAGCAAAAACTTCAAAATTCGGATATCTGGAACGATCAGCAAGCCGCTCAGTCTTTGTCCAAGGAATTAAGCGATCTTAAAGACGGCATTGAAGAATATAATAAATGGAAAACAAGTTTTGAAGAAGCAAAAATTCTTATTGAACTGGCTGAAGAAGAACAGGACGAGTCGTTATATCCTGAAATAGAAGAAAATATCTTAAAATTAACCAAAGAATTAAAAAACTGGGAACTTCAGAAGAAACTCAGCGGGGAATATGATTATTCAGACGCCTTTTTAACTGTAAATGCCGGCGCTGGAGGCACAGACGCTCAGGATTGGGCGGAAATGCTTTTCAGGATGTATTTGAGATGGGCAGAATCACGAGGCTGGAAAACAAGCATTATAGACATATCACAAGGCGAAGAAGCGGGAATTAAAAGCGCAACCGTAAGAATTTCCGGCAAATACGTTTATGGCTACGCCAAAGCGGAAAAAGGAGTTCACCGACTTGTCAGATTATCGCCGTTTAATTCAAGCAATAAAAGGCAGACAAGTTTTGCGTCGCTGGAAGTCAGTCCTGTTATGGATAATATTGAAACAAAAGTTGATATAAAACCTGATGAAATAGAAGTTTCAACGATGAGATCAGGAGGAGCAGGCGGACAAAACGTTAACAAGCTTGAAACAGCGGTAAGAGTTGTTCATAAACCGACCGGAATAGCCGTCAAATGTCAGCAGGAAAGGTCCCAATCCCACAATAAAGAACTTGCATTACAGCTTTTAGCCTCAAAACTTCTTGCGATTACGCAGGCAGAGCAGGAAAAGAAAATGGCTGACATTAAAGGGGCTGTAATGGATGTTAATTTTGGCAGTCAGATAAGGTCCTATGTTTTTCATCCATACAAAATGGTCAAAGATCACCGCACAAACTATGAAAGCGGCAATGTGGAGTCTGTTATGAACGGAAATATTGACGAATTTATAGAAGCTTATTTGAAGCAGAATTTATAAGCAGGTAACAAAAAGTTTTCCAGTTTTTATCTACCCAACCTTTCCCTTTGAAGGGAAGGGGCTTTTGTTATTTGTTTGTTATACCAATCAATTTAAAAAACCGTTAAATAAAAAAGAGGGTTTTTGTAAATCCTTAATTAACTCGAATTGCTAATTAGTCGAAACGCTGAAATAGATTGAAATTTTATTTTAATTTTTTATGCGGCTCGCAGGCAAAGCCTGCGAGCCGCATGCCCTTAAAACGGCGTAGCGGCTGGCGAAGCCAGCCGCTACGCCAAATATAAAATTATTTATTTAGCAATTCAAGTTAATTAGCGGGTGTTTTGCCTTCGGCAAAACACCCGCTATACCCTTACCCAGCCCGCGCCGCCCTGCGGGCGGCGCGGGCTGTAGGTATCAGCTTTTTAACAAATTAACGAAAACTTATTTGTATTGGTATAACAACAATAAACATTTTGTCCAAAAGGGTTAGATTGCCGCGTCGGGGCTTCGCCCCTCCTCGCAATGACAACCTCAAATTTGCAGTTATAATTACGACTTGGTATCAGTCCTGGCAATAAGGAGAAATTCCCCAGTGGAGCTTTTCTCTTAAAATGCTGTAAAAACCGTTATTTTCATTTTTTAAAGTTATTAATCGGGCTTTATAGTCATTTTTTGTTATTAATATTGTTTTTTCACCGCTAATTTTAAGATTTTCCTGACCATCAGAGGTTATATAGATATAATCAGAATCAAGCTTAACTTTGACCTCAATTTTTTCGTTTGCGGGAATTACAATAGGTCGTGTGGTAAGAGAATGCGGGCATATAGGCGCAATAACGAACGCCTCCAGCTCAGGGACAACGACAGGTCCGCCGGCAGATAACGTATAAGCGGTTGAGCCTGTGGGAGTAGAGATTATTAACCCGTCAGCCAAATAATCGCAAACATGCTTGCCGTTTATGTAGAGAAAAAGCCGCGCTGCGCGGGAAACTTCGCCTCCTTTTATGACAACGTCATTTAAAGCTGTCTGAAATCCTTGTTCTTCGCTGATATAGGACTTTATCATGAGGCGTTCTTCAATTATAAAATCGCCTTTAAGTATTTTTTCTACGCCTTGCTCAATGCCATAAGGCTTAAGCTGGGAAAGAAAGCCAAGCCTGCCTGTATTTATGCCAAAAAGAGGGATTCCGCAGGGCGAAAAACATCTTGCCGCTCCAAGAAAAGTTCCATCGCCGCCGACTATAAAAACAAGCCCTAAATCCGTATCAGGCGAGGTTTTATCTCGCTTGCCGCGAATACTATATTTGGCTATATCAGTAAATCCCTTGTTCACAAGGATATTTTCGAGCTTGCCAGCGACTTCTTCGGCTGATTCATGCTCTACATTATAGACTATGCCTATTTTTTGCAGATTTAACAGTTTATTATTTAATGACTTAACACTTTTTAAAATTGGCATGCGCTTTTTCCACAGTTTCTAAAATCAAATTGTCAAAATTCATTTCCTCTATTGTACTGCAATCAAATTTATTAGTTAAATAAATAAGATATTCAATATTCCCCGCAGGACCTGTAATCGGGGAATAAGTAAGGTTTTGAGGATAAAAACCTATTTTTGCCGCAAAATCCGCCACTTTTTTTATAACTTCAAAATGAATTTTTTTATCTTTAATAACCCCGCTTTTAGGCACTTGATCTTTTCCCGCCTCGAATTGAGGCTTTATCAGAAGGACAATTTCTTGTTCATCAGGGTTCATTAACAGTTTTATATTTTCAAGAATCTTAATTGCAGAGATGAAAGATACATCAATACAGGCAAATGTTGCATATAAATCTTGTTTGCCGGAATCAATATCTGTATAAACTTCTGATACTTGAGCGCTTCTTATATTTGTACGTTCAATCACCGTTACATTAGGGTTTTGTCTTAATTTCCATGCAATCTGACCATACCCCACATCAACCGAATATACTTTAGGCGCTCCGTTTTGAATCAAAAAATCGGTAAATCCACCGGTTGAAGCTCCTATATCAAGACAAATTTTATTTTTAACATTAATATTAAAGTCTTTAACCGCTTTTTCGAGCTTAAAACCGCCTCTGCTGACGTAAGGAACAGTTTTCACCTCAACAATAATTTCCTTGTCAATTTTAATCAAAGTGCCTGCCTTAGTGATTATTTCATTGTTAATTTTAACTTTTGCGCCCATAATAGCGGCTTGAGCCTGACTTTTTGTGTCAAACCAGCCTTGCGAAACGAGATAATCATCCAAACGATGTTTAATTTTCGGGTTTTTTATATTTTTCATAAGGTAATTTCTCTTTTTCCAGCGCTTCTTTGATTCTTTTATTGTATTCATCGGCTTTTTCTTTGTTAGGATTGAGTTTTTCGGCGCCGCTAATGTATCCGCATAAAATATTATCGGATGAAATAACGCCCATTTCAAATAAAAGCTCAACCTGCGATATATTATAGCCGATTATCGACCTTAAATTGTTAATTCTTGACTCTGTGTAAGTGTTTTGAGTTTGAAGAACATCGATAAATGTTCCCACTCCGGATTCAAGCCGTAATACAGCCAGCCTTCTACTCTCCGTGGCAGATTCCAGCTCTGTATTTGTGGCTTTTATAAGCTCTCTTGCGGCAATTGTGTTAAAATATGAGCGAACAAGGTTTTCCTGTATATTTCTTGACTCATTTATATAAACATATTGAGCTTCTTCCAGCTCGGCTTTTCTGACTTTAAGATCGGTATATCCTTTTAGCCCAAGGTTTTCCAGCCCTCTCCACTGCGCCACAATCCCGATTGAGTCAAAAGAAAACAACCCTGCTGATGTTGTACCCTGATCAGACAACTGACCAATCACGGAAACTTCAGGAATATAAACAGAATAAGCGGCATTTTTTCTTTGTCTTTTTGCTTCGATGTCAAAATTCTGCGCCGCCAGATCAGGTCTACTTTTTAAGGCTATATTACTTGCTTGTTCAAGCGTAAAGCAGTCTTCAAAAATTTCTTTTACCATAACATCGTTATCATTGGGAACAAGCTGTAATAAAACCGGAACGCCCAGATTATTTGCCAATTGAGCTTGCGCCAGCCTGTATAAATTCTTTGCGGCAATTAATCTTTGCTGCGCCTGCGATAAATCAGCTTTTGCTCTTAATACATCAAAATTAGTGCCAACACCGGCTTCCAGCTTCTCTTTATTAATTCTTAACTGTTCTTTAATTTGTTCTATATTGGTTTCCAAGATTTTAATATTCAATTTTTCTCTTAAAAGCGTATAATAATTCCTTGTAACTTCCAAAAGCGCCTGTTTTTTAGTAAATTCGAGGTCTTTTTTTGCGGAATTAAAGATATAATAAGCTTCTTTGACATCAAAATATTTTCCCGCGTTTATTGCGTAGCCAAGATTAAAATTTGACTCAATAGGGATTTCCGTAACTTGTAGAGGAAGAACGTTACCGACCAAAACAGTTCCGTTTATTGAGGAAATAAAGTATTGATAGCTTAAATCAGGCAACCACTCTGAAGCCGACCCGTAAAATTTCCACCGATCTCTTTCTTTACGGGCTTGAAAAATTTTGACATTGAAATTTTTGTCTAAAACAATGGTTAAAACCTCATTTAAAGTAACAGGATATTCACCGCCAGTGGGATCAAAGATAATTTCACCGCAAATATCCGGCTTTTCGCAGGTAACTTCCTGTTTTTCCTCTGCCAAAACGCTGCCTGCAAGTAAAAACCATATAAAAAAGCAACAAATCAATATTTTATTTACAAACATTTTCATCAAGTTTCTCTAAAATTCTGGTGAAATTTTCTATTTCTGACGCTGAAATATCTTTTGTCAACTTTTCCTGAAAATCATTTGCTACTGGTATAAGGTCTTTTACGAGATTTTTGCCGTCCTGAGTTAAATACACTTTAGTTTTCCGTCGATCTTTATCGTCAGGAATCCTGATAATGAAGTTTTTATCCTCAATTATGTCAAGTATTCTGGTAATTGTCGGCTTGTCTTTAAAGAGGTAATCTCCAAGCTGTTTCTGATAAATCCCGTCTTCATCATACAGTTTAACAAGCAGACTCCATTGTTCAGGCGTTATATTATACCCATTCTCTTTAAAATTCTTATAAAGAGAATTTTTTATAACTTGAACAGTTTTGCTAATTATATAATCGATATTTTCTTCAACTTTAAATTTATTTTGCATTTTCAAAATTAATCCTTTTTAGTTATAAATAATAAACAAAAAATTTTTACTTTTTATCTTTTTTAGCAGGGGCGGGCTTCGCCCGCCCCTGCTAAAAAAGGGTGGGTGGGTGGGAAAAAATCATTTTTTGTTACCCACTTATTAAGAAAAATTTATAGTTGTTTGCGCAACTACACAAGAAACAATAATAAAAAAGCGAGAATTTATCAATTTTTTTTATAAAAACTAGACAACCGACTTAATTCTTGCAAGGAATTTCTTAATATTAATAGGCTTGGTGATATAATCCAAACAGCCCGCCTCGAGGGATTTTTTGACATCCGCTTCCATGGCATGCGCCGAAACGATTATGACGGGAATATTTTTAACTTCCTCATTATTTTTAATTTGTTTCAAGACTTCAAAACCGTCAATATCGGGTAATTTAATGTCCAAAAGGATTAGCCCGATTTCCTTTGGTGATATCATCAAGGCATCAAGCCCTGCTTTCCCATTATTTGCCTGTATAACATCATATCCTTCTACTGACAGAATGTCAGTTACGAGCTTTAAATTCGCCGGATTATCTTCTATGATGAGTATTTTCTTATTTTCCACATTTAAACCTTTCTTTTCCCTACCCGATGAATAACCAACCGCCCTCTTTCCAATATTATAATATTGCGCTATTTTAAATATTGTAACGATTTCCAAATTTTTTGTTAAATTTAGACTTCAAAAAAACTTTATAATAGTAAGATAGTATTTAATAATTAATTTCTATTGGTGAAAAATGTCAATAAGACCTGATTTCCTTCAATTAACAAGTCCAATTAGTCCGGTAACAAATCCGGGCGGAGTTCAAAGAACTTCATTTGGAGCAAGTCAACCGCTGGATAACGGCTTTGATCGTTCAGCGATCAATTTTAATCCTTTTGGACAAATAAGTCCTATAGTTACAGATTCCCAAAAAGCAAACAAATTCCCTGCATTATACGCATAAGTAAGCATAATTTAAAAATTTTATACAAAACCTGCATTAAATATGCAGGTTTTTTGCATTTATATCAATCTAAATAAGTTTTCGTTATACCAAGTTGCAGTCAATGTATGATTAAATCTCCCTCCCCCTGCCCCCTCCCCAAGGGAGGGGAAGAAGAGTTGATAAGGGTTTTGCCGGCGTAGCCGGCAAAACCCTTATCAAAAAATAATACTCTTTTGATTGCAACTTGGTATTAATTTGTTAAAACGCTAATATCTATAGCCCGCGCCGCCCTGCGGGCGGCGCGGGCAGGACAAGGGTATAGCGGGTGTTTTACCTTCGGCAAAACACCCGCTAATTAAGGATTTATAAAAACCATCTTTTTTATTTACCGGTTTTTTAAATAATTTAATATTGTTCAAGATAATTATCAAGTTCCCAAGGAGTTACGCAAACTCTGAAATTATCCCATTCTTTTCTTTTTGCCGCTAAAAATTCGTTATAAATGTGTTCACCAAGAGCATCTTTGGCAATGGTACTTCTTTCCATTAATTCCAAAGCTTCAAGTAAACTTCCGGGTAATGCATCTATTTTTAATTTTTTTCTTTCTTTTTCTGTTAAATGATAAATATTCTGTTCAGCCGGAACCGGTGGTTCTACCTGATTTTGAATACCGTCAAGAGCGGCTGTTAACAGAGCGGCAAATGCGAGATATGGATTACAGCTTGGATCTGGCGATCTTAATTCAACTCTTGTAGCTTTACCGCGTTTTGCAGGAACTCTTAAAAGAGCGCTTCTGTTTGCCGCTGACCAGGCAAGATATACAGGAGCTTCATATCCTGGAACAAGACGTTTATAACTATTTACAAGCGGATTGGTAATTGCTGTAATGTTTCTGATATTTTTAAGCACGCCGCCAATTGACCATAAAGCTTCCTGACTTAATTTATATGGCTTTGATTCGTCAAGGAAAACGTTTTCTCCCTTTTTTACAAGAGAAAAATTGATGTGCATACCTGAACCATTAACGCCAAATATAGGTTTCGGCATGAATGTTGCATGTAAGCCGTATTTTGCGGCGATAGATTTTATTGCGATTCGGAAAGTAACAACATTATCAGCTGTTGAAAGCGCATCACCATATTTAAAGTCGATTTCATGCTGACCTTCTGCTACTTCGTGGTGACTTGCTTCAATTTCAAAGCCCATTTCCTGAAGTGTAGCGACCATTTCAGCTCTGATGTCTTCCCCAAGGTCGTCCGGACCTACATCATAATAACCTGCGGCATCGTGAGTTACGCAAACTGGTCTTCCGTTTTCTTTTTTGAAAAGGAAAAATTCGCATTCAGGACCCACATTGATTTCATAGCCTAATTTTTTAGCGTCTGCAAGAACTTTTTTAAGGTTGGTTCTAGGACATCCTTCAAAAGGAGTTCCGTCAGGATTGTAAATATCGCAGATTAATCTTGCTACGTTAGAACCGTCTTTTGCTCTCCATGGAAGCAAACAGAAGGTTTTTCTGTCGGGGAAAAAGTACATATCGGATGTTTCAATACTTCTAAACCCTTTAATAGAAGACCCGTCAAGCATAACTTCGTTATTAAGAGCTTTATCAATTTGACAAGCAGGGATTGCCATGTTTTTCACATGACCGTTAATATCCACAAATTGAAGTCTTATAAACTTAACATTGTTTTCAACGATAATTGACTTAATTTCTTCTTTGCTCAATTCTCTTTGTGATGGAATAAACATTGTACCAGGCATTTTTCCTCCTAAGATTAAATAATAAACTTGTAACGCGTTTCACTTTTAATTATTCTACACTTAAACAATTTTTGACAAATATTGGTTGTATTTTTTAAAAAATCGCCCTCATATTTTATATACTTATCATGGTAACAAAAACACATAAAGTGGCAGATTTTACGAAATGCATTTTGGATTTTACGAAAAGATGAATTTTTATTACGAATTTAATAAATAAATATAAAAAAGTATCTATTTTTTATAAATAAATATCTATTTTTTATAAAAAATTGTCTATTTTTACTAATTTTTGATATAAAAAAAATTTAAAAAAAATATATATTTTGTTTAAAAAACCTTAACAATATTCTATATACCACTTCAGACTGTGTGAGAAATACTTATAATATTTTTTAGATAATTTAAAAATTAACTGCTTAACACCATTAAAAGTGTCGCCCTGAACTTGTTTCAGGGTCTTTCCAGCATGCAATAGAATACTTGCCGTTTCTTCATTTTCTTTTCTTTTTGAACGCAAAAAGAAAAGAACCCGCAAAGCGGGACACTTAGGACACAATCCAAGTAACATTTCCCTGTGAATGCGCCTTAGGCGCGCAAAAGAAAGAAAAACTAACAAGCCAAACTGTCATATCCATCAGGGGCAAGCCCCCGAACCCCCTCGTAATCCTTAGTCCCCTACAAAATTTATTTTTGCGAGATTTTTTAGTAAATTCAATGGGTCGAGCGAACCGCCGTTGGCGGTTCGCTCGACCAAAAACAATCTTTAGCCCCCTCTCCCAATGGGAGAGGGGGTT
>Ga0209202_1002217_pt1 | contig 10920 bp, 13 predicted proteins | sample AD_UKC032_MetaG_FD_184416 | JGI IMG/M metagenome (GOLD analysis project Ga0209202, IMG submission 184416) | Active sludge microbial communities of municipal wastewater-treating anaerobic digesters from USA - AD_UKC032_MetaG (SPAdes) (version 2) | ecosystem: Engineered > Bioreactor > Anaerobic >... | reverse complement strand
GCGGGCGGAGGAAGCCACGGCTATCTGACTATGGCGCATGACACGGGCCAGGCCTTCGCCGAAGATACTGGTTTCGTCTTTTTCGTAGTAGAAGACCTTGTAATGGGTCAGGGCGCCGTCGTATAACATGACTTTCACGGGCTGCTTACCGATCAACCAGACGTTTGCAGCGTATTCCAGATCGACATCTATTTCGGAACCGTCCGGGTTAAGGATACCGCAGGCGGCCAGGTCGGATCCGTCGACATATCCCCAGTATTGGATGGCTTCGTAGCGTTTTCCGTGCTGGCGATAACTGGACTGGGTCGTTGTGGTGCCTGAAGAAAAGATGGTGGTGCCGCCGGCTTCAGATGAACTCTGGGTTGCCGCATCCACTTCAAGGGCCTGCAGGTCTACTTCGAAAGGCTCGGGGACGTAATCACCGTCCGGGCGTTCCTGGAGGTATCGACGGATAATGTCTTTGTCAAAGTCCGGACGCTTCATTAATTTGCGCAGGTCGTGCTTGGTCAAGATGCTGCGCTGCCAGAACCCCTGTGCCTGGGAGAATTCCGCAACGGTCATGTCAGGGTACCAGTCCCAAATCCGGGTAAATTCCATATAGGGGACATCCTGGTCTTCGATTTTTTCGATATAGGTATTGGTCTGGTCGTCTGGTTGCCAGCGACGTTTCTGGCGTCTGTTAACCAGTGGACCGGCGAGGATTCCTGTGCCGTATAGGAGTCCGCTTCGTAGAACTTTCTTGGCAACTTCCGGATAATCCATCTCGGTCAGCTGATCGTCGATCTCGGACTGCATCTTCTGGGCGGTTTCCTTGGCGAAGTCTTTAATGGCCTCGTTAAGCTGCTCGCGCGTCGGCGGAATGGGTTGCATCGGGAACCCGGTTTGGGGGTCTATCTGAACCTGGCCGGTTGCCTCGTCGATGGGAGGAGGCTGGGTAATCTGCTGGGCGATTTGGAAAACAAGGGCAGCTTGGATGACCGGTTCGGGGGTCGGGGCTAATTCCCAGTTGCGATCCTGGTCAGGGAAGAGCATTTCATGAAGACGGGAAAGGACGATGTTGACCTTGGAGCGGGTCAGCTTGGGGTAGACATGGGAATTGTCCGGGTCAATGCGGACATCAGGGTCGTAGACGCCTTTATAGGCGCGCAAGTCTTCCAGCCACTGCAATTCCTTTGGGCGGCGGTAGGCTTTGTTCGTGCTGAACTCGTTGTACAAGCGGTATCCGAATGCCCGCATGGCTTCTGAATCACGCCTTGATGCAGCAAACTCCTCCTGGATCTGATCCATTATCCATAGTACCTTTCTCCCCTTAATTTTCGTGTCGGTTTCGTATTGGTAATTGTCTTAATATCCGCCGATCCGGGATGCGGGATGATGCGCCCGCTGGTTCAACCGGGATAACAGCGCTTTCTTATGCTTGTCATACTCCTGTTTTTCGTCAATGTAAAGGCAAAGGTATTCGCAACTGTCTGCAATGTGGGATGAAAAGTTCTTGACCGGCATGTCCTTGGCCTCCTGTTGGCCGCCGCGGAAGGATTTCTCTAAAGCGTAATGGTAGTCGCCGTTGAAGGCCTTGCGGAGGTACCGGCAGTTAGGAGAAAGCAGGAAGCCGGGCTCGCCGTTCACCATCTTGCAGAGGAAATTGTCGACGGCGCTGATCCGGGCAACGATGCTGTTGGTCGGTGCGGACACGATGTTCTGCAATCCGATCTCGGAACTGTGCAGGACGTCGAAGCAGGTGGACTCGTCGGTCTGCGCGCGGGCTGTGCCGGCGGGATCGCCGTAACCTGCGACATCAAATCCCCAGTATTTACTGCGGAATAATGGCAATAACTGATTGATGGCGAATTGTTTGATGGCCATGCCGTCGGAAACTAACTCGTCAAGGATGCGTAATTGGCCGAAGGGAGTGATCTGCCCGATGGTACAGGCCGGCTGGAGTCCGAAGTCCAGGCCGACGATTAACGGAAGGCCCTTGACCGGCTCCAGGATGCGTTTGGCGCAGTGGACATTGTCGACGTAGTTCTGGAAGACCGGCTTGCCGGAGAGGATGTACCCGTACAGGCCATGGATGTAGACGCGGACGTACATCTCGTCTTTACCGCGGGCCAGGTTGCTGTAGTAATTCTTGGATAGATGCCGCGTGTTCTCCGCCTGGGCGGAGAGGCCTGATGGCTGCTTGAAGACTTCCCAGCCTTCCGGGCGGACCACTTCGAACATCTTGTATAGGTAGCTGTCATCGTCTGGCGGGTTGGTATCCATGATGATCCCGGTCCAGGTGCAACCACCATCTTTCACGGCTGGGTAGCGGTCGATACGGCCGTCCATGGCCTCGATGATGGTCTTGGGGATCTCACGGGCCTCGTTGAACCAGGCGCCGGTTAGTTCAAGGGATAGCAGGTTGGATACCTGGTCTGGCCGGTCGAGGGCGCGGAATAATACTTCGATCTGGACGCCCGGAAAGGCTGTTATCATGTAGCTGTGGTCGGTGATGCGGTAGTTACCGAAGACCTTGTCCGGGAACCAGTCGAGGAAGGTCTTGATGGTCGTGTCTTTCAGCTGATTATACGACCGAACACACCAGAATCCTTTACCTTTTCTCCTAACATATACAGGAACCTCTTCCATCTCGACGCAATAAACATACCCATCGTATGGTTTCTTATGCCATCCAATCAACTTATTGGTCGTTTTTTTATTAACATATAGGATTGGATTGTATTTATGTGGGCAGAGAAAGGTTAGTATATAGGTCAGGGTATTCGTTCGGCACGTAATGCCATTGATTTTTGATTCACGCCCAATATGATCCTGCACAGAAATATTAACAACCATTCCTGCGCGCAATGCCAATTCTTGGATGTCGTCGGCAAGTTGTTTTGATCCAGTTGATGCCCTTACGCTTCCATCCTTACTATGTTGACCATCCCCTGCAAGATACCCTTTAATAAACGATGATATTTGTTGGCTTGTAGACTCTTTAATCCACTTAGGAACAGTTTTAGAGCAGGCCTTCCCCAATGGAATCAGCTCCCGAATTAAGGCCTTTGTCATTTCGTTTATCTTAACCGTAAAAATCGAAACGCCACACTTTGCCTTGCTCTCTCGATACGGTATCCCGGCCCCTGAAAAAAGACTCCTTACGTAACCTAGATTATCTTTTTGCGTAATGGCACAGCGCAATACCTTACGCTTTCCATATCGATATTCATTTGCGTGACCCTCGGCAACCCAAAAACCAATCCATTCAAACAGCGCCAAGTTGTCATTTTTTCTAGTTACCTTCCATTTTGCATTTCTTTTTACGCGGACGGTTTGATTCCCGTATATTTCTTCAGCAGTCTTTATTTCATAATTTCCCCAAACCTTTTTCCTTGTCCTGCGGGTAGATACCCACATCTTATGTTCAGGAGTAACAAGGAAATTAACTCCTTCATTTTCAAACCCTATCATGTCCCCTTTATATGGAAAGCTAACAACCTTGTTAGGAAGCTTAAAAACCAAATGATCATCTACAAGGCTTGCTACCTTATCATCCGGCAGCAGGTCTTTAAATAGTTGCCATCCACGCTTTTCAGTCAGTATCTCTGTGTCATCTGAATAACAATTGCGGACAACCGCCCAGCGGGTGCGGCGGATGCCGTCTGAGGATGGCGCCTGCTCGTGCCCGCGGCGGATGATCTCCATGACGCAGGCTGATGACTTGCCACTGCCGAACGGACCGATAACCAGGCGGATGCGCGAGTTGGATAAGGCAAACGCACGCAGGGTCGGAGCGTCGGAATAGTCATAGACGACGCTGTAGGCCGGTAATTTATGGTCGCGGGTGTCTGTCAATCTGCATGTATGTCTCCCGTGAATTTTCGTTTCGGGCTCATTATCATTTCGGTACTATTGGCAGCTGCAAGCCGCATGATGTAACGGCCGCGGCCCAGGTTTCTGATGACGGTATATTCCCTGCCCTGATGGTGCAGGTCAATGAGGTTCGCCTGGTTCTGCTTGATCTTTACCTTGTATTTGCCATTGCCCATGGGCGAAATGTGCAGGACGTCGAGGGGAATCCGCCGGCCGGCAACGGAGGTGTTGTCTTCGATGGCTTTCTGGTCTGGCTGGTCCATTTCTCACTCCGACATGTAGCATGATTCATAGTGTAGCAGATTTGTCTGGGATTGTACATGTTTGGCTAATTTCTCGACACTGTAGCCTGCCTCCTGCAACCGCTTGTTGATGTGGAACTCGCCGACGACGTAATCGACTTTCGGCAGGACGGAGGTATTTAACAGGGTCTCGTGCTCCATGCCTTCGACGTCGATCTTCAAGATCTTGCAGCGGGTAATCGCCATAAGCTTAAAGACCTCGTCCAGGGTTATCAGGTGGATGGTCTCGGTGTGGCTGGCCGCATAGGGCGTCATGTAGACGGATGATCCCCCGGAATGGATGTTGTCGATGATAATCTTCTCGTCACGGGCTGATCCGCCGATACCCATGGGCCAGGTTGTAATCGAAAGCGGGTTGATGTGATTGATTGAAATGTTCGCCAGGAGCTGCTTGTAGGTTCGATTAACGGGCTCCAAGGAAATGATCCGGGCCTGGGGAAACATGCCGGCCATCATGATGCTGAATACGCCCTCGTTGGCGCCCAGGTCCAGGATAACGTCGCCGGGGTCTATGTTGATTCCCGAGCGGACGATATGGTAATTGTCAGCGAATATCTCATTGATCAGGGCTGAGATGGTCGGGGTGTTGAAGAAATAGAATGTCTTGCCGTGGAACTCTTTCTTGATGATGCTGTATCCGCTCATTAAAGCTCCTTGTGATGTTGTATTGAGGCATTCTTGACCCCTTTAATTGCAATTACAGGCAGAATCCCCCGTTCGATTAATATAGCGGTCCTTGTAATTCCGGCCATGCAGCCCAAGCATGGATGGTATTTATCTATAGGCATCCAGTGTTTCTGGCATTCCTCAGGAAAAGTCAGTGGAGAAGTAAGTTCTATCATAGGGGTTACCAGTCTTCCTCTCCCTTACGTAATGTCATAGACGGCGGGGCTGCCTGCGGTTCCCTGGCCGGCGGGATATACTCGGTCTTCACGGGTTTCTCCGGGATGGCATTGGTCCCGGCCTCAGGATTTGCTATGGTGATCGCAATCCGATGATTGGATATCTCGTTCTTCTGGCCATCCATGGCAGACTTCAGCCGGTTCTCGTCCTCCAGGCCCTTGATGACCACGAAGAAGCCCCCTCCCTCACTACCAGATTTCCCGGCCTTGCGTTCGGCCTCTGCCGTCTCGAACCGGATCAGCTCCTTGATCATGAAGGCGAACTGCTTGTCGTCACCCTTGACCATGTCCAGGAGTTTCTTGCGGCCGTCGACCTGGGAGTAGACCCAGCGCATGTCGGACAGCATCTTGGACGAAATGGACAGCTCGGGCTCTTCACCGTCTGCCAGTCCAGCCTTGCGCTTCGCTTCCGCGATCTTTTCCTCGTAGCGGGCGATGGCTGCGGCTGCCTCGGCCTCGGCTTTTGCCTTCTGCCGGATCTCGCGTTCGATGCGGACCTTCTCGGATGCCGCCGCGCGCTTTTGTTCCCGGGTCAGCGTACCGGTGGAATCGGGCCGGATGGATATGCCGTCATCCTTGGGCACTGTGCCGGGCTTGCGGCGGACGGGCTTCCGGTTCTTCTTCTTGTGGTCAATGCCGTAGATCGACAACCGGAGCCTCCTTTACCAGATGGGCTTTTGCATACCTGATAATCTCATCACTCAGGTCGTAGTTGCCGCAGGATTCGAAGCCGACACAGGTCAGACCGTGGATCATTTCCGGGTGATCATTGATATTCACGAAGAACATGAACCGGTCTTCCCCGACCTCAATGGTATGGGCGGTCCGGTCAACCTTGGCCAGCTTCTTATAGAACTTCTCAAACTGCCCCATGGCTCCGATCATGCAGGTGTGGCTACAGCAGAACATAAAATGATTCCTGAATTTCCTTTCCTGTTCGTCCATTGTAATTATCCCCCCCCTTATTTTATTTATATTCGCTATTCATCCAGGGAGCCGGTTCGGTCTTCAATATATAGACACAGCCCCTGACATGCTTGTAATACGTGATTTCCTCCAGGCCGATATTGACGTAGGTCGGATAGATCCAGAGCCACAGCCATTTCCAGCGGGGGAAGGTTGCCTTCTTGATCACCGCCGGATCGTAGAACGGGTTTTTGTAATCCTGTTTAATCGTCATATTCGTCATCCTCGCGGTACTGGATCCCCAGGATGCTGGCAGACTCACGGCGGCTCATCAGCTGCTTCCGGCCGTTGCGGTCGTCCTTCGGCTTCGGCGGAGGAGCTGCTGCCTGGGGGGAAGTCGAACTCTACCTGGGCTGTCCTGATGTCGATCTTGCGTGTCATGGTTATCCTTATATATGCGGGGTGGTGAGATTACCTCACCGTCAGTTCCGACTATAAGCAACCGACCCGTTCAGTCGTCCGCGTGACGCCGCACCCCTAAAATGGTATTCCCCAGGTGCCACTCCTGGAGCAGCAGTTTGTGACCTCTGCGCCTACCCGCTGGTCGTCTCACATGATGTCCGGAGTGCCTAATCCCCCGCTTGCCATAATTCAGTCCATCATCTTTCCTTTTAACCAGGGCTCATTACTTGTATTTAAACTTGTACACCCTTTCCACATCGAATGGCCTTCATGAACGACATGGAACAGAAGCTCATCGCTCGACCCCCAGGAGATCTTCTTATAACATTCCTCGAGGTGTTTAAACATCCAATCGTAGATAATTTCCAGCTGCTCTTCATTAGTTCTATTGGTATAGATTCCGACCCCCATCGTCTTCCCGACATAAAGGACGTCGTTGCAAACAGGGCAGAGCAGTCCGTATCTTTCAAGTGCCATTCCGTAATCTCCATTAGACGCCAGCCATTATACAAATCCCGCCTGCCCGGTCAAGGAATTTTTTTGGAAATCGTAAAGCCAGCCGCAGATTTTTCTGGGAATTTTGGAGAAAGTCGAATGCTGACTGGGAGATAGCTATGGCCGACCGGAGTGGGTCTGGCTAAAGGAAAGATTTTGGAGCGACCAATGCATGTGTGGGTGGGATACATAGAGAAATTGAGAAGTACCTTTACAAAATCAGGTCTCCCGGGTGGGGTCGCAGAAAAGAATTCTTTTTCTTCAGGCCCGGAAGTGGGTCATTATTACCCAGTTTATGTGCATTCAGGGCCTGGATGCGCAACTTATTGATATCATACATAGTATACCTGTCTGTTGATAACTTACGCCCTATAAGATCCCTTATGTAAACATGAGCATGGTATAAGTCATTAATATTATACAACTAAAGTTATCAACAGGTCTATCAACAAGCAGGGCAATGTGCATAACTATGTATGTCATTTATGACTGAGTAGAAAGTATCCATAGAACGATCGTTCTGGGGAAAAATTACCCACATGTGGGGAATAATTACCCACTACATTGTAATACATTCCCATGTGTAAACACTGTTTATATAACAAGCGTTAGATAAAAAATCGCTCAACTCCGCTAAACTGTTGATTTTATACCACTATCTCCTATCCCTCATAAACTGGTGCTCATGCCCACTTTTGAGCAGAATGCCCGATCGAATAGTACACAGGCTGGCCGCTGAAAATAGTCAGTAAGTACAATAACTTACGTAATCGCATGGCAAAATAGCCTCGCTGGAAGTGGGCAAAATCACCATAAAATGCCCCTTTATTGCTGGCAGCGCAAAAGGCCTGATTATGCATTGACTGTAAGTAGCCGGATTGCCTCAGGATTTGCATAAGAAAATAAATGTTAAGATTATATAAGTATGGCATACAGATTGCTGTATATAAAGGTAAAGAGAACGCAACGCAACGGAAAGGAAAGGACTGGATCATGACAATTAAACAACGTATAATTCAATACTTGCAGGCGTATAAGGTCACGGGCAACATGCGGTTCCTGTTACGCGCGAAAGCATTGGAACGGTCAATGGTCATTAATCACGCTTAAGGAGACTTGGCCGATTGTAAAACAGTCGCACAAATAATCAACAAAATAAAACAGGAGGAACAAAACATGAAAAACACATCGAAAGCCGCCGCCGCCCTGGGCTCCATCAAATCCGCCAAAAAAGCAGCATCAAGCCGGGAAAACGGGAAGTTGGGGGGAAGGCCGACCACTAAATGGACGGCGGCGCGTATTAAACGCGCGTTGGAAATCATTGATACACGCAATAAATTTCACTCAACATCAACGGAAGTTTCGCAAGCGCAAAAAGACGCAAATTTTTTGAACACATACAGAAAGACGCTCGAATTTGAAACGCAAGAAGATTTTAGAGAATATGTCGAAATGAGTAGAACGCGCGAAATTGATTTTTTATTTAACAGATTAAATAAATAACCCCACCAGCCGGGGCCGCCAACCCCGGCCGAGTCAAGTTATGTATCTAAAGAAATGGTCGATAAATATCAAGCTGAATACGATGAACTGAAAACCATGTTGTTAAAACTGGACGGCAAGAAGGGAGTAAAATAATGGAATACTTAACAGGTGAGGAAATAGCGGCAATGTCACGGGACCGGCGCGATGTCAACAGGTTGTTTCTGGCCCAGGATGATTCTGGACTATGGCCGATTTGCGGCAAGTTCAACGCCACTAAACGCGCGATCAACAGGATCCGCCGGCTGGAACGCGAGGGGCTGGTGCTGGATGATTTGCTGGCCTATGCTCTGACCATTGAGCAGATCTCGAGCGAAATTGTTAACCACTGTTAAACCGTAAATTAATAAGGGGATGAAATTATGATCTATACCAATGAACAGAAAAAGCAATTGCGAGCAGATCTAAAAGCTGCTGGATACGGTTGCAAGATCCAGGAAGCACGGTCTCCGTTTAGCGGAAACAAGGTGACTTTTTTGTCTTTTATCCCAAGCGATGGAAAGCCGGTCATGGTCACCAGCGCGTCTGTTTTTGGCAAGGAATTCCGTGAAAAACACAACGCGGCGTTCGAAATTATAAACAAATTTGCAAGATAATAAGGGGAGGCTATAAAGGAGAATGAAAATGAAGACTTACAGTTTTGGTGAAGGGTATCAAGTAAATTGCAGGAGTGAAAAAACGCGGTATGGTTTCAGACATCTATGCGAGCTGACTAAGGATTACAACGTAATTGCGAAAACCAAGGCGTGCTACTACAACAGGACCTGGGAGGCGTACGAGTTTCAATCTGTCATCCATCAGGCAATCAATGCCGCGTTCGATAACCGCACCCGGGCCCAGCAGAAAAAGGGGCAGGAAATTAATCCGCTGATTAAGCAGTATTGCGATGAAGTAGATGCGCGCGCGCGAGGGATCGAGGCCAAGAAATTTGACCCGGTCAAAATGGTCTGTGCAGTCGGGGCCCTGTTGACTGACAATCCTGAGGAGCGCGCCAACTGGGATAAAAGAATGCTGTCGACCATCCCGGGGATTGACTTCCCGGATGACTTTGACAGTCTGCCGGTCGAAGAGCAGCAGAGGCGCCTGGATAAGGCAAAGGAGGTGCTGTAATGGCAAACGATCAGATCAAGGTGCGGCTGGAATATCTGCGCGGGGAAATTAAGGCCGAGCGGATTAGCTACGGCGAAATTGTCGAGCTGCAGTCACTGGCTGAGTATATCGAGCCGGGGGATGTTGTGCTTTTGGAATGGGCGGGCGTCCCGGAAAATGGCAATGATATTTGCAGGAATTGCGAGGCCGCTTCGATATCAGGATGTTGTGAGGAATGCGGACAAATTGTCAAAGAAAAGAATGAAAGTGGGGTGCTGTAATGACTGACAGGTTAAAGATAAGAGTGCTGGCGCCCGGGGCCCGGGAGAAGTTTGAAAGCTGGATTGCCACGCGCGGGGGCGTGCAGATCTGGAATAATGTTAATTTGTCAGATCCTGGCGCCGGGCCGATATTTACGCCGGCGATGACAGGGGATCATCCTACTGAGAAGCCGCGCTGGTCACATGAGCGCGGGGAAGTGGTCACGGATATCAACAGGTTTGAATTCGTCAAGGCATGGAAGGAGATCAAGCGCTTCCATGTGGCCATCAGGATGGGCAGCCAGGGCACGATGCTGAAATTGACTGACGGATCATCGGCCAAGGTGCGAAAGTTCGAGGAAAGTCATCCTGGCGCGTATTATAGATTTGATTATGAGACTCAGGAATGCGTTTTTGAGACGCCGGAGATGGAATGATATTAACTAATAACTTAACGATAACCATAACTTAATAAGGGGGATTGAACCATGATGGGAATTGCTCACGATAATAAAAAACCATACAAGCGGACAACGGAATGCCATGAGTGCGGGGAACGCTTCCACAAGGGCGAAAGCAAGCAGATCCTGAAGGTCTATGACAGCCCATGGGCCGATCAGCCGCGGACCATTGCCGTGCATGATCAAAATGACGATGAATCGGAGAGGTATTCCGGCAGCTGCCTGGATAAATTGACGGATACATCCTGGGGTGATTTCCGGTATTTCCTGTGTGAACGCTGTAACCGTCTGATAATACAGCAAAATCCAGACAATGGCTGGCGGTCGTATAAAATGATTGATGACAACGGGGAGGAATTCTGCGTCCGGTGCTACCAGGAGAATATTCTGGAAAATGGGCACGAGGACAAGGAATTCGAGAGCGGCCATGTTCCCGGAGACTTCTACAACGAGCAGGATCTGAGCAGTCATGACTGGGTGCTGGTCCAGGGGATGTCACATGTCTATATCACCGGTCAGGAGTCGGCTAAGAAGTTTGCCGACCGGGCCCTGGAGCTCATTGACGAGGGCAACAAGGTCCTGGTGAATTATGACAGCATGGGCATCGGTGGGTCTGAGGGATATGTCAGCCTGTTCTATAAACCAG
>Ga0209202_1002214_pt1 | contig 10932 bp, 7 predicted proteins | sample AD_UKC032_MetaG_FD_184416 | JGI IMG/M metagenome (GOLD analysis project Ga0209202, IMG submission 184416) | Active sludge microbial communities of municipal wastewater-treating anaerobic digesters from USA - AD_UKC032_MetaG (SPAdes) (version 2) | ecosystem: Engineered > Bioreactor > Anaerobic >... | reverse complement strand
TCGACCAAAAACAATCTTTAGCCCCCTCTCCCATTGGGAGAGGGGGTTGGGGGAGAGGGGATTTTGGACTGAATTTATAAAAATGTAGGGGACTAAGGGGGTTGGGGGTGGGTTTATAAAAACCGAAATTTATTTCTAATTGAGTAATAATTGAATTTTCGTTATCAAATTTTATTTCTCACACAGTCTGACTTGATATTATATACTAAAATGAGTTTGAATTTAGGAAAACCGGCAAAGCCGGATTTTCCCAACTTCATCACTCCTGCTTCGCCATACCGCCCCTAACTTTTTAAGAAAAAATCCGAAATTCATTTTGGGGGCGGTATATTAATTAAGTTGGTAACAAAAAATTATTTTTTTCCCGCCCACCCACCCTTTTTTAGTAGGGGCGGGCAAAGCCCGCCCCTACTAAAAAAGATAAAAGATAAAATTTTTTGTTTGCTGCTTATGCCGATCCAGGCAAGTTTTCGCTAATTTGTTTATTAACTGTTTTTGGCGTTTAATATAATGACTCAAAAGAAAAATACTTATCCAAATATGTTTAAATGTAAAAAATGTAACTCTATTGATAATTTTGGACTTGTGTTCAATCCTAATTACAGTGGTAAAGGCGAATTTGTTCAAACTGTAAATGAACATGATGAAATTGTTTTTAATATTGACGGATATGAATTTATTCCTGATCTGGGATTTATGAACGGGCATGCTGTATGTAAATATTGCGGAGAAATAAAATGTTGGGAATATTATTTCCCAAAGTTTCAATAATTATACCAATCCAAATAAGTTTTCGTTAATTCGTTAAAAAACTAATATCTACAGCCCGCGCCGCCCTGCGGGCGGCGCGGGCTGGGTACGGGTATAGCGGGCGTTTCGGCGAAGCCGAAACGCCCGCTAATTAAGGATTTACAAAAATCATCTTTTTTATTTAACGGTTTTTTATACTAAAATGAGTTTGAATTTAGGAAAACCGGCAAAGCCGGATTTTCCCAACTTCATCACTCCTGCTTCGCCATACCGCCCCTAACGTTTTAAGAAAAAATCCGAAATTCATTTTGGGGGCGGTATAAATTGATTGGTATAAAAACAATAAAATTCTTTTGTTTTTAGAGGCGCCCTTAAATTAGTCTGGTATAACCTTATCCTCAAAATAAAATACCCCCACGGGAATTCGAATCCCGGTCTCCTCCGTGAAAGGGAGGTGTCCTAGGCCTCTAGACGATGGGGGCATATTTAATTTACTTTAAATTATCATGTTCTTTTTAAAATAGCAGGAATGTATTTTTATTGTCAATAGGGACATCTCTAAAAACCTTGTTTTTTGAACTTTTTATAAACTTTGCTTAAGTAGGTAACAAAAAGTTTTCAGGTTTTTATCTACCCAACCCCAACCCCTTCCATTCAAAGGGAAGGGGCTTTTGTTGTTTGTTTGCCTCACTCGCTTCGCTCGTTCGGCAAAATTTAATAAGAGCTGAAAATTTTTTGTCTGTTACTTATGTGGATATAAATTATGACCAATAATATTTTTTATGTAAAAAGATAACGAAAAATAAAAATTAACTAACTCGAATTGCTAATTAGTCGAAACGCTGAAATAGATTGAAATTTTATTTTAATTTTTTATGCGGCTCGCAGGCAAAGCCTGCGAGCCGCATGCCCTTAAAACGGCGTAGCGGCTGGCTTCGCCAGCCGCTACGCCAAATATAAAATTATTTATTTAGCAATTCAAGTTAACTACTTCTTTAAACTATTTTTTCTTTATGTAAATATTAATATAGAATATATAATAATATTTATTACATGTGGGAGCAGAAAAGTTTTCATGAAAGAACTGGAAAAAACATATAATCCGACTGAAATAGAAGATACCATATATAGTTTTTGGGAAAAAAATAGGCTTTTTATAGCAAATGCCAATAGCCAAAAACCTCCGTTCAGCATAGTCATACCGCCGCCTAATGTAACAGGCGTTTTGCATATGGGACACGCTCTGGACGGAACCTTACAGGATATTCTTGTGCGATACAAAAGAATGAAAGGCTTTGAAACCTTATGGCTTCCGGGTACCGATCATGCCGGTATCGCAACGCAAAATGTGATTGAAAAAAAATTAAGAAAAGAAGGAAAAACAAGACACGATCTTGGTAGAGAAAAGTTTGTAGAACTTACATGGGATTGGGCAAATAAATGCAGAAGCAGGATTTTAAACCAGTTTAAACGGCTTGGAGCTTCTTTTGATCTTACCAGAGAAAGATTTACGCTTGATGAAGGATGCTCTCAAGCCGTCAGAGAAGTTTTTGTAAATTTATACAATGAAGGTTTAATTTATAAAGGAAAATATATAGTTAACTGGTGTACCCGCTGTAGATCAGCTATTAGCGATATTGAAACCGAATATCTTGAAGAAAAAGGACATTTGTGGGAAATAGCGTATCCTTTAAAAAATGAGTACGGCGCAATTGTAATTGCAACAACAAGACCGGAAACAATGTTCGGAGATGTTGCCGTTGCGGTGCATCCTGAAGATACCAGATATACTCATATGATTGGAAAAACAGTGGTTATACCATTGAGCGGAAAAGAAATCCCTGTAATTGCCGATGAAGCCGTTGAAATAGGATTTGGAACAGGAGCTTTAAAAATTACTCCGGCTCATGACCCGAACGATTATGAAATTGCCAAAAGACACGGTTTTTCTCCTGTTTGGATTATGGATGAAGACGGCAAAATGTCTGATACTAAAGATGTTCCCTTTGAAATAAGAGGACTTGACAGAGATGAAGCAAGAGTAAAAATTGTTGAAATTCTTAAAGTACAGGGACAATTAGTAAGAATTAAACCGCATGACCACAGCGTAGGACATTGTCAAAGATGTAGCAGTACAATCGAGCCTTATCTTTCAGAACAATGGTTTGTAAAAATGAAGCCGCTCTCTGAAAAACCGATAAGCGCAATTGCCAGAAAAAGCTTGGTATTTATGCCGGAAAGATGGGAAAAAATCTATCTTGACTGGATGCATAATGTCAGGGATTGGTGCATAAGCAGACAGCTATGGTGGGGACATCAAATTCCGGCATATTATTGTCAGGCTTGCAATAATATAATGGTTTCTGTTGAAGCTCCTGAAAAATGTTCTGCTTGTAACAGCAAAGAACTTCATCAGGACTCTGATGTTCTTGATACCTGGTTTTCATCGGCATTATGGCCCTTCTCAACAATGGGCTGGCCCAATAAAGAAAAACAGGACTATAAAAAATTCTACCCCACAAGCGCTCTTGTTACAGGGTTTGACATAATATTCTTCTGGGTAGCAAGAATGGTTGTTATGGGCTATAAATTTACAGGAAAATCGCCATTTAAGCATGTCTATATTCACGGATTAATCCGTGATGAAAAAGGGCAAAAAATGAGTAAGTCCAAAGGAAATACCATTGATCCGGTTGAAATCATAGATAAATACGGAGCCGACGCTTTAAGATTTACCCTTACAAGCCTTGTAACTTATGGTGGTCAGGATATTAAAGTTTCTGACGAAAGATTTGAATACGGAAGAAACTTTGCGAATAAAATTTGGAATGCTTCAAGGTTTGTTCTTATGAATCTTGAAGGTTGCGATGATAATCTGATTGACATGGCAAGCATGACAATAGCGGATAAATGGATTCTTCATAAATACTCTGAAGTTAATCGCCTTATTAATGAAAACTATGAAACATTCAGATTTGGCGAATCAGCTCAACTTTTATATGAATTTTTCTGGAGTGTATTTTGTGACTGGTATTTAGAAATCGCAAAAATTCAGATACAGAACCCCAGAAATAAATTAAATACTCAAAGAATATTAAAATATGTGCTTGAAAGAACTTTAAGACTATTACATCCTATAATGCCTTATCTAACAGAGCAAATATGGCAGTTAATTCCCGGAAGTTGTTGCAAAGGACAGAAAGTTTCCTTAATGATTACAGAATTTCCGGTTTATGACCCGTCCTTAAAAAACAGCGTAGCGGAAAGAAAAATAAATAAGGCAATAGAAACCATTAAAGCTTTAAGAAATATCAGACAGTCCTTTAATATTTCTCCTTCAGATTCTGTAAATATCAGACTTTTTTGCGCAAACATGGAAGACAGAGAAGATTTTGACCTTGTTGAATTTTATATAAAATCGCTTGCAAAAGTTGAAAGGATAGTAAAGGAATACAGCCTTCCAAAAGAAATTCCCGCAAGATCAGCAACTGCGATGATTGGAAATTCAATGCTGGTTGTATCTCTTGAAGGATTAATTGATTTAAACAAAGAAACAGAAAGACAAACCAAGACATTAGAAAACTTGTTTAAAGAAGAACAAGGACTTAAAGCGAGGATTAACAGCCCTCAATTTCTCGAAAATGCGCCAAAAGAGGTAATAGTTCAAACAAAAGAACGCCTTAAAGAAATTGAACAACAGTTAAAATCTGTAAAAAGCCTTTTAAAATCGCTGGAAAGCTAAATAATGAAGGTTTCTAAAGAAATCTTATTATATAATGAATCAGTTTCTTTATTGACTGCGCAGGGGAAATTCCATATAAATCTTGGACTGGAGAGGGTTGAGAAAATACTCGATTTTTTTGGAAATCCGCAGAATAACATAAAATGCGTTCATGTTGCCGGAACTAACGGCAAAGGCTCAACATGCGCCATGCTGGCGTCTGTTTTAAAAGAAGCCGGTTATAAAACAGGGCTTTACACAAGCCCTCACCTTGTTGAATATACAGAAAGAATTAAAATAAACGATGAAGAAATTTCAAAACAAGAATTTGCAGAACTTATGCTTAAAGTGGCTGAATATTCTGGAAAACAGGATATCCCCGCAACAGAATTTGAAATTTTGACAGCGGCGGCTTTTATCTATTTTTATGAAAAACAGGTGGATATTGCAATAATTGAAACAGGGCTTGGCGGAAGGCTTGATGCGACAAATACAGTTAAAAACCCTGAACTGGCAATTATTACAGACATAGATTTTGACCACACCGCAAGACTTGGAGAAACTATAGAACAGATTGCCGTAGAAAAAGCCGGTATTATAAAACAAAATGTCCCTATAATAACCATTAAAGACAATAACGGATTGGATATAATTCAAAAAAAAGCTGTAGACTTAAATAGCATATTGATTTTATCAAATCCCGACAATGTTAAAGAAGTTGAAACAGGGTTAAAGGGTTCATGGCAAAAGAGAAATCTATCGCTTACAGTGGAAGCTTTTGATATTTTAAGAAAAAAAGGGTTTATAATCTCTGAAGAAGCTGAAAAAACAGGATTAAAAAACGTTAAATGGGCTGCCAGGTTTGAATATATAGAAGAAAAACATCTTTTAATAGACGCCGCCCATAATCCGGCAGGAGCAAAAGCGTTGCGACAAAACTTAGACCAGCATTTTCCAAAGGATCAAAGACTTTTTATTTATTCAGCTCTTAATACAAAGGATTATAAAACAGGGGCAGAAAGCCTTTTCAGAGAGCAAGACGTAATAATTTTAACTAAAAACGCTTCTCCTTATTGCGAAAACCCTGAAAATATCTGTGAATACTTGAAAAATCAACAAAAAGGCAAAAAAATTTATATAACTCAAAATATTGAAGAAGCAATGAAATTATATGCTAAAATTAATAAGAAAAAGGCTTTAACAATACTTACAGGGTCTATATACACAATTGGAGAGTTTTTAGCGTTCAATAAACAAAAACTGGAGGGAAAAAAATGCGCAACATAACTTTAATGCCCGGCGACGGCATCGGACCGGAAATCACAGAAGCGATGGTCAAAACTGTTGAAGCTACGGGAGTAAAAATAAACTGGGAAAGATTTGAAGCCGGCGCTGATGTTTTGGAAAAATACGGAACACCCTTGCCGGATCACGTTTTAGATTCAATCAAAAAAAACAAAGTGGCAATAAAAGGACCTTTAACAACGCCTATAGGAACAGGATTCAGGAGCGTAAACGTTACTTTAAGAAGAGAGCTTGATCTTTATGCTTGTTTACGACCTGCAAAAACAATAAAAGGAGTTAAAACAAGGTTTGAAAATATAGATTTAATTATTGTCAGGGAAAATACAGAAGATTTATATGCCGGAATTGAAAGACAGATTGACGCAGACACCGCTGAATCAATAAAAAGAAACACCAGAGGAGCATCAGAGCGTATAGTAAAATTTGCGTTCGAATATGCTGTTAAAGAGAACCGAAAAAAGGTTACAGCCGTAACAAAAGCAAACATTTGCAAGCTTTCAGACGGGCTCTTTTTAGAGGCGGCAAGAAAAGTAGCTGAAAATTATCCTCAAATACAATATGAAGAATGCCTTGTAGACAATATGTGCATGCAGCTTGTTCAGAACCCTGAGTTTTACGATGTTCTTGTATTGCCAAATATGTATGGTGATATAGTTTCTGATCTTGCCGCCGGACTTATAGGCGGATTAGGCGTTGCTCCGGGGGCAAATTACGGGCATGATCTTGTATTATTTGAACCTGTACATGGAAGCGCGCCTTCTCTTAAAGGCAAAAATATCGCAAATCCTACCGCTTTAATCTTGTCAGCCGTTATGATGCTGAATCATATAGGAGAAACAAAAGCCGCTGATAAGCTTTATAATGCTGTAATTAAAGTAATTGAAAAAGGCGAAACAGTCACTCCTGATTTAGGAGGCGTAAATTCAACAATGGAAATGGCTGATGCGATTGTTGAAGAAATAAAAAAAATGTCTTCAGGTTTTAATCTGTTTGAAAAAGCAAAATTAGAATTATATGAGAATTAATATACCAATCCAAATAAGTTTTCGTTAATTGGTAAAAAAGCTAATATTTACAGCCCGTGCCGCCCTGCGGGCGGCACGGGCTGGGTAAGGGTATAGCGGGCGTTTCGGCGAAGCCGAAACGCCCGCCAATTAAGGCTTTACAAAGATCATCTTTTTCATTTAACGGTTTTTTAAATTGATTGGTATAACAAACAAAAAACATAAAATTATAATTTATTTGTATTGGTATAAGAAAAAATAAATTTTATTTTTGGTAAATTTTATAATAAATTTAGTCGCGCGGCGCAATGCGCCGCGCGACTCTCTCAAGAATGGGCGGCTGGGGCTTCGCCCCAGCCGCCCATTTGTAAATTATAATTGAACTATAGCTATTTTTCCTTTACCCTGTCTTGAATCAAGATTTTATTTTTTTTTAATTATTATTATGGTATTATTGTTTGCATATTCGTATTATAAGTATTTGAATATTATTTAAGTTTGAATAGACCGGGTAGGATTAAATATAAGGGAATTAAGCTTTGAATACTAATAAACAGGAAAATAACATTCAAAACGCTAAGAATTTATCAAAAAATCAATATAAAAATATGGGCGAATTTAAGTTTACATCAAAAGATACAAGCGAATTTAACATTGAAAAATTAATGCCGGTAAATGAAAAAAATTTATCAACTGATTTTAATTTCAGTTTTGCCGCTCAGGCTAATCCTGTAATACCGCCTGTAATCAATAAAGACACGCAAAAACAAGTATTAAAAGAGGAAAATAAACTTCCTGCAATTGCGAAGAAAAATTTAAATCCTGTAGTTCCCGAAACAGACTCGGAAGCTGAACAAATTGTTAATGCGGTTTTTAGCGCGAAAAAATATATTGTTGAAGAAATATCAGAAATTTTCGAGAAAAAACTTGAAAAACTTGATGACGCAATTATGGAATTAATAAGCTGTAAAGCTGAAAATGAAAGACTTAAAGCTAAAATAGATAATTTAACCAAGGATAATTATAAACTTAAAAAAGAAATTAAAAGCTTTAAGCCAATAGTTCCCGGGCTTTTTATAAAAGCGAAAAATGAAGAGATTAACCTGTAAAAACACGGCTTTACTTGATATAAAGCTGTTTAATAAAGGCGTTTTATGAAAAAAAAAGTTATAAATTTTTTAATACCCTTAACTTTTATTATTTTTTTAACTCTAAGCAATAGCGCGTTCTCGGCTGGCGCTGACTTTGTAATAAAGTATGTTACGCCTGATAAAGCCGGAAAATCTTTATTTATAGGCGGCATTAAAAAAAATCCGCAAACTAAAGTTAAATATAAAACTTTAAGGCTCACAAATCCGCATCGACTTGTCGTGGATATAGAAAATGCGATTTTTGTCAAAAATCAGAAAACTTATAAAAGTAATAATTTAAATCTTAAAAATGATATTAAAATAGCGCAGTATTCTACATATCCATACGTTGTAAGAGTTGTTTTTACCGCAGATTCTATAAAAACGCTTAATGATATAAAAATAAACTCTAATAAAAACAATATTACGTTTGAATTTGCCGAGGTAAAACTCGCTCCAATCGCTCTTTCATCGGTTTTTAAGGATAGGAATATCCCAAAAGAACCGGAGGAAATTAAAAAACCGGAAATAATCACTTTTCAGCAAGTTCCAACAAATAAAACCTTGAATAATCAAAATGTTATTGAGCTAAATAATGAAAAAACTGTAATAACACTAACTCCAACGCCTCAAGCTGATAAAAAAGCCGAACTTCTAAACGATATAAAGGAAAAATCAGAATATAACATAATTTTAAATAACATAGAAAATATTGATAACAGAATATTAATTTCCGGCGCAGGCATTATTTCTCTCACCGAGCCTTTTATTCTGAGCCAGCCGGACAGAATAATTTTTGATATTCCTGATGCCGCGCTTAATTCAACTGATCTTATAAAAACAGTTTACTTAAAAAACAATGATACCGCCAGAATTGCTCAGTTTGATTCAAAAACTGTAAGAATAGTAATTGAAAGCAGTATGCCGGATAAGTATACAACCTTATTTTCGCCGGATTTGCAGTCAATAATAATTTCTCCAAAAGAAGAAGTGTCTTTTGCCGAATTCCCTGATAACCTTTCATCAGGCGTTGTTCAGGACATTAAAATTATTAAGGAAAACAATTTAACCACAAAATTTATTTTAACTGCCGAAAAACCTATGATACATGGAATTAAACGACTGTATTCTCCTGACAGACTTATAGTAAGTCTTTATAACATAATAAAACCGCCTGTAGAGTTATTGAAAAGCCTCGAAAATACAGGTCAATATCACGGAGCTGAAGTTTCATTAGCCGCAAAGTTCCCTAACGGCAGTAATTGGTTATTTCCGTTGAATCAATCCACTGTAATCAAATCAAAATTAAGTCTTGACGGAAGAGTTCTGGAAATAGTTTTACAGGATATTCCTGTGATTGCGTCTAATAAATCTGACAAGTTTAATAAGAAAAAAATTATTATTGACCCGGGACATGGCGGTTATGAGCCTGGAGCAATTAGAAACGGCATTTATGAAAAGGATATTGCTCTGGATGTAGCGATGAGGGTAAAAAAACATTTGGTTGCCCAGGGTTTTCAGGTGATTATGACAAGAGAACAGGATAAAACGCTTTCATTACAAGAACGAGTGGAAATTACAAACAGAGAAAAGCCTGATCTTTTCCTGAGTATCCATGTAAACGCGTCTAACAGCCCGAATATAAAAGGAGTGGAAACGCATTGGTATACGAATCAAAGCCGCCTCCTCGCAATTCATATACAGGAACAAATGGCAAATAGTCTTACAACGCCGGATAGGGGAATTAAAAATTCAAGATTTTTTGTTATACGTAATACAAACGTACCTGCGGCGCTGGCGGAAATCGGATATATGTCAAATGAAAGTGAAATGTATCAAATAATATCAGAACAAAGAAAAGAAGCAACCGCAAAAGCTCTTTCAAACGGAGTAATAAATTATATAAAATCTAAAAATCCGAATTTTCAGCCGGAAGGCAGAGGAAAACTTTAAATAACAACAATAACAACGGGAAAAAAGAGGAGTTAAATTTTTTAAATGAGCAATAATCCCATAGGCGTATTTGATTCGGGAGTAGGCGGATTAACAGTTTTAAAAGAACTTGTAAACTTGCTGCCAAACGAAAATTATTTATATTTTGGGGATACCGCAAGAATTCCGTATGGCGAAAAAACGCAAGAACAGCTATTTTGCTATGCGCGAGGAATTATGGAATGGTTTAAGTCCAGAAATGTTAAAGCGGTGGTTATGGCATGCAATACAAGCTCTGCTGTTGTTTATGACACTATAAAAAACGATTATAATTTTCCTGTATTCAGCTTAATAGAACCTACCGCAGAATATATTTCCTATGTTAATTCCCCAAAAATCGGGGTTCTTGCCACATCAGCAACTGTAAATTCACGAGCTTATTCAAAAGCTGTTCATAAAATAAATCCTTCAAAAGAAATTATTGAAGTTGCGTGTCCCGGGCTTGTAGAACTTGTAGAAAACAATAAAACAGATACTTATGAAGCCAAGAAACTTGTTATAAAGTATGTAGCGCCGTTATTAGAAAAAAGGGTCGGGCATATTATACTGGGATGCACGCATTACCCTTATTTAAGCAATATAATCGCTGATGTTACAAACGATAAGGAAATGCTTGTGAATCCCGCAAAATTTCTTGGGGAAAAAGTGGTTGAAAGTTTATTGAGCAATGATTTATTAAACGCTGAAGCTTTGGGCTCAAGGCAATATTTTGCAAGTTCAAACACAGCAATGTTTGTTGAAGCGGGAAAGAGATTTTATCCTGATATTGAGCAGGCGCAAGAGCTTGTAATCGGCGAAGTTTCAAGCATAATCAAGTAATGGCAAGTCTAACCTGGTATAAGGTTATATACCAATCATTAAAAGAAATCGGCAAATGAAAAAGATGATTTTGGTAAAGCCTTAATTAACTTGAATTGCTAAATAAATAATTTTATATTTGGCGTAGCGGCTGGCGAAGCCAGCCGCTACGCCGTTTTAAGGGCATGCGGCTCGCAGGCAAAGCCTGCGAGCCGCATAAAAAATTAAAATA
>Ga0209202_1002205_pt1 | contig 10965 bp, 14 predicted proteins | sample AD_UKC032_MetaG_FD_184416 | JGI IMG/M metagenome (GOLD analysis project Ga0209202, IMG submission 184416) | Active sludge microbial communities of municipal wastewater-treating anaerobic digesters from USA - AD_UKC032_MetaG (SPAdes) (version 2) | ecosystem: Engineered > Bioreactor > Anaerobic >... | reverse complement strand
GGGCGCGGGCGGTGCTCCATTTGCCGGGCTCGGCGCTGGCCTCGGGTGATAGGTAGCGGTAGCGGTCTGCCCATTCGCTGATCGTCAGGGACGGGGGCGGGGCGAAGACGGCCAGGGCGGCCGCGGCCAGGTCACTGATCTGCATGGTGTCCCTCGGCAAGCTCTGCCAGCGCTTCGTGGATGCCCTCGGTCAGCAGGCGCTGCAGGTCGCCGCGAGATCGGGCGCCGTAGGCCTGGGCTGCCAGTTTGGACGGCATGGAGAGCAGGCGGGCGCGGACGTTGGCGACCACGTTCTGCCACTCCTGCAGCACCTGCTCTGCGCGCAGCAGTTCGCCGCGTAGCTCCGACTCTTCCAGCTGCCGGATGTTGGCTTGATGGAAGTTCAGGCGGGCCTGTTCGGCTTTCAGGTCGTAGCACTCGCCAGTGCTGCTGAATCCCACGTCCGCCAGTGCCCGCTTGCGTAGCCATTCGCCGTATTCCCGGCAGGGGTAGCCATCAGCGGCCATCGGTGGCGGGTTGCCGCCCTTCATCGCCGAGGAGAGCCCGGCCTGCGTCATTCCGGCGAGCTCTGCAGCCTGGGACTTCATCAATCGTTTGATATCTGCCATGTCTTGTCCAGTTGCCTAAAAATTAAGCAGTTCATCAAAGGTGCTGCGCCTAGGGACGGCGCGCGCCGCCAATGACCCCCGGCCTTCAAAAGCTCAAGAGGGACCCGTGAACTCATCCGGCGCCACCAGCCAGCGAAGTAATGACGCGGGTCTCTTTGATCCAATGCCAGCCCTGGTCGTCCACTACATAGCCAGGCTTCGAGCAGATCAGATCGAAGAGGTGATCGGCCTCGCACTGGCTGGCCATGGTGCGGGCGTGCTGCTCGCCACGCAGTGACCACAGCATCAGCGTGAAGCCGGCCGCCTTCTGTTCTGCCAGCCAGCTGATCAGGCGCTTGTTGCTGATGCCGCCTTGGTGCAGCGTGCCATCCACGTCGACGGCGATCACACGCGGAGGCGGCAGACTCTGGGGCTTCATCGGGCGCCTGCCATCGCTTGCCGGAAGGCACGGTCGAACTCCTCATTGAAGATGCGCTGCGCGTTCTTCTTGGCTATCCCTTCAAAGTCAAAGCGCTTGCGATAGGTCGGGGCGCTGATGCGGATCAACAATGGGACAATGCCCGATACCGCCTTGCGCCCGCGGCCCTTGGTTTTCCTGCCCCAGATTCCGTATGGTGCCCCGGGATGGCCGAGGGGCACGCCGACGAAGACGTCCGCATACTTGCCGGTGCGCTTCAGGCCGGCGGCGATCTGCACTATCTGGCCCTTCGTCAAGTTGCCCGACGCATTCAGGCGAATGCCTTCGCCTGGTACCCAGTAGCCCGCGGCCTTGCTTGAGTCGCTGGCCAGCTTCTCCTCGAATGGCTTGCGATCACGCCTGCCCCCGACGATGTGAGGAAGCAACACTTTGGCTTGGCGATCCTTTATCCCGACGACGGCCTCGAGGTTTGAGACATTGGCAGGGCGGGTGTAGAAGCCGCGCTGCACAAACCGTGTCGGCTTGTGGAAGACTCTGCCGACCTCCTCTTCGGCCAGCTTCTCCAGGCGCTTGGCAGTGCGGGTGAGGGCAACCGCTGAGGCGTACCTGACCTGCTTCCCTGTCCTGTCGAGGTAGCGCATGGCGGGGTCAATATTGACAGTTACCTTGTAGCTATTCAGCAGCCCAGAAATGATGCCAGCAGCTTGCAGCTTGGCTTGCTGCACGGCTTGGGCAACAAGGATCTGATGCCGGATATACCGGCGCAGGATGAGAGCAATGCTCACTGCATTACCTTCAGCAGTTCCTGCCAGTAGTGCGCGTAACCGATCAACTTGCCGATCTGGAAATCCTGGCGATCGTCACCCTCGAGGAGCTCGTTCAAGCGGTCCACGGTGCCCTGTGCCATTTGCCCGGTCTCGGTCGCCCCCGCCAGCTTCCAGCCGGCGACGAAGCCGACCATCTGCTTCTCGGTCAGGTTGGTGCGCTCGATTTCTAGTATCTCGAGTTCGGCGCGTGCCTGTTGGTAGTCCATTTCTATTCTCCTGTTGGCATCCCGGCAGGCTTGCGACCTGCCGGGGTTGCTCTTAGCGGGCGTTTTCCAGTTCGAACTTGCGCAGGGCGTCGACGCGTTGCTGCTGCTCGAGGCTGGGCTGGTAGCCGATCGGCTTGAGGGCAGCCAGGTACTCGTTGATAAACGCGGCGCTGGCGAGGCGCGGGATACCGACGCGGGGGTAGCCCGACATCGTGACCCCTGTGCGCTGCAGGTCAAACAGGCGGGAGGTCTCGACGCTGGTCTGCTCTGCAAAAAACAGAAGGGCGTCGACCATTTCCGCTGCGACGGCCAGCTGCTCATCGCGGAAGGTGTCGGTGTACATCTGGCGCGCTAGGTCCTGCTTGCGCAGGGCCATCTCGGTGGCGAGTTTCTGGGCGGCCTGCTCGAGGACATGCAGCCGGGCGTTGATGGTGGTCGCCGACTGACGCTTGACGGCGACGCTGGCGCCACTGATCGGCAAGGCGCCCGCGGCGATGGCGCTGGCCTCGTCAGGGAAGCCCGTGCTGGCGAGACTGATCTCGCCGTCGACCTGATCGCGCTCCTCGCGGAGCGCGAGGATCTCTGCGCAGATCTGGCCGTGACGGTGGGCGAGCGCGACGTAGTCAACGGCCTGTTCGAGGGCGGCGGCGAGCGCGGTGGTGAAGTCGTGGGACTTCCGGGAGATGGTTTTTTTCATGGTGCTAATTTCCTTTTAGGAGAGGGAGAGGGCATGGCGGGCGATGAGCAGGGACTCGGCGCGGCCGTCATGTTTCTTCAGGGTGAGGATTAATGCCGCGCTGGGGAGAAGCTGCTTCGCTGCGGCGATCGAGGCGGCTTTTTCTGATTTTGGTGGAATGCCGGCACGGCGTTTCCAGACTGCCGGCTGCACCAAGTAGTGCGGGATCTGCAGGGCGCCGAGCACGCCGAGGATCGCGCCGAATGTGTGACCAAAGGCAAAGGCCCCGACTGCTCCTTCGCCCGGCCTGGCGCCGACCCGTTCCAGCATCACGAAGGCGGGAGCGTGTTGGCGCAGGATTTCCGCGAGTGCGGCCGGATCGATCTGGCGCCGGCCAGTGGTCGCCGGCAGCGTCGGCATGTCGGCGACGGCGACAAACTGCCCACGCTCGGTCAGGAAGGCGATCGCGCCAGTGATGCCGGGATCGATGCCGCAGATCAAGGTGCTCATGCTGCAACCTTGAGCAGGAATCGCCGGCTGCCCGGGCGCTCTGCCAGGTACGCCTGGGCGAGCTCGTGGTGGTCCGCCTCGAAGCGGGCACGGTCGAAGGTTTGCGATGGCTTGGCGGTCTTCCAGGTCGCGAGGATCTCGCCAGCATCAGAGAGCAGGGTGCCGGCCCCTTGCATGGATTCGGTGACGATTCGCTCGGCGTCTTCGGCCTGCTTTTCCAGTCCCTTGACCTGGGCGCGGATTTCGGCAAGCCGGGACGTGGCATTGATCACTTGCTGGCTGGCAATGACGCTGCCCCCGTTGTCAGACGGGAATAGCAGCCGCACGTCAAAGGAGGACATGGGCGGCGGCGCGACACGCTCGCGGACATGGCGCCAAAAGGTGCGTTCGGTGTCGACCATGCAGTCGATTGCTTCCTGGTTGCGCTGGATCTCGAACCAGACCAGGCGCTGCCCGCCGATCAGATAGACCAGCCAGCCGCGGCTGAATCCGCCGACATGCATGTAGTGCATTACCTGCGCCTGGTGGTCTGCCCGCGGCTGGTCATCGGGGAGTGCGCGGACGGTCTTGATCTCGCAGACTTCCGCGGCGCCAACGACGCGCCGGTCGATATTGGCGAAGAGATACGGATCTCTGCGGTCGATCATGGTCTCGTTGACGCGGCGTAGCTTGATGCCGGTGCGGCGGGCAAATTCGTCGGCGACGACACCCTCGAGGAGGTTGCCGAAAATGACCGGCTCGACGTCGTCAAGGTTTGGGGGCGTTGCCTGTCCGGTCTTCTCCATGAACAGTTGGACGGGCGACTTATACGGGCTGATGCCGAGGACGATAGGGGCGTCACTGCCCCCAAGTCCATGGGCCCGTGCCTGGCGTTGGGCTTCGCTGATCATGGTCAGAACGGAATATCGTCGGACAGATCAGCCGCGGCCGGCGCCGGGGCACCCTTGGGTGCGCGGACGCGGATCCCGCCGACCGTGCGGCCGCCAAAGCTGACCATGGGATCATTGAAGATGACGATCTTCCGGCCCATCCAGGCGGAGGTGTCATTGCCCAGGAAGGCGGCGATCAGCCGGATGTTGGTCTTGTTCAGGACCAGGCCACGGTCAAACTCTTCCAGGTGGCAGACCCACTTTGTCTCGCTGCCGGTGTCGCCGGTAAAGGTCTGCTGCTCGAGGCGGGCGATGGTGCCGAGGGCAGGCGTCGGAAAGTCGTCCTTGGTCAGGTACGAGGAAAGCATTTCAGTGACTAGCATGGTGGTTGGTTCCTTTCAGGGGTGCGGGTTGGGTACTTGCTTGGCGCTTCAGGTACTGCGAGGTGACGATCGGTGCACAAACTTCACGCCGTACACACACCCTCTCTCTCCCTATAGGGAGAGAGGGTGTGTTGTTGTGCAAGATTGAGCAAAGATTGGGCGAATGTTTGTGCATAGTTTGTGCAGTCAGGCGATGACCAGGCCGTATTTCTCCTGGCGGTTTCCATAGGTGCCGATCGGTGCGCGCCTGATGCGATTGGCGAGCATCAGGTCGTGCATGGCGTCGGTTATTTCCCGCTTCGTGCAGACGCCGTTCAACTTGAATTCAAGGATTGCCTTCGGCAGGTAAGAGGGGCTGGTCTTGCCATCGGTCACGGACTTGCCCATCTCGGTAAATCGTTGCATGGCCTCAATGACAAGACGCTCTGCCTCGCGTTTGCGGTGATAGGTGCTGATGCTCGAGGTCGGGCCCGGCTCGTCCATGACCAGGGCGCCGTTGATGTACTGGAAGCGGCGCGTGTCTTTGCCGGAGTAGTTGGCCTTGCGCTTGGCCAGGAAGCGGATGGTGTCGTCGGCGACCTCTTCGGCCGGCTGGTCAGGCAGGCTCGCCCCCAAGTACCAGCGCATCCGCACAGCGTTCTCCCAGGCAGCGCTGCCTGCATACTCAGACCCCACTGCGCGGGCAGGGTGGCCCATCAACAATTGGGCGGTGGGGCGCTTGGGGTTCACGCCCTGTAGTCCATTGATGAAGCTCGTCACCTGGTGCCGGTCGTTTTCGCTGGCGCCGTAAAGGTGCGCGATGTTGTCGAGAATGACGACGTCGGCGTCGAGATCGGCAGCCTGCTCCTTCAGTTCGTTGAAGACGGAAGTCCATGTCGCCACGCCGTAGCTCAACGCATAGACTGCGTTCTCCTGACCGAGGCGCGGGACGACGTGGAAGCGGCCAAGGTCGAGCATGTCTATGTTCATCGCGTGACAGATGCCTACCTGGCGGCGGTGCAGTTCGTTGGTATCGTCTTCGCAAGCCCAGTAAAGGACATTCAGCGGGCGAATTGTCTCGCTGATGAAGTTCGTCCCGGTAGCAAGGGCAGAGCCCAGTTGCTGGGCCAGGAGGCTTTTGCCGATCCCGCCCCGGCCCATCAGGAGAGTCGGCCCCGGGCCCAACCACTCGTTCACGTGCCATTCGCGTTCTGGCACGGCCTTGCCTGAGAGCTCCGACCAGTCAAGCGGCTGCACCAGGGCTTCGGCCTTTTGCTTCTCGACAATGCGATCGTGTCCGTTGACCTTGCCGATTATCGAGATTGCCGGATCGCGGCGGTCGACTTCGTAGGACAATCCGCCTGCGTAGATTTCAGGCATGTGTCTTGACCTCCAGCCCGGCAGCCGACAGGGCGCCATTTACGCGCTCGAGGGCGATCACCAGGCGTTCCCTATCCCATGCCTCGCCGGCCAGCATCGCGGTGCCGATGGCCAGCATGACGGTTCCCTCGAAGGCGACGGCGCGGAGGCAATCAGCAGCAGGGAAGGGGCGCCTGCTGCCCTTGCGGTGGCCGTGCAGCGGCTCGGGATAGAGGTCGCTTAGTTCTAGGCCGATGGCGGCGAGTATCTGGGTTGCTGATTCGCCTCCGTGGTCGTAGATCAAAAGCCGTCCGTCATCCTCAATCTTGAAGGTGCCCGACATGCGGCGATCATTGCGGGTCGGGACGCGGAAAATTCCGTGATCGCTGCCGGTGAAGCGATGGACGACGCGGCTCAGGAGTTTTTCAGCAGCAGAGGTCATGCCCGCCCCCCGGCCGCCTTGCCCTTCGTTGCTGTGATCTGCGCCAACTGGCGCTTTGCCCAGCGTCTTTGTGCCCGGCTACCAAGATGCACCAGCTCCTCAAGCACGACAGGGGCGGAAGATTTGCGCGTGGTAGTAGACAGGCCATTCATCCCGCCTGGCATGGTGCGGTAGATCGCGCCCATCAGATCGGAAACCGCTTCTGGTCGCGGCGATGCTGCCGTGCGCGGCGCTTGCTGCCTTTTCTCTGGCGGGCCATGGCTTAGCGCGCCTTGATCTTGGTACTGGATATGATCAGGCGGTCTTGCGCATCAGCCGGCCAGAGTAGGCGGCCATTGATGCACTTCTCGGGGCGCAGTCCAAAATATTCGCCGGTACGGCAGACACGACTGCGGATTGATTCAGGCTTGAGCCCAAGATTTTGGGCCAGTTGCTCGGTGGTGAGTTTCATTCTGCATCTCCTTAAATCGATGGGATGCAATGTGCCAACCAACAACTGTGATGTCACAGGTACAAATTCACCGGGGAATTTTCCTCCCAATGAAAAACGCCAGATTTCTCGGGCGTTTCGGTTGGTTGGGGGGCTAACTGGTGGGCAGTTGATGCCATTTCAGCAGGTTTTTGTACCTGCCATGCATCAGTTCGCGGGCGTCTCGCAGTTTTTCCTTGTGCCAGCTGCCAAATGATTCCCTGTAGCGCTGCATTTCGTCTTCGACCTCGGCTTTGTTCCCCGTCTTGAGTGCTTTTCCGTCGTAGAGCTCGGCCATGACCTCGTCGGCGGTCGCTCCGGATAGCTCGGCATCGAGCACGCGGAGGATCTGCAGGCGCTTCTTTTCTTGTGGGATACCCTTGCGGCGAATCTTCGGCTGTTCTTGCCACACGTCGGCGGCCAGCCAGGGTCTCGCCTCGGGATCGTCCTCGTGCTTGAGGAGCTTCCGCGCTTCGGCCAGCTGGTCCTCGACCGGATAGCGCAGGTCGAAACTGATGGTGACGATATGCCGGTCGATTTCCTCCGGCCACTGTGCGACCAGGCAGCGGCCGGAGGTCCATTCCATGCCCATGCCGGCTCGCGGACCGAAGTCGAAAGCATCGTCAGGGCGAAAGGGTAGATAGGGTGGCATTGCCTGGCGGATCTGTATGTCAGTCGCCGGGACGGCATCCGATGCCGGATCCTGCAGCTGCTCGATGCCCCAGCGGATCGGAAGTGCCGTGTAGAGCGTTTCCGGCCATTGTCTGGTTCGCTTCTCATAGTCGCCGGCCGTCTCGCAGGCCTTGGCCTGATGATCCGCTGCAGGCTGGCAGTACAGCATCGGCGTGAACTCGCCGACGCTGCTATCGTACTTCGGCGACAGCTTGCTGATGCCGTCGACGGTCCATTCCTCGGGCAGGGCTGCCCATCGTGCGAAGTCGGCCTGGTAGTCGGGATTCCGGCGCAGGAACTCCCAGGCCCATGCCTCGAGGTCGTCGCCGTGGTCGGTGTACTCGCTCTCGTTGCGCCAGTCGGGCAGCCATGCGGGGGCAGTGGTTCGGGTCATCATGGTGCACGCTTCTTTCCGTCAATGCCAGGAATTCGGGCCATGAAAGATTTGAACGCGGTATCGTGGCTGGCTTTGCAGTAGCTTTCGAACCTCGCCAATCGTTCTGCTCTCCCCTCGGCGCTTGCGCGGTGGATCGCCTCGCGCAACTCATTGGCTTTCCGTTCGATGGCGACCTGCTCCCACGACTTGGAGTTGACCGGATTGATGCGCAGCATCCACCAGTCCACTTCCAGAAAACTCCGTCTCGGTCCATTGACGCCTTTGGGGCGCTCGCGGCGCAGCCAGAAATGGTTGGCGCCGGCTTGCCAAGGCATCGACTCAAACCCATCCGGCCAGACGGTTTCAGCGGGAATTAGCCCTTCAGCTTCGAGCGCTTTCCTGGTCCCCTGGTACTCGAACAGATTGTCCTGCAGCATTAAGACGATGAGTTCGTTTCCGATGTCTAGCCCTCGCGCCGCGGGCAATTGTGCAAGCACACTCTGCCCGATCAGTTCGGCGCTGTTTGTCGTATATTGCGTTTCAGCCATGATGTGACTCCTTTCACGTTGTGGTTAGGGCCTGGTCGGTGTTACCGCACCTTCCGGGTCCGCTTTACCTAGATACCGTCTAGGCGGCGGTGGTACTCGGTACAGCTTGCGGGCCCTTTGCTGCTTCCCGCGGTTGTTCGATGCCGGCTTGCTCTAGAATCCATGCCTCAATCTTCGTATGCCACATCCGCAGGAGATCCAGCGGACGCTGCTTGTAGTGCTTCTCAGCGGTGGCGCTGGGCTTATGGCCCATGATCTGAGCGCTGATGCCGACCGGCGTCTCGACCCATTCGCACATATTGGAGAATGAGCGGCGCAGGTCGTGGAGGGTCAGGGCAGGAAGGCCGGCAGCGGCGAGGGCGCGATTGTGCCCGATGCGCGGCTCGACCATGCGGCCATCTTCGGCCACCTTGGAAAAGAAGACCCAGGGCGATGGTTGCCAGTTGGCCACGTCGACCTCGATCTTCTTCCCGTGCAGGATCCGCGTCGGGGCCGGGGGCGTCTCGTTGATCGTCTTGATCTCGCGGAGCAGCTGGCCGACGTAGGGCGTGATCGGGATCGTCCTTTCGCCTTCGACCTTGTCGCGCATGGTCATGGAGCCCCATCGCAAGTCGACGTTGTCCCATGTCAGGGTTGCCAGTTCCTCGCGCCTGGCGCCTGTCAGTAGCAGGATCTGCAGGTAGTTGGAGACGACTGGGCTTGATAGCTTTTTGACCTCGGCGAACCAGGCAGCCAGTTGCTCACGCTGCAGGCTTCCGGTCTTGGCCTTTGCCTTGGGGAGATCCTTGGCGACACGCCGGCTGCAGGCGTTGAGGTCGACAAGGCCGTGGAATTCCTTCTGCTGGTCGTCGGCGCACCAGTTGAGAAAGGCCCGTAGCTTGCGGAAAGTGGCGGCGGTAAAGGTTGGGCGATCCTGGACGTTTTTAGCCATCCATGTGCGGATCCGGTCGGCGGTGATCTCGGACAGCTTGAGGTCTCGGAAGTCCTCCAAGGGGGCATTGGTGTGCTTCCCCTTGATGGCCTGCTCGTGACCGCGGATGTGTGATGCGCTCCATTTACCGCGCTGCGATGTGACATAAGTATTCCAGGCGTCAATGAAGGTAGTTTCGGCCCGATCCGCTTCGGCACGCTTCGCAACGATTACGGCATGCCGCTCTGCCTTGACCTCCCGCGGGTCAGATCCGCGATCAATCATCCCTTGCAGGCGGCGTGCCTCCTGCCTGGCGCCCGGGTTGTCGTGTTCGTTGCAGTCGATTGGCCAGACGTCGACGCTGCCGATGGTCATCCGTATATCCTTGCCATCCAGCTTCGACTGGAAAATAAAGGACTTTGATCCTGCCGTAGCTCGGACGGCAAGACCAGGGGCATCACTATCCCAAAGAAAGGCCTGCGCCTTGCCATCGGGTGGCCCAAAGTCTCGAATGCGACCAGCTGTAAGTTTTACTCTCGCCATGACCGCTTCACCTTTTACTGGTGTTCGGTGGCCCACTTACATCACCACCGACCAGCTGCTTATGTTTAAAACGTGCTTTTTGTGTACGCTCAGTGTAAGCGAATTGGTGAATTTAGATCAATGTATTTCAATATCAGCAAAAGATAAATATTCGGTAAATGCCCATGAATAGAGCGGTTAGAAGCGGTTTTTGAGTGCCGATCAATTCGGATCAATTTAGCCTATAAAATTACTTCTAAGCAGCAGGTCGGGGGTTCGAGTCCCTCCGGGCACGCCATAAAACCAAATTGTTACAGTTGACTCAAGAGCTTTTTGGCCTTGTCGGAGGTTTTGTCGCAAACGCGACAGCCTGGCGATCAGGAGCGACTATCCAGGTTCGCGGTGTCCAGATCAACGTAGCGGCCCTAGCGGCCAGCGGTCGAGGTCAGGCGGGCAAGGGTGCCGGCGTTAGCGGTATGCGACCCGTCCGGAGATAGGTTGTGCACCGCTCGATGTATTCGCGCGTACTCTTTGGCATCGGCGTGCGGGCGCGGGCGATGTAGATAAACAGGTCGCGGCCCTGGCGGAGTAGCAACAAGCCGTCGGAAACCCGGTGGCCAAGTGCGTCCGAACTGCGCTTTTCGACCGTTTGCGGTGCCGGCGAAAAATTGGCCAGTCGTTCGGAAGCGGTGACCAGCTGCGCCCAGACCTCGAAAATATTGCGGTCGGTGCGCAAATTTTCGGTCTTGACCTTGGCGGCGTCGGCCAAGTCGCGGACCAGGCTCGCGATCGAGGCGAAGGCCGGAATCTGCGTGAAATTGACGATCATGGCGTTGGCAATGCGGTCGATGTCGCGCATCGACTGGCCGATCTTGATGTAGCGGGTTTCGTAGAAATCCTCGAGCGGAATCGAGAATGCCCGGAAGGGTTCGCCCCAGAGTTCGTCGATACCTTCCTCGCCGCTGCGGTGGAGTACGAAGCGCCCCAGTTCCATGGCGTCGAGCAGACATTTGCCGCATTCGCGCATCAGCGCGTCGTCGCTGCGGATCTCGACGCCGTCGGCCTGCAGTTCGACCAGTTTGCGGAAAATGTCGGTGGCGCGGTTGAAATAAGCGCCGGCCAGCATGGCGGCCTTGACGCGCTTGCGCGCCGGGTCGGTTTCCGCTTCGTGTGACGCCTTCGCTTCGTTGA
>Ga0209202_1002201_pt1 | contig 10979 bp, 12 predicted proteins | sample AD_UKC032_MetaG_FD_184416 | JGI IMG/M metagenome (GOLD analysis project Ga0209202, IMG submission 184416) | Active sludge microbial communities of municipal wastewater-treating anaerobic digesters from USA - AD_UKC032_MetaG (SPAdes) (version 2) | ecosystem: Engineered > Bioreactor > Anaerobic >... | reverse complement strand
TTACAAGCATCTCGGAAGGACTTGATCCGGAAGCACTCACGAATTTGCTGAATGTTTATCTCACAGCCATGACCGACATCATCCATGAAGAAGGCGGCACCGTGGATAAGTATGAAGGGGATGCGATCATCGCCTTCTGGAACGCTCCGCTTGATCAGCCTGATCACGCCACTCGTTGCGTCCGAGCCGCACTGCGCTGCCAGGCAAAACTTGCCGAGATGCGTCCTACCCTAAGGGAAAGCCTGGGGAGGGATTTGAAAATGCGCATTGGCATCAATACCGGCTACGCCGTGGTTGGCAACATGGGTTCTCATTCCCGCTTTGATTATACGATGATCGGTGATGCGGTGAATCTGGCGGCACGGCTGGAGGGCATCAACAAACAGTTTGGCCTGTACATTCTGATTTCACAATCCACAATGGAACAGATAGCCGGCGCTTTTCCGGTGCGTGAAGTATCGCGGGTGGCCGTCGTAGGCCGCAAAGAGCCTGTGGTGGTTTACGAACCGATGCTGACGGAAAATATCGATTCGCAGAAGAAAAGAATAATGGAGCAATTTGCCGAAGCGCTGGCTCTGTTCTATGGGGGTGACTTTGTTAAAGCACGGGAAGTATTTTCCACCCTTACAAACGAAGATGCTGTAGCTAAATCCTACGTCTTCAAATGCGATGAACTGATTGCCAATCCGCCAATAAACTGGCAAGGCGTGTGGACAATTACCACGAAGTAGGTTAGAGGTTAAACGGGTTAAGGTCGTTTAATGAATATTGAACGTTCCGCTTTCCAGAAAGTACAACGACGAAAACGTCAACAAAATACCTGATGGCGAAGCATTGAATAATTTTACACTCTTTATCACTTTTCAAAGGAGTCCTTACATGAAAAAAATATTGATTCTGGTTCTGATGGTTCTTTTTTTATTGCCGGGATGCTCATCGGTGCAAAAGATGTCGCCGGAGCAGCAGTTCAAAAAAAGTTTTTCTAAAAACATCTATGAAACCTTTACGGAGACACCCATCAAAGGCGTCTATGAAATCTATAACGGCCAACAGATTTATTATTATCTTTCAGAAGGCGATGTGCTTTTCGTGGGCAATATGATTTCTAAAGACGGTAAAAATCTCACGCAGGAGAGCAACGCAAAAAGGATGACATCCAAGCTGGCCGATCTATCCTTGGATAACGCCCTGAAAATCGGCAGCGGGGAAACGGCCATTGTGGAGTTTATTGATCCAAATTGCCATTACTGCCGATTATCCTTCAACTTTTTTAATACACGCAAGAAAGATGTTACGCTATATGTTTTCTTCTACCCCCTGTCTGAGGATTCGGCAAACAAAATCCGCCACATTTTTTGCTCGAAAGACAAGGCACAAGCCTACGATGACGTTTTGGGCGGAAAGCTCGATGGGAACGAACAGCTTAATTTATGCAGTGAAAAGGCAGCCGAAGATATGTTGAAGTCTAATCAACAGATCAGCGCCAAAGTTGGTGTCCGAGCGACTCCGCTGTTTTATATCAAAGGTCAGGTTGTGCCCGGTTTTGATCAGCCGGCTATTGAAAAACTGTTAAAAGAATAAATTGAGAAGGAGGTTTTGGATGATGAGAACATTGACGGTTTTAATAAGCGGTATTTTCTTATGTGTTTTGTCCTTTGGCGCTGCTTTTGCCCAACCTGCGGGAAAGGCCATTGTGGACAACGCCTGTTCCAAGTGTCATGGCATCAAAAAAGTGGAAAGCGCCAGTAAAAACGCCTCCGAGTGGGAAGCTACCTTGGACCGGATGATTAAAAAAGGAGCGAAAGTAACATCGGAAGAAAGAAACGCTGTTTTAAAATATCTTAACACATTGAATAAATAAATAAAAAGCGGCTGTTTCTCTGAAAGGAGCAGCCGCTTTTTTTATTCAGTTAGGGGATGTTTGCGTGATCTCGTGCCACCTCGTGTCACCTTCAGGTGGTCAGGTTATTGGAACCGATCCCTAAGGTTCAATAATCATTTAGCGAACCTTTGCACCCGTCTTGGGTTCCCGATCGAATCCAATCAATGTCAGTCCCACGGGAGAATCCGTTGCCAAAAGCATGCCGTGTGATTCAACACCCATGAGCTTGGCCGGCTTCAGATTGGCCACAATAACAATGGATTTACCGACAAGTTCTTCCGGTTTATAATCCTTCCCGATACCCGCAACAATCGTCCGCTCTTCTCCGATATCAATGCGCAGTTTGACCAGTTTGTTGGATTTGGGAACAGGTTCGGCCGCCAGAATCTTTGCCACGCGTAAATCCACTTTGGTGAACTCATCGTATTCAATTTCCGGTTTTATATCGATGGCTGCTTTCTGCGGTTGAGGCGGCGCTTCCTTTTCAGCGCTCACCCTTGGAAAGAGTGATTCGCCGCGAATAAACGGGCTGCCCACGGGCAGGGGTTCGTTTTTACGGATCACGTCCAGACTTAACTTTTGCGATGGTTCCAGTCCGATTTGACGCATAATCTTTTCCGCAGCCTGCGGCATGAATGGAGATATAAGAATCGCGATAGCGCGCAGCGCTTCCATCAGCCGGTACATGATGGCAACAAGCTTCGTGTGATGGGCCGGATCTTTGGCCAGAGTCCAGGGTTCGTTTTCGACAATGTATTTGTTAGCGGCACTGACCAATTCCCAGATGGCCATGAGCGCTTTATGCAACGACATATCAACAAAAGAAGCTTCCACCTCCGTTACAGTCTTATGCGCTGCCGCCTGTAAGCTGTTCTCCTGATTGCCGGCGGGCGGCTCAGGAATTTTCCCGTCGCAATATTTGATCGCCATCGTGACGGCGCGGCTGAGCAGATTACCCAAATCGTTGGCCAGATCGGAATTAAGACGCGAGACAAACGCCTCTTCGGAAAAGTTGGAATCCAAACCGAAAACCATATCGCGCAAAAGAAAGTAGCGGAAAGCATCCAGGCCGTATTTGTCTTTCAAATCCAGCGGCCGGACGACGTTACCCAGGCTCTTGGACATTTTGCTTTGATCCGAATTCCAGTAACCATGAACATTGAGATGCTGATAGGGCTCAATCCCTGCGGCTTTGAGCATAGTGGGCCAGTAGATGCCGTGGGGTTTTAAAATATCCTTGGCGATCAGGTGTTGAGCCTGCGGCCAGAATTTCTTAAAATTCGCACTGTCCGGGTAATTCAGCGCGGTGACGTAATTGATCAGCGCGTCAAACCAAACATAGGTTACATATTTTTCATCGAACGGCAGTGTAATACCCCATTCCAGACGCGTCTTGGGCCGGGAGAGGCAGAGGTCTTCCAAGGGTTCACGCAGGAAGGCCAATACTTCATTGCGATATCTTTCCGGCCGGATAAAATCAGGAGTGTCCTGAATATGGCGGATCAGCCAGTCCTGATATTTGCTCATGCGGAAGAAATAATTGCTCTCTTTGCGGTGTTCCGGTTCAGTCTGATGATCAGGACACTTGCCGTCCACGAGTTCCTTTTCCATGTAGAAGCGTTCGCAGCCGACACAGTAAAATCCTTCATACGCGCCGAAATAAATATCACCCGTGTCGTAAACTTTTTGCAGAATATCGCGCACGGTCTGGACGTGATTGGCGTCGGTCGTCCGGATGAAGTAATCGTTAGTGATGGCCAGTTCGGGCCACAGCTGACGGAACTGCGCGCTGATCCCGTCCGCATATTGCTTGGGGCTGATACCGGCCTTTTGCGCGGCTTCGGCGATTTTATCACCATGCTCGTCCGTACCGGTGACAAAAAACGTTTCTCGTCCCGCCATGCGGGCGTACCGAGCCAGGACGTCGGCGACGATGGTGGTATAGGCGTGTCCGATGTGCGGTGAAGCGTTGACGTAATAAATCGGTGTAGTGATATAAAATGGTTTGGACATGATCGTTTGCGGCTCCCTATGAATCCATGCGCTTTTTATTCGGCTCCCGAGTATTTGTTATTTTATGTTTGGCCTGCCGTTGTGGCTCACTTCCCTCCGATTCGGTTTCAGCTTTCGCTTCCCGGGGACATTTTTTGGCTCCGGCATATGCATCATGCTCGAATGAAAGACAGCACATCAGTCTTCCACATAAACCGGATATTTTTTCCGGATTGAGCGACATACTTTGTTCCTTGGCCATCTTCACAGTGACACGATCAAGATTTTGCAGAATGCCCGCGCAACAGACTGTCCGGCCGCAGACCGCAAGCCCTTTGACAATTCTCGCTTCCTGACGCGCCCCAATCTGCTTGAGTTCGATTCGCGTTTTAAATTTTGCAACCAGGTCTTTGACCAGTTCGCGGAAATCTACACGGCTTTCCGCGGTGAAGTAGAAGATCATTTTGCTTTTATCAAAGAGACACTCCACCGTGATCAATTTCATGGCCAGGCTTTTTTCACGAATTTTTTCTATGCAATATTTTCGGGCTTCCTCTTCGAGCATTTCAAGTTCTTCTCGGACGCGCAAATCATCGGCGGTAACCTTTCGGAGAACCTTTTTCAAATTGGGAGGAAGATGCGAAGGCTCGCATCGACGGACGTCCGTTACGATAACACCCAGAGCGACCCCGTTATCCGTATTGACCAGCACCTGATCATCCTTATGCACGATCAGGTCTGCGGCGTCAAAATTGTAAATTCTGCCTTCTTTTTTAAATTTTACACCGATGATATTGGTAAGCACTTTTAATTCCTATATTTAAATTATTCTTACGTATGAAGCTTAAAGACCATTGCCTCTAATGTCAACGATTTGTTCACATTCATTTCAATCGTTTCGTTCGATTTCTCAACGAGGGCGATATTTTGCAGAATCTGATCGCCCTCTAGCCTTCCGGCCAGGGTGGCGATGGCGGGCAGATCATCTCCATTGATGATCATGGAAGCTTGTGCGGTTTCCTTATAAACCAGCGCATCATGAAAATATGTGTTGAGAATCTTCAGTCCCTGCTTGATTTCCTTTTTATCCTGACCCAGAAAAGATGCAAGGGTCAGCAAGCTCATCGGATCGCGTAGGTCTGCGGCGATGAGAAGACGACGAAGTTCAGAGCGAAAAGTAATCATATCTTCCGAGTTCAGCTCGAGCGCCTGTCCGATCGAACCACCGGAAAGGGAGGCGAGCAATAAGGCTTTAGAGGGTTCCATTTGTTTTTGCTCAATCAAAAAACGTGCGACGGTTTCAGCAGTAAGCGGATTGATGCGCACATGTCGGCAGCGCGAAAGAATGGTTTGCGGCATCCAGTAGGGACGGGCAGTCACCAGTATGAGAATATTATCGGCTGACGGTTCTTCCAGTGTTTTTAAAAGGGCATTGGCCGCCTGTTCATTCATTTTATCCGCGTCATCGATAAGAAATATGCGCCTTCGTCCTTCCAGGGGTTTAAAAGTCATCTGCTCCTGAATGTTGCGAATGGCATCAATGCGGATAAATTGCGCTTGCGTTTCCAGTATGTGAATGTCCGGGTGGTTGCCGTGGATCATTTTCCGACAGGATGAACATTCTCCGCAGGCATCATTTTGCAGGACTGCGTTTTCGCAATTTAGTGCTTGGGTGAATGCCAACGCCAGTGTTTTCTTGCCGATGGCCGCAAGTCCACTGAAAATATAGGAGTGTCCAACACGCTGCTGAGCCATCGCTTTTTGCAACATGCCGATTTGCTTTGAATGACCGTAAATATTTGCAAAAGACATAGGGAAACGAAACCACCATGAAGTTTAGCTCTGGCTTTGAATAAACGCCATCACATGCCTGCGGACATCCTGGGCAACTATGTCCACAGTCCGTGAAGCGTCAATCACGCGAAACCGCCCGGGATCCGCCAAACAGAGGCTTTGATAACCTTGTCGCACCCGGTTGTGAAAATCAAGTTTTTCTTTCTCGAAGCGGTCGGCGGACGACGGATCTTTGAGCAGATCATCGCGCCGGCCTGCTCTTTGCAGTCCGGTTTCCACCGGCAAATCAAAAAGCAGCGTTAGATCAGGTTTCAATTGCTGCGAGCAATAGTCGTTAATGGTTTGGATAAAATCGGGATTAAGCCCGCGGCCTGCCGCCTGATAGGCGAATGTCGCGTCGGAAAATCGGTCGCATAATACATATTTCCCGTCTTTGAGCGCCGGCCACACAACTTCTCTCACATGTTGCGCACGCGCCGCGCAAAACAGGAAAAGTTCCGTCTCCGGGCACATAGCCTGATGACCACGGTTGAACAGAATCTCTCCGATTTTACGGCCGATCGGGGTTCCCGACGGTTCCTGCGTCAACAGCACCGGAACGGCTTTCTTGGTCAAATACTCTCCCAGAAGTTTCAATTGCGTGGATTTACCGGAACCTTCGACTCCTTCGAAGGTAATGAATTTATTCATGGGCGGTTCTCCCCAAGTCAAGGGATTAAGGACGTTGACGAGACCTTGTCCTGCTCTTTTTGCTTCGTCTAAAAAGCTTCCATCACGGAAGATGTATCACATGAAAAAAAGCGGGGGGAAAACCCGTCGTTCAGAACGGACATTCCCCCTAACGTTAGGGTATTTCTATAAACTATTACTTTTCTTCTCCGGGAACAATCGCTTCGACCGGACATTGATCGCAGCAAGCGCCGCAGTCCGTACACAACTTGGGATCAATCACGTACTTGTCATCGCCCTCGGATATTGCTTCCACTGGACATTCATCCTGACATGAGCCGCAAGCGATACATTCATCAGTAATTACATATGCCATGTTTTTATAAATCTCCTTTAATCAAAAATTTTTCACGTTTTTCCGACTAAATCGGCGCCTAAATAGAAACGACTTCTTTAACAGAAGGCACTTGCTGTTTAAGAATCTTTTCAATGCCCATTTTCAAGGTCATCTGCGACATCGGGCAGCCGTGGCAAGCACCGGTCAGCTTGACCTTGACCACGCCGTCTGCGGAAACATCAATCAGCTCCACATCACCGCCATCCGCCTGCAGGCCTGGCCGCACCTTGTCTAGCGCTTTCTGTACTTGTTCTTTCATAAAGAATCTCCATTTTTAATGTTGAATTTCCGGTCTATCACTTACGGAATCAATGCGGCATTTCCTTCACCAGATCACTGATGACCGAGCGGGCAACCTTGGACAGTTCCGGCTTGAGCAACATGTAACTTTCCGCCAGATCGTGACCTGCTTTCCACATAATTTTTCCGTTTTCCGCATCGATTAACTTTATACCAATGCTGACCTTAGCCAGCTTTTTATCTTTTTCAACCGTATAATTCCAGTAATCAACAGCGGCCAGCAAAAAACCATCCGTTTTGGTCAACTCACCGATTTTCTTGCTCAAAGCGGGATCAGAATAATTCAGGGTCTGAAGCTTGGACAGGTAGTCCGTCATGGTTTTGCGCAATTCATCATTGGCTTGGATCTGGCGATTCAGACTTGCCGTGTCAGTAATGTCGCTAAACCATTGCTTTTCCATGAGCACACTGGGCACAATCTGTTCAATAGAATTCCGTGCCTCTTCATACGTTCCGACATCCACCGGAAATACGGCAATCCGTTTGGGATGATAATCCTTTGCCGCGGGGTCCAGTTGAGAAAAACGCAATCCGCCACAAGCGATGGTGCTCAAAACGGCAATGACCAGGATAAATCGAGTAAAGAATTTTCCCATCATCAGCCTGACTCCTTTCATTTGCCCTGCATCTGCCGGTCAACTTAGAATGAACCAGCAGAAAACGGCAAAACCGGCAATGATATAGCTTGTTTCCAGCAACCCTTCAATAAGGGCTCCTGAAAGCCCCGACCTTCTATCACAAAGTCGGAAACAAATCCATATATATAATAGGCACAAAACCAGAAAAATACTTAAGGTTGAGCTCCATCCGGCAGGCGTGGATATTAACAAAATAACCAATAATATCGAAACGATAATTTTCAACAGGACTTGTGTTTTTTCCTTACCGATGACGACGGGTATAGTTTCCCGTCCCAGGAGTTTGTCGCTTTGAATGTCCATAATATCAGACATGGCCGATCGGACAAAGACCAAGGTAAATGTAAAAATGAACGCAACCGCCATGCCGGCGTTGAAGCTATGGTTCAGGCTTAAAGCCGGTAAGACGGCTGTTACCATGCCCCACGCCGACGCTATAAAGATGTTTTTTGATCCGGGTATGTCTCTTAACCTCTGAAAACGTCGGCTTCCAGGCAGAATTTTCATATTATACAAGACGCCGGCCAGGGAAATAAAAAATATAAAGAAAAAAGAAAACATGCTGTTTGCCAAAGATAAGCATAAAGCAAGCATCAGTGAAACGACAGCCGCCAGACGATAATATTTTTCGTGCTGCAGATAGGATTTTTCGCGGAAAGAGCCGATTAATCCCGATTGTTTGCTGGTCATCAGCCGGTTTAGAACATGCATGGCGTAAACAAAAAATGAAGCGATGGCAATCGACGAAATCTGGACAGGAATTTTTTGCAGCAGCATCCCCGTCAGTGCAAGGCAACCCGCGCCCAGCGCTGAATAAAAATTCGTTTTCACCATCCATAACCAAAGCTTGAAGACAAAGCCCTTTTGATGCGGATTGCTGCGTGTATCCGCGATCTTGTCCATAACCTGATCGATAATCCAGTTCGGTGTGGACGCGCCGGCGGAAACGCCGATACTTTTATATGGGGTCAGGTCTATATTTTCTATTTCATCGGCAGTTTCGATATGGAAAGTCGGTGTGTTTTGTTTTTGCGCCAGATCAGCCAGACGGCAGGTATTGGCACTGTTTTTCCCCCCTACGACAAATAAGGCATCCATTTCCTTCGCCAGGCTGATAATGTCCTCCTGCCTTTTTTCCGTGGAGGAACAGATCGTATTGAAAACGACAACCTGCGGGTTTTTCTCTTGAATCTTTTGAACAATATGACGGTAATGATCCGTATCCTGGGTGGTTTGGGCCACAATACAGATCTTCTCCATAGCGGGTAATTTTTCTGCATCCTCGAGGGTCGAGACAATAATTCCCCGGTCTTCAGTATAGCCCCAAAGACCGTCCACTTCCGGGTGTTCGCAGTCTCCGACGATAATGACCGTGTAGCCCAGTGCTGTATGCTTCTTGATAATGGCCTGCACATAAGCGACCTTCGGACAGGTGGCGTCAATGATTTTGACGCCGCTTTCCTTGATTTTCTTCCTCTCGTCAGGTGGGATGCCGTGCGCCCGGATGACCAGAAGGGCATTTTCGCGGTCACTGATTTCATTAATGCTTTTGATGGCCGTAATGCCGCGATTTTTCAGCAGCTTAATTGTTTGTGGATTGTGGATTAGAGGACCGTAGGTGTAGATTCGTCTTCCCGTTTCATGTTGGGAAACATCCAGAACCGTATCCACTGCCCGGCGCACACCCATGCAAAACCCGGCTGTTTTGGCCAGTTTGATTTCCATTTAGTTCGTCTTTTGCACTAATATAAAAAATTCTTTGTTACCTGCCGGTCCTAAAAGAGAAGAAGCACAGGTCCCTTCCACATCCAAACCCTTCGCTTGACAAAATAAGCGGATTTCTTCAACGATGCGATCATGAATCGCCGCATCCTCCACCACGCCGTTTTTACCAACCTCATTCCGTTGTGCTTCAAACTGCGGTTTGATTAACGCCAGAATCCGGGCCTGATCCGAGAGTAGCGGCAACACAGCGGGAATAACGGTTTTGAGTGAAATGAAAGAGACGTCAATGACGGCCAGGGTTGGTCTCTCATTCAGACCGATGCCGTCGTAGTGGCGGATATTGGTGCGTTCGATAACAACCACGCGCGGGTCTTCGCGCAGTTTCCACGCCAGCTGGCCATAGCCGACATCAACGGCATAGACTTTACGAGCGCCCGCCTGCAGAAGGCAGTCGGTAAAACCGCCTGTGGAGGATCCTACATCCAGACCGACTTCACCTTTTACATCCAGCATGAAATGATCCAGCGCCCCTTTTAATTTCAAACCGCCACGGCTGACGTAAGGATGCTCTTCTTCTTTAATAGAGAGCTTTGCGTCCGGCGAAACCTGTGCACCGGCTTTATCCATACGGAGCATATCCTTGCTTACAGACCCCGCCAGAATCAGGGCACGTGCCTTTTCCACATTAGGCGCAACACCGCGCTCCACAAGCAAGGCGTCCAGGCGAATTTTTTTCCTTTTCCTTTCAGGGGACATAACACTTAATTCCAGATAAATCCGCCAGTCTTTTACCAAGCCATATAAATTTCTGTTGTCAACAAAAATATCTTTCTTGATAGCGCCAACATGATATGCCGCACTTGACCATTTATACGGCCATGCATGCTTTGTCATTCATGCTTCAAACGGATTATTCTCGACATACCTTACTGCTTCCAGAAAGTGACATTCATCAAGAACACATGATCCAAATCGGCCCTCAAATAAATACCAGCGAACATTATCCATGAAGTGCTTCATGCGGATATATTGTTTATGAGCTTCACCGAAGCCGCGGGCAAACTATGTTTCCGTGTGCGGTACGGCAATGAAATTAAAATGATTGGTTATCAGGCACCAGGCAAGAATTGCTATTTCACATTTCTAAGCCTCTTCTTTTATGAATTGTAAATACTGATTCCTGTCATGGTCGCTATGAAAGATGTCCACTAATCGGACACCACGCTGTGTGATGTGATGCGGATAATCTACAGCAGCGATTCTTGATATTCTAAGCATGAATGATGTTTAAGGTATTTATTTGGAGAGGTCAAGATAATTAAGTGCTATGTCCCCTGAATGCCCCATGGATAACACCAGGTCCCGATGATGACATCATCAGGAAGAAGAATTAACCCTTAACCGTGTAAACATATCAAATCCAGCTAAACTAACACATTATCTATCTTGACAATGTGGACTTACCCCACTATAGTAGACAAGTCGTTAAGCTGCAAATTTAAATTTTTCCATTTCGCTTGGCGTTCTGTAGCCAATGGCAGAATGAATACGCTTTCGATTATAAAATTGTTCAATATACGCA
>Ga0209202_1002198_pt1 | contig 11001 bp, 8 predicted proteins | sample AD_UKC032_MetaG_FD_184416 | JGI IMG/M metagenome (GOLD analysis project Ga0209202, IMG submission 184416) | Active sludge microbial communities of municipal wastewater-treating anaerobic digesters from USA - AD_UKC032_MetaG (SPAdes) (version 2) | ecosystem: Engineered > Bioreactor > Anaerobic >... | reverse complement strand
CGCGGTTTCCAGGATGGCGTGAATCAGCAGCGGCTTTTTGACGCCGTATTTGGCTTCCAGTTGCGCCAGCAGTTGATCCACGAAGTAGATGTCCCACGCGCCCTGAATCTTGGGCAGCATGATCACGTCCAGTTTGTCGCCGATTTCGCCGACCAGCCGGATCAGATCGTCGAGGAACCACGGGCTGTCCAGGCTGTTGACCCGGGTCCAGAACTGGGTGTCGCCGAAATCCACACTCTTGCCGATCTGGACCAGACCTTCGCGGGCGGCTTCCTTGCGATCAATCGGCACGGCGTCCTCCAGGTTGCCGAGCATGATGTCCACGGTCTTGGCGATGTCCGGCACCTTGACCGCCATCTTCGGGTTGCTGGGATCAAAGAAGTGGATCATCCGCGAGGGCAGGACGGGAATCTCGCGGAGCGGATCGGGGGCGCCGACGACCTTGGGTTTGAAGAAATCGCGGGGACTGCGCAGCATGGTTTTATTCTCCCAGAGTTAATGGTTTTCGTATTGATGGATCAGTTGTTGCGCGGCGACAGTGGGGGGCAAATGTCCCTCGATGACCGCGTGTTCCACGGCGGCGCGGATGCTGCCGACGCCGGCATGGCTGAAGAAACTGGCGCGCAGGTGTTCTTCCACCATCGAGTAGACCCAGTCCAGGGTTTGCCGCTGCCGGCGTTTCTCGAATACGCCGCTGGCGGTGGTCTGCTGGCGGAAATCGCCGATCACCTTCCAGATAGCGTCGATGCCATCGCCCTGAATCGCCGAGCAGGTGTAGGCGCGGGTGCGCCAGCCTTCGGTGGCGGGAGCGAGGTAATGCAGAGCGCGATTGTAATCCGCTTTGGCGGCGTTAGCGCGGATCTTGTTGTCACCGTCGGCCTTGTTGACCAGCAGGGCGTCGGCTAGCTCCATGATGCCTTTCTTGATGCCCTGCAACTCGTCGCCGGCCCCGGCGATCATCAGCAACAGGAAGAAGTCCACCATCGAACGCACCGTGGTCTCGCTCTGACCGACGCCGACGGTTTCCACCAGAATCACGTCGAAGCCGGCGGCCTCGCAGATCAGGATGGTTTCGCGGCTCTTGCGGGCCACGCCGCCCAGCGTACCGCCGGACGGGGAGGGGCGGATGAAAGCGCGAAGGTCGCGCGAGAGGAGTTCCATCCGGGTCTTGTCGCCCAGGATGCTGCCGCGCGTCACCGTGCTGCTGGGGTCTACCGCCAGCACCGCGACCTTGTGGCCCTGTTCGCACAGGTGCAGGCCGAGCGCCTCGATGAAGGTGCTTTTGCCGGCGCCGGGCACGCCGGTGATGCCGACCCGGATCGAGTTGCCGGTGCTGGGGATGAGTTGGCGCAGCACCTCTTGGGCCATATCGAAATGGGCCTGAGAGTTGCTTTCCACCAGGGTGATGGCCTGCGCCACCACGTTGCGGTCGCCGGCCAGTACGCCGGCCACGTATTCGTCCACGGTCAACCGGCGGCGGCGTGGGGTATGTGGGCGTGGGACCGTCACGCTGGCTTGTCCCAGGATGCCGTCATGACCGCCATCCACGCCGGCCATGACCGAGGTAGTGAATTCCTTACCGGCATTTTCGGGAACCCAGTCGGGTTTGTAGGTTTTTTCGCTCATAGGGAAGTACTTTAGCAAGGCCCTTCGGGGCATTGATTGAGCGGGATGAGATAAAAGAGTCAGGCCAGTGATCATATGGGAAACATAAACTGCTAGCCAGCACCCTGATGACGTCCTTGGTGCTGGAAAGGCCCTGATCAGTTGAAGAATGCCCTGATCCCTGACCGCTCTCCCAACCGGGAGAAGGGACCTTTTTGCCAGTTCTCGGTAACGCCTGGAGCGCCCGGACGCCCATGCTACTCATGATGAAGTTTGGGATTAGCCCGCACCCAAGGATACAATTCACGCTGGTTGACAAGGATTAGGGTAGGGGCCAATATGCCGTGCTCAAATTCACTAATAAAATCCCGCGCGGTTTCACCCCGCGTCGGCCCATGCAGCCGCTGCCTCCCTGAGTATGCGGGTTGCGTGGGGAGGGTCGGGACGCATCACGCCAAAACACGCAAGGCTATTCGGCTTTCGCCATAACTAAACAGGCTATTCGAGAGGTCAACTCGATGGAAGATGTGGTCATCGTCGCCGCCGCCAGGACCGCGATCGGCAATTTCATGGGCTCCCTGGCGACGATTCCGGCCAACGTTCTGGGCGCCAAGGTCATCGAGGGCTTGCTGCGGAAATCCGGCGTCAAGCCTGAGCAGATTGACGAAGTAATCCTGGGGCAGGTTCTCACCGCCGGCACCGGCCAGAATCCCGCGCGCACCTCCGCCCTGAACGCGGGTCTGCCGATTGAAGTCCCCTGCCTGAATATTAACAAGGTGTGCGGCAGCGGTCTGAAAGCGGTCCATTTGGCCTGTCAGTCCATCCGCGATGGCGACAACCGCATCGTGATCGCCGGCGGCCAGGAAAGCATGAGCCTGTCCCCGCACCTGCTGCTCGGTTCGCGGCGCGGCACCACCATGGGCGACGCCCGGCTGGTAGATTCGATGCTCAGCGAAGGGCTGCAATGCGCCATCAATCATTACCACATGGGCATTACCGCCGAGAACATCGCCGCCCAGTGGGCCATTTCCCGCGAGGAACAGGACGCCTTCTCCGCCGACTCGCAGGTCAAGGCCATCGCCGCGATCCAGGCGGGCAAGTTCAAGGACGAGATCATTCCTATCGAAATCCCGCAGCGCAAGGGTGATCCACTGGTGTTCGCCACGGACGAATTTCCCCGGGCGGGCACCACCGCCGCCGCGCTGGGCAAGCTGAAGCCGGCATTCAAGAAAGACGGCACGGTCACCGCCGGCAACGCGTCCGGCATCAACGACGGCGCCGCCGCCGTGCTGGTGATGGCCGCCAGCGTCGCCCGCGATCTGGGCCTTCAGCCTCTGGCCCGCATCGCCGCCTACGCCAAGGCCGGCGTAGACCCGAAGATCATGGGCACCGGCCCGATTCCCGCATCCCGCGCCTGCCTGAAGAAAGCCGGCTGGACCGTGGATCAGCTCGACCTGGTCGAAGCCAACGAAGCCTTCGCCGCCCAGGCGATCTCGGTCAATCGGGAAATGGGCTGGGATGTCAGCAAGGTCAACGTCAATGGCGGCGCCATTGCGCTGGGCCACCCGATCGGCGCTTCCGGCTGCCGCATCCTGGTGAGCCTGCTGCATGAAATGGTCCGCCGCGACGCCAAGAAGGGTCTGGCGACGCTGTGCATCGGTGGTGGCCAAGGCGTTGCGCTCGCCGTCGAGCGTGGCTGAGCGAGATCGCAAACCCGTATTTATTCATAACCCAAGCCGCGCGGCGTTTGTCCCCCAGGGCGGCGCCGCGTCGCTTTTTTACCTGGTCTGCCATGAGCGAACCGCGCGTCATCAAGAAGTACCCGAATCGCCGGCTGTACGATACGGCCATCAGCAGCTACATCACCCTTGAGGATGTCAAGCAACTGGTGCTGGAGCGCGCCGAATTCCATGTCATCGACGCCCGGACCAACACCGACATCACGCGCGGAATCCTGCTGCAAATCATCAGCGAGCAGGAGGAGCAGGGCAGTCCGATTTTCACCACTGACGTGCTGGCGCACATCATCCGGTTCTACGGCGATACCCTGCAGGGCATGATGGGCAATTATCTGGAAAAGAGCCTGCAAGCGTTCGTGGACCAGCAGCACCTGTTTCGGGAACAGATGCGCAGCTTCATCGGCAAGAATCCGCTGGCGATGATGACCGAGCTGGTCGAGCACAACCTGTCGCTGTGGAAGAGCGTCAACGAGCGGCTGCAAAAGCCCTACTTCCCCATGGTGGGCGGCGAAACGGCTTCGTCGCCGCCATCCACTGCGGCAACCAGCGACCCTGCGCCCGCGCCGGACAAGGCTGAAAAGGAATAGAAGGGCGGAAGGACCAGGAAGCGTGATTTGGGTCCACGGAAGACACGGGTCCACGGAAGACACGGAAGGCACGGAAAAGTATTATCGGAAATAGTCTGGTTGTGCCGATTCAGACGCGGTTTCTGGTGCTTATCAACCGCAGACCGATCATCAGCCGAGTTGCTGAAGTATTCAAACATCCTTATTCAATCTTTTTTCCGTGTTTTCCGTGTCTTCCGTGGACCTGCATTCCGTGGACCTGCATTCCGTGGACCCGATGAGGAGCGCGCCAGCAACCACACCGCAATTGCCGGCGGCACCTCCCGCTGGGCGCGGCCGCTGACGTAAATCCCGATGTGCCCGCCCTGGAAGGACAACTCCGAGTAGTCCCGGCTGCCGCAACAGCCCGCCAGCGCCTTCGACGCGGCCGGCGGCACCAGATGATCCTGGCTGGCGTAGACGTTCAGCACCGGCATGGTGACATGGTGCAAGTCCACTCGCTGCCCGCCAATCATCACTTCGCCCTTGACCAGCTTGTTTTGCTGAAAGAAGTCCTTGGCGAACTGGCGAAACGCCTCGCCGGCCTGATCCGGGCTGTCGAAAATCCATTTCTCCATCCGCAGGAAGTTTTGCAGCGCCTGAACATCGTCGAGGATGTCCACCAGATCTACGTATTTCTGCCCGGCCAGCCGGAACGGGCTGAGCGACAGAAAGGTAAAGTTCAATAGTTGCCCCGGCAGGTTGCCCAGCGTGTCCACCAGCAAATCCACATCCACATGCCGGATCAGATGGGTCAGCACATTGTCGGGGGTGTGGAAATCCACCGGCGTCACCATGGTGACCAGGTTGCGAACCTTGCCGGGATGCAGCGCCGTGAAGCACAGGCTCAGCGCGCCGCCCTGGCACACGCCCAGCAGGTTGATCGAATCCTGGTGATGCCGCTCGCGCAGATAATCCACGCAGTGAGCGATATAGCGCAGCACGTAATCGGCCAGACTCAGATGGCGGTCGCCGGCGTCGGGATAGCCCCAGTCAATCAGGTAGACGTCCAGCCCGGCGTCCAACAGCCCCCGGATCAGCGAACGGTCTTCCTGCAAGTCCATCATGTAGGGCCGATTGACCAAGGCGTAGACAATCAGTAATGGGACCGGGTGCGGTTCCGCTACGCGCGGCTGATAGCGGTACAGAACCAGCTTGTCTTCCTGATAAACCGGACCGCGGGGCAACACCCCGAGTTCGATGGGGCCGAGACCGCGCAGGGTGCGGGCGCCTTCAGCCAGGCGAGCCTGAAAATGGCGCAGTTCCTCGGTGATCTGGGCGGGCGTTGGACCAATCATGCGGGGGCGTCTCCACGGGCGGCATAGCAGCCCAGCAGGGCGTTGAGCAGGCAGCCGTTCAGCGCGCCATACTCAGGGCTGCGCAACATCCGGCCATACGTTTCTTCATTGCACTCCACCCACAGGTTGTACAACTCGCGTAGGCTTTCCACCGTCGCGCCCGCCGCCGCGCGTTCGCCCAACCGCTGCTCCATCAGGTCCAGCGCCTCCCGGGCCGCCTGGCGCAGCAGGTCCAGGTATTGGCCCTGGACTTTTTGATAAGTCTGCCAGGCGTCGGTATGAGCACCCGCCAGCGGGGCGAGGGTCGCCGATACGCCCAGCGATGCGGCGGTCTGCCGCCAGGTGTCCAGGGTCACGGTCCACAGTCGGGCCAGATCGGCATGGCCGCCCGGATCGTCGGCGGCTTCGGCCAGCGCCGCCTTGAGTTGATCAAAATGCTGGCGCAAGGCTTCGCCCCAGTCGCCGTCCTGCCCCAGGGTCTCGTAAAAGCGCTCGCTAAGTGGCTGGAGTTGTTCGCCAAACGCCAGATAGGTGCGCGCCTGTTTGAGCAGCAGTTCGATATCAAAGCCGCTGGAATCGGGAGGGACGGTGTGCTCGGCCATGGTCGGAGAGGACAGTGGGTTTGGAGAATTTCAGTATAGTCGGTTAAACCGATAGCGTTAGCTGTCGCAACCGACCCGGCGCTTCACGGCGTATCGCGCTTGGGGACCGGCAAGCCCTGGGCGATGGCCTCGGCTCTGAATTGCTTGAGCCGGGCGCGCAACTGCGCTTCCTGATTGGGCGAAAGGCCTGGATTCCGGAGTCCCGCTTCAAGTTGCTCGATGGCTGGCAGCAGTTCGCCGTTGAGATAGTGGTACTCAGCCATGGTGGCATGGGTCGCCGCCAGATCGCCGGAACGCTGCGCCGCCTGGGCGTAGCTCGCATACAGCGCCGGATCGTTGGGCCGCCGGCGCAAGTGCGGCTGCATCAACCGCATCGCCAGCTTCGGATCGCCCTGGGTGGCGAGGGCGCGGCCATAGTGCATCGCCAGAGTGAAATCATCGGGATAGATCTGCCGCGCTTCCTCAAACAGTCGCCACCCCTGCGCCCGGTCGCCCCGCGCCAGCGCCAGTTCAGCCGCTTCGATGCGGAAGGCCAGTCGGTCAGAATCACTGCGGAGCAGACGATTAATTTGTTGCTGGGCGTCGTCGTAACGGCCCGCCTGCCGCAGCGCCAGCGCATAGGCGTAACGTTCGGCGGTTTCGCTGGCGTAGCCGCCCCTGGCCAGCGTGGTTTCAAGATCGCGGATCAGGGAATTATTATCGTCCGTCGCCTGCACCCGCACCCGCGCCTTGGCCAGGTCATAAGCTTTGCGGTCGCGCGGCGTGGTTCGCCGCACCGGTGGAATTTCAATCCGGTCCTGGGTATCGGCGGCGCGGCTTTCCGGCCGGGGATGGGTCAACAGCATTTCCGGAATTCGGTTGCGCGCCTCACCGCCCGCCATGCGCTCCAACTTGGTAAAAAAGTCGCTCATACCCCGGGGGTCAAAGCCAGCCTTGGCCAGAAGCTGCATCCCGATCCGGTCGGCTTCCTGCTCGTTGGCGCGGGTAAAGCTGATCTGATGCTGGGCGCTGGCGGCCATGGTTCCGACCAGCGCCGCCTGCCCCGCCTGTTTACTGGCCGCCGCCAGCGCCGCCCCGGCGACCATGGCCGCCGCCATCGGAATCGTCATCCGCTTCATGTCAGCGATGGCGCGGATGATGTGGTGTTGCGAGACATGGGCAATTTCATGGGCGACCACCCCGGCCAGTTCGTCTTCCCGCTGAGTAGCCAGCAACAGACCGGCATTGATGCCGATGAAATTGTGCGGCAGGGCAAAGGCGTTGATGCTGGAATCGCGCACCATGAAAAAGGTGAATGGGATACCGTTTTGATCGGCGTAGGTAGCGATGCTCTGGCCGATGGAGTTGAGGTATTCGTTCAACTGGACGTCGTCCAACACCGCGTCGCGTTCGCGCAGCCGACGCATAATCTCCAACCCCATCCGCTGCTCCTCGTCGGGGCCAAAGTAGGCTTGCGAAGGATCACCGATGTCCGGCAGGCGGATGGATTGAGCCGCCGACGGCGCGATGGGCGCCAGAGCAAGGATCAGGCTCAGGATCAGGAGTAACAAACGCTGGGGCATGGGCTTCTCGACCGACAGGAGACTGCTGGTGAGACTGAAGAATACGCGGCGCGTTCCACTCTGGATGTCAGGGATTTTGGCTTGAAGCCGAAGTGGACCTTTTGACCCGAATTAAAAAGTAGTTTTCGCTTAACTGGCTAAAATATACCTACCTATTGCATGGAGATCGCCATGAGCGGACTGGATTTCAATCTGAGCGAAGAACAAGAGATGGTCATCGAGACCGCCCGTCGCCTGCTACGGACCCTGGAACCCCGACGCGACCAGCACCTCCGGATGATCTACGAAGAGCAGCTTTTTCCCGAAGAGGTGTGGGAGGCCATGGCCGAGGCGGGGCTGCTCGGTGCGCTGATCCCGGCTGAATACGGCGGCACCGGGCTGGGCTTGCTGGGGATGGCGCTGGCCCTGGAGGAATTTTCCCGCCACGGTCTGCCCAACGGCTTTTGCGTGCTGAGTTCCATGGCGGCTATGGCCGTGCTGCGGGGCGGCACGCCCGACCAGAAAGCGCAGTGGTTGCCCGCTATCGCAGCCGGCTCCTGCAAATGCGCCTTTGCCATCACCGAACCGGACGCCGGCACTAATACCTTCCGGATGCGGACCCGGGTGCAGCGCGACGGCGAAACCTACCGCCTGAGCGGCAGCAAGGGCTGGATCACGGGCGCGGACGTGGCCGACTACATCCTGGTGGTGGCGCGCACCCTGTCCGAGGCCCAGCTTGAAGCTCAGGGCTTGCCCAGGAGCGCCGGGCTGGGGCTGTTTCTGGTGGACGCCAACGCCCGGGGCCTGGAGAAACAGCGGATGAACACCATTGGCCTCGAAGGTTACCGCCAGTTCATGCTGTATTTCGACGAGGTCGAAGTCCCGGTAGCCCAGCGCATCGGACCGGAACATCGGGGGGCCACGGTGCTGTTTCAGGCGCTGAATCCGGAGCGCATCCTGATCGCCGCCGCCCTGGTCGGCCTCAGCGAGTTTGCCCTGACCAAGACGGTCGCCTATGCGCGGGAGCGCAAGGTGTTCGGCGAGACGCCCATCGGCGCCTATCAGGGGGTGCAGCATCCGCTGGCGCGGGTCAAGATCGCCCAGGAAGCCACCCGCCTGCTGACCTATAAAGCCGCCTGGCTGTTCGACCGGGAAGCGCCGGAAGCCGGTCATTACGCCGACATGGCCAAACACATGGCGTCGGAACTGGCCATCGCGGCGGTGGACGCCGCCCTGCAAACCCACGGCGGCAGCGGCTTCGTCCGCGATCAACACCTGATTGATCTGTGGACCTCAGTGCGCCTGTTCAAAACCGCCCCCCTCAACAACGAAATGATTCTCAACCAGTTGGCCGAACACCTGCTGGGACTGCCCCGCTCGTACTGAGCAGGCAGCAACCGAACGATCCAACCTGCGCGGTCACAACACCATGTCCGAATCCGAACCCATCCTGATCGGCGTCGGTCAGGTTACCCGCCACCCCGATGACGACAGTGCGCCGCCAACCTCGGTGATCGATCTGATCAAAATCGCCGCTGATCGCGCGGCCGCCGACGCCGGGCAACCGGGGCTGCTCCAGCAACTCGACGCTATCCACGTCGTTCATGCGTTTAGCAACGCGCACCGCAACCCGCCGGCGGCGCTGGCGGCGGCGCTGGGCGTAATGCCAGCCGTCCTGGAATACAGCGCCATCGGTGGTAACACCCCGCAGTGGCTGGTCAACCGCGTCGCCGACCGGCTCGCCGCCGGGCAAAGCCGGATCGCCCTGCTGGCGGGCGGCGAACTGTTGGGCGGACGGAGCCTGACCCCCAGCGATATTGCCCGGTTCACCCGCCCCCAGGAACTGGACCTGGCGCCGGTCGGCGACAGCCGGTTTGGCAGTCATCCGGTGGAAATCGCCCACGGCGCGGCGCTGCCCGTGGTCGCTTACGCCATCATCGAAACGGCCCTGCGCGCCCGTGAACAACTCAGTCTGGCTCAGCATCGCCAGGCGCTCGGCCAGTTTGGCGCTGCCTACAGCGCCGTCGCGGCGACCCATCCCTATGCCTGGTTCCCGATCCGCCGCTCGGCTGACGAAGTCGTCACCCCGTCGGCGGAAAACCGGATGATCGCCTATCCCTATCCGAAATATCTCACGGCGGCGATCAACGTTAATCAGGCGGCGGCCCTGCTCATGACGACGACCGCCACAGCCCGAACCCTGGGCATCCCGGAACATCGCTGGGTTTACCTTCATGGCGGGCAGGATGCGCACGATGAGTGGTTTTTGAGCCAGCGCCCCGAGCTCGCCGATTCGCCCGCCCTCCGGGCCTGCGTGGGGGACGCGCTGGAGCAGGCCGGGATTACTCTCGACCAGGTGGACTGTTTTGACTTCTATAGCTGCTTCCCCTGCATGCCTCGCCTGGCGCGACGCGCGCTGGGCCTCGCCAGCGATGATCCCCGGCCTCTCACTCTGACCGGCGGGTTGCCCTATTTCGGCGGGCCGGGCAACAACTACTCCATGCACGCCATCGCTACCGCTGTCGAGCATTGTCGCCAGCGCCGCGATGCGCTGGCCCTGATCACCGCCAACGGCTGGTATTGCACCAAGCACGCGGTCGGCGTCTATGGCGGCGGCCCACCCCGGAAACCCTGGGCGCGGATTGCGCCCGAACATTTTCAGCAGCGTTTGGCGCTTCCCCCGCCCTTGGCGATTGATCCGCGCCCGACCGGCGCTTTCACCGTAGAGGGCTACACCGTCGGATTCGACCGTGAAGGCAGCCCGCACACCGGCATCCTCTGCGGCCGCATGGCTAACGGACAGCGCGCCTGGGCGCAAACCCGACCAGGGGACCGGTCTGTCCTGGACGCGATGATGCGTCAGGAATGGGTCGGTCAATCCGGGCTTATCATTGACCAGCACGGTGAAGTTAATCGGGTCGAGTTCTAAGCTCGACTTTCTCCATACGATTGCATCATTCGGAGTACGCCATGAAGATTGATAGTCGAGTTTTTCTCGTGACCGGCGGCGCTTCCGGTCTCGGCGCGGCCACCGTGCGAATGCTCGTCGGCGCGGGCGGCAAGGTAGTCATTGCCGATGTAAGCCGCGAGGCTGGCGAGGCGCTCGCCGCCGAACTGGGTCCAGCCGTCCGGTTCATCGTTACCGACGTGGCCGACGAAGCCAGCGGTCGGGCCGCAGTCGCTGCCGCCGCCAGTGCGTTCGGCGCCCTGCACGGCCTGGTTAACTGCGCCGGCATCGCCACCGCGGAAAAGGTCCTGAACAAGGGCGAACCGTCCGAACTGGCTACATTCGCCCGGGTGATCCAGGTCAATCTGATCGGTACGTTCAACCTGATTCGACTGGCCGCCGCCGCCATGGCGCGCAACGACCCCAATGAAACCGGCGAGCGCGGCGTCATCGTCAATACTGCGTCGGTAGCCGCGTTCGAGGGCCAGATCGGCCAGGCCGCCTACTCGGCGTCCAAAGGCGGCGTGGCGGCGATGACCCTGCCCATCGCTCGCGAACTGGGCCGCTACGGCATCCGGGTGATGGTCATTGCGCCGGGCATCATCGAAACCCCCATGCTGCTGGGGCTACCCCAGGAGGTACGTGACTCGCTTGGCGGCATGGT
>Ga0209202_1002196_pt1 | contig 11021 bp, 9 predicted proteins | sample AD_UKC032_MetaG_FD_184416 | JGI IMG/M metagenome (GOLD analysis project Ga0209202, IMG submission 184416) | Active sludge microbial communities of municipal wastewater-treating anaerobic digesters from USA - AD_UKC032_MetaG (SPAdes) (version 2) | ecosystem: Engineered > Bioreactor > Anaerobic >... | reverse complement strand
TTTCTCCGGCGGCAACCGCCGCCTGCAAGGCACAGTCCGGCTCGCGGTTGTGGTGGCAGTCGCGGAAGCGGCATTGCCCGAGGTAAGGGCGAAACTCGCGGAAGGCGAGTTCGATTTCCTGACGGTCAAGGTGGCCGAGACCGAATTCCTGCAATCCCGGTGAGTCGATCAGCTGGCTGTTGGCGTCAAGGTGATAGAGCGTGGCGTGCGTCGTCGTGTGCTTGCCGGAATCGAGTGCCGCCGAAATCTCGCGCGTTGCCGCCCGCGCTTCCGGCACCAGAGCATTGACCAGCGTCGACTTGCCCATGCCGGATTGGCCAACCAGCACGCTCGTGTATCCTTGCAATTCGGGGCGCAGATCTTCGGCGTGGTCGCGGGCGGAAAGCTCGAGAACGCGGTAGCCGAGGCTGGCGAAAACCGCCAGTTGCGCGCGGGCGGCGGGCAGTTTGTCGGCGAGGTCGCACTTGTTGAGGACGATCAGCGGCTCGATCTCCTCGCTCTCGGCGGCGAGCAGGGCACGCGTCACCAGTTCGTCGGAAAACCCGGGTTCGGTGGCGACGACGATGACGACCTGATCGACGTTGGCGGCGATCAGCTTCTGCTTGATCTCGTTCGAGCGGTAGAGCAGGCTGGTGCGCGGCTGGATCGCCTCGATGACACCCTGGTCGTCGGAAGTGCGCTGGATGTCGACGCGGTCGCCACAGGCGACCTCGCTTTTCTTGCCGCGTGGGAAGCAGGGCAGCAACGTGCCATCGGCCAGTTGCACGACGTACTGGCGGCCGTGGGCGGCGACGACGCGGCCTTCCATCAGCGTGCCGCCGCCTGTAACCGGGCGATGCGCACGGCGGCCGGCGGGTGGGAGTCGTAGAACAGCGAGTGCAGCGGGTCGGGCGTCAACGTCGAGGCGTTGTCTTCGTAGAGCTTGACTAGGGCGCGCACAAGATCGCTGGCGGCAGCATTTTCTGTGGCGTAGGTGTCGGCCTCGAATTCGTTGCGCCGCGACAAGTAGCTGGTCAGCGGCTTGAGCGGGAAGGTGAACACCGGGATGACGAGGAAGAACAGGATCAGCGCCAGTGCCGTGCTTTGCGCCGGCACGCCGAGGCCGTTGTAGAACCACGGGGCGTCGATCAGCTGGCCGAGCAGCCAGAGAAAGCCGAGCGCGCCCGCAAACATCAGGACGATGCGCTGGACGATGTGATGGCGGCGGAAGTGGCCGAGTTCATGGGCCAGCACGGCCTCTATTTCGCCGGGGGCGAGGCGCGAGAGCAGGGTGTCGAAGAAGACGATGCGCTTGTTGTTGCCGAAGCCGGTGAAGTAGGCGTTGCCATGGCTGGAGCGTTTCGAGCCGTCCATCACGAAGAGGCCGCTGGAGCGGAAGCCGCAGCGGACGAGCAAGGCCTCGATGCGGGCCTTCATTTCACCCTCTTCGAGCGGCGAGAATTTGTTGAACAGTGGTGCGATCCAGGTCGGGTAGACGAACAGGGCGACCAGGTTAAAGGCGCACCAGAACAGCCACACGTGGAACCACCAGAACGGACCCATGGCGCCCATCAGCCAGAGTACGGCGAGAATCACCGGGGTGCCGATGGCGACGCCGAGCAGCGTGTGCTTGGCGAGATCAGCGAAGAACAGGCCGAGGGTCATGCGGTTGAAGCCGTAACGGGTTTCGATGACGAACTGGCGGTAGAGCGAAAACGGCAGGTCGATCACGGCTGAGATGACTATTACGCTGAAGATCAGCGCCAGGCCGTAGGGCAGGCCGGTGAGGCGCGCGTTCCAGAAGTCATGCAGCCAGACGAGACCGCCGCCAAGCGTCAGGGCGAGCAGCAGCGCAGCATCGACCAGCGTCGTGAAAATGGCCAGCTTGTTGCGGTCGACCGTGTAATCGGCGGCTTTTTGATGGGCGGTGAGCGGAATGCGCTCGGCGAAACCGGCCGGGACGGCAGCGCGGTGGGCGGCGACGTAGCGGATCTGGCGCAGCGTCAGCCACAGGCGGCCGGCCAGCGTCAGTGCAATGGCGGCGAGAAAGAGGAGGGTGAAGTCGGTAGTCACGAAATGAGGTGCGAAGCTATGAGAAAATGATGCTTTTCAAGGGTTTTGGACAATTATATGACAGGCAACGCAAACAACCTCGTCTGGCTGGACATGGAAATGACCGGTCTCAATCCGGATGGCGACCGGATTATCGAAATGGCGATGGTGGTGACCAATTCGGAGCTGGAAATGGTTGCCGAGTCGCCAGCCTGGGTCGTTCATCAGAGCGATGAAACGCTGGCCGGCATGGACGATTGGAACCAGAAAACGCATGGCCGTTCCGGGCTGATCGACAAGGTCAAGGCGTCCACGCTGGATGAGGCCGCTGTCGAACTGGCGGCACTGGAATTCCTGAAGAAGTATTCATCGAAGGGCCATTCGCCGATGTGCGGCAATTCCATCGGCCAGGACCGCCGTTTCATGGCCCGCTACATGCCGACGCTGGAAGCCTTCTTCCACTACCGCAATCTGGATGTCAGCACCCTGAAGGAATTGTGCAAGCGCTGGCAGCCAGAAATCTACAAGGGTTTCAAGAAGAAGGGGCGGCATACGGCGCTGGCCGACATCTACGAGTCCATCGACGAACTGAAGTATTACCGCGAGCACTTCCTCAAGGGCTGAACCGGCGGTTGCGATCAACGCTTGTAAAGGCGGAATTTCTCCTTGCGGTCGCCGGGCCGGTTGCCTTCCCAGGCGCGGGTCCATTTGCCATCCGGGGCGGCCAGTTCGGGCCGGGTGTCGCCGGTGACCAGTAGCCAGCGGCACTGCTTGCCGGCGCTCGAGTCGGCAGCCAGCGGCTCGATGCCGACGAAGTAGGCGAGCGAGGCGCGCTGGGTGTCGTTGAGGCCGCGTTCGGCCAAGCAGCCATGGTCCTCTGGCAGAGCCTTGGCGATGGCCTGGATTACCGGACGATAGCTCTTACCGTAGTCGAACCACGGCAGGACCAATGTCGTTGCCAGCAACCACAGCGTCGTGAAGCCGAGTGTCCAGTGTGTCAGGCTGCGGTAGGGCGAGCGCGGCGCGGTGACGATCAGCCAGGCCCACCAGGCGGTAGCGATCAACCCGATGACGAGGGCCAGCAGATCGAACTGCCCGACGAAGCCCGGGCGCAACACGACGGCCCGCTGTGCCAGGCGCTCCGGCCAGCCGAGCGCCATCGCCGACCAGGCCAGCCAGGTCACGGCGACGAAGAAGCTGAAAGTCATCATCGCGAACCAGTCGAAGGCGCTGGCAGCGCCGCGGCGCAGGGTCAGGGCGCCCGGCGTGGCGAGTAGAGCGAGCGGCGGCAGCATCAGCAGGGCGGGAATTTCGCGCGGCCGGTAGGCGAGCGCCAGCATCAGGAAGGTGAGCAGCAGGAAAACCAGCGGCAGCAATTGCGGCATGGCGCCCAGCGCCTGGCGCCGCGTCCACAGGGTCCACCCGGCCAGCGGCAGCGCCGGGAAGGCGAACCAAGGCAGCAGGGACAGGAAACGGCCGGCGCCGTTGAATGAGAAGGGCGTCCTGAGCGGCACCAGTTCGGTATTCAGCCAGCCGTGGAAGCGGGCCGGTTCGAGGGCCAGCAGCAGCAGCGGCCACGGGAGGGCCGTCACCACGGCAACGGCCAGGCCGATGGCCAGTCCGCGCAGCGCTTGCGGGCGATCGGCCGCCAACCACCAGGCGAGCGGCGCAATGAACAGCAGCGGCAGGGTCGGGGCGATGCCGGTGCCGAGCAGGCAGGCAGTGATGGCGAGACCATAGAAAGTGCCGGCTAGCAATGGCCGGCGGCCGAGTGCCGCCAGCGCGCCGAGACCGCCACCGTAGGCGGCCAGGGCGATCAGCATCGGCTGTGCGTCGTGGGCGTGAAACAGCAGTCCGGCGCAACCGGCAAGCAGCAGCGGACTCGCCGCGGCGCTGTCCTGGCCGTAGAGTTCGCGACCGGCGTAATAGAGGCCCATCAGCGCCAGCGTGACCCAGACGCCGCTGGCCAGTCGCATCGCCTCGTGCAGCGGCAGCAGCCAGCCGAAAACCTTGCCGGTCAGCGCAGCGGTCCAGTAATACAGCGGCGGTTCGTGGAAGGGGCGGCCGGCGAGGTCGGGCGACAGCCAGTCGCCGTAGTGCAGCATGTGCCAGGCGGTGCCGATGTGGATCGCGTCCTCGCCCTTCCAAGGGTCGCGGCCGAAGAGGCCAGCCAGCACGTAGAACGCCAGCATGGCCGCCAGCATCCAGCCGACCGGGGGCAGGCGGATGCCGCGACGGAGCAGGGCGCTGAACTCAGACATGGAAAGAGGATAGCCTATAAACGAAAAAGGCAGCCCATCGGCTGCCCTTTCTGTCGTGCCTCAAGCGGATCAGGCAGCAGCCTTGCCGCGCATGGCGCCAAACTTCTGGTTGAACTTCTCGACGCGACCGGCGGTGTCGACAATCTTCTGCTTGCCAGTGTAGAACGGGTGGCAGAGGGAGCAGACTTCGACATGAAGTGGCTTCTTCATGGTCGAGCGGGTCGTGAAGGTGCTGCCGCAGGAGCAGGTCACCTGAAGATCGTTGTAATCGGGATGGATATCGGCTTTCACTTTGTGTCCTTTCGTTACGCGACCGGCGGATGTGGCCGACCTGGAAAACACAGGATTATCCTCGAATAATCACGCGCTTGCAATATAAATTGGTGGCTTATCCCCGACGCATGGCATCGAAGAACTCGGCATTGCCCTTGGTCGACTTGACCTTGTCGAGCAGGAATTCCATTGCGGCGAGGTCGTCCATCGGGTAACAGAGCTTGCGCAGCACCCACATCTTCGAGAGGACATCCGGCTTGAGCAGCAGTTCTTCGCGGCGGGTGCCGGAGCGATTGACGTTGATCGCCGGGTACATCCGCTTCTCGGCCATTCGGCGATCCAAATGGATTTCGGAGTTGCCGGTACCCTTGAATTCTTCGTAGATCACTTCGTCCATGCGCGAACCGGTGTCGATCAGCGCGGTGGCGAGGATGGTCAGCGAGCCGCCTTCCTCGATGTTGCGCGCGGCACCGAAGAAGCGCTTCGGCTTCTGCAGGGCATTGGCATCGACGCCGCCGGTCAGGACCTTGCCGGAGGCCGGCTGGACGGTGTTGTAGGCGCGGGCGAGGCGGGTAATCGAGTCGAGCAGGATGACGACATCCTTCTTGTGCTCGACCAGGCGCTTGGCCTTCTCGATGACCATCTCGGCGACCGCGACGTGGCGGGTGGCAGGTTCGTCGAAGGTCGAGGCGACGACCTCGCCCTTTACGGTGCGGGTCATTTCCGTGACTTCTTCCGGGCGCTCGTCGATCAGCAATACGATCAACACGACTTCGGGGTGATTGGCGGTGATCGCGTGGGCGATGTTCTGCAGCATCACCGTCTTGCCGGATTTCGGCGGCGAGACGATCAGGCCGCGCTGGCCGGCACCGACCGGGGCGATCATGTCGATGACCCGGCTGGTGATGTTCTCGTCGGCCTTGATGTCGCGCTCGAGCTTCAGGTGACGCGTCGGGTGCAGCGGCGTCAGGTTCTCGAACATGATCTTGTTCTTGTTCGCCTCGGGCGGGAAGCCGTTGATCGACTCCAGCTTGGTCAGCGCGACGTAGCGTTCGCCATCCTTCGGTGTGCGGATTTCGCCCTCGATGGTGTCGCCGGTGCGCAGGTTGAACCGGCGGACCTGGGAAGGCGAGACGTAAATGTCGTCGGGGTTGGCGAGGTAGGAGGTGTCCGAGGAGCGGAGGAAGCCGAAACCGTCGGAAAGGACTTCGAGCGTGCCGTCACCGTAGATGGTGTCGCCATTCTTGGCTTTGGCTTTCAGGATGGCGTAGATCAACTCCTGCTTGCGCATCCGGTTGGCGTTTTCGATGGCCAGTTCGGTGGCCATATCGAGCAGTTTGCTGACGTGTAGTGTCTTGAGTTCGGAAAGTTGCATGTGTGCGAATGTGTGGCACCTGCACGGGGCCGGAAGAATGCCGGAGGCCGAGGGGGCGCGGAGTGCTGCTTGAGGTGGGGAGATTGACGCCGGCTACAGCCGTTTTATGCGTCTGCCTGAAGGCGCAGAACGCACCTTCAGGCCGGTAGGGTACGGAGATTACAGGTTGCTGTCAATAAAGGCAGCAAGTTGCGACTTCGACAGCGCGCCGACCTTGGTCGCTTCGACGTTGCCGTTCTTGAAGATCATCAGGGTCGGGATGCCGCGGATGCCGAACTTGGCCGGCGTCGCCTGGTTGTCGTCGATATTGACCTTCGCCACCTTGAGCTTGCCGGTGTAATCCTTGGCGATTTCGTCGAGGATCGGAGCGATCATCTTGCAGGGACCGCACCATTCGGCCCAGTAATCCACCAGAACCGGCTGCTGCGACTGCAGCACTTCGGCTTCGAAGGTGTCATCGGTGACGTAATGGATATGCTCGCTCATGAATTGCCTCGTGGAATGGGAAAAAGCCCGTAAAAAAGTATTTGCCGGAAATGGCTTTCGCGGGTTGCGGGGAAATGCTAGCGAAAAAGCGCGGGCAAGGGAAGGGTCAGCGCTGGGGTTTCAGCAAATTGGCCAACTCGACTGCGGTTTTTACCTTCATTTTGTCGAACAGGTTGGCGCGATGCACCTCGACAGTGCGCATGCTGATGTTCAAATCGTCGGCGATGACCTTGTTGAACTTGCCGAGCAGGACCAGTTCCATGATCTGCCGCTCGCGTGTGGTCAGCGTGGAAAGACGGGTGTTTACCGAGTCGACCGTGGCATTGGCCGCGCGTTGCCCGGCATCGAGTTCCATGGCTTCCTGGGCGCGGGTGGCGAGGTCGTTGTCGTTGAACGGCTTCTCGAAGAAATCGAAAGCGCCTTTTTTCAGCGTCGCCACGGCCAGCGGCACGTCGCCGTGCCCGGTCAGGAATATCACCGGCAAGGCCGAGTTGCGTTCGCGCAAGGCGTCGAAGCAGTCGAGCCCGCTCATGCCGGGCATGCGCATGTCGAGAATGACGCAGCCGGCCAGTTTCGGCGTCCACGCGGCGAGAAAGGCTTCGGCACAGTCGTAGGTCGTGCACGGCAGGCCGCGCGACTTGAGCAGCCAGGCCAAGGCATCGCGGATGGCTTCGTCGTCGTCGACCAGGTGGGCTTGCGGCAGGCTCATGCGGATTCCAGCGGCAGGGTGAATTTGAATATCGTACCGCTTCCGGTTGGTGAATGTGAATTGTCTTCGGCCCACAGGCGGCCGCGGTGGAATTCGATGATCGAACGACAGATCGACAGCCCGACTCCCATGCCTTCCGGTTTGGTCGTGAAGAAGGCGGTGATCAGTTTTTCGCGCACCTCGGGCGCGATGCCGCAGCCGTTGTCGGCAATGGCGACGACTACTTCGCCGCTACCCGGTTCGGCGGAAATGCGCAGCACGCGCCGGGCTTCCGGTGTGCCGGCCATCGCTTCCATGCCGTTGCGGATCAGGTTGAGCAACACCTGTTCGAGCATCAGGCGATCGGCCAGTACCAGCGGCAGTTCCGGCAGTGCGGTTTCGATGTGCACATGGCGTTTGCGCGCCTCCGCTTCGACGAAACCGATGCAGTCTTCGATGATCTCGCCGAGCGCGCAGGGCGCGCGCTTGGGCTCGCTCTTTCTGACGAAATCATGCACGCGGCGAATGATGCGCCCGGCGCGCTGCGCCTGCACGCCAAGTTTCTCCAGCGCCTGGCGGATGTCCCGCATGTCGAAATTCTCGTTCGCCAGCAGGTTCAGGCAGCCGGTGTTGTAGCTGGCGATTGCCGCCAGCGGCTGATTCAGTTCGTGCGCCAGCGTCGACGCCATTTCGCCCAGCGTCACCAGGCGCGACGTGAATTGCAGTTGTTCCTGTTGTTGGCGCGCCAGTTCCTCGGCGCGCCGCCGTTCCGTGACGTCGAGCACCGATGCCATCCAGCCGGTATGCCGGCCCGTGCTGTCGATCAGCGGTGCCTCGTAGATCAGCGCCTGGAAATGCTCGCCATCCTTGCGCCGGAACGTGATCTCGAAGCCGTCCGGCGGCGCCTCGCCGGCCAGCACTGCCTGGTGCACCGCCATTGTCTCGCCGAGTTGCTCCGGTACCCAGTAGGGCATCGGCGGGCTGCGGTCGACCAGTTCATCACTGCTGAAACCGGTCATCCGGCAGAAGGCCGGATTGACGTAGATGATCCTGCCGGTCAGGTCGCGCGCCCGCATGCCTACTGTCAGCGAATCCTCCATCGCCGAGCGCAGGGCGTGTTCGGCGCGCAGGGCTTCTTCGGCCTGCGAGCGCTTTTTCATCAGGTCGCGCACGATCCACAGGCTCCAGAAGACGCCGGCAGCGAGCACCAGGATGGCGCCGGCCAGCAGGCGCTGCAAGGGGTTGCCGGCGCTCTGGTAGGTGGTGACGCGGAATTTCAAACCATAACCGGGCGGCTCGAAGGGCAGTTCGTAGGAAAGACTGGGGACGCCTTCGATGTTCGACTTGGCGGCGAATTGCACCTCGTTGTCGTCGACCACGACGACCCGGTATTTCTCGGCGAACCACCAGGGCACCAGGTTGTTGAGCAGGCCTTCGATCGAGTAATTGACGACCAGCATGCCGGCTAGTTCGCGTTCGGCAAAAACCGGCACGGCGAGCGCGAAATGGCCGACGTTGCCACTGAGGAAGAAAGGCTCGCTGTAAACGCGCTTACCCAGGCGGCTGGCCAGCTCGAAGGCTTTCTGCGTCACCGGCGGCCCGAACATTTCGAGTTCGCTGTCAGCCGGCAGCCCCGCCGGCAGGGCGTCGATCACCTTGCGCCGGGGGTCGAACCAGACGATCTGCGAGATATCCGGATTGTTTTTCAGCAGATGGTTGGCGCGCACGCGGAACAGTTGCTTCCTGTCCGGCTGGTTGCCGAGGTCGGAGGCCAGTTGCTGCAACTGCTCTTCGTTGTTGCCGAGATGGAAGCGCAGGTTCTGCTCCAGCCACAGCACATCCTTGATCAGGCTGAGGCGTTCCTCCTCCAGTTCGTTCTGCTGCAGCAGCCAGAGCAGCGTAATGACCGCGGCCAGCAGCAGCACCACGCCGAATTTGGGCAGGGCGAGAAGCCAGCGCAGGCGCCGGGAGCTGATGGGTTGGGGAGGCGGGTGCATGGGCGGATGTTAACAGAGCGGATGGCGCAATGCCCGCAGGCTGTGGAAAACCACATTGCGGATTTCCACAATGGCCGTGGTGATCGGGAATCGCGATACTTGCGGCAGAAATATTTTGCAATTATTCGAACGTCGCCATTACAGGAGCTCGTTTTCATGGCTAAGAAAGCGATATACAAGAGTCTTTACTTCCAGGTCATCGTCGCCATCGTCATCGGCGTCCTGCTTGGTCATTTCTACCCGGAAACTGGAGCGGCGATGAAGCCGCTGGGCGATGGATTCATCAAGCTGATCAAGATGATCATCGCGCCCATCATCTTCTGTACCATCGTCGTCGGCATCGCCGGCATGGAGGACATGAAGAAGGTCGGCAAGACCGGCGGCCTGGCGGTGCTCTACTTCGAGATCGTCAGCACCGTCGCCCTGATCATCGGCCTGATCATCGTCAACCTCTGGGCACCGGGCGTCGGCATGAATGTCGATCCCTCGACCCTCGATACCAAGGCGATCGCCAAATATGCCGCGCCGGGGCAGATGCAGGGGACGGTCGATTTCCTGCTGAACATCATCCCGACCAGTGTCGTCGACGCCTTTGCCAAGGGCGACATGCTGCAGGTGCTGTTCTTCTCCATCCTCTTCGGCTATTCGATGAACGCCTTCGGCGAACGCGGCAAGCCGGTATTCGAGCTGATCGAAAAACTGTCGCATGTGCTCTTCGGCATCGTCGGCGTCATCATGAAAGTCGCCCCGATCGGCGCTTTCGGCGCCATGGCCTACACCATCGGCAAACACGGTCTGGGCAGCCTTGCCCAGCTGGCCAACCTGATGGCGGCCTTCTACGTGACCTGCATCATCTTCATCTTCGGGGTGCTTGGAACGATTGCCAGATTGCACGGCTTCTCGATCGTCAAGCTGATCAAGTACATCAAGGAAGAACTGTTCCTGGTGCTCGGTACTTCGTCTTCGGAATCGGCACTGCCGCGCCTGATGGCCAAGATGGAAAACGCCGGCGCCCAGAAGTCGGTCGTTGGCCTGGTCGTGCCGACCGGCTACTCGTTCAATCTCGATGGCACCGCGATCTACCTCACCATGGCCGCCGTGTTCATCGCCCAGGCGACCAACACGCCGATGACCCTGCAGCAGCAGATCACGTTGCTGGTCATCCTCCTGCTGACCTCCAAGGGAGCGGCCGGCGTCACCGGCAGCGGCTTCATCGTCCTTGCCGCCACGCTTTCCGCGGTCGGCACCGTCCCGGTAGCCGGACTGGCACTGATCCTCGGCATCGACCGCTTCATGTCCGAGGCGCGTGCGCTGACCAACTTCATCGGCAACAGCGTGGCCACGCTGGTCGTCGCCAAGTGGTGCAAGGCACTCGATACCGACCGCCTGAAGGCCGTGCTGGACGGCGAGACGGACGACGAGGCCGATCGTCCGGAACTGGTGCTCGACGATGCTCCCGAGCCGCCGATTCCGCACAGTCCGCGTCCGATCATCGAACATAACTGATCGGTAGCATGCTCATAAAAACCGCCGGCTGGTCCGGCGGTTTTCTTTTCTGGGACGAAAAACGCCCGGCCTCTCATTGTGGAAAACCACAATACGGATATCCACAATGTCCGGCCGCTCTGCCTTTGGTGATACTTCGACCATGCTGGAGACTGTGCCGGCAGAGACAAACCAACCGGAGGAGAAACCTGTCATGAAGATGTCTTCATTGTTGTTCGGCCTGATGACCTGCGTGCTGTCGGCCACGGCCTTTGCCCAGCAGCCTATCGTCATCAAATTCAGCCACGTCGTCGCCAAGGACACCCCCAAGGGCCTGGCGGCCGAGTATTTCGCCAAGAAGGCGGACGAGCTGACAAAGGGCAAGGTCAAGGTCGAGGTGTATGCCAACTCGACGCTGTACAAGG
>Ga0209202_1002195_pt1 | contig 11023 bp, 11 predicted proteins | sample AD_UKC032_MetaG_FD_184416 | JGI IMG/M metagenome (GOLD analysis project Ga0209202, IMG submission 184416) | Active sludge microbial communities of municipal wastewater-treating anaerobic digesters from USA - AD_UKC032_MetaG (SPAdes) (version 2) | ecosystem: Engineered > Bioreactor > Anaerobic >... | reverse complement strand
TAACACAGGTTAATAATCACGTTAACTTATCACTGTATTATTGTTCCCGATTTTACTGTATTCCTGTTCCCGTTTTTACTGCATTGCAGTTCCCATTTTCACTGCATTTTTGCTTCCTGATTACACCAGTATGGGCGGGGATTATGGCTAGGGAGGATACCCAGTACCCCTATTCCTTCACTTATCCAGTTTCATGCTAACCAGTATTTATATGAAAATATCCAATATGAATATAGATGAACTAACCAGAAAGAAATCAAATGAAGCTGGGAAAACAAAAAAGTGCATTTCAAAGGCATTTGTCGTACATGACAAATCTGTAATAACAGATAATCAGATAATTATATTAATGGGCGATTATGATTTAGTAACATTCTTGCCTGATTATGAAGTTGAGTTGAGGCGAATTAGAGTTATCAATGTAAATCAAGAAGGCAACATACTAAGTTTTACGGCTTTAGATTTGAATTCAAAGCAGATACTTCATCTCAATCGTGATATTTTTAATGATATTACTGATTGGATAATTACCGACCTGTTCTCATCACCAGAAGACCAAATAAAAGATAATTGTGAAAAATGAAGATAGTAATATGGATTTGGGTGATAGCGTTCAAGTACTTATTGATAGGATTGAACAAACACCGTTTGCCTTCGAGCACCTCAAGATATTCCTGAAACGTGATAGCAAATCAAATCGCTTTGAAAATACTGAGTACTTGATGGTCACCCCTACTAATCTGGGAAAAGTTCGATTGGATGATGTTAATGTTGAAGACAACTTTATTATTCTCACAATCCATGATTGCAGTACTCAATTAAATGGAAATGTACGAATTGACATCAATGATACACGACCACAGACTTTTTTCATTAAATGGCAGGACATTCGGGAGATAGTACTAAACGAAACGTTTTCAGGAATCATGAGCGATGACCTTTTAGAATTTGACTTCGAAAATGCTGAAAATCAGGCATAATACTGTAACATTTCTTAAATTATTTCGTATAAGTGTTTATATATAAAATGATTATGGATAAAACACCGAAGCTGGAAATCAGGGAAATCTTCTGTGCCAAAGCAGGTAATGATTGGAGTCGTTGTTTTCATGGCACAATCCGCAGGGAAACTGATTCTGATGGAAATCCTGTTGTCATTGGCAGGATAAAGGTCGGAGACGGCTTTATTTTGGCTCAGGCAGCCAATCAGGATGTTCTTGGTGAGCATTTGGATGAACTTGCCTTGATGGTTCTTGATATGGGTCTGCATGATAATGAAGGCTTATCAACATTGATAGCAGGAACTCATTATTTTCTTAATTAAATTTACATGGTTAACAATCTGTCAAACAGTTTTCTTGCAGTGATTTAGTTTCAGTCTGAAATGTAGTATGTCCAATTCCGAATTTGTGTTTCAACTGCTCCTGTAGGTTAGTAATAAAATCGTCCCTATGTCCTTTTGGCATAATCAAGTGGGCAGTTAAGGCAACTTGAGTTGTGCTCATTGCCCATATGTGCAAATCATGAATGTCTTCGACCCCATCCTGAGATATAAGAAACTTCCGTACTTCTTCAAGTTTTATATTTTTAGGCACGGCATCCAGTGCTAAATCAATGGAATCAGTAAATAAACGCCATGTACCCCAGAGAATAACCAGAATGATAATAAAACTCATTACGGGGTCAATCCATTGAATTCCTGTGAGGTTTATCAGTAGTCCAGCAATCACTACCCCTAAAGAAACTCCCGCATCGGCTGCCATGTGCAGGAATGCCCCTTTGATATTCAGGTCGTCTTTTTGACCTTTCATAAAAAACAAGGCTGTAATGGTGTTAATTACCACACCTATTCCTGCAACAATCATTACTTGAGTCCCTGCGACTGGTTCTGGATTTTTTAATTTCCCAATTGCATCCCAACCTATAGCGATGACCGCTCCGAAAAGCAAGAGTGCATTCAGAATAGATACAAGGATTGTTGTTTTGCGCAAGCCATATGTATATTTTCCTTTTGGCTTCATAGTAGCAAGCCAGACTGCTGTCCATGCGAATATCAAACTTAAAACGTCACTGGCGTTGTGCCCTGCATCGGCTAATAATGCTGAAGAATTTGCCAATAGTCCGTAAAAGATTTCTACAGCTACAAAGACTATATTTAAACCAATACCAATTGCAAATGCCTTGCTATGTCCTGTACCGACTTTATGTTCATGTGAATGTGCCATATACAATCTATTTCCCAAGTTTCAAAATTCTGAAAGCGCCTCGGACAACGATTAAGAAAACAATTGCACCAATTATTAAGTCAGGATATTTTGAATGGGTCAACAAAACTAATATACCTGCTACAATAATACCAGTATTAATTATTATATCATTCGAAGTGAAAATCATAGTAGCTTTCATATGTGCCTCTTCACTCTTTGATTTCTGCAATAAATAGAGGCATATTGAATTGGCAACTAATGCCAGTATCGATACAATAATCATCGTTCTAAAATCTGGGACGGCTTCAACACTTATAAATCTGCGTATTACCTCAATCAAACCAATTAGAGCTAATGCCAGTTGAAAATACCCGCTAAGTCTCGCTACTTTTTTCTTTCGGAAAACCGTTGAACCAACTGCCCAGAGGCTAAGACCATAAACCATAGCATCTGCCAACATGTCCAATGAATCGGCAACCAAACCCATGGATTTTGAAATAAATCCAGTAGTGATTTCGATTATAAAAAAAGCAAAATTGATAATCAGTACTGTCCAAAGAAGTTTTGACTGTACTGATGGATTGGTTATAAATTCCTCCTGTTTGACGATGGTTGTTTCTTTACGTTCTGAGCCTAAATTTAGTTCATTTAAACGTTTTTCGATTTCCCCACTGTCTTCAGAATGAAAGACTGTGAGATTTCGGTTTTCTATATCGAATATCAAACTTTTAATACTGGATAATCCTTCCAGCTTCATCCTGATTAGTGATTCTTCAGAAGGGCAATCCAGTTTGGAAATCTTATAGGTACTCTTAAACATTATCTATAACTTGCTAATGATAAACAATTGAAATGGCAAGTTACCCTGTTTTTAGGATAACTTGCTATTATTCTAATATTTGTGCTCCCCGTTTTCCATACCAGTTTTTACTCGGTATGTCTTTTCAACATCGGATACATATATTAACCCGTCACCTGAGTGAAGTGTTTTACCATATTCCGAAATGATATTCACTACGGTATTCACCTGTTCCTTATTTACGACAATTTCAATTTTAGCCATTGGGCTATCAGTAATAGAAAAAATCTGAGAAACGAATGCCTTTTCATCCTGAAACTTCCCAGTACCTTCTGCTGATGAAATTGTAATGTTCTCAAAACCATTATCTTTGAGTTGTTGAACAATTTCATTTACCTTATTTGGTCTTACAATTGCTTTTATTTCTTTCATGATATTTAATTCTAATGTTCGTGTTCGGTTTCCTCTTTTTTCATATCAGCCAGTAAATAGTATGCTGCATTCATCACAACTTGCGTGTTTTCTGGCAAAGAGTTAATCAAATGGATTTCAGTATATCCATCATCTTTAAGTCCAGTAATGACCTCTATCATCCTGAATGCCATTATATTCTCTTCTCCATCATTATCATCATCGTCACCATGCGCATGCCCTTTATGGTTTTCTTCATCCAACTGAGATTTGTCATCCTCATCATGTCCTGCTTGTTCTGATTCGTCTCGCCCATGTTCTCCAATAGCTTCATTATCCAAAATAAAGATGAACGATTTTGTTCCTTCAGTAACAATGGCATCGTTTGGAAGAGTTCGGGTGTATTTTTCATCTGTATGCAAATGACCTGAGATATACATCCCTGAAATGAGGTTGGAAGTTTTATCATTTATCTTTGCATGGATATGAAGTGCCCTTGAACTGGCTTCAAATTCTTTTCCAATAGCAAAGACAGTACCTGTAAGTTCTTCCTCAGGTCTGTTCGAAACAGTAAAATGAACTTTTTGACCTTCCTTTAAAAGGTGAACATCCTTTTCATATATCATAAAGTCAGCATGAATTGAATTATTGTCAGCTATTTCAAATATTATGTCTTTTGAGTCAACATATGTACCTACTTTAATATTAATATCATTCACAAAACCATTAATGGGAGATACGATACTGATGGTACTTGATATCTTCCCATCCTTAACTTCTTCAGGAGAAAGATGAACCATTTGCAAACGTGATTTCAAACCTTCGTATTTAGCTTTTGCTGTATTAAATTCCGATTTCGCCAGTTGGTATTCTTGTCCCGAACCAACATTGTTCTCGAATAATTCCTTTTGGCGTAAATATTCCTGTTCTAAGTATTCAAGGTTATTTGCTATTTCAGCAAAATTCTCTTGAAGAACTATGTAATCAGGATGTTCGAGCACCACAAGTTCTTGCCCTTTAGTTACTTTATCACCATGAAACACTTTAATCTCTTTAACATTACCACCAATAATCGGGGTAATATTGGCTGTACTGGATGGTGGGACTTCTAATTGTCCGTTTGTTTTTACTACCGTTGTTAAATTCCGCATCTGGAATACTCCAAGTTTTAAATTGAGTGCATCCCGTTGTTTCTCATTCAGCATAACCACTCCCTCAGGACTTTGCTCTTCGTGTTCTTCACCTTCAGGAACACCTGTGTTTTTGGAATTGCATGACATAATGGTTACAATGCCAATGAATACTATAAATATTTTTGTTTTCATAACTATTTTATTTTGTTGATTATTTTCCTGTTAAATATTTCAGTTGGGCAGATAATTCAAAGTACTCTGCCTGCTGCATTAAGAAACCCTGTTTTGTGTCGATAGCGGCTTCTACATTCTGAATAAACTGAATGTAGTCTATGTTTCCAAGCCGATATGCCAGTTTCGATGCCTCAATTTGCTCATCCGCTAACGGCAGTGCTTCAGTCTGATAATAGTCAATAACTTGGCTTAGGGCATTAAGTCTGCTAATCTGCTGATTATAAACAGCAGATAATTCCAGTTGTGCTTGTTCATATTGTTGACCCACAATCTGGAAATCTATTTTCGATGCTTTATTTTTACCAGATTGAGAAAAGAAAACCAATGGAACAGAAATACCTGCTTCCCATCCATAAAAACCTGAATTGCCATCAACTGCTTGCACTTTGTATCCCAAGCTAAACTTTGGTAAGATATTTGACTTCTCTGCTTTCCATGCTAATTCAGCAACATCGACTCCTGTTGAATAATAATTAAGTAACGGACTTTCATCCAAAGAATCACTTTCGGAAGAATTATTAAATACATGCCCTCCTAAATTCTGGATGTTAACATCGACAGCTTTCGGATATAATAAATATTGATTAAGAAGTTGTAAAGTTGCCAAATACTTACTCTCAGCTTTCTTAATATTAACCTGTAATTCTTTGTACTTGGCTGCTGCCGAGAGATATTCAATTTTGGAAGTTGCCTGTGTCTTATACCTTAACTCAGCAGCTTTTTGAAAAGCGGTATACAAAGTATCAAGTTGGTTGAAAAGCAACCATTGCTTCTTAGCAAAGACAGCATTGTACCATGCCAGACTAACATCACGGGCTAATGCGTACTCAGCAAGATTCATGCCTGACATAGCTTGCTGATTTTTAGCATTGTATAAATTACTCTTTGCAAAAATGCCAAATACATCAATGTTCGACTGTTCAATCCCAATCTTATTTTGAATACCGAGTGAGTTGTTGGAGACTTCTTCTTTACCTGTATAAATCGAGGTTGAACCCAATTCATAAGCAGTAGCTTTTAATGCTTTTTGTTTGTCAACTTCCAAACTGGCTGCTTTGATAGAAGGGTATTTTTCATATGCCCGTTCGATTGCCTGTTGCAATGTTATCGGTGAATCCTGTGCTTCGACTCTACCTGAAAATATGAAAAGAGTAATAATGAATATCGCTGGTAATCCAACCTTTCCTATTCTTGGAAGCCTTCTGTCATTTTTTTCAGATTCGACAAACTTATATAGAATGGGTAGCACGATAAGAGTTAGCAATGTTGATGTTAGCATACCACCAATCACAACAGTTGCTAAAGGTCGTTGCACTTCTGCGCCTGCGGAAGTTGATATTGCCATTGGTAAAAAGCCAAGAATATCAGTAGAAGCAGTTAACAAGATTGGACGTATTCGTCTAATCGACCCTTTTTTAATGATTTCATTAATTTGGAGTTTCCCTTCCTCTTTTAGTTCGTTAAATCCACTAATCAATACCAATCCATTTAGTACTGCAACACCAAACAGGACAATAAAACCAACCCCAGCAGAGATGCTAAATGGCATATCCCGAAAAAACAACGAAAATACTCCACCCACTGCGGCAAAAGGAATTGCCACATAAATCATGAGTGTTTGTTTAAGCGATTTAATAGCAAAAAACACCAACATAAAAATTAATGCCAAAGCAAGGGGAACTACAAGAGACAACCTTTTTGAAGCACGTTCGAGGTTTTCAAAAGCACCACCATATCGAATATAATAACCTGTCGGTAATACAAGTTTTTCATCTAAAGTTCTTTGGATTTCTTCCACAAGAGATTTAACGTCCCTTCCTTCAACATTTATCCCAACATAAGTTCGCCTGTTGGTATTATCACGACTTATTTGCATGGGACCCTGCTGGTAACTGATTTCAGCAACTTCTTTCAATGGTATTTGATTGCCATCTGGGAGATTAACGAATAAATTTCGGATATCGTCAATACTTGTTCGGTGTTCCTCATCCAATCTCACCACAAGGTCAAACATCCGCTCACCTTCGTATATACTTCCTGCCACACCACCACTAAAAGCAGACTCAATTATTGTATTTAGGTCTTTTATTGTCAAATTATAAAGACCGAGCTTATTGCGGTTGTAATTAACAGTTATCTGAGGTAATCCTCTTGTAGCTTCAGCTTTAAGACCAGCTACACCATCAATACCCGAAATTAATCCAGAGATTTCTTCGGCTTTATCAGCAAGCATTTCCAAATCGTCACCATAAAGTTTAACAGCAACATCTTCTCGGATACCAGTCAATAATTCATTGAAACGCATTTCAATAGGCTGGGTAAATTCAAAGTTTATTCCTGCCAAAACACTTACTTTTTCCTTGACTTTATCAATTAATTCCTCCTTTGAATCGGCTTTCGTCCATTCCTCCTGAGGATTCAATATCACAAAAATGTCAGCGATGTCTATTGGCATTGGGTCCATTGGTAAATCTGCTACCCCAATCCTGCTTTGAACACTTTCTATTTCATCAGGAAAATTCTCCAAAACAATTTGTTCCAACCGAGTAGAGGTTTTTATGACCTCGGTTAAAGAAGTCCCCGGTTTCAGAAACGCTTGAAAAGCGAAATCACCTTCATCGAGTTTGGGAATAAATTCAGCACCCATACGTGTAAATAGAAAACCACCAGAAATTAATAATGCAACAGCAATAGCGATTACGATACGACTTCTTTTAAGTGCCCAATCAATCATTGGACTGTATATCTTTTCAAGTAAACCAATTAGTTTATCCCCCCAAGATTTTTTATCCGTTTTAGGCGGTTGAAGAAATAGGGATGCCATCATTGGAATGTAAGTAAGGCACAAGACTACAACTCCCAGAACGGCAAAACCAAATGTCATTGCCATAGGAATGAACATCTTACCTTCAACGCCTTGAAGTGCCAATACTGGTATAAAAACAATGAGGATGATTAACTGACCGAAAAATGCTGAATTCATCATTTTACTTGCAGATGAGTAGGCAATCTCATTACGTTTTGATTGGTCGAGTTTTGTGCCAATTAAATTTTTCTTGTGCAGATAGAAAATCATACTTTCAACGATAATGACTGCCCCATCTACCAGTATTCCGAAATCAAGTGCTCCCAAACTCATTAGATTTGCCCATACTCCAAAAATATTCATCATGATAAATGCAAATAGCAATGCGAGTGGAATGGTCGATGCCACGATTAAACCACCTCTGAGGTTTCCTAAGAATATGACCAGAACAAATATTACAATAAGTGCACCTAACGAAAGATTTTCGGCAACAGTAGAGGTTGTACTCTTTATGAGTTTGCTGCGGTCGAGAAAAGGCTTTATGACAACACCTTCAGGCAATGATTTCTGAATTAAGGTAATTCGTTCTTTCACTGCCTTAATTACATCGTTAGAATTCTCCCCCTTCAACATCATCACAATTCCACCAACTGCCTCACCTTTGCCATTTTTCGTAAAAGCACCATAACGGACAAAACTTCCATAATTTACTTCAGCTACATCCCTTATAAATATTGGTTGTCCATCTATGTTTGCTACCAAAGTGTTTTTAATATCATCAAGAGACCTCATTAAACCTTCACCCCTGATAAAATTGGCTTGAAAGTTCTTCTCAATATATGCACCACCAGTATTCTGGTTATTTTCTTCAAGGGCGTTGAATACATCGGATATCGTCAGTCCCATACTTCTGAGTTTATCAGGATTAATAGAGACTTCGTATTGTTTACCTCTGCCGCCAAAGGAGTTTACTTCCACAACTCCCGACACCATAGCCATTTGTCGCTTTACAATCCAATCTTGAATGGTTCGGAGTTCCATATCGTCATAAATTGTATCGAAATCGGGATGCACTTCCAGCGTATACTGATATATTTCCCCTAACCCTGTGCTGATTGGTGCTATGAATGGTTCTCCAAAACCTTCTGGGATTTTCTGCTTCACCTCAGCTAATGCCTCGCTTACCAATTGTCTGGGAAGATATGTTCCTGCACGTTCTTTAAATACAATCGTCACAACAGAAAGTCCAAACCTTGATATACTACGTATCTCAGTAACATCGGGAAGGTTAGCAACTGCCAGTTCTACCTGATAGGTAACGAACTGTTCGATGTCTTCTGTACCTAAATTTGGTGCAGTAGTGATAACCAAAACCTGATTATTTGTGATGTCAGGCATGGCATCAAGCGGCACTTTGGAAATGGAAAATATTCCACCAATAATTAAGCCTAATGTCATTAGACCTATAAGTGCCTTATTCTTTATTGAAAAAGATATTATTTTATTTATCATTTTATTTACTTGGCTTATTAATTAATAATAAGGTAATTATCTCCATGAGGTTAATCAAAGTAGACTAATTAATTGCACAGTATCATCTAAAATAAATGATACATGAGCTTGTTACTTAATTAAGTTGAAAGTATGAATGGATTAAATTTTGGGAGGTTGCCAGATTGAGGCTACAGGACTTGAGTATGCAGATTCTATAAAGCTATTGTCTAAAGGATTTTCTGCCAAAATGGTTAAAACTACATTATAAAATGAAGGGAAAGAAAGTGTTTGGCAACAATGACAAAAACAAAAGGGGGTACATAAATCAACATCATTGGTTTGATTTGCGTTTTGTTCTGACAATTCCAAGGCAATATTATTAGAATTTATGGCATGAATATCATTGCAGGGCATGGCTGTTAAAACCACTATATACACTGATAATATCATTGCTGCGTACTTCACTAAACTCGATTTATTTCTTATTAGGAATACAACAGCAAAAATATAGTAAAGTTCATGCAACTGGGTTGCAAAGATTATTTGCTACAAACCGAACAAATACCTTTCACCACCATATTAACGCTTTCAAGAGAAAAACTACTGGGAAGATTTATATTTGGTACAGAAATGTCGTTTAAACAATATGTTTGATTGCAATGCGTGCATAAAAAATGAACATGGAGGTCATCTGGATGGCATTCACAAGAATCTTTGCACAGAGCATACTTTATTGAACCTGTACCGTCATCAATACTATGTATCAGTTTATTCTTTTCAAATGTTTTAAGTGTACGGTATAAAGTTGCCTTATCAGCCTTTTCGAATTTGTTTTCTAATTCTGGTAAACTAATTGCTGTACTTTGCTTGGTCAATACCTGTAATACCAACTGTCGCATTGCGGTTGGTTTAATATTTTTTGCGTTGAGCTTACTGTCTATATCTTTTTGCATTGCAATTATGGATGTCCTATAAAGCAATAATTTAGCAAAAGTACACAAAATTCCAGTGAGAAAATTTCAGCACACCTGAGATTGATGAGGGATATGATATCAAAAAAGCTGGGGCGGTCGTATGTATTGATATACAAAAATCCCCCGATAATTATTTGGGGGATGGTTCATTCCTGAAGTATGGGTACATTTTTTAAAAACTCAACATATCATACGTTTCCATCAACTCTTCCTTGGCAATACCCAAGTATCTCCGTGTGACAGCAGGATTGGAATGGTTAAACAGTTGGCTCAACTTCACGAGTGACAGTTCCGCATTTGACCCAGAACGCACAAACACCTCACGCCCAAAACATTTCCGCAGTGAATGAGTGGAGCAATTCTTGATTTTAAGATTGTACTGTTTCTTCAAATCCTTCAGAATCACATTCAGCCTTTGCAGACTATAAACAGTACCTTTCTGGCTAATAAAAGCGAAATCATTCAAGCTGGCTGGCATAATTTTATTGTAGCAATCAGATATATGCTTCTTTAAGTGCTGGTTTATTTTAATGTCTCTTCGCTTCTTGGTTTTCTTCTCGATAAGCTGGAATTCATCCTTGCCAAGCAAATCGTCCCATCTTATAGAAAGGGTATCGCTGGCACGTAAGCCAAAAAATACAGAACATGCTATGTATAGTGAGATGGTATATTTTTCATCGTCATATAACTTCCGTATTAAATTCATGGCTTCATCCCATTGAAGGTAGTCCGCAGTCGTAGTTGAATATTTCTTGCTCATACGTTTCAGTTTAGTGGTTATTTAATCAAAAGTGAATGTCGTTTTTTCACACTTATTGCTTTTAGTGCTGTAATTAACTGATATTCTTACATAAAGCAAAAATGAAGTTGTTTCAGTTCTTGACAATAGTGAACATTTCCCTTGATGACGATAGCTTGCTCTTATTGCACCTGTTGTTATCATAACTTCAAATTAATTTGCGGAA
>Ga0209202_1002194_pt1 | contig 11023 bp, 11 predicted proteins | sample AD_UKC032_MetaG_FD_184416 | JGI IMG/M metagenome (GOLD analysis project Ga0209202, IMG submission 184416) | Active sludge microbial communities of municipal wastewater-treating anaerobic digesters from USA - AD_UKC032_MetaG (SPAdes) (version 2) | ecosystem: Engineered > Bioreactor > Anaerobic >... | reverse complement strand
CTGGCTTCGCCAGCCGCTACGCCGTTTTAAGGGCATGCGGCTCGCAGGCTTTGCCTGCGAGCCGCATAAAAAATTAAAATAAAATTTCAATCTATTTCAGCGTTTCGACTAATTAGCAATTCGAGTTATTCAGGTTTTATTTTTCACACAGTCTGACTTGGTATAACGTTTTTTAAAATTGATTGGTATATATAACTTTAATTGTTATAATAAAAAAATAATTTTTGGAGGAATTTTATGGATGATATATTAATTATTTTGGCTGACGGTTTTGAAGAAGCTGAGGCTGTTATTACAATTGATGTTTTGCGCAGAATGAATTTTAAAGTATGTATAGCATCATTAAATCAAAATTTGGAAACCACTTCATCTCATAAAATAAAAATTATAGCTGATAAAAAATTAACCGACTGTAAAAACGATAAATTTAAAGCGGTTGTTCTTCCGGGAGGAATGCCGGGAGCTTCCAATCTTAAAAACAGTAAAGATGTAATAGATGTGATTAAAAAAACTTATGCGGAAGGCGGTTTTGTTTGCGCAATTTGCGCGGCGCCTATTGTACTAAGTCATGCCGGTATTTTAGATAATATAAAATTTACCGCTTACCCTGGATTTGACGAATTTTTCAAAACGCCGCCGCTTTTAGATATGGTTGTAAAAGATAAAAACGTCATTACAGGCAAAGGACCCGGCGCGGCATTTGATTTTGCCAGAGCAATAGCTCATGCTCTCGGAAAAGACAGTTCGCAGGTCGCTAAGGGTATGTTGCTGGAATAATTTATTAAAAAAGTATTATTTTTTAACAATATTGAAGAAAATGATTTATACTCAAATAAAATGAATTTAGGATTTTTGTTAAATTGTTTTATTTTTTTTAAAAGGAGAAAATTATGTCAAAACTTAAAAAGATAATTGAGATCGCCGAACAAGCCAATAGTGAAGAAATAGAAGTATGGACAAATACATTTAAAGCTATGGGAACCGTATTAAAAGACGAAAATCGCATTGCAAAAGGTATCGTTTCTCTTAAAAATGCTATTGTAAGCCCGTTATTTATAGAAAATGAATGTACTGACACCAGTTATGAATGGTTAAATATATTTGAGGATCAGGTAATTGCTTTTACTATAGTAAAATAAGCAGTTATATCAATCATTGAAAGAAACCGGCAAATAAAAAAGACGGTTTTTGTAAAATGATTGGTATAAAAGTAGGGGCGAACCTAAGTGTTCGCCCTGATAAATAGAAACAGACCCATGTGTCTGTCCCCACAAAAATCTTATCAAAAAATAGTAATATTTTGATTGCAACCTGGTCTTGGTACAATTATTTTTTTGCAAGCATGTATTCATAAATTTGGGTTCTTTGCGCTCTGTTTGTTCCGCCCTTTACCCTGCTATCAATACTTCTTTGAATAAGCGATCCAAAATCGGAATTTGATATGTATCCAATATTTCCGATTAAATGCAGCGTTTCATTTGTTACGTTATTAGCGGCTTCACTGGCTTTGACCTTTGCCATTGACGCTATTTTCACATTGTATTTGCCTTTATCAATTGCGTCCGCGCAATAATATGTTAACATTCTTGCGGCTTCAACTTCACTGAACATGTCAGCAAGCGTAAACTGTATGCTCTGACTTGATGAAAGAGTTTCGCCTTTTGAATTTTTAGTTCCTTTTGCGACTTCTATTCCTTTAACAAGGGAACTGTGGGCTATACCCAATGATGCGGCAGCAACTAACATTCTTGCAACTGTGTGTATTTTTTCAAAATTATCATTTATAACCGCAATATTTTGTTTTTCAGAAACAGTACACGATAAATTTATCTGATTAACAATAATTTTAGAAGATGAAATCATTTTTTCAGTTTCTTCAACTTTAATATTTTCTTCGGGAATAACAAATAATCTTATTTTATTTTCTTCATCTTTTGCAAAAACAAGGAATTTATCAGAATAAATCTGTTCATTACTTATCATTTTTATTCCGTGTATTTGCCATCCTTCATTTGTTTTTACAGCTTTTGTCTGAAGACTGTTAATTCCTGAATAACCCGGCTCCATACATAATAAGCCTATTGTTTCAATAGCGCTTAAAATATTTTCAGACTTACTATTTGTGTATGTTTTTAATATTTCCCTAAAAACGATCTGATCAAGTAGAACGTAAGCGGAAAGTGAATCATGTTTGGAAAGTTCTTCAATAGAAAGAGTCATTCCTAAATAATCATCATATATTTTACTTTCTGCCGGAATTTGTCCAAACGTCATTGAAAGATATTTTTTTATAATTTCTTTTGGATTTTTCTCATAAGAGAATTCCTTTTCAACTTCTAATATTGATTCCTGCGTTTTCTTAATACAATTAAGATGTTTACTTCCCAGATCAAATTGCGCATTCATAATTTTATCCTCATATAATATAAATTAGTATTAAATAACTTATTATTATAAACTAAGTTATCATAAACAATTTAATCAGGCTATTATTTAATTTAAATTTTCAGGGAAATTTTATTAAAACGCCGCCTTTTCAGTTTCTAAAATAAATTACTGGGGTTTTTGCTTGCGGCGCCGGTAAAAACCTCGGCAAATCTTCTTCTTCTTCAACAAGGGAAGGACTTGAAGAACAGTTTTAAAAAGAGCTTTATACATTAAGATTACTCTATTAGACTTGACCGGTTTTTTTTGAGGAATATCATGAAATTCACATAGAAAATATTTTTAAAAGAAGAGGAGTTTTTGTGGCTTTCCTGGAAAACAAAAAACAACAGACTAATTCTAATAAAGAACTTTACAACCCACGATTTGAAAAAATCGGCTATATTCAAGTTTATACAGGGAATGGAAAAGGCAAAACAACCGCTTCTCTTGGCTTAACAATGAGGGCGCTGGGTAGAGGCTGGAAAGTTCTTATAGTTATGTTTACAAAAGGCGGAAATCATTACGGAGAACTTTTTTCTTTCCGTGAATTGAGTCCGCAAATAAAAAATCTCCTTACTATAGAACAGGCAGGAATAGAACGAATTGTATACACTTATAATATTTCTGAAGAAGATCGTCAAGCTGTTAAAAAAGGCTGGGAAACGGCAAAAAATGCCGCAAAATCCGGAGAATACGATTTAATTGTTCTTGATGAAGCTAATATTGCCATTGAATTGGGTTTAATTGATCTTGAGGAAATGAAAGATTTTCTTAAAAACAAACCTCCTTATCTTGAAATAGTTTTAACCGGAAGAAATGCTCATCCTGATATTATTGAGCTGGCGCATCTTGTTTCAGAAATTCGACCTAAAAAACATTACTGGGATATAGGCGTAACAGCAAGAAAAGGCATAGAATATTAGCGTTTTATTAATTTAATTTTATTCAACTTAATGACCGATAATATTTTTTATGTAAAAAGCGAAGAAAAAACAAAAAACATGCATTTGAATACGAGGGGGTTCGGGGGCTTGCCCCTGACAGTCTTGCCCCCTTTGGGGTTCAGTTTTTCTTTTCTTTTGCTTCGTTTTCTTTTCTTTTTGCGTTCAAAAAGAAAAGAAAATGAAGAAACGGTAAGCATTATATTGCATGCTGGAAAGATGCTGTTGCGAAGCAGTCGGCGCTGTCCGCATTTCGCAAACAATTTCAGCATGACGCTTTTAGCGTCGTTAATCAGTTAATTAAAAAATTACATAAAAAATATTATCGGTCATAACTTACAGCGTTTTAATAAATTAACATAGATCATAGCGTAGCAATTTTTATTTGATAAATGTTTTTATATTTTTATAAAGAGTAATTTTATTTGGGGGTTATTAAAAGATTGTTTAGTCCTGCTTTAGTAAGATATATTTTAGACCCGGATAACAGCGTCGGGCAAATAGCGGTAAACAGGAGCATTGTTGCCAAAAAACAAAGGTTTGAGCTTAATAGTTCTAATATTAACAGAATTAGAGAGGATTATAGTTTTTTACAAAGAATTATTTTAAAAATAAAGTCCATTTCAGGCTCTAATAAAAGATTTGAATTATATAAACAAAAATAATTTTAACAATAATTGAAAAAAATCGATAAATAAAAAAGATGGTTTTTATAAATCCTTGATTATCGGTCAAAAATTATAGAGCGCCTCAAAATTTCAAAAAATTGACTTTTTAGAGGCGCTCTATTCCTTGCTGAAAAATTAAGTGTAATAAATACAATAATGTAAATAAGTGTAAATTTTACGCTTAAAAAATTATAAAACAAAAAATTTTGTTTTATAATTAAAGCCAAGTAAAGATATGACCTCTAACTCTCTATTTTAGCTAAAAACCTCTATCCCCCTGGAGGTTTTTTTATTTTTAAAATTTGGAATCTGCCATGGATAGATTGCCGGGGCTGAGTAATGATATAAATGATTTGTTTAAATAAAAAGGCAAATTTTTGTTTTATTGGTATTAGATTAAATCAGAAAAATAAGTGTTCTCTAATTTCCAGGCGGTATAATCTCTTATATCTTTAAAAAGCCCCAGAAGTTTTGCGCTCTGTTCAGAAGGAGTTTTTTCATAAAAATATTTGCTCACGGAATTTATTGGAGCAAGCGGACCGTTGATTAATCTGACTACATCGGCAACACAGATTTTATCGGGCGGTTTTGAAAGCGTATAACCACCTGCTGAGCCTCGCCGGCTTTTTAAATAGCCTGCTTTTTTCAGCGTTAAAAGAATTTGTTCAAGAAATTTTTGTGGAATATGTTGAAAATTTGCGATTTCTTCAATTCTTATCCAGCCTTTATCATATTGTTTAGCAAGATAAGTTAACGCAAGACATGCATATTCACTTTTTACCGATAATCTAACCATATTATTTAAAAATTGAAGTTAATTATTTAAATAATATCAATAAAACGAGTTTTTATCTATAATTTTGTAATTATTGGTTCATCGTGTTTTTTGTGAAATTCAATGCCAATAAGCGTGGAGCTGTCATTGCGAGGCATAAAATTAGGCGTATAAAGGGTTAACCTGTTTCGAAGCAATCTTCCATTTGTGAATTTTATACCAATCCAAATAAGTTTTCGTTAATTTATTAAAAAGCTTATATTTACAGCCCGCGCCGCCCTGCGGGCGGCGCGGGCTGAGTAAGGGTATAGCGGGAGTTTCGGCTTCGCCGAAACTCCCGCCAATTAAGGATTTACTAAAATCATTTTTTTATTTAGCGAAAATTTCTTTGCCCTGCGTTAAATTCTTCTAAAATCAGGGACGGATTGGTTAATGCAATCTGTGAACCTTTGATTTCAGTTGTTATATAATCTACAACCCAATTTAAATCAGGATTTTCAAAAACTATTTGCTCAAGATGACTTATAACAGGAGTTCCAATTCTTATAAGCGTCATTGCAATCAAACCTCTGGTGGTTCCTTTTGTTTCAACAAGAGATTTAACAAGAATTGAAGCGGCATCTTTTCCGATTTTCACCAAATGATTCTCAATTTTACTTTTTGTTTTAGGATCAGCATTTTCAAAAGCGCGCAAAAGATAAGAAATATGATCTGAAAAAGTATATTCGGCATCTTTTTCTTTAATAAAACCAATACTGTTTATTATCGTTGAAAGACTGTTGACAATACGGTTTCTCGTTTTTACTTGCTTTAAAGGATTTGGGGCTGTCATGTTCATTGAATACAAAGTAACTCCAGGTACTATAAATGTTTAAATTACACTATTTAAACTTTAAATTAATTTTACAACTAAAATTTTAATTTTTTAAAAATCCATACAACATCTTTATAAGAGGAGCTAAACCCTTGATTTCAAAGGATTAAGCCTTTAAGGCAGAATAATTGTTTTGATATTGTTTTAAAAAATCCGCAATATCAACCGCTTCGTTTGCTCCAACTATAACTTCCCATTCAGGCATTTCTTCCTCTATTTCTTCTTTTAATGTTGAAACATAGCCTGGAATTATAAGTTTTCTGCCTTTTACAAGCTTGTCAACGCCGTATTCCCTGAATGTTTTTGCAATGATTTCCCCGTTAAATTTATTTGCTGACCATGCCGTAAGTACGCTCATGCCGTCAGAAGGAGTAACTACAAGATATGAAGGAATATTTGAGGATTCTATTTCCCCTGCAACCGTAAAATATGTTAAAGCAAAGTTTGTAGTAACTATTACAGGAGAATTTTCATCCGTATCCCCTATTGGATACACTTTCGACTCTATTTGCAGAGGTTTTTCAGGGTCTGTATAAATATTTTGTCTTAAAGTTATAAAAGCATATATGACAGCTTCGTTAAACTCTTCAAGAACGACTATGTTTGAGTATTTACAGATCAAAAACGAACCTAAAATCCCTTGTTCTACAGGATCGCCAGAAAACTCCTCAATATCTTTTTGAAAAGTAATTACAGGAAAACCAAGCGGCTTAAATTTGTCTTCTATAGCGGATCTTCTTATATATGTAAGATTTTGTACTGTATTTTTAACTGTTAGATTAGTTAAATTTAAAACAATATTGTCTAAACCTTTGTCAAGAGCGCTAGAAGAGCAGTTTGCAAGTTCTTCTACAGAATTTCCCGAGATTATTACAGGAATTTTATATTTGTTTTGAATCTCGGCAATAGCTTCAATATTGTTATTTTTTAAATAAACAAGCGGATTATGCTCTTTAACTGCGGCTAAAACATTATCTAAACTTGAAAAATCATTACTTGCAAGAATTAACGGGATTTCTAATTTTGCAATTTGCTGAGCTTTTTCTTTGAAAGTTTCATCAGTATCAATCAACGCAATGGCGTCAATCGAAAAGTTTTCTCCTACTCTTTCCACAGAATAATTTTTAATTTTTGTCAGTTTTGAATCAAAATTTTTATCTGAACTTTCAAGTTTTATAGCTATACAGGCTGGATTTACAAATTTTTTGTCATGCCGAAACATTACAGTTTCGTTTCCGACTTTTAGTTGCCTGTTTTTTGGTCCAAAAACTATTTCCTGTTGTTGAAGCTGGCATGCTTCTTCAAAAACAGTTTTCAATTCGTCGGAAGCGTGTTCACATTTATCAAGAGAAATCTCTCCTTTGGCAAGTTTCATCGCAAAAGCCATGCAAGTAGGCAATCCGCATTTTTTGCAGTTAGCTTCAAGTTCTTTTTTCCCGCCTGGAAGGTATTTAAATATTTGTAATCCGGTAAGCTTCATAAATTTATTATACTAAAGAGCGCTTTAAAAATACACACTCTGGCGCATTGTGAAGTTAATTTTGTAGAATAAAAAATAAAATATAGACCGATAATATTTTTTATGTAAAAAGCGAAGAAAAAACAAAAAGTGAGCATTTTAATACAAGGGGGTTCGGGGGCTTGCCCCTGACCGATATGTCAGTTTGTCTTGTTAGTTTTTCTTTCTTTTGCTTCGTTTTCTTTCTTTTTGCGTTCAAAAAGAAAGAAAATGAAGAAACGGTAAGTATTGTATTTGCATGCTGGAAAGATGCTGTTGCGAAGCAGTCGGCGCTGTCCGCATTTCGCAAACAATTTCAGCATGACGCTTTTAGCGTCGTTAATCAGTTAATTTAAAAATTACATAAAAAATATTATCGGTCTATATTTTTAAAAAGTTTTTGAAGTTTAATAAAAACCCTCGCTCCCAGCTCTCTCTCCCCTAAAAAGAAATATCATAAAAGCTTTTTTATGCATGATAAAATTCCGGAAATAAGTCCTGCTACAGAAAAAAACAAGGTGAATAACGGAACTTGTGTTGATAAAATGTTATCAAAAAATAATCCAAGAAAAAAACCTAAAAATAATGCTGAGCACAGCCTAATCGGTATATCCCACATTTTTAAAACCTGTACTTTATATTTTCTGTATTTTTTTTTATTATACTATACCGTAATTCGTTTATAGTATAAATTCGAAATTATTGTTGCAAAGCGGTATATATATGTAAATATTTACATACTTTTCAGGCGGGTTTGAAAAAAGGTATAATTTTAAAACGGTCATAAAAAATTAGTTATATGAAACATTGATATTATATGAATTCATCACATTTTTTTAAAGAAAATATACATAAATTTGCAGATTTGTTGATAAAATCAAAAGATTTGCTGCTGGTTCAGTTTAATAAAAAAGGAGAAATCCTCTTTGCAAACGACGCATTAAGCGATTTGCTGGGATGGGACAAAAATAAAATCCGGAAACTTAAAACAACATCCGTTTTTGACTTTAGAATTTCTGAAATTGAAAGAATATTAACTGAAAAAACAGATTATTTGTCTGAAATCAACTTAATAACTAAAAATAAAGAGTTTATTCCGTCTAAAACTAAATTTATAGCGGAAAATGATACTGTTATCGCTTTCATCATGCTTTTAACAGACGTTTATGAAGAAAATAAATCCTCTTTAAGGTTTTCTAAAACGCTGGAAACAATGAAAGATTTTCTGACTCAACAACCGGAGCTTGAGAAAGGTGTTTTTTCACTGTTATTTAAAAAAATAAAAGAGCTTGTTAATTACGATCAGGGCATTATTTTACTTTTAGAAGGCAATTCCCTTATTATAAAAGCAAGAGAAAATATAAATCTGGCAAATAAAAATTATAGCAAGATAATTTCGGAAAAAGATAAGGTTTTAACAGAAATAATAAGGAAAAGAACCTATTTGCTAGAAAATAAAAACTTTTCCATTACAACTGAACTCGGCATTAATTCAAGGGTAACGCCAGGTTCTGTTATGGCAGTCCCTTTAACAATAAGGGAAATGGTCTATGGAATAGTTGTTTTGATTAATAATCAGGAAAGTTTTAATGAAGATGACGTTAAAATCGTTGAAGCAATTGTATCTGCGGGATCATATATTATCAAAGACGCTGAATTAAGCGATGTTTTCAAAATGCAGTTAACTATTTTAAAAAATAATATAAAAGAAAGGTCTAAAACCCTTGAGTTGATAAGGGATCAGAACAAAAAAATCCTTGAAGCCGATAGAATAAAAAATGAATTTCTGGCAAATATGTCGCATGAACTTAGAACGCCTTTAAATGCGATTATCGGATTTTCTGAAGCCTTAACTTTAAAGATTTTTGGCGAATTAAACGACAAACAAGCTGATTATATCAATGATATTCATACCAGCGGACTGCATCTTCTCGGCATGATAAACGATTTGCTTGATTTGTCAAAAATTGAATCCGGAAAAATGGAGTTAAACACAGAACTTTTTAATGCCAAAAACGCTGTAGAAGAAGCTGTCAGCGTTATTAAATCGCTTGCTGACAAGAAAAATATAGAAATAACAACTTTTACAGATAAAAAAAATATAGAAATAACAGCAGATAAGCGAAAATTTCAGCAAATTTTATATAATTTGCTTAGTAATGCTGTAAAATTTACTAATGAAAACGGAAATATAGCTCTACGCTTGATAAATCACAATGATAAAATAGAAATTTCCGTTAAAGACAACGGCATAGGCGTACCTGTCGGGTATCACGAAAAAATATTTGAAAAATTTCAGCAGGCTGAAAACGCTGTTTTAGGCAAAACAAGCAGTACCGGACTTGGTCTTACTATCACAAAAGAGTTAATAGAAATGCACGGCGGCAAAATCCGGGTTGAAAGCGAGGAAGGGAAAGGCTCAAGCTTTATTTTTACCCTTCCAAAGACTCCTTCATTAAAGCCCTGACTTTAAGAGGCAATCCAAACAGGTTGATAAATCCTTCAGCGTCTTTATGGCTGTACAGTTCACCTGTTGTAAAGCTTGCAATGCTTTCATTATAGAGCGAATAAGGCGAAGTTACGCCGGCTGGAATGATATTTCCCTTATACAGCTTTAATTTGACCGTTCCTGTTGTAGTTTCGTGGATTTTATCCACGAAAGCTGACAGTCCTTCTCTTAAAGGGGTTTCCCATTCTCCGCTATAAGCCAGCTCAGCGAATTTTACAGACATAATCTGCTTAAAAGCAAACGTTTGTCGGTCAAGACACATATGCTCAAGTTGCTCAATCGCCTCATAAAGGACGGTTCCGGCTGGAGTTTCATAAACGCCTCTTGATTTCATTCCTACAAAGCGGTTTTCAAGAATATCAATTATGCCAACGCCGTTTCTGCCTGCAATTTCATTTAATTCCGCCACAAGAGCTACCGGACTCAAAGTTTTTCCGTTTAATTTTATCGGAATTCCTTTTTCAAATTCAATTTCCACATATTCCGGCTTGTCAGGAGCTTTTTCCGGCGGGCTTGAAAGCTTCAAGAGTCTGTCATAAATCGGCTCTTTTGAGGGGTCTTCAAGCTCAAGTCCTTCATGACTCAGATGCCACAAGTTTCTATCTCTTGAGTAACTGTCGTCTTTCTTTACAGGTACGGGAATATTTCGGTCTTCAAGGTATTTTACAGCGTCTTCTCTGGATTTGATATCCCATATTCTCCACGGGGCAATAATTTCAAGGTGAGGAGCAAGAGCTTTTATAGTAAGCTCAAATCGTATTTGATCATTGCCTTTGCCTGTTGCGCCGTGGCAAATAGCAGTTGCTCCTTCTTTTTTTGCCACTTCAACAAGTTTTTTAGCGATAAGAGGTCTTGCAATCGACGTTCCAAGCAGGTATTTGCCTTCGTATTTCGCTCCAGCCTTTAAGGTCGGGAAAACATAATCTTTTACAAATTCTTCTCTTACTTCTTCAAGATAATACTTTACTGCGCCTGTTGAAATTGCCTTTTGCTCAAGCCCATCGGTTTCTTTGCCTTGCCCAACGTCTATACAGACCGCTATTACATCGTAATCATAGTTTTCTTTAAGCCAGGGGATTATTACTGTAGTATCCAGCCCGCCTGAATATGCCAAAACAACTTTTTTTCTCATTATTCCCACTCCGAACAAACTATTTAAACTTTTTTAATTTTAACTTAATGAAAAAAAGTAGTCCATATATACCAGTCTACCTAAAATAAAAATAAAGGGGCTGTCCCAAAAGAATGGACAGCTCCTTTAAATTTTGGTAAAATAATTATACTGAAAGCATTGTAAACAGGGGAGCTAAGCCGGCATGAACAAGAAAGTT